>Ga0307415_100000669_pt1 | contig 15173 bp, 14 predicted proteins | sample DK1Cmetagenome_FD_204524 | JGI IMG/M metagenome (GOLD analysis project Ga0307415, IMG submission 204524) | Maize rhizosphere microbial communities from greenhouse at UC Davis, California, United States - DK15-C-2 | ecosystem: Host-associated > Plants > Roots > Rhizosphere > Soil | place: USA...
GGTGAGCTTGCTGTCTCCGAACCGGATCTCGTCGCCGTTCACGACGATGCGACCGATGATCTCGCCGAAGGCGAGCGTGACGATCGCGATGTAGTCCCCGCGCAGGCGCAGGGTGGGCAGGCCGATGAGCATGCCCGCCACCGTGCACAGCACGATCGCCGCCACCAGGACGATCAGGAAGTTGACGTGGACGCCGGGCAGGTTCCCGATCGTCGAGCCGACGGCGATGTGCACGTTGGCGTCCGTGAAGAAGCCCGACATCAGCCAGCCGGCCGACAGCGCGCCCAAGGCGAAGAAGGCCACGTAGCCGAGGTCGAGCAGGCCTGCGAAGCCAACGACGATGTTCAGCCCCAGCGCCATGCCGCAGCGCGCGAGCGCCAGCACGGCGTCGTCGATGAAGCCGCCTCCCGACGGGTGGAAGAAGGGCAGCAGAACCACCCACGCCAGGATCGCGGCGGTGAGCCCGAGCGCGGCCTTTCGATCGTGTGCAAAGGCCGCGCGCGCGGCCAGCACCGCCCCGAGCACGGCCGCGTAGAAGATGTCCATGTCGAGGACCGCCCCGATCGCGATCAGCACCGGGAAGATGGCGAGCGAGAGCAGCCGCTGACGATCCTGGAGCGCGCTCATCCGCCTCCCTGCTCTCCTCGCCCAGCAGGCAGGAGGGCCGAGCGGTGCGCTCCCGGCTCGGCTTCGCTCATCTCGCAGAGGTACGGCGCCGCCGGTAGTACGTGCGGTTCTTCGTCCGGTTGCCGCAGATCGACATCGCGCACCAAGCCGCCGACCGGTTCTTCGAGCGGTCGAAGAACGCGTACCCGCACTGCCGACAGCCCTTCAGGCGCGGCCACTGACCGGTGAGCTGCGCCTCGTGGAGGATGCCGAGCAGCGTCGCCACCGCGGCATCGACGCCGCCAGGCTCAGGTTCGAGGGCGGTTCGGCCGGCGTCGTCGATCGCGACACGGAGCCGGGCCGTGCCGGCGGCCTGGCGAACGACGTCCGTCGCCGCTGCTGGAGGTTGGCCGCCGTGGTTCGCGATCGTCAGCGCCCGGATCGCCTCTCGGAGCTCGCGGAGGCCGGTCACGTCGGCCTCCGAGATCCGGTCGCCCGGCGCCACGAGCCGCTTCTGTCGCAGCCACGCCTGGGCCCTTGCCGGGGTTCCGATGCGATCCCACTCGCGCGGCAAGTCGTGGTTGTAGGAGTTGACGAAGCGCTGAAGCAGCTCGAGCCGCCCGGGTGCCTTGCGTCGCCCTCCGGGCTCGATCTGCTCGCCAACCCGCCTCTTGTCGTGCTCGTCCATTACCGGGTTGACTTTCCCTCCAGACCAGCAAAATGTCAATGCCGGTCAGACACGCGAAGAGCCCTGACGAACCACCGCGCGCGGCGTCGATGAGCGACCTGTGCGGGCGCAAGGCGCATCTTCCGCCTGCCGGTGTCCGCGAACCGCGAGTCGAGCCCGACCAACGGGTCACCGCGCTGATCGACGAGCGGGGTCGGTTCGTCTTCGGCGACCTCCGGCTGCGCAGGGTCGCCGAAACTACGTCTCGCTCGCGATCGAATCGCCGCCCAACGCGCCGCGGTTCGTGCTGTTCAGCGCACTGTGCCTCGATCGCATCATCAGCGGCTCGTCCACACCGCCCAGCTGAGGCAGCGCCGAGCTCACGGCTGGAGCGCGGACGCCGGTCCGGCCGCGGTCAGCCTCTCCTTGCCTCCCCGGCGAGCGGCGCGCCGTTCGGCCTCGGCGGCGATGGAATCGATCGAGGCCGCGACGGCACGTTCCCACGGCGCCGCCACGCGGTCGCCCCACGAGCTGCCGAGCGCCCACCCGTCGGTGCCGATGTCGCCGGAGTAGAGAACGCGGTACCCCTCTGCGCGGCGCGCAGCTCGTAGGTCTCGACGACGTGGGGCACTGGTCCGCGCAGCCGCCTGAACGAGACGCGACGCGGACGCTCGAAGCGCACGGTCTCGACCGTGGTCGTCGTCAGGCGCCCCCTGGTCGTCAGGTGTGCGGCCACGGCCATGTCGCTTCCCCGCTCCCACACGTTGAGCTTCTCCTGCATCGCGCGCGGTGTGCGGTCGAGGTAGGGGCTGGCGATCACGTCGAACACGGTCTCCGGCGGCGCGGCGATCGTGCGCTCGATCGGCCCGAGCGGGCGCATGCGACGTCCGACGTCGAGCGCCCGGTCATTGACCGCGAGCCCCGGACCGCAGTAAGCGTCGCACGCCAAGGCCAAGCGCGGCCCTGACTGATAGGGTCGTCGGCGGAAGGGAGCGTCGGCTTGATGCGACTTGGAGGGGCTTCAGCACCGGCCCTGGAGCACCGAGCTGATCCTCTGACACATGTTGGAGACTCCTCACAGGCCGCCGACCGGTATGGCTGGACTGGCAGGGGGCTCTGAGGAGGCGCTCATGGCTTTGGATGACGAGGCTTCAAGTCGCGGGCTGGTCTCGATCGGCGCGGTTCCCGAGCAGGATGCCGACTCGACGGCCGAGTTGGCTCGGCTGTATGCGAGCTGGCGCCGTCAGCGCGTTGCGATCGACGACTTGACGGGCGAGTTGCGTGTCAGTCGCCGAGGGGCCAAAGCCTTAGCGGTCGAGAACGCAGCGCTCCGCGCCGAGCTCGCCACCTTTGGCAAAGCCGAGGTGCGCGCGCCGCCGCGCTCGACCGCCGGCTCTGTCACCGCGTTGCCCGCGGCCACGCGCGACGTAGCCGCCCGCAACGGCGGCCCAGACGGCGAAGCTCTGGGAGCCCACGATGGAGACATCGGGCCGGGCACGCCTGACACGAGCGGGAGCCGCGTGGCGCAGGTCACGTAGCGGCGAAGAATGCGCCGCGGCAAGCGCTGCCGCGGGCGCCCGTCGGGGATGACCGCGCGGTACAGACGCGGTCACGGCGGTTCGCTGGTGCGCGTTCAGCCGGGCGATCCTCTACTCGGCGAGTGTCAAGCCATAGGCAGCTCGCCGCACTATTCAGAACTCACTCGTTCGCAACGACGACACGCCGGTTTGAGCGGAGCCCGACGATTTTGCATCCTGCGACTCTTTGTCGGTCGGTGCTGTACTCCGGGCCCGCGAGCGGAGCACGGTCTCGGGGACAGAGGAGCTTCGCCTCTGGCGCGGATGCGGGTTCGGGCTTTGTACCGCACGTTGACGCGTCGGGGCTGATTCTCCGCACATGGAAACTTCTGCGTGCCGATTTACGGCAACGGTAGAGGCGACCGGGGGCGGTTTGGGGTGCATTAGCGGCGCCGGCGCGATACGGTGACGGGATCAGAGGAGCCTCGTCCTTGACACGGCTCGGTCGGCCGTCCGGTACCGCACCTTGACGCGCCGAGGTTGATTCTCCGCACATCGTTGGAAACTGCTGCGCGCGGGTCCAGGCGGCACGGCGTGGCGGGTTCCGAGGAGGCGGCGCCTCATGCACTCAGACCAGAAGTACGCCGGGAATGGGCGATCGTCCGCGGTCGAGCCTTCCAACTCGACTTCCGAGCTGGCGCGGCTGCGAGCGAAGTGCCGACGCCAAGCCGAGGCGATCGACGCGCTCGGCGACGTGGTCAGCAGGCTGCTTCGCGGGACGCGGGCGCTGAAGGCCGAGAACGCCGAGTTCCGCGCCGACTCAGAGCGGGTGCGCCGTCGACGACGCGCCAGCGGGCACGCCAGCGGTCACGTCGACGGCGGCGAACGGATCGAGGCCCGGCTCGCGCTCGACGTGCATGCGCCCGGCGCCGCGCGCAGCGTCGTCGCCGACTGCCTCCGCGACCAGGTCGCGTCGTCTGTATTCCACAACGCTCAGCTGATTGTCTCCGAACTGGTCAGCAACAGCGTGCGCCACAGCGGCATGCCCGACGACGCGCACCTGATCGTCAGTGTGGCCCTGACGCCCGGCATGGTGCGGCTTGACGTTGAGGATCCCGGCCGCGCCGGCATGATCGCCCCGCATCGCCCGAACTCCGAAACCGGCGGCGGCTTCGGACTCAACCTCGTCCAGGATCTCAGCGAGCGCTGGGGAATGGAGCGCGTCGCCGCAGGCGGGACGCGCGTCTGGGCGCAGCTTGCCCGCGCGCCGCTGACCGCGCCGTCGTATGCGGACGAGCGCCGAGAAGCGATTGCAGGATGATCGGCTGACACCAGCACCCAGCTGCGGGTCAGATCGCGTCGTCGAGCAGGAAGATCTCGGCAGCGGCATCGGGCCCGATGTCGTTCGCGCTCATGAAACTCACGACGTTCCGCTTGGTCAGCCGCTCGACCGCCCCTACGAGCTCGGGGCGCATGGTCTCCTGGAATGTCCGACGGATCTGCAGGACCTCAGCCGCTCTGCCGGCGTGCACGAGGCTCTTCTCCCCCTTGGTCATGTTGTCCTGGAGCAGGACGACGACGAGATCCGCGTCGAGAGTGGTGCGCGCCTTCGTCGGTCCCCGTCCCGTGTGCTTTGAGAAGAGGTGGACGACGGCGCTGGAGATGTCGGCGCTGAGCTGTCCGCGAGCGGCGCTGTCGTGGACGGCAGAGTGACCGTGTGGAGGGGTGGACATGACGCCCCGGTTCCCGTTCCCCTCGAAGGCAGAGTCGCGCGCAGGGCGGAGAGAAACGCGGAGAACCCGCGACGACCCGGCAAGTCTAGCGCCCAGTGCCAGCAGCGACTCACCAAGTAGGCCCGGCTCCGACGCCGCGATTCAGAGCCTGCGCGCGCGCTCGCGGTGAGCATCGCCGCGACCGCGATGCGCTGACGCTCGGTCATCGAACCGATGCTTGTTGCCGCCAAGGGTCACGGCGAGGAGAAACTCGTTGCAGCGTTTCCAGCCCCATTGGCGCTGGCTGAGCAGAACCTCGGCGATCCGCGTGCTCTCGATCTCCCAACGGTGGCTGACGACGACCTCGGCGGCACCGTCGAGAAGGTTGCGCTGATCGCCGCTGGTGCTGTTCTTGTCTGGCTCGCGTCACGCACCCGGCGCATTGGCGCGCCGGTGCATCACGCGTAGCCGGCCCGTCGCCGGCGACTGCCGCGGTCACCCCCGCTTTCGGGACATGAAACTTCTCCTCGGAACCTGGTTGCGGGGCGGCCTGGTGCGGCTGCGCTGCGGGCGCGAATCCGTCGTTGTCGTTCGCCCACCGGTTCTCCCGGATCCCTCAGCCGATCTGCTCCGCCAGCTCGACGATGATCCCCTCCGGGCCGCGGACGTAGCAGAGCTCGACAGCGAACGGCTGGCAGCCAGGGTGACCTGTGTCAGCCAGGGTGACCTGTGTGGTACGCGTGTGCTCAGCGGAGTGCCAATTCTGGCAACCTGTTCTGGGAGAAGAACGCTGCCACCGCCTTCGCCACCTGCTTCGGCCGCTTCTCGGGGCCGAAGTGGTCGAGCGCGGGAAATACCGCAAGGGTCGCCTTCGGCAGGACGGGCACGAGGCTCTGGCCTGCCCGGCCGGCGCCGGACGCGGTCGCGTCTCTGCCGGCCATCAGCAGCACCTCGGCGCTGACGTCGCGATAGTGGGAGTAGGTGTTGTCGAGGCGCGCGGCCTCCGCGTGCTCTCGGATCGCCGCCGGCAAGAGCCGGTACTTCTGCTCTCGCTCGCTTTTTCTGATCGCTACGGGCAGGATGAGCCTCAACATCCAGCGCGGAGCCTTGCCGGTCGTCTCTGGATTGATCCCTCGAACGAAGGTGATGAACGCGGTCAGGTGCTGGCCTCGAGCAAGCTGCGCCCGGCAGGCAGGCGCCCAGCTCATGTCGACCGAGCCGTCAATCGAAACTCCCGGCTCATAGACGGCAAGCTTCCGGAACGCCTTATCGCCGCGGGCGGCTTCCAGTGCGATCAGGCCTCCGAAGCTGTGTCCGAAGAGGTACCTGGCACCTGTGGCTGCCCGCAGCGCTGCCACGTCTTCGCACTCGCGTTCGATGTTGTAGCCGTCTCCCTGCGGGCCGCTCTCGCCCCGCCCTCGGCGCTCGATGGTGTGCACGGTGAACCGGTCGGCCAGCTCGCGTGCGAATCCGTCGAAGTCGTCAGCCACTGCAAGCGCGCCCGGGACGACGAGAACTGCCGGTCCCGTCCCGACGGTCCGATGGGCGATCGCCGTACCGTCCGCGGAGACGACAACGCCGGTTCGCGTCGGCAGCGGCCGATTGCCGGCGCCGTTCAATGTCGATCCCCCTTCTAACGTGCGATCTCTCACGGTGACATCAGGCATCGTTCCGCTCTTCTGATCGTCTGATCGGCAGCGCTCCGGTGACGCGCTCGCCCTTGAGCCCGCCCGTCGCGCCGATCGCCCAATAGGCATGGACGGACGCGAACCGGACGCTCCACGCCCGCGCCCGCCTTCCGGCGACGCTCCGACTCATGCTGGTGTCGCTCCTCGAGGCCGTGGCCGACCGGTCCGAGCTCCCGGAGCCCGCGGAACGGCGAACACTGACCGCATGGCCAGCAGGCTGAGCATGCTGAGGCCCAGGTAGCCGCTGACGAGAAGCTTCGAATTGCGGAATGCCGTCCGTGTGCGCGGCCGATTCAGCTGTTCGCTTCTGCGGGCTGTCATCGCATTTCTCCGTGGATGGGCGACGGGCTCCGAGCCGACCGTTCAGATGGCCCGCAGCCGCTGAGGGAACGCCGAACTCCCTCCAGCGTCTCGTTTCGGCCCACGGCGCACCATCGTCCGAGCAGACGACGCACGGGATGACCGGTCCCTCGTCCGCCGGGACACCGGCAACGCGAGGCGCAAGTCGGAATTGCGCCTTGGGCTCTAACCAACCCACACGTGATCGAGCGGCGCGGGCTCGCGAGTTGAGCCGGTAGGCGAGCTGGTGCATCACACCGACCGCAGCAGCCAGTACACGAGTTTCCGTTACACGCAGCGGCTCGCCGACCTGGGCATCGCCGCCACGGTCGGCTCGGTCGCCGACGCCTACGACAAACGCGCTGGCCGAGAGCTTCGTCGGCACCCTGAAGACCGAGCTCGTCGCCGGCCGTGTCTTCGGCACACGCTTCGAGGCCGAGCTCGCCGTCGTCGAATACCTCGGCTGGTTCAACCACACCCGCCTGCACGAATCGCTCGACGACGTCCCGCCAGCCGAGTTCGAGGCCCTCTGCGCCATTCCGACCGAGACGATCACAGACACAATGACAAACGAGGAAACCAACTAGCCGAGGCTCCACCAGACCCGATACGGCTCATCCGGTCGGTTACGGGATCGTTTCTCGTCCGTGGCCGCCGCTCGTGGCGACGGTTTCTCAACGCCGATCACGCCGCCGGCAGAAGAAGCGGCGATCTGCCTGCGTTGTCCTGGCATGTGGGCGCGCCTGTTGCTCCTGTTTGCCTTGGCCCTGGTCGTGTGCGGTATCGCGGCGACTACGGCGATGGCCGACGTGGGTTCTCAGGATGAGTCGTGGTCGGGGACGGGCACGCCGACCGGCACCAAGCGCGCCGCGAGCCTGCTGTGGTTCAACGATGGGTCGTGGTGGGCGAACAAGTGGGACGTCGTCAGCCAGGACTTCCACATCTTCCGTCTCGACAGCTCAAGCCAGAGCTGGGCGGACACGGGGGTAACCGTCGACCGGCGCTATTACACGCACGCGGACACGCTATGGGACGGCACGCATCTGTACGTCGCCTCGCATAAGTACCCTAACGACCAGTCGTCGGCGGTGGCGGGCTACCCGAGCTACTTGTACCGCTTCAGCTACGACGCGCTCAATCGGCGCTATCTGCTGGACTCCGGCTTTCCGGTGGCGATCAACAACGAGAAGATCGAGACGTTGGTCATCGCCAAGGACTCCACGGGCAAGTTGTGGGCGACCTGGCAGCAGGACAATCAGATCTACGTCAACCGCACGACCGGCGATGATCGCACGTGGGGTACGCCATTTGCGCTGCCGGCCGGGGGCTCGGCGGTCACCGTGGACGACAACTCGGCGCTGATCGCCTTCGGCGGAAACCAAGTCGGCATCATGTGGAGCAATCAGACCACGGCTGGCGACGGGCTGTACTTCTCCGTCCACCAGGACGGCCAACCAGACACCGCCTGGTCAGCGAGCCGCACCGCGATCCAGGGGTCACACAGCGCCGACGATCACCTCAACCTGCATTCCGACGCGAACGGACGCGTCTACGCCACCATCAAGACGTCGTATACCACGGCCTCGGCGGCGCTGACCATGCTGCTCGTCCGCGACGCGACCACCGGAGATTGGGCGGGCTACCCGATCGCGAGCGTGTCCGACTGCCCCACCCGGCCGCTTTCGCTCATCGACGAGCAACACCAGGTGGTCCACACGTTTGCGACCTATCCGGCGCCCCCCGCGTACACCTGCGACGCCTACGGCGGCGCCATCTATGAGAAGACGTCCGCGCTTAGCGCCATCTCCTTCCCGGCCGGCCGCGGGACGCCGGTCATGGTCGACGACGACAGCCGCTATCTCAACAACGTCAGCTCGACCAAGCAGAACGTCAATAGCCAGACCGGCATCGCCACCATCGCCGCCGATGACCACACGCTGTTGTACTGGCACGCCTTCGAGGCGCTCGGGTCGCCCGTCGCCCCGACGGCGGACTTCACGGCGTCGCCTACGAGCGGCGCACCGCCGCTGGTGGTGCAGTTCAGCGACGCTTCCAGCGGGCTGCCGGCCGGCTGGTCGTGGGACTTCGGCGACGGCAGCAGCTCGACCGCGCGCAACCCGTCGCACACCTACAGCGCGCCCGGGAGCTACAGCGTCTCGCTGACCGCCACCAACGCGGCGGGCAGCACCACCAGCACACGCCCCGGCTACATCACCGTCTCGCCAGCGCTGACGTTTACCGCTGCCGCCGACGCCGACGTCGGCGACAGCCGACCGACGACCAATTACGGCACCGCCACCACCCTACGCGTTCGGCAGGGCTCAGCCACGCTGACCACCCACCACAGCTATCTCAAGTTCAGCGTCACCGGCCTCGCCAGCTCGGTGCAGTCGGCCAAGCTGCGGCTGTACGTCACCGACGCCAGCGCCCAGGGTGGCAAGGTCTACGCCGTCAGCAACGACTGGACCGAGACCGGCATCACCTGGAACAACGCGCCAGCGCTCACCGGCAGCCCGCTCGCCGTCGCCGGCACCACTACCCTCGGCGGCTCGCTCGAACTCGACATCACGCCCGCCATCACGGGCAACGGCACCTACAGCCTCGGCATCGCCAGCACCAGCACCAACCTCGCCGCGTACAGCAGCCACGAGGGCACCAACCCACCCCAGCTCGTCGTCACGCCTGGCCCCTGACCAGCGGGCGGCACGGGATCACCGCCGAAGTTCCCGACGATCCGGACATCCTCAGCATCTCGTCATTACTCTACTTCGCGATTGCGCTCATCGGGCACCGTTAAGTCAGCAGCCCTGCGCAATTAAGCGGCAGCCCCGATCGGCCGGGCGCCGGCTTGCTCCCGACGCGTCGACCGGGGCATACTGACCGCGACATGCAGAGGAGCGCAAGGTGACCAAGGTCATCATCGTCGGGGCCGGCATCGGGGGACTGACGGCCGCCATCGGGCTCCGCAGGGCCGGGCTCGACGTCACGGTGTTCGAGAAGCGAAACGACCCGCGGATGATCGAGTCGGGCGGCGGCATGGTTGTGCAGCCCAACGCGCTGCGTGGACTGAAGGTGCTCGACGCGGCGGACGAGGTGATCTCGCTGGGAAGCGTGCTCGAGCGCTTCGAGTGGCGCACCCCGGCCGGCAAGCGCATCGCGAGCTGGCCGGTCGGAAACGTCGCCCGCCAGGTCGGAGCCCCCCTGCTCGGCATCCGGCGCATGAACGTCCAGGGCGCGCTCACGGGCTCGATCGAGGATGGCACGCTGGAGCTCGGTGCCGAGGTGACGGGCTTCATGGAGGATGCGGACGGCGTGACGGTGCAGCTCGCGAGCGGCGAGGGGGAGAGGGGCGACCTGCTCGTCGGGGCGGACGGCATCAACTCGACCGTGCGCTCGCTCAAGCTCCCCCCGTGGACCAAGCCGCGCTACGCCGGGTACGCCCTCTGGTTCGGGATCACGCCGGGGGAGGCCGAGCCGACCTACCGCGAGCTGGACGGACCCGGGACGCGGTTCATCTCGTTCCCCGTCGGCAACGGCGAGATCTACTGGTCGGCGATCGCGAACTCGCCCGAGGGCGCCATCACCGAAGCCGGCGGGGAGGAGATCGCTGGCGACAAGCAGCTGTTGCTCGACCGCTATGCCGGCTGGGAGCACCCGACCGGGGAGCTGATCCAGGCAACGGACGTGAGCGCCATCTACCGCAGGGAGATCGCCGACCGGGACCCGATCAAGAAGTGGGGCGAGGGTCGCGTGACGCTCCTGGGAGACGCCGCTCACGCGATGACCATCAACCTCGGTCAGGGCGCATGTCAGGCGATCGAGGACGGCGTCGTCCTGACGAAGTGCCTCGCGGCCGACAGCGACCCTGTGGCCGCACTGCGCGCCTACGAGGCCATCCGGATTCCACGCACCGCGCCGATCGTGCGCCGCTCACGCATGATCGGCGAGCTCGGGCAGTGGACGAATCCGATCGCCTGCAGGGTCCGAACGCAGATCCAGCGCGTCGCCTTCCCGACGGTCGCCTTCCGCGAGTTCAAGCAGACGATGGCCTACGACTTCCTCGCGTAAGGGACGAACACCGGGCGCCTCGAGGGACGAGATCTGGGCCGCGCGAGACGCTCCGTTGCTCCGTCGCCTGGTAGGTCGATCCTGATCACAGCGTCGCCGTGGCTGGCCAGCTCGGTGGCCTGGGCGGCGTGACAGGCGGTCGCGCCGGCAATGCCGAGCAGCAGCACCGGGTGGCGGCCGCGGCCCGGCGCCGGCCCAATCGCGCATCGCCGTGTGGCGAGGAGTACCGCGAGGTGCCGTGGCGGGCGGCGCGCGACTTTCGACGCGGCGTCAGACGAACTGCCGTACCGAACGCCACAGCAAGCCCGCGCTGCTCTTTCCCCGCGCGCCACAAGATCCAGTTCTCGCGCGAGCAACCACGCGACGTCGCTAGTGACGACGCAGCCGCAACCGCTCCTCCTCGCGCGAAGGTGCCTCCGCCCGACCGGGCGGGCCGACGGCTCCCTCGCATGGATACGGGCAGTCAGCGCGTCGCTTCTGCCTTGTCACGGATGCAGGAGCGGGACGGGCTCCGATCGCGCGCCGGCGGACGCTCGCAGCTCGTCCCGACTCGCTGGCAGCCAACGGAGGCGTTGCTTTCCGGCGAGAGGAGCAGTGTTTCCGCGCCCGCCTCGGTCGTCTACTTTGGCAGTTGCAGCCCGCCGAATTCGCCCGCGAAGAAGACGAGCGGGTCTTCGATGCCCGCGACGGACAGGTGGTCTACGCGTCCGACGACGATCGAGTGGTCGCCGGCAGGGTGCTCGGCGACGATCTGGCATTCGAGGGTGGCGAGCGCGTCGGTGATTAGTGGGCTGTCGTGAGCGCCCGACGCCCAATCGAGGCCGGCGAAGCGGTCGGCGCCGGCGGGGTTGGCGCGTATCGCGAACTGTTCGTGTTGTCTCGCCAGCACGTTGACGGCGAAGCGCCCGGTGCGCCGCATACGTTGCCAGGTGAGCGAGGTGCGCGACGGGCAGAACGAGACCAGCGGCGGCTCGAGCGAGACGGAGGTGAGCGAGTTGACGATCAGCCCGGCGGGCTCGCCGTCGGGCGCGGCGGTGACGAAGGCGACGCCGGTGGCGAACATGCCGAGCGCGTCGCGGAAGGAGCGCGGGTCAGGCGCGGATGCGGCTGGTGCGGGGGCTGGGAGGGCCATCTCAGTGCAGGGAGGGCTGTTCGCCGAGCGCGACGTTGGCGAGGTAGTCGTAGGCGCGGTTGGCGCCGAGCGGGTGCATGAACGAGCCGGCCTTGACGTCGCGGTAGGCACGTGCGAGCGGGCTGCCGTTGCGGTAGCCGGCGCCGCCGGAGAGCGCGAGCGCGCGGTCGACGATCCGGGCGGCGGCCTCGCCCACGAACGCCTTGGCGGCCTGGGCCTCGGCGAACAGCGCGCCGAGCTGCTCGGCGCTGCCGTCGGACGCCGGGTTGGCGGCGCGATGCGCGTCGATCAGCCCAGCCGCGCGCGAGAGGACGCCGCGCGCGGCGGCGAGGTCGACCGCGTTGTCGGCCACCTGCATGCGCGGGCGCGCGTCGCCGTTGATGCACCCGGCGATCCCGTGGCGGGCGACCTGGTCGGCCGACTCGGCGATCCCGAGCGAGGCGGCGGCGTGAAACAGCCCGCTCACCAGGTTGCGTTCCATGTAGGGCAGCGGGTCGCCGGCCCGGAAGCCGCCCCTGACAGCCGACGCGGGCAGCTCGACGCCCTCGAGCGAGACCGAGTTGCTGCCGGAGGCGCGCATCCCGAGCGCGTCCCAGTCGTCGTTGATCACCACGCCGGGCGCGCCGGTCGGGACCATCGCGTACGCGTAGCGCTCGACCCCGTCGTCGGCGTAGGTGACCGCGACGTAGAGATCGGTGGCGACCGGCGACATAGTGCAGAACAGCTTGCGGCCGTCGATCCGCCAGCCAGAGTCGGTGCCGGTGGCGCGCGTGCCCGGCCGCGTGATGTCCTGTCCGCGCTCGCTGATGGCGGCGGCCAGCACCACGCCGTCGCGGGCGATCTGCTCGAGCGAGCTGGCGAAGCCGCGGGCGCGGCGCTCGTGTCCGGCCGCGACCGCGACCTGGCGACGGCGCTCCATGTTGAGCACCGCGACCAGGTGCATGTTCACCCCGATCGCGACCGAGGCGTCACCGCGCGCCAGGCGGCTCGACGCGACCACGAGGTCGTGCGCGGACCAGACGCCGAGCCCGCCGAGCTCGACCGGCACCGGCGCCGCGAAGTAGCCGGCCGCCTTGAGCGCGTCGATCGCCTCGAACGGATAGCTGCCGTCGCGGTCGTGCTCGCCCGCGCGCGCGGCGAGGTCCTGGGCGAGCTGCTCGGCGATCGCGACCAAGCGGGCGCCGGCATCGGTATGGGCTGAGAGTTCGATCGGCATGACGGAATCGACAAGTCCGCTCGGCATGCAGCCGTAGCCGGAGCCGGGCTCCAGCCACGGGGATGCATGCGAGCCTTTAGTCGGTGGCCACTTCCACGCTCACGGGTACGCCGTTGGTGACCATGTCGTAGACCGCCGAGCGCTTCGCGGCGCGCTCGACGACCTCGCGGAGCTTCTCGGCCGGCGCGTTGCCCGTCACGTGGAACGACACGCCAATGCGCTCGAACCCGTTGCGCGGCTCGTCATCGACGCCGAGCGCGCCGCGCACGTCCATGTCGCCCGTCAGCGTCGACTCGACCGACGTGAGCTCCACCTTGCGCGCCGCGGCCACGTACACGATCGACGTCGTCAGGCACGCGGCGAGCGCATGCAGCAGGTACTCGGCCGGGTTGGCGCCGGTGTCGGTACCGATCAGGATCGCCGGCTCGCCCGCGTCGATCACGAACGCCTCGCCGCGAGTGGTGTCCTCCCCGCCGGCGGCGTAGAAGCCCTTGATCGTGGAGCGGTTGTGGGCGCCGTCGATCCAGCGGTTGGTGGCGCGGAACTGGAACTTCGCGAGCTCCGGCTGCGCCTTGATCAGGCTCAGCGTCGCGAACATCTTTTCGGTGTCGACACCATTGCGGATCGTGTCTGTCACTACGGTCACTTGAAGACCTCCTCGGTCATCGTGGTGCTGATGGAAACCCTCCTCCCGAGCCGCTCGCGCGACATCGTCGCCACCACCCAAACCCGGGTGGGAGGTGTGGCGGTATGCAGCTCAGCGCCCGGCCGGTCGTGCACGGGGGGCGCCGGCCCCCCGCGGAAGCGGGGGGCTGCCGCGTCGGTCACGACGGGCGGGAGTCGGTGCGTGCCGCGCTGGTGCGCCAGTCCTCGATTGCCGCGGCGAGCTCGATCCAGCCGCTGAAGCGACGGGCTTGTCCGTGCTCGTCGGTGAGGGCGCCGGTGGGCGCCTGGGTGCCGAGGTCGAGTTCGATCGTCGCGCTGGTGGTCTGCGGCCGGCGGTTCATGCGAGCATGGTCGGTGGACACGCAGAGCGGCACAACGAGGTGGCGACCGAAGACTTTTCCGCCCGCACCGAAGCGCTAAGGGCGGCCGGCCGCCCCTGAAGCACTTCGCATGAACCCCGATCCCGTATCCCCGCTAGGCGCTGACGCGCGGGTCGCGGTGCTGCTGGAGCGCGAGGGCGACCTGGCCCTGTTGGGCGGGCTGCTGGCTGATGCCCGTGCTGGCGAGGGGCGGCTGGCGGTGATCGAGGGACCGGCGGGGATCGGCAAGACGCGCTTGCTCGAGGAGGCGCGCGCGGCGGCGGACGGTCTGGGGCTGGCGGTGTTGCATGCGCGCGGCGGCGAGCTGGAGCGCGATTTCGGGTTTGGGGTCGTGCGTCAGCTGCTCGAGCCACGCGTGGCGGGCGCCGGCGGGAGCGAGCGCGCGGAGCTGTTCGCCGGCGCGGCGCGGCTGGCCGAGGCGGTGATCGCGCCGCAGTCCGCCGCGGCGCCGCCAACAGGGGATCTGTCGCATGCCGCACTCCACGGCCTCTACTGGCTGGTGGTCAACCTGACCGAGCGCTCGCCGTTGCTGGTCGCCGTCGACGATCTGCAGTGGGTCGATGGCCCGTCGTTGCGTTTCCTGCACTACCTGGTGATGCGCCTGGATGGCGTCCCGGTGGCGATCGTCGCGAGCCTGCGAAGCGGGGAGGCGAGCCCGGAGCCCGAGCTGCTGGACGGTTTGATGCTCGAGGCGGAGGTGCTGCGCCCGGCGGCGCTCTCGCGCGCCGCGGTCGCGTCGATCGTGCGCGGCCGCCTGGGCGAGGATGCGCCGCCCGAGCTTTGCGACGCCTGCCATGAGAGCTCGCGCGGGAACCCGTTCTTGCTCGGTGAGCTGCTGCGCGAGCTCGGACATGATCGCGGCGCGGCGTCCGAGCTCGACCCGGCGGCTGTCCGCCGGCTCGGCCCGCGGCGGATCGCGAAGTCGGTGCTGCTGAGGGTCGGGCGGCTGGGGCCCGACGCTCGCGCGCTCGCGCGTGCACTGGCGGTGCTGGGCGAGGCGGACGAGCTATCAAAGGTGGCCGTGCTGGCGCGGCTCGAGCCGGCCGCGGCGCGCGCGCTCGCCGACGCGCTGACCGAGCTGGGCGTGCTCTCGCCGGGCCGGCCCGTGCGGTTCGCGCACCCGGTCGTGCGGACCGCGATCTACCAGGACACCCCCGCGAGCGAGCGGGCCCCAATGCAGCG
>Ga0307415_100000670_pt1 | contig 15152 bp, 6 predicted proteins | sample DK1Cmetagenome_FD_204524 | JGI IMG/M metagenome (GOLD analysis project Ga0307415, IMG submission 204524) | Maize rhizosphere microbial communities from greenhouse at UC Davis, California, United States - DK15-C-2 | ecosystem: Host-associated > Plants > Roots > Rhizosphere > Soil | place: USA...
CGGCTCGACCTCGCGGTCGCGTTGGTCAAAGCGCTCGGGCACGACGCCGAAGCCCGCGGCCTGGCAGGGTCGACGGTCACAAGCGGCGGGACACCGCTGTCGGACAACGCGCAGATCCCGGCGAGCCTTCGCGGATACGTGCAGGTGGCGATCGATCTCGGCCTTTTTGAGGCCTTCCCGGCCGAGGTCCGGCAGATAGCTCCGGGAGTTTTTCAGGCCGTACCCGGTCCGCGCTTCGAGCCCTCCACCACAGTCAGCAGGGCCACGCTGGCGGCCAAGCTCGTCGTGTACCGGCAGATGTTTCTGGCGGGTGCGTAACGGATGTCCGTTCCCCGCGGGGGCAGGGAGCGGGCGCCGAGCGGAGCCCCGGGGAAGCGATTCCTCGGGGTCATCCGCGACGCTAAGGGATTTGCGAATCGATACGGAGATTTCAAAACATTTAGCAGAACACCGGAGGGGAAATGAATTGCAAGCAGACGCGGAAGAACAGAGAAAATATTTACAGGCTGGGCATGGTACTTGTCTTTTGGACATTGGTCGGCGTTGCTATGTGGCAGCCGTGGAACAGTTCGCATGCTGCCGCGGGCGGCGTCGACCCCGTCGCAAAAATGTATCGCCGCCCGGCACCGAAATTCGATCTGAATATCGCGCGTGGGCTGCCGAACCTTCGCCGCGCGACCGGCGACCAGATACAGGCACTTAACAGCCTGAAGTCGTCCGCCGGGGCCCCGAACCTGACCGCTCGCTGGAACGAGTTCGGCGGATCGCCCGACGTCATTTACGACTTTGCATCGCAGCCGTTGCAGGGAACACCTGAAGAAGCGGCTCGCTCGTTCGTGAATCAAAATGCGGCGCTGTTCGGGGTCGCCGGCGGCGGGGACCTTCGGCTGTTCAATCAGACACAGGCTCTCGGCGGCACGCTCTTACGCTTCCAGCAAATCTTCAACGGCATACCCGTCAACGGCGGCGGGATCGGCGTCGTTATGAACCGGAGCAATCAGGTCGTCATGTTGTCGGGCCCCTTTTTCCGCGGCGTGGACGCGAACACGCAGCCGTCGCTTTCGGCGGCCCAGGCCCGGGCAGCCGCTGACGCGGACCTCGCCCGCTTTGCCGCGAACGTCCCGCCAGCCGTTTCGAACCTGCTTCAAACCGGGCTAAGCATGATGACCCAGCAGGTCGGCAACGCCGCCAACGTTGAACCTGCGCTCGCGATCTACCCGACAGCCGACGGATACCGTCTCGTCTGGAAGGTGGGAAAATTTTCCACCAACCCGTTCGGGCTCTATGTGGTTTCGGTGGACGCACACACCGGCGAGATCGTCGGCCGGGAAGATTTCGTGAACTACCAGGCTCCGCCCGTGCTCCCCTTGACCGCGGACATTTATCCGAAATATCCCAGGATCACCGACGAGCTCAAAAATCAAGGTGTGATCAGCATTTGCGGCGACCGGCCTTGTGACCAGGTCAGGGCGAATCTTCGCAAATTCGACCCTTCGAACGCGGTGACGGGCCTAAATGGCACTCTCACGGGCACCCACACCATCGTCAACAACGCGCTCGCGACCAAGCAGCCGTTCGCGCAAGCGGCGCTTGGCACGTGGCATTTCGCGAAGAACGATCCGCTTGCTTTCGAGGCCCGCACGAACGAACAGGATCAATTCGCCGAACCGGCCGAGCATCAGGACGAGATCAACGCCTTTTTCTTCACGACGTACCTGCTCGAGTACGTTGATTATCTGCACCGGGGCGGCGATCCCGGAACGTTCGGGTCGACCGGCGCGTTCCCGGACGAGTACCCGAATTCGTCCACGCCGCTCCCGGCGACCGTGCATATCCCGGACGTCGTGACGGCGATCACCGGCGGCGAATATCCCCCGCCGGACGACCCCGAATTCGTTCAAAAGGTGCTCGGGCTCGACAACGCGTTCGCGTTGAATCTGACGGCCTACATCGAGGGTATCACCGGCCAGAAATCTCCGGTCGTCGTCAACCCGACGTCCTACGGGCACGGCTTCTATTTCAACGACACGGCGCTGGAGGGCACGGTTCCCTATCACGAAGGTATGCACGCGATCACCTCCCCGATCGCCGGACTCGAAGGGCCGGAGGGCAACGGAATGAACGAAGGTCAGGCCGATATGTGGGCCTTCACCATAACGAACCATTTCAACATCGGCGAGTACGTGATCAACGGGTACCGGCTTCGGCAGCGATACCGCGAGCTCAACCGCGACCCCGACTCGATCGGCTACATCCGCACGGCGAAAAGCTCACTCAAATTCTCCGACGTAGCGACCTACAGAAATCCCGACACGGGCGTTTACGAATATGAAGAGCACCGCGACGGTGAGATCTACATGTCGACGATGTGGGACATCCGGGAGATGCTCAATCGCATGTACCCGCAGACGACCGGTTTCGCCCGGCCTCAGCCCGAAGACGGTCAGCCGGTAAAGCCGATCACTAAAGGAACGAACATTTTCGAGCGCGATTTCCTCGGCTCGATGTACATCCTCGGCACGATGAACCCGGACACGTTCGTCAAGGCACGCGACGCGATGATCGTGGCCGACCAATTGCTGTACTCGACGGACCCGACCGATGCGTCCGCTCCGGGCAAGCATCGCGCGCTGATCGAGCAAATGTTCGCGGCCAAGGAGCTCGGCGTGAACGCGACCGAGTCGATCGGCGGCGTGCCGACGATCTCTACGCAGGTGACCCCGTTCGCGGCAAACCAGGCGGCACCGGCGATCCCGACGAATATCACGGCCGTCCCCGCGTCCACACGTTCGATCAAGGTGTCGTGGCAGGGCGTCCCCGGAGCGATCGCGTACGAGGTACTCAAGCGAAAAACCGCACTCGCCGGGCAGCGCGAGCCGAACGGCATCCGTGCTTACAACGACGGCGACGCCTCGACCACCGGCTACCGTCACGTGGCATATGCGGCCGGAAGCGCCGTTTCGTACACCGACGAGGGAAGGATTCGCGAGGTTTTCACGCCGGCGGGGATAAGCGACCTGTTCGACAGCGAGTATGTCGTGCGTTCGATCGGCGTAAACTCGACCGGGCAGATCGGCTTTTCGGAGATGTCCGGCTCCTCGCGGCCGAACCAGGCCCGACAGGACCTGACACAGCAGGTCGACGCGGCGATTTCCAACATCTCGTTCTCGAACGGGGTGATGGCGTTCGATTCCAGGCTCACGAACGCCCGCGGCGCCCTTTCGCCCGACAAGACCATCTACCGCCCGCTGGAGTTCCAGATCGTCAGCATCTCGAACCCGAGCGTCACCGTCCGAAACGCCGACACGGGAGGCAACACGTTCGTTTACAACCAAAACCTGACCCTCGGGGAAACCTCCTCACCGAAGCGTATGGAGTTCAACGACCCGCTGGCGCAGTTGTTCACCTTCGACGCCCGGGTTTACGCGAACGCCTACACCGGCTCGACGATCGGCAGCGGCACCTCGGGGACCGACGGCAGCACGCCGGCACCCGGGCCCGTTACGTATTCGATATTCCGGCAGACCATCAACGGTCAGCTCCTTGCCGGGGAACCCTCGAACTTCGTGACCGGCGACCCGTCCCCGACGTATGGCGATCCGAATTTCAGGGGCGTCACGTGGGACGACTTCCCGGTGACCACGAGGTCCGACGCTCGTTATCTTGAAGGCATATTGTCTTCGGCGATGGCGGTCGATATGGATTTCCAGGTGCGTACCGCAGACGGTCAACTGATCATGCAGTCAGCGGGCCCGAATGCTAATGAGCGGGTGATGATCCCGGTGCAGCCGAACACTACCTACGTCTTCCGCGTGCTCGGCTGGGCGAACGGCCCGGCACAGTTCACGATCGTGAGCGATCAGTACCTGCCGCAGGGATCGCCCGGCGAGAATGCCGGGACGAAGACGATCGGCGGCGGCCCGCTGGGCGAACCGGCGCCCACGCCGACCAGTACCGTTCTGCGACTGTTCCGCTTCTCGGTAAACCCGCTAACGAAAAGGGTTACTGCTACACTGTTACAGTGACCCATGATCCGGATTGTCGGGATCTTCCCGGCGAAACGTGGGGCCTTCGGGCCCCTTTTTTTGATTTAGGCACGACCCAATTGGCGTCCGAAACGAGCCGGATACAGCGTGCTGACTCGGCGCCTCAACGCCCCTCAAGAATCCCTCAACCCGTGCCTGTTACCTTGAGGATAGAGGACAGGGCGATGAAAGGTATCAAACACATATTTGCGGCATTTGTAGTGGCGGTGGCGATCGCCGCCTCGGCATCTGGGGCAGTCTCGGTCGACGGGCTTCTTTCGAGCCAGGTCAGCGCCGCACCGCTGGCCCTGACGCCCGTAATAATCACGTTCGACCATCAGCCGGCGGCGAGCGATCTCAACTATCTGCGTTCGCTGGGCATTTTGGGAGGTTATTCGCTTTCGCAGCTGCCGATGGTGCTGACGAAGATCAATCGCGTGCAGTTCAACGCCCTTAAAACAAAAGCCGGTATCCGCTCTTTGTACGCCAACCGCCGCCTGAGATTGCTCGACCGCGAGGGCCGCACGATCACCGGTATTGAAAATCTGATCCGCGACATGGAAGCGACGACCCGCAACGGCGGAATGCCGGTGTCGGGCCGAAATATCGGAATCGCATACGTCGACACCGGCATCGACGCCACCCACCCGGACCTGCAGCTCGGACAGAACGTGGCCCAAAATACATACTTCGCCACAGCCGACGTGCCTGTTGACCTTCCCGCCGGATTTGTCCCGATCGTGCCGGTCGAAAACGTGCCGATATCGGACGTCGAGGGCGGTCACGGAACTTTTGGAGCGGCAGTCGCGGCCGGGACAGGAGCGGCCTCAGGTGGTCTTTACCAGGGAATGGCACCGGGAGCCAAACTGATCGGCATCCGGGCCGGAAACGACGTCGGGCTGACGACCTATGCGATCGTACAAGCGATGGAGTACACGCTGGTCAATCAATTTCGGTACAACATCCGTGTTTGTAATAATTCTTGGGGCACCACGCTGGCCGACCTCCCGTACGACCCGAACGACCCGATCAACACCGCGACGCGGACGATGCACGACCGCAACATCACCGTCGTCTTCGCCGCCGGCAACGACGGCGATGCTCCCGACATGATCAACCCGTATTCGGTCGCACCATGGGTGATCTCGGTCGCGGCGGCCGAGAAACAAGGCTTCGGCACGCCGGCGGGCTTTTCTTCCCGCGGCAACGACAACGGCACCGGCAGCGACACCGCCGGGCAACCGGCCGACCCGATAACGCCGCCGAATTTGCGGCCCGATATAACGGGCTCCGGCGTCGATATAAAGAGCGCTCGTTCCAAAGCCCCGGGCGTGACCAACGTCGCCGGCACGATTCCCGTATTTGTCGGGGCGAATGACCTTTCGACCATACCGCCGGCATTTTTGCCGTACTACACGACTTCCCAGGGCACGAGTTTTTCGACCCCCCAGGTGAGCGGGATCGTCGCCCTGATAATGGAAGCGAACCCGCTGCTTACGCCCGATGAGGTAGTTACACTGCTGCGGCAGACCGCCACGCCGATGCCTTACGAAGAGCGAGTGGTGGGTGCGGGCTACGTCGACGCCCACAACGCCGTTCGAGCGGCGATGTCGCTCGCCGCCGTCGCACACCCGGCCGACCTGTTCCCTCCCGACGACCCCAACGCGCCCCAGATCACCGACGCCGCCGACGACCAACTCGGCACGACGGCGCAGGACATCCGCGAGGGCTATTTCAAATACGACCCGGTCGCGGACCAGATCGTTTACAGGCTGATAGTTTCGGACGCTTCGGTCCAGACGCCCAATATGCGATGGACGATGACCTCGACGTTCGGGCAGACGCAGGTTTTCGTGACGGCCTCAGTGGACGAAATGGCGACGACGTTTGAATACGGCCACATCACGACGCTGGCGACCGGCACGCAGAATCAGGAAACGCTCGGGGCCGCCGATTTCGGCCAGATCAGCGGCAACGAGATCACCATAAAGCTTGCAAGGGCAAAAGTTAACGGCGCGGTTGGTTTTGATGTTCTTGGAACGACCTCGACGAGCACGCTCGCACAGGCACAGATCCTGATCGGTTCGTCGCTAAGTGGCGGACTGCTGCTCAGCTCGGACACGGCCTCGGGCTCAGATTTTGCGATCAACCGCCCGGTCGAGCCGACGCCGACACCGACCCCGACGCCGACCCCCACCGCAACGCCGACGCCGGATCCGACCGCTACGCCTACGCCCGAACCGACGCCGACCCCGACCGACGGCCCGGGTGCACGTTTCGATGAACGGTACTCAGGCACGATCTATCCGGGGCAGGCGATGACGATCCGGTTCGAGCTGCGACGGTCCGCGCTCGACGCCCAGATCAACCAAAACAACGGCAACCAGCAGCTCGTTTTCGAACTGCTCGCCGCCGACGGCACCCGCATCGCGACCGCCTCGGACCGCAAGATCAACCTTGACGGTCTAACGACGGGCTCGTACATCTACCGGGTCAGCGGCGGCGTAACGAAACCGGTCGATTTCACGATCAAGAGCGGGCAGGGCCGATAGAAAACAGCCGGGGAGACGTCGGCGCCTGTACCTCGCTCGGATGCAGGCGTCGAAGAGGGATGACCCGGCGCAAGAGGCGCGCATTTTCGGAAGGAATGCGCGCTTTTCCGCGCTCAGTCCCACGAGCCGAGCTTGGTCGCATCTCGTTCACGCTCTGGTCCGCGCACGAACGTAGCGCTGCCCGAGGACGGTGGCGACGATCAGGCCGAGGCCTAAAAGGGCGAGGGCGAACGGGAAGAGCACCGAGTCTTTGAAGACCTCATAGGCGAGGTGGCCGAGGTAGATGAAAACGCCGATCGCGCCGAAGATGAGAAAGACCGAGCGGCGGAGCCACAGTGCCACGGCGATGAGGCCGACGTTGATGAGCATGTAGAGGAAGCGGCCGAGCTCGGAGTCGCTGTCCATCGAGGTCATCCCGCCCCAGAACGCGAAGAGGCCGAAGAGATAGCACCAGAATGCGAAGTTCTGGACGCGCGGCTCGCCCGGTTTGTGCAGCGAGCGTTCAAGCGTGTAGCCGAAAAGTATGGTAACGACACCGACGATGATGCTGATCCACGCCCGCGTGCTCCAGTCCATGTCGTTGTCGCCGAGGATCCAGGACGCCGCGTCCATCGCAAAGAACCATAGCGAAAAAGCGACCGGTGCGGTCAGAAAACCGAACCGCACCTTGAGCAGGGCGAACAGCGCGACGGCCATGGTCGCCAGCTCCATCACGATCCATGACCCGCGAACTTTGGGGTAATAATCCTTATACGCGCCGGGGTCTTCGGCGGGCCAAAATCCCAGAAGGTCCTCGACGCAGTAGACGATCAGCGGCGTCAGGCAGACGGCGACCGTGATCAGTAGACCGCCGCCGACCACGTAGCCTCGATCGCGTAGCCACCACCCCAAACCTGCCGCGACCGCCGCGTAAACCATCGACGTGAAGAGCACGCCGCCCGATCCGAGCGATTCCCACTTGTCGCCGAGAAACCACGCGCACGCGGAGATCATCAATATCGCGCCGAAATAATACGCGACCGTCACGAGGTTTAAGCCTTTGGCCTGTTCGGGCGTCTCGACGCCAGTGTCGGCAGGCTGCTCGAGAAACCAATTGATGAGCCGCTCCGCGTCATCCGGCGAGATCACGCCCGCGGCTCCGGCGTCGCGGAGGTCCGAAATGGAGAAACTCACTTGATCGTCGTGGGTCCGGGTCGGCATCGCAGGCAAATATTACACGACACGCCGGAGCGGGCAAAGGTCGGGATTGTCTGCTGCGCGGGGAAATATGTTGATTGTTGGGCACGCAGTATTTAACATAAAAAGAAAGTGCCAGATGAACCGGAGACGCCTTGTGAGAATTTTGAAGATCTTTTCCCGTTCCGCGATGTTCCTTTTGTTTTTCGCGGGCATCGCTTTATCGATGGTGACGACGGCGGGCGCCGGGCGGCCGACCTCCTCTTCTTATGGGATCAAAGAAGAGGTGCCGAAAGAGTTTCGTGACCGGTACCAAAGGTGGAAAACCGAGCTGCTCGCGACCGAATTCGGCCGTGAGCAGTGGGCCCGCTATGCCGACCGGAAGGACTTTCTGCTGACTATCGTGGTCTCGGCCGAAAGGAAATTCGGCGCCGGAACGGACGATTTCGAGTGGGACGACGACGGGAAGCTCGTCGGCGCGACCATCACCCTGGGCAAGGACCTCGAGCGCGGCTTTCCCGGGCCGGTCTACTACCCGGTGATGAACTCGCTCGCCACTTACGACGGTGTCTACTCGATCGACGGGAACATCCTGGCCGGGGCAAAATTGGCCCACGAGATCGGGCATGTCGACCAAACCACGGCCGCCGACGCCAAACTCTTCCAAAAACAAAATAAGCTGATCAACAGTTATTACCGCATATTCCTTAAGAACGGCTACAACACCGCCGACCCGCGGCTCGTCGACCTCGTCGACGAGCTCGGGGCGAGCCCGGTGGCGATCTGGGAGAGCCGCGAATACTGGAGCGAGGTGGACGCGCTTCGCTACCTGATGCAGCGGATCGGCCGCGAGGCGTTTCATTGTTCGGTGTTCGGGCGGATGCGGCGCAACATCGCCGCCTATGCGGGCGGGTACGGCGACCGGTTCAAGGAACTGATCGTCGAGGCGGGCTGCCCATAGTCAGGGGAGCGGTAAAAATCCAAAACCAACGGATTGGTATTACCCATTACATTTGCTCGGCTCGCATTGGTCTTACTCTTCGCTATTTTTTGCTTTTGTTACCTTTTCTAGACAATCTGCGTGATTTGCAGGAGATTTCGTTAAATCCTCTTCGATCGCCGGCGCCCCGCAGAAAAAAATGCAAAATACCGCTTGCATAATTGGTAAGACCAATTGTAAGATGTTGCATCCTTCGGGGCGACCCCGCATTCAGATCTTATAAATTGAGGAAGAGGAAAAATGAAAAAGAGTCGATTTTCGTTTTGTAAGGCGTCGCTGCTGGCGCTGGCGGCGTGCTTTCTGCTCGCGGGCGGGGCCGTGGCACAGGAATTTCGCGGGACCGTGACGGGCACCGTAACCGACCCGAACGGGGCGGCCGTGCCCGGCGCTCAGGTCGCGATCAAAAACACCGCGACCAACATCACCAGCAACGTGACGTCCAACGACGAAGGCTCTTATACGGTTCCCTTCCTAATACCGGGCACCTACACGATCACCGCGACCGCGGGCGGGTTCAAGACCACGACGGTCGAAAACGTGAACGTCAAGGTCGACGACCGTCTAACGGTCGACCTGGCCCTGCAGGTCGGGGCGTCGGCCGAGGTCAATATCGTCGCGAACGGCGAGGTGCTCGAGCAAGGCTCGGTGACCATCGGCACACTCGTCACCCAACGGCAGATCGAGGAGCTGCCGCTCGCCGAGGGAGCACCCTACACGCTCGCCACTCAAGCTCCAGGTATCGTATACACCGGCGACCCCAACTTCCAGGGCCCGACCGCCAACGGCAACCTCGCCGGATTTCGCAGCAACGGCACGCAGGGCAACCAGGTCAACGGCTCCGGCGGCAACGTCATCAACCTCGACGGCTCGCCCAACCTCGCGTACGACGGCCAGGTCGCCTTTACGCCGCCGTCTGAAGCCACGCGGGAATTCAAGGTGCAGACGAACACGTTCGACGCCCAGCAGGGCTTCACCGCCGGCGCGACGGTCAACGTCGCGACGAAGAGCGGGACCAACAAGTTTCACGGCGCCGCCTACCTTTTCGACCGGGACAAGAGCCGGACTGCGAACAACTTTTTCAACAACCTGGCCGGTATCGACCGCCCCGAACGTAAATACAGCCGTTACGGGTTTACCGTGAACGGTCCGCTTCCCTTCTTCAATTTCGGCGAGGGCGTGCCGATGTTCTCGAGCGGCAAGGACCGGACGTTCTTTCTTTTCTCCTTCGAAAGGCAGAAGGACAACGTCGCCCAGACCACGACCTACTCGGTCCCGACGATGCTGATGCGGCAAGGGAATTTCTCCGAGATATTGAGCACGACACCGATCTACAATCCTTTCTCGGCGGTTCTGCTGAACAATAGCTGTACTCCGGGTTCGACCGGCACCAGGGTCTGCCGGACGCCGTTTGCCAACAACATAATTCCGGCGAACCTGATATACGGTCCGGCACTCGCGTTCATGCAGTATTTCCCGGAACCGAACCTGCCCGGTATCTCGAACAATTTCATCACGGACCAGAATCTGAACCGGCCGTACAAGTCGTACCTCTTCCGGATCGACCACAACATTTCCGACAAGACCAGCATCTTTGGCAAGTTCTATCACAGCCGCAACACGGAGGACCGGTACAACCTGACGCAGGAACCTGATTCGATATTCCGCGGATTCGAGAATCGGCGAAACAACGGCGGCAACATCGGTGTGACGTCGACGCTCAGATCCAATTTCATCCTGGATGTTCGCGGCAGCCTGGGAATGTTCAGCCTCCGCAGGTTTCAGGTCGACCAGCCGACGGCCGGGGACCTCGGGTTCACAGGCATCCCGACTGAACGCCAAGGCTTCATTTTCCCGCGGTTCGATTTCACAAATTTTCTGACCGTGGGCTCCAACAGGGCCGACTACAACGACGGACGCGTCCGCCCGTTCAAAATGTTCACCTTGCAGCCGACCCTCACGCAGATCTGGGGAGACCACACGCTGAGATACGGCTACGATTTTCGCCGCCTGAACGAGACCTTCGATTACCAAGGCAATGCCGCGGGGCGGTTCACGTTTTCGGGGACCTACACGTCGCCGAATTCGGGCTCCAACAGTACCGAGACGGGACGTCCGGGCCGGGACATCGCTTCGTTCCTGTTGGGGATACCGACGTCGGGCTCGATCGACAACCCGCAGGTCTATGACGTAACGTCCAAGTATCACGGCTTTTTTGTTCAGGACGATTGGCGTGCGACCTCGAAGCTGACGTTGAATCTGGGTCTTCGCTACGAGATCGAGGGCGGCTTCAAAGAGAAGGAAGGCCGAATGGTTATAGATTTCGACCGCACCGCCGCGAGCCCGATCCGCGGGCAGGTCCTTACGAACTACAACGCGATGGTGCCGACCGGAGTTCCGGTCACCGCGTTTCAAAACCTGTCCGGCGGCTTCCTGTTCGCGGACGACCCTTCGACGCCGAACCAAAAGACCGACAAGAACAATTGGCAGCCGCGCTTCGGCATTTCGTACGCGTTGGACGAGAAGACGGTGATCCGCGGCGGGTTCGGGATATTTACGGCCCCATTCCAAATAATCACGCAGAACGTCATCTTCCAGCCGGGTTTTTCGACGGGCACGACCTTCACGCCCACGGTCAACAGCGGGTTGACGTTCATCGCCGACCTGCGTAACACGTTCCCGAACGGTATTCTGCCGTCGCTCGGAAGCTCTCAGGGCCTAAGAACGTTCGAGGGTCAGGACCTCACCGCCGTCGGGAATAATGGCCCAACGTCGGTGATACTGCAGAACGACCGCAAGAACGCCAACTACACGAGGTTCATCGTCGGCGTCCAGCGCGAAATCTGGGGCGGGATCGGGCTTGAGGCGACCTACGTCTATTCGCAGGGCACCAACCTCGCGGTAAACCGCGAGCTTAATTACATCCCGCGGGAGTGTCGCCGCGTCACCACCGGAGCGGACAACGGAGCCTCGTGCCTAGTTGATCTGGCCGCCGTTAACCCGGCGAATATCGTCACCGAGCTGGCAAACGCGACCGCGTATCTGACGACAAATCAGGTGCCGAACCCGTTCCGGGGACTCATTCCCAGCAGTGCCACGTGGAACGCTTCGACGATCGCGCGCCGCCGCCTACTCACCACCTTCCCGCAGTTCGGGAACGTCTCGGTCACCGAATACAACGGATCGAGCAACTTCCATTCGATACAGCTTCAATTCGTGAAGCGGTTCAATAAGGGTTTGTCGCTGAACGGCTCGTACACATGGTCGCGTGAGCATTTGAAAAACCAGTACCTGAACCCGCAGGACGCCGAACTTACGGATTACATCTCCCCCAACGAGCGGCCGCAACGATACACTTTTGCCGGGATCTACGAGCTGCCCTTCGGAAAGGGACGCAGCTTCGGAAGCGACTGGCATCCGGTGGTCGACGCGATCTTCGGCGGGTGGCAGATACAAGGCCTGTTCGAATGGCAGAAGGGCGAGCCGCTTGTGTTCCCGAATGTTTTCTACAATGGCGATCCGTCCGAGCTAAAGAGCAAGCTCGGCAAAAAAGACGAGCAGGGACGGCGGTATGGCATCGACATTCCTGCCTGGGACATTTGCGGCTTCTATCTTGCCGGGTGTGTTCAGTCGAGTGCGAACCTTCCGGCCGTCGGGCAGAGCAACTACAATAGCGGCAGCGAGATCTCTCTCCGAAACTTCCCTCTCACGGTGGACGGGCTCCGCAATCAGCGGTTCCTGAAATTTGACGTCGGCATTTCGAAGAATTTCAGGATTCGCGAGGGCATGAAGCTCCAGATCCGGGCCGAAGCGATAAACGCGCTGAATAACCCGTACTTCTCATCACCCGAGGTTAGGCCGAACCAATTCCCGTCGACGACCAACGGCGTGACGAATTATCTCGGGACGTTCGGGTTCACGACCGCGCCGGTGCGGCAACCGCCGAGGGACATCCAGATCGGAGGCAGGTTCACCTTTTAGCCGGCGTTCGGGAACCGGTTGGTTAGCAAATGCGCCGCGTGAGTGTGAGAATTATTCGACCCTTGCGCGGCGATTTTTTCGAAGGCGGCAATTCCGACTCCCTTCCCGGATTGGAAGGGTGGCAGATCTTTTGCACAAGCCCGACCGTGAGGGAGGGCGATATGCGGAAGTTGTTGTTGCAACGTGGTTGAACATATCGCCCTTGCTGACGAAGCTTGTGCAAGGAATGCCGTCGCCGCGTCAAGCTTTGAGGGGCCGGTGATTCTTTTATAGTAAGGGGTCCGATGAAGTTGGTTTTCCTCACATTGTTGATCGCGATAATGGCGGCATCGAGCGCCGCCGCCGATATCGTCGTCGCGGCGGACGGCAGCGGGAACGTAAAGACCGTACAAGAAGCGGTCGAAAAGATCCCTCACAACAATAAAACCCGCGTCTATATCCGCATCAAGCCTGGCAATTACTTCGAGCAGGTCCGCGTTCCCGTCGACAAGCCTTACATATCATTCGTCGGCGAGTCGCCCGAAAAAACCAGGATCCTTTTCAACCTTTCAAATAAGGCCGTCGGCTCGACCTCGGCAAGCTACAGCGTCTACATCGGCGGGCATGACTTTAGAGCCGAGAACATCACTTTCGAAAATTCATTCGGTACCGGTTCGCAGGCGGTCGCGGTCTTGGTCGAGGCGGACCGCGCGGTCTTTAAGAATTGCCGCTTCGTCGGGTGGCAGGACACCCTTTACGCGAAGAGCGGGCGGCAATATTACGAGAACTGTTTTATCGAAGGTCACGTGGATTTCATATTCGGGCAGGCGGCCGCCGTTTTCGAGAATTGCCTTATCCACAGCAAAGGCGACGGCTACGTTTCGGCGCCAATGCGCTTCGCGGCCGACGAGCCGAGCGGGTTCGTCTTCGTGAAGTCGACGCTGACGAGCGAGAACACTAAGAATGGCGTATATCTCGGCCGCCCATGGCGAGACTACGGACGGACCGTTTTCATAGACACGAAAATGGACGCCGCTATCCGGCCGGAAGGGTGGCACCATTGGGAGCCGCATAGGGAGAAAACGGCGTATTTCGCTGAATACAATTCGTCCGGTGCCGGGGCGAACCCGGCCGCCCGCGTGAAGTGGGCGCACACCCTGAACGCAGTTGAAGCGAAAGCGTTCGCCGCCGAGAATTTTCTAAAAGGACGCGACGGCTGGAACCCAAAAACGGCAAAGGATGATTGGCTGGAAAGGTCCCGGCCGGACTGGAAGCCGATAACGTGGTCCGAGGTATTCAAGCAGAAACCGCTCTGGTATCAGACCGACGAGGCCGCCCGCATCGCCGATCAGGTCGTGCTGTATCAAAAGGTAAACGGCGGCTGGGAAAAGAACGTCGACATGGCGTTGATCCTGATGCAGAAGGAAAAAGCGGAACTTGCCGCGAAGCGTGCCGACATTTCCGAGACCACGATCGACAACCGCACGACTTACACCCAAATCGCGTATTTGGGTAAAGTCATTACGGCGAGCCTGCTGAAACCGTCGCCGCCTGAAAATTTTTCAACGTACAAAGAGGCGTTCGACAAGGGTGTCGATTATTTGCTCGCATCCCAGTACGAGAACGGCGGATTTCCGCAATACTATCCACTTAAGAAGGGTTACTACACGCACATCACATTCAACGACGACGCGATGATCGGTGTGCTGCGCGTGCTGCGAGATATCGCCCAAAAGAAAAACGATTACAGGTTCGTCGACGAGGAACGTCGAGCCAAAGCTGAAGCCGCAATCGCACGGGCGGTGCCGCTGATCCTGAAGCTGCAAATCGTGGTCGGCGGCAAGAGGACCGTGTGGGCGGCACAATATGACGAGTCGTCACTTAAGCCGGCCGCGGCGAGGAAGTTCGAGCCGGTATCGCTGACCGCCGGTGAGAGCGTGGGGATCGTGCGGTTTCTGATGGCTGAAAAACCGACGCCGGAGATCGTCGACGCGGTCGAAGCCGCGGTCGATTGGTATCGCAAGAACCAGATCCGCGGTATCCGCTGGGAGCGTTCCAACGGCGAAAATCGGGTCGTCAACGATCCGTCGGCCCCGCCCATTTGGGCGCGCTTTTACGAGATCGAAACGATGAAACCGATATTCATCGGTCGCGACGGAGTGATCAAGTACGACGTGACGCAGATCGAGGCCGAGCGGCGCAACGGGTACGCTTGGTACGTATCCGAGCCGAACGAAATGCTCACGAAGGATTACGCCAAGTGGAGTCTGAAGAACGTGTATCGGGACCCGATCACAAATTGAATGATGTCTAACCGAAGAGAATTTCTGCGAGACCTGTTCGTCGGCACCGCGGGCCTCGCCGTGCTTCCTCAGCTCGCCCTGGCACAGGCGACGGGGGCGGTCGACCCATGGAAAACCGTTTATCCACGGATACTTTCGC
>Ga0307415_100000671_pt1 | contig 15152 bp, 13 predicted proteins | sample DK1Cmetagenome_FD_204524 | JGI IMG/M metagenome (GOLD analysis project Ga0307415, IMG submission 204524) | Maize rhizosphere microbial communities from greenhouse at UC Davis, California, United States - DK15-C-2 | ecosystem: Host-associated > Plants > Roots > Rhizosphere > Soil | place: USA...
GTCGACCGGCTGGCGGCGCTGATCGAGGGCGGGGAGGGTGGGGGAGCGGTGGCCGGGCCCCGGGGCGGAGAAGGGCCCCGGGGCCCGGCGCTGGTCGGGCTGGAGCCGTCGTGCCTGGCGGTGTTGCGGCACGACGCGCCGGCGCTGCTGGGCACCGACGACCCGGCGGCGGCCGCCGTCGCCCGGGCCGCCTCGACCCTGGCCGAGGTGCTGTCGGGCACGCCGGGCTGGCGGCCGCCCGACCTGGGCGGGGTGGCCGTGGTGGCCCAGCCGCACTGCCACCAGCGGGCCGTGCTCGGCTGGGAGGCCGACCGCGACCTGCTGGCCCGGGCCGGGGCCGAGGTCACGGCCGTCGGCGGCTGCTGCGGCCTGGCCGGCAACTTCGGCGCCGAGCGCGGCCACTACGACGTCTCGGTCGCCGTGGCCGAGACCGCCCTGCTCCCGGCCGTCCGGGCGGCCGGCCCGACGGCGCTCACGCTGGCCGACGGCTTCTCGTGTCGGACCCAGCTCGACCACCTGGCCGGCCGCCGCGCCCTCCACCTGGCCGAGCTCATCGCCGGGCCGGGCGCCGTCCGCTGACGGTTACTCCTCGCGGTGCTGGGCGCGGAGCTGCTGGTCGAGGAAGTAGCGCTCCTGGGCCCAGAGGTGGAGGCCGAGGCCCAGGCGCATGGCGCAGCGCTTGAGGGCGTCGGAGGCGGCGTCCTTGAGGCGGGCGCCGTCGTGGGGCCAGTTGTGCACGTCGTCGACATCGCCGACCTCCTCGACCCGGACCTGGCGGCCGTCGATGGCGCAGGTGAGCCGCCAGATGCCGCCGACCACGACGTTCTGGAGCGCCGGCGTGCCGGCCTTGGCCCGCCGGCTGCGGGCGCTGGGGTCGGGGGAAACGGCGGCGACGTCGCCGCGGATCACCTGGACCAGCTCGAAGTCGAAGGGGCCGACGATGCTGAGCAGGCGCTGGTTGACGACGTGGTGGGCGACGTAGTCCTGGCCGTCCTTGCGCTCGACGAATTCGGTGGGGAAGGGGCGCGAGAGCTCGACGAGATCGGCGTCGGCGGTGATGGTCACAAGCCTCAGTCCTCGGGGAAGCGGTTGCAGCGTTGTCCCAGCGTAACCGGTACCTGTGACAATCCCCGGGGGTCCTGCCGGAGGCCGTAACGGTGCCGTACCGAGGTCGGTGGAGACTGCTCCGCAGCCGACCCGGCGCGGCGAGGAGGTGGTGGCGTTGGGGTCCCGAACCAGGGCGGCGCTGGCCTGGGCGCTGTGGCTGCTCTCCTTCGGCTGCTGCGCCGCCGGGCTGCTGGTGACCCTGGCCGTCTACCGGCCCCTGACCGCCGCCGTGCTGGTCGAGGGCGCCGTCTACGCGTTCTTCTTCGTGCTCGGGTTCGCCACGATCGGGCTGTTGCTGGCCCTGCGGCGCCCCGAGAACCCGATCGGCTGGCTGTACGGCGCCGCCGGCCTCGCCTGGGCCTACAGCATTCCCGTCTAGCCGTTGATCGACCAGTCCATCCGCCGAGCACCGGCCCCTGCCGCTGGCTGCCCAGCTCGTCGCGGCGACCGGAGACCTGAGCTGGGCGCCCGCGATCGCGTTGGGGGTCACGCTGCCGGCCCTGCTCCTGCCCAACGGTCACCTGCGCTCGCGTCGCTGGCGGCTGGTCGTCGGGACCAGCGTGACCGGCCTCGTCCTGGCCATGGTGGCCGGACCCCTGTCCCCGGGACCGCTGGAGGAGATGGGGATCGACAACCCGTTCGGGCTCGCCGGCCCGGCGGGCGAGGTCGCCGGAGTGCTCGCGATCGTCGGCATCCTGCTGCACTGGTTGAGCCTGCCGCCGGCGGCGGTCTGTGTGGTCCTGCGGTTCCGGTCTTCCCGAGGAGTCGAGCGCCAGCAGATGCGCTGGGTCGCCGCCGGGGCCGCGGCCGCGGTGATCGGGCTGGTGGTGAGCCTCCCGAGCGGACTCGGGCTCGTGCCCGACTGGATCTCGGCCATCATCTTTCCGGCGCTGCTGTGCCCGCCGGTGGCGGTCGCGGTGGCGGTGCTGCGCTCCCGGCTGTACGACCTGGAGCGCGTCATCAGCCGCACCCTGACCTGGGCGTTGCTCACCCTGCTGCTCGGCCTCGGCTACGCCGCGGTCGTGCTGGGGCTCGGCCGCCTGCTGCCCGAGGGCTCCAGCCTGGCCGTGGCCGCCGCCACCCTGGCCGCGGCGGCGGCCTTCTCGCTGCTTCGCCGCCGGGTCCAGCAGGTAGTGGACCGGCGCTTCAACCGGCGCCGCTACGACGCCGCCGGCACCGTGGAGGCGTTCGCGGCCCGGCTGCGCGACCAGGTCGACCTGGACGCGCTGCACGGCGAGCTGCTGGCCGTGGTCGACCAGACCATGCAGCCGACCCGGGCCTCGCTGTGGCTGCGCCACGCCCCCTAGGGACAGGGTTCCGGTCGTCGCGGCCATCGGCTATGCTCAGGCCCGGCGCCGTCCCGCGCCCGACCTTCTCTCCGGTGCTCACGCCACCGGCTCGCGGAGGTAAAGGGGACCTCGAGTCCTCGGGACGCCGGTCGAGTGCCCTCGTCGCGGGGGCCACGGGAGCGTGAGTCCCGCAGCCGCCCGCGGGCAGAGGAGCACCGGATGACCAAGCAGAAGTCCTACAAGGGCCGCGTCCGCGCCCGCATGGAGAAGACCTCCGAGAGCTACACCGCCGCCCGCCGCCAGCTCCTGGCCAAGGCCGGCGCCGAGCCGACGGCGCCCCAGGCCGCGGGACCGGCGGCGCCGGTCGACGCCCCGGGGCCAGGCGCCCCTACTCCGACGACGTGCTCCGGGCCAACACCGGGCGGGCCTGGGACGAGTGGTTCGCCCTGCTGGACCGGTGGGGCGCGGTCGAGCGGCCCCACCCCGAGATCGCCCGCTGGCTCAACGAGGAGCACGGCGTGGACGGCTGGTGGGCCCAGGGGGTCACCGTCGGCTACGAGCAGGCGCGGGGCCTGCGCGCCCCCGGCCAGCGCCGCGGCGGCCTGTTCGAGGCGAGCGCCTCCAAGACCGTGGCCGTGCCGGTCGACCGCCTCTACGAGGCCTTCATGGACCCCGGCCGGCGCGAGCGCTGGCTCCCCGGGGCCAGGCTCGAAGTCCGCGCGGCCAGGCCCGGCAAGTCGATCCGGGCCAACTGGGACGACGGCTCGACCCGGCTGGTGATCGCCTTCACCGCCCGCGGCGACGCCAAGAGCCAGGTCGCCCTCGTCCACGAGCGCATCCCCGACGCCGCCACCGCCGGGGAGCTCAAGGCCTGGTGGCGCGGCCGGGTGGCCGCCCTCAAGCAGCTGCTGGAGACCTGACCGGCACCAGCGCGGCCAGGGCGAAGGCGGTGGCCGGGGCGTCGACGTAATAGAACATGAAGCTGCGGTGGAAGAAGAGCACGCCCAGCAGTACCAGGCCGGAGACGCCGAGCAGCGTCCGCAGGCCCGGCCGCGACCACACCCACCAGGCGCCGGCGGCCAGCACCACGGCCGCCGGCAGGGTGGTGGCCCACAGCGGTGACGGGCCGAACGGGTCGGTCAGGACCCCGGCCCGCAGCAGCTGCGCGGCCAGCCCGTGCCCGGAGATGGGGTAGGCGTCGGCGACCAGGCCGAGAGGGTAGGCGACGGCGTCGGTGAGGAAGTCGCCCGGGTGCCAGAGCAGGAACGGGACCGCCGTCAGCACCGCCGGGGCGACGGTGGCGGCGGCGGCCCGCCAGGCGCGGCCGGGGTCGAGGCGGCCGCGCCTGACCTCGGCCGCCAGCCAGACGACGAACAGCACCACCATGGGCGCGAGCAGCGCTTTGACCGCCAGGGTGGCCCCGAGGGCGAGCCCGGCCAGCACCACCCGCCGGCTGGCTAGGGCGACGGCGGCCACGGCCATGCCGGCCACCAGCACGATGTCGTTGACGCCCTGCCACAGGTAGGGGAGCAGCAGCGGGTTGAGGCAGACGGCCACGGCCACCCCCAGGTGCCCGCGCTGGCGCAGGCTCCAGCGGCCCAGCCACAGCCCCAGCGCGCAATAGACGACCAGGTACAGCACCCGCGGGTCGGCGTCGCGACCCGCCGTCCGCAGCGGCGCCTCGACGGCGGCCAGCAGGCCGAGCGACCCCGGCCAGTAGTGGTAGTGGTTGAGCAGCGGGTTGTTGGCCGGCCGCCCCTCCACGTCGATGCGCCAGCCGGCCAGCGCCTGGGCGTACGACGCCTGGTAGGGATCGCCGCCCTCGAGCAGGACCCGGACCGCCTCGTCGCTGACCAGCACGCCGCCGTCGTGGGCCATCCGGACGTTGCCAGCCTCGGTGGCCCGCGCGTACCTGGCCGCCGGGACCACCCCGAGCAGCACCAGCATGAGCGCGAAGCAGGCCAGCCGCAGCCCCAGTCGCGACGGCCAGCGGGCCAGCACCAGCCCATGGGCCCCGACCACCCCGGCCAGCAGCGCCACCGGCACGGCCAGCCGCCCGTTGAGCCGGCCCCCGGCCAGCGCGGTCGTGCACACCAGGAACTCGACCAGGCGCGGGTCGGGCAGGGCCCGGGTTCGCGGGCCGGCCTCGGCGGCGGCGCTGGCCGAGGTCACCTCACCGCTCCGCCCCTGGCGTGACGCCCAGGTCGGCGAGCTGGGTGGCGAGCCATTTGGCGATGTCGTTCTCCTGCACCACCAAGGCGGCGGCCTCGCGGCGGGCCCGGCGCAGCCCGCGGTCCATGGTCAGGGCCTCGTGGAGGGCGTCGGCCTGCTGCTGGATGTCGAAGGGGTGCAGGGTGACCGCGAACACGCCCAGCTCCTGATGGGCGCCGGTGTTCTCGGACAGGGCGAGGACGCCGTCGCGGCGGTTGACCACCACCGACTCCTTGGCGACCAGGTTCATGCCGTCGGCCAGGGCGTTGACCATCAGCACGTCGCAGACGGTGTAGGCGGCCACGGCCAGCGCCAGGTCGTCGACCAGGCGCAGGTCCACCGGCTCCCAGCCCTCGCTGCCGTGGGCGGCGTTGACCCTGGCCACCGCGCCACCGATCTCGGTCAGGTAGTCGGCGTACTCGGGCACGTCCTGGCGGCTCGGCTGCAGCAGGGCCAGGAAGCTGACCTTGCCGGCCAGCTCGGGGTGGTCCTCCAGCAGGGTCGCGAACGCCTCGAAGCCGCGGACGATGTTCTTGGAGGGGTCGGTGCGGTCGACCCGCAGGATCAGCTGGCGGTCCTCGCGGCAGAAGGCCTCGGTCAGGGCGTCGGCGTGCCCGGCCACCTCGTCGCTGGCGGCCAGCTGGCGGATGGCGGCGACGTCGATCGAGATCGGGTAGTGGCGGGCCGCCACCTGGCGCTCGCCGACCTGGACGGTCATGGCCTCCAGGTCGACCGGCAGGCCGAGCAGCTCCTGGGCGCAGAGCAGGAAGTTGCGGGCGAAGCCTTCGGTGTGGAAGGCGACCACGTCGTTGCCGAGCAGCCCGTTGAGCAGCTGCTCGCGCCAGGCCGGCGGCAGGATCCGCCAGGCGTCGGGGCCGGGCATGGGGATGTGCAGGAAGAACGACAGCAGCGCCTCCGGGCAGCGCTCCCTGACCTCCCGGCCGACCAGGTAGAAGTGGTAGTCGTGGAGCATGACCAGGGCGCGGCCGCCGCGGGCCTGGACCTCCTCGACCACCGCGTCGGCGAAGACCCGGTTGACGGCCGCATAGCCGTCGTCCCAGGCGGCGTGCTCGCGCCGGGTCAGCACCGGGGCCAGGGCCAGGCCGTACATGCCGTGCTGGAGGAACCACAACAGCGGGTTGGCGATGACCGTGTAGAAGTCGTCGTGGGCCTGCCGGTCCACCTCGACCAGGCGCAGGCGCATCGCCGGTTCCCCCTCGGCGGCGTCGCCCTCCGCCAGCAGCCGCGGCTCGCTGCCCAGGGTGACCTCGACGGCCTGGCCGTCGTGCTCGGCGGCCACGGCGGCGTCCTCCTCGGAGCTGGCGGCGCACACCCAGACGGCGTCGGGCAGGTCCGCCCCCAGCCCGGTCAGGGCGGTGACCAGCCCGCCGGCGCCGCGGCTGCTGGTGCGGCGGCCCGACTCGTCGCGCCCGAACGACACCGGGCCGCGATGCGACAGCAGCACCACCGGCAGGTCGACCACCACGCTCCCCTCAGGACGGCTCGTGGACCGACAACGGATACCATGCGCCGCGGCGCCACAGCCACCAGGTGAGGGCGCCGATGGGGATGGGCAGGACGAAGGTGAGCAGCCGAAACACCAGCACCGCGGCCACCACCTGGGCCTCGTCCCCGCCGGCCAGGATCAGCCCGCCGGCCAGGCCGAGCTCGACCACGCCCAGCCCGCCCGGGGTGATCGGGAAGGCCGACAGCAACCGCACCAGCGCGAACGCGGCCAGCGCCTCGACCCAGCTCACCTCCGCCTCCGAGACCCCGACGTGGCGCAGGGCCAGCAGCAGGACCAGGAACAGCGACAGGTGGCTGGCCAGGGTGGTCAGGGTCAGCCAGTGCCAGCGCTGCCCCAGCAGGGTGATCGCCTGGGCCCGGAAGGCCACCGCCCCCCGCTCCCAATCCGGCCGGCCGGGGCGCCGCGCCAGCCGCCGCAGGCGCTCGACCCCGCCGGCCATGGCCCTGCCCAGCCGGGCCGCCCGCCGCTCCCCGGAGAGCCCGAAGGCGAACCCGCCCAGGGCGAGCGCGAACAGCACCAGCCCGACCACCGCCGCCGGCGCCAGCTCCCCGGCGGCGTCCCCGCTGACCACCAGCAGCCCCAGGGCCACGATCGGCATGCCCAGCTTGACGAAGTTGTTCCACATCCCCTGGACCAGCAGCGACAGCGCGATCGGGCTCCCATCGAACCCGTAGGAGGTGTAGAAGCGGTAGGTCACCCCCAGCCCCACCGCCTGCCCCACCGGCATCAGGTTCCCGACGGCCGTCGAGGCGTGGCTCTCCAGCACCGCCTGCCGCAACGACAGCCCGGGCAGGGCGGCCAGCTGCGGCAGCAGGTACGAGGCGAGGTTCCAGACGGCCGCGACCAGCAGGGTGGCCAGCTCCAACCAGGTCATCGCCCGCAGGGTCGCCACCACCTGGTCGAGGTCGACCAGCTTGGGCAGCAGCCCGAAGTAGATGACGGCCACCACCGCCACCGCCAGCGCCATCCTGAGGATCAGCCGCCACCGCGCCGGCCGCGGCCGCGCCGCCACCTCGGGCTCGGTCACCTGGTCTCCTCGCTGGCGGGTTCGCTGAACCCAGATGCTCCCACGCCCGCGGGGTCGCCGCGATCGGTCGCCGCGGTGGCGGGCCCGCTCAGCCGGCGTCGGGGGCGCCCGCGCCGGGCTCCAGCTCGGCGAGCCGGTGGCGTAGGTGGCGGAGCCGGGCCAGCCGGCGCTCGGCGGTGGCTCCGAGCCACAGCAGCAGCAGGCCGGCGCCGCCGACGCTGACCCAGCGGGGCAGCTGGGCCGCCACCGGCAGGGCGGCGTCGGCGGCCAGCCCGACCAGGGTGCCGGCGCCGAGGACCAGCGGCGCCTGGAGCCGGGCCCGCGCGCCGGCCAGCAGCACGACCAGCGCGCCGCCGGACAGCAGCAGCGGACGGACCGGGCCGTGGCCGTCCACGGCCAGGACCAGGCTGGGCAGCAGGGCCAGGGCCAGACCGGGCCCGTAGGCCAGCCACGATCCGGGTCGCAGGGGCCGGCGGCGGGCGGCCAGCCCGGCCGCCAGGGCGGTGGCCGCCGCCGGCAGGACGTACGCCTCGGGCAGGGTGACCTCGGCCACGGCCAGCCAGGCCCAGGTGGCGACCGTGGCCACCACCACCGATGCCCACAGGTAGCCACGCCGCCCCAACCCCACCGCGGCCAGCAGCAGCGAGGGCACGGCCACGGTCAGGGAAGCGGCCAGCCAGCGCTGGTCGTCCGTGGCCAGCGCGATCCCGAGGACCAGCCCGGCCAGCCCCGCCAGCTCCACCACCACGCCCTCGGCGGCGCCCCGCCGCCACCAGGCGCCGAGTCCCAGCGCCAACCCACCGGCCACCGCGACCGCGAACCCCACCCGGGCAACGTCCCCACCGGCCGCCCCGGCCACCGCCGCGGCCGCTCCCCCCGCCGCCACGGTCGCGACCCCACCACCGACGCGCCGCAGCCACCCGCTCCGGGCGGCGCCCACGCCGACCATGGCCGCCGGAGCGAGCACCCCCAGGAACCCGAGCGTGCCCGCCTCGGTGGCCAGCGCCCACGGCACGGCCACCAGCAGCAGGGCCGCGGCAACGCCCGCGGCGGGCCGGGCGGCCCCGCGCTCCGCCCGGCGGTCGAGCAGGACGGCGGCGGCGCCGGCGACGAGGGCGGCCGCGGTGGGGAGGGCGAGGGCCGCCCCGAGGGACCACCCGGCGGCCAGCGGAAGCACGGCCACGGTCGCGCCCGCGGCCGCCGCGCCGGCGGCGGCGCGCCAGGAACCGACGGCCGGCGACCGGGCGGGACCGGCGGCCAGCACGGCTCCCGCGGCGGCGAGCAGGCCGACCACCGCCGGCCAGGTGGCTGCTGGGCCGACGGCGACCGGCCAGGACGGGGCGACGGCGTCCGGCGCCGGGGTGGCCAGGTGGGCGGTCCAAGGGTGGTCCAGCCAGGCCGTCGGGGCGGCCAGGGCCCACAGGATCGGGTCGGCCAGGCCGAGCAGGCCGGTGGCGAGGGTGGCGGCGGCGGCCAGGATGGCGCCGCGGCGGAGCGGGTGGGGGAGGCGGCGGGCGACCACGACCGCGGTCGCGCCCAGGACGGCGATCGCCGCCGCCAGGGACCAGGACGTCCACGCCGACGCCAGCAGCGTGCCGGCGGCGGCCAGGAGCGACCCGGCGGCCGCCGCCACCAGGCCGTGCCGCGCCGGCGCCGACCGGGTGGGCACGGCGGCCCGGGCCGCGGCCGGCGCCAGGCCCACGGCGACCAGGGCCGCGGCGGGACCGGCGGCGGCGGCCAGGTCGGCGACCGGCGGGGTCCCGAGGAGCAGGCTGAGCACGGCCCCGAGGTCCAGGACGGCGGCGCCGGCGACCAGCGCCCCGGTGGCCCGCCGCCAGCCGGCGACCCGGACCAGCCCGGCCGCCAGACCGACCGAGGCGGCGGCCACGACGGCCAGGCCCGCCGCCACCGTCCAGGGCGCGGCGGCCAGCTCCACCACCAGCAGCAGGCCGGACACCTGGGCGAGGACGGCCGCGGCGGGGCGCTGGAGGGGGAGCCGGCGACCGGCGGCCGCGGCCACGGCGGCGGCGGTGGCGCTGCCGAGGGCCCACCAGGCGGCGGTCGAGAGGCTGCCTCCGACCCCGGCGCGGCGGAGGGCGTACCAGTCGACCAGCAACAGGGCCAGGGCCAGGCCGCCGAGGGCCTCGCCGGTGGCCGGGAGGCGACGGCGGGCGGCCGCGGCCATGGTCCAGGCGGCCAGGGTGGCGGCGGCCAGCAGGCCGGCTCGACCCCGGTCGTCCAGGCGGATCCAGGTCACCGCCGCGAAGATCAGCCCGGCCAGGGCGACCAGGACCGACCCGAGCCCCAGCAGGAGACCGCGGACCACCGCCGGGCGCCACTCGGGCCGCGACCCCGACCCCGCCGATGGCACCCCGGCGACCTCCTCCAGGAGCCGGCGCCGCTCCGGCTCCAGGGCGGCGGCCTCCGCCTCCAGGGCGCGGCGCTGCTCGCCCAGGTCGTGGAGGCGGCGGACCACCACCCGCAGCCGGGCCACCGCCGATCCCAGCTGGGGGAGCCCGCAGCCCGGGCAGGCGGCGGCGTCGCCGACCACGCGCAGGCAGCGGGGGCACCAGGGCGTCGCCACCGTCGCTTGCCGCACCGGGCACCTCCTGAGCTGGATCCTGGTCGAGCTCAGGATGGGCGCGACCCGGGCGCCCGACCATCCGGCCTCGCGCCCAATCCCGGGGGCGGAACTACCCATCCGTGCCTGGGTAGGTCCGGCGCCATATCGGGCGCTTGCCGCGAAACCGGGGCGTCGAGGGAGACTTGCGCGATGGTGGGCAGGCTCAGGACGTACATGGCCGTGGTCTCTGCGATCGGCTTCGTGGTCCTCTGCACGCTCGCGGCGAACGTTGACCTCGACCGGCTGCGGGCCAACCTGCCGGAGTCGGCCGTGCTCGGCCTGGTGGTGCTGACGGCCCCGTTCCTGGGCATCCCGCTCAGCCGGGACGGGCGCGGGCCGACCGTGCACGTGGACGCGCCCTTCGCCTTCGCGCTGGCGCTGGCGGCCGGGCCCGGGGTCGCCGGGCTGGTGGTGGCCGCCTCCTGCGCGCTGTACGACCTGGCCCACCACAAGCCGCTGCGCAAGCTGACCTTCAACTTCGGCACCCACGTGATCGGGCTGGCCGCCGGGGCCGCCGTCTGGATCGCGCTGGCCGGCGGCCAGGTCGCGGCCAGCTCGGCCCTGCCGGCCATCCTCACCGGGACGGCCGTGTTCGTGGCCGTCAAGTGCGGGTTGTTCATCGGGATCGTGGTCCTGGACGAGGACGTCCGCCGGATCCTCAGCCCGACCCGCATCCTGCGCCAGTCGGTGCTGATCCTGGTCCTCACCCAGGTCGGGGTGCTGCTGCTGGTGCTGGCGGCCGAGCGCCCCGCCCTGCTGGTGCTCGCCCTCGTGCCCGTGCTCTGCGCCTACCTGCTGCTGCGCAGCGAGAGCACGGCCGTCCTGGACCGCGACGACGCCGAGCGCGCCGCCCGGCGGGAGGCGGAGCTGCGCGCCCAGGAGCAGGAGGTGGCGCGCAAGCTCAAGGAGACCGACCAGATGAAGGACGACCTGCTGGCGATGGTCTCCCACGAGCTGCGCACGCCGCTCACCACCGTGGTCGGCGCGCTGCGGCTGCTCAGCGCCGGCCCGGCCCTGGGGCCGGGGGAGCGCCAGGAGATGCTGGAGATGGCCGACCGCCAGGCGCGACGCCTGCGGGTGCTGATCGAGCAGCTCCTGCTGGCCGCCCGGTCCGAGAACGGCCGGGCCACCTTCCTGGCCGCCGCGGCCGAGCGCGTCGACGTCGACGCCGCCGACCTGCTGGCCGAGGCGGCCAGCGAGGCTCGGGCGGGCGCCTGCGGCGACCGGGTGCGGGTGCGCTGCGACCGCAGCCTGCCGCTGCGCCTCGGTGCCGACGCCGTCCTGCAGATCCTCGGCAACCTGGTCGACAACGCCTGCAAGTACGGGCCCGAGGACCGCCCGGTGTGGCTGGTGGGCGAGCGCGACGGGCACGAGGTGGTGCTGGCCGTCGAGGACGACGGGGCCGGCGTCCCGCCCGAGGAGCGCGAGCGGATCTTCGAGCGGTTCACCCGCCTGGAGCCGGGCCGCGGCCTCGGCCTGGGGCTCTACATCGCCCGGCAGCTGGCCCGGGCCCAGGGCGGTGACCTGGTCGTCACCGACGCCAGCGTCGCCAGCGGGGCCCGCTTCGAGCTCCGCCTGCCGCTGCGCCAGCCGGCCGAGCCGCTGGCTCAGGGGGCGTCGAAGCGGGGTGGGGCCGCGCCGCGGCCGGTGCCCCAGGTGGCGCTGCCGAGCCGGCCCGGCTCGACCAGCTCCGGGCCCCGGTCCCGGTAGCCGGCCTCGAGCACGGCCGCGACCTCGCCGCCGCGCTCCAGGGCCAGGCACGGGGCCACGAACCGGCAGCTGCCGCAGTGCCCGGGGGCCGGGCTGGGGTACAGGCGCAGCTCCGGGTCGACCATCTCCAGGGCCTCGGCGGCCAGCCGGGCCCCCATGGCCTCCAGCTCGGGCCGCCCCCGCAGGATGCGGGTGCGCCGGAACTCCCCGTCGCCCTGGCTGGCCACCGACGCCGGGTCGGGCGGGCCGGTCGCGGCGGAGGCGCCGCGGGCCCGGGCATAGGGCAGCGACCGGCCCCCGCCGCTGGCGTCGTGCTGGGGCAGGCCCCGCTCGTGGCCCGGCCGCCGCCAAAGGCGGCTCCACGCCGTTCTCGGCGCGAGCGGCGCCGCCGGCGGGCTCGGCTCGCCGGTCGGGTCGAGCAATTCGTTGTGGATCGTCCCGGCCACCGGCAGCCCCGGGGAGGTCCGCTCCATCGCCCAGCAGGCGGCGACCAGCTCCTCGTCCAGCAGCAGGTCGTCCACGCTCCCGAACCGGTCCACGACCCGGTGCGCGACCACCCAGTAGCGGTCGCGATCGTCGGTGGCCAGCAGGTCGACCCGGCCCTGGTAGCGCACCGGGCGCCCGTCGGCCAGGACCAGCTCCCGGCCCCCGCCGGCCGGGTCGGGGAGGTTGACCTCGAAGACGCTCTCGACCTGGATGGGGGAGAGGCGGTCGACCCCCGGCGCCCACTCGAAGTAGCGGCCCAGCAGCGCCTCGCCCGCGGCCCGGTGCCCGGCCCCGGCCGCCGGCTGGCCGTCCAGGGACCGGGCCAGCCCCTGGAGGACCAGCGGCAGCACCACCGAGCGCCGCCAGTCCCACATGCCGGGGAAGTAGTAGACGGCCAGGGCGTCGCGGACGGCCAGGTCGAGGTCGGGGCGGCGGCCGCCTCGACGGGCTCGAGGTTCTGGCGCTCCCTGGCCCCGAGGTCCCACTGCCGGCGACAGCGCTTGAACGCCGCCCGGTCCGCCGGCGTGAAGCGGTAGGCCATGTCCGGTAGCGTAGGACCGTCCCCTCGGGACGTGAAGACGAAGGACCCCGGGCTCCAGGAGATCCGCGCATGGCCGTTTCCTCGCTGATGGTCCCGCTCGGCACCCCGGCGCACGACTTCGAGCTGCCGTCGCCCGACGGGTCCACCGTCAAGCTGGCCGACCTCGACGGGCGGGCGCTGCTGGTGATGTTCCTCTGCAACCACTGCCCCTACGTGCGCCACGTCGAGCGGGCGCTGGCGGCCACGGTGGCCGAGTACGCCGACCGCGGCCTGGCCACGGTCGCCATCTGCAGCAACGACCTCGACGCCTATCCCGAGGACGGGCCGGCCGGCATGGCCGAGCAGGCCCGACGGGCCGGCTTCGGCTTCCCCTACCTGCTCGACGAGAGCCAGCAGGTCGCGGCCGCCTACCGGGCCATGTGCACCCCCGACCTGTTCCTCTACGACGCCGCCCGGCAGCTGGCCTACCGGGGCGCCTTCGACGACAGCACGCCCCGCAACGGCCAGCCGGTGACCGGCGCCCTGCTGCGCGACGCCCTCGACCGGGTCCTGGACGGCCAGCCGGTGCCCGAGCCGCACCGGCCCAGCATGGGCTGCAGCCTCAAGTGGCGCGAGGGGAACCGGCCGAGCTGGCTGCTCGGCTCCGGCTGAGCCTCGCCGCGCCTACTGCCCGATCGTCGGGTCGCCGTCGGCGCTGCGCCAGACGGTGACCACGGCCGGCCGGCGGACAGCTGCACGTGGCCCCGCTCCTCGCCCCGGGTCGGGCAGGCGAACCGGAGTCGCTCGCCAGCGGGACGGCGGGCGGTTGTCGTACCGTGCCCCTCTCGGTCGAGGGGAGGAGCGGGCGGCGTGGACATCGCGGGCAGGACGGTGCTGGTCACCGGGGGCGGGTCGGGGCTGGGGGCGGCCACGGCCAGGATGGTCGTGGAGGCGGGCGGGTCGGCGGTGGTGGCCGACGTCGACGCCGAGCGCGGCCGGCAGGTCGCCGACGAGCTGGGGGAGCGGGCCCGGTTCGTGGCCACCGACGTCACCGACGAGGACGCCGCCCGCGCCGCCGTGGCCGCGGCGGGGGAGCTCGGCGGGGGCCTGCGCGTCGCCGTCAGCTGCGCCGGGATCGCCCCGGCCGAGCGGGTCCTTGGCCGCCAGGGCCCGCACTCGCTGGCCCGGTTCGTGGCCGCCATCCAGGTCAACCTGGTCGGCACCTTCAACGTGACCCGGCTGGCCGCCGAGGCCATGGCCGGCAACGAGCCGCTGGCCGACGGCGAGCGGGGCGTGATCGTCCATACCGCCTCGGTGGCCGCCTTCGACGGCCAGATCGGCCAGGCCGCGTATGCGGCCAGCAAGGCCGGGGTGGCCGGCATGACCCTGCCGATCGCCCGCGAGCTGGCCCGCCTCGGCATCCGGGTGATGGCCGTCGCCCCAGGCATCTTCGACACCCCGATGCTGGCCGGCATGCCCGAGCGGGTCCGGGCCTCGCTCGGCGCCCAGGTGCCGTTCCCGTCGCGGCTGGGCCGCCCCGAGGAGTACGCCGCCCTGGTCCGCCACATCGTCGAGAACCCGATGCTCAACGGCGAGACCATCCGCCTCGACGGGGCCATCCGCATGGCCCCCAAGTGACCGGGAAGGAGCGCAGCCCATGGCGGTGACGGCCGAAGTCCGGGACCGGGTGGGGTGGATCACCCTCGACCGGCCGCCGTCCAACAGCTACGACGAGGCCTTCCTGGAGGAGCTGGACCGCTGCGTCGGCGAGGTCGCCGAGGCCGAGGCCGAGGCGGCGGTGGCGGTGATCCGGTCGGCCAGCGAGGACTTCTTCTCGGCCGGGGTCGACGTGGCCGAGCTGCTGGCCCGGTCGGCCGACGACCGCGTGGACCTGTGCCGCCGCAGCCACCAGGTGCTCGGCCGCTTCGCCAACGAGGCCCCGCTGTTCGTGGCCGCGATCGCCGGCCACGCCCTCGGCGGCGGCTACGAGATCGCGCTGGCCTGCGACATCCGCGTGGCCGCGGCCGGCCGCTACCGGATCGGCCTGCCCGACGTGGCCCTCGGCCTGCTGCCGGTGGCCGGCGGGGCCCAGCGGCTGGCCCGCCTGATCGGCCGCGGCCGGGCCCTGGACCTGATGACCACCGGCCGCACCGTCACCCCGGCCGAGGCCGAGCGCCTGGGCATGGTCGACCGGCTGGTCCCGGCGGGCGAGTTCGAGCGGGCGGTGGCCGAGCTGGCCGCGGCCCTGGCCGCCGGCGCCCCCTTGGCCGTGGCCGCCATCACCCGGGTGGTCAACGACGGCCTGGAGCGCACCCTGGAGGACGCCTTGGAGCGCGAGCTGGACGAGCTGGCCGACCTGTTCGCCTCCGAGGACGCCCAGGAGGGCATGACCGCCGTCACCGAGAAGCGCCCGCCCCGCTTCAGCGGTCGCTGACCGCGGCCGCGGTCAGGAACCCGGTGACCTCGGCCACCACCGCCGGGTCGCGGAGGATGCGCCGGTGGCCGAGGCCGGAGGTGGTGACCAGCCGGGCCGCCGGCCAGGCGCGGGCGATGGCAGCGCTGTCCGACCAGCCGGTCTCGCTGTCCAGGCGGTCGTGGACCAGCAGCAGGGGCGGGGTCGCGATCTGGCCGGCGACCGCGGGCACGGAGAA
>Ga0307415_100000672_pt1 | contig 15148 bp, 19 predicted proteins | sample DK1Cmetagenome_FD_204524 | JGI IMG/M metagenome (GOLD analysis project Ga0307415, IMG submission 204524) | Maize rhizosphere microbial communities from greenhouse at UC Davis, California, United States - DK15-C-2 | ecosystem: Host-associated > Plants > Roots > Rhizosphere > Soil | place: USA...
AGGCCTCCCCGACCGAGCCTCGCGGCTTCGCCGGCTCGCACACGATCACGATCAAGATCACAAACGAGCCACGGCCGGCGCACTATTCGATTCCCGAAACCGGCGCACTATTCGGTTCCCGTTGACATGGTGGCCGCCACGGGAGCGACCGGCGTTCGGGGCTGGCTTCAAACGCATCTGCCCGACTGGATGACGCCCAAGCGTCTCCGAGCGTTCACGGTGGCTCTCTTCACGGTGGCCATAGTCGCCTCTAGCGTGACGCTCAGCAGCTCAACGCCGAATCAGAGCCAACCACCGGCGCATCCGGCTCATGCTGCGCAGTTCCGCTAGCCCGTTGGGTCGGCGAGCTGACGAGGGATGAGCGCGAGCGCGTGTTAGAAGCCGACCGAGTGTCCCCGCGGGGGCGCTTGAGAAGTCGAGCTGGAGCCCGGCGAGCCGTGTAACCGCGGGGTCGTGCCCTCGCGAGCTCGAAGACCAGGTGGTGGTCAGCGTCGGTTGGGGTCGTGTTGGGGTCGTGTTCTGAAGTTCGGGAGCCTTCGGCCGCGCTGGACGCTGACGCGATAAGTCGCCGGTTTTGCAGGCGATTCCTAACACCGACGAACCGCGCCTAGGCCCTGCAGCCGACTCAGAAATCCGCGTGTCGGGGGTCACCGCGGTAGCGCGCAGCCAGCCGAGGGCGCTCCGATGGCACGCTTCGTGTCCACGTTCGCCGCCGTCGGCGCCTCACCCGGCGCGGGGCTGCCGGGATCAGCGCCGCCCCGGACGCGATCGCGGCCCGGCACTGCGTCGACCTGCTCGCGGACCCGGCGCGGCGACACGCGCACGACGATCGTGCTGCCCGGCGCCCGCAGGCCCGAGGACGGCGGCAGGCAGGGCGGCTGAAAGCTCGCTGTTGCCATCTTGCAAGCCCGCTGCAACCGGCGTCGGCGACGGTGGGTCGCATGTTCTCCCCCACCGTCATCGAGTCGCCGCCGGTCCTCGAGCCGGTCTCCCGCGACACGTTCGCGGACGGCCCCGAGCCGGCCCCCAGTCCGCCCGACCGCGAGCTCGTCGCGATCGTCCGCGCCGCCGCCGCCGGCGACGCCGCCGCCATGCGCCGCCTGGTCGACCGCTTCGAGCAGCCGCTGCGAGGCGTCACGCGCTTCTACCGCCTGAGCAAATGGGATGCCGACGACGTGATCCAGACCACGTGGATGCAGTTCCTCGAGCACGGGCGCACGCTGCGCGACCCCGCCGCGGTCAGCGGCTGGTTGAAGACGACCGCACGGCGGCAGAGCCTGCGGGTGCTGCAGGGCCAGCTGCGCGAGCAGCCGACCGACGATCCGACGCTTGGCGACACCGGGCACCACTCCGAGCCGCACCACGAGCTCGTCGCCGCGGAGCGGCGCGCCGCGCTGCTCGGCGCGCTCGCGCAGCTGCCGGACCGGAACCGGCAGCTGATGGCGCTGCTCGTCGCGAAGCCCGACATCACGTACGAGCAGGTCAGCGACACGCTCGGCATGCCGATCGGCAGCATCGGTCCCACCCGGCTGCGCGCGATCTCGCGCCTCCGGCGCTCCAGCGGGCTCCGCGCGCTCCAGCTCGAAGGCTAGACGCGCTCCCAATCCCGCCGGGCCAGGCTGATGCGGTCACGCCGGCCCGGCGAGATGTTGCGACGCACCAGCTGGGCGATTCACCTCGATGTCGAAGCCCTCGTCCTCGTTGCCGTCGCGCGGGTCGGTGAACGAGCTCGAGTCCCGGGTGTCGATCGAGACGGCGTACGAGGCGTGCACCCGCGTCGGGTCAGGCGCCGATGTCCTCGTTCCAGACGTCCGGCCTGCGCGCGATGAACTCGGCCAGCAGGTCGACGCATTCGCTCGAGTCGCAGTCGACGACGCGCACGCCGAGCTCGCGCAGCCAGTCGATCCCGCCCTGGAACGTCCGCGACTCGCCGACGACGACGCTGCCGATGCCGAACTGCCGGATCAGGCCGCTGCAGTACCAGCACGGTGCGAGCGTCGTGACCATCACGGTGTCGCGGTACGAGCGCCGGCGCCCGGCGTTGCGGAACGCGTCGACCTCCGCGTGAGCAGACGGATCGTCGTGCTGGACACGGCGGTTGTGACCACGGCCCAGGAGCGGGCCCGACGCATCGAACAGCGCGCTGCCGATCGGGATCCCGCCCTCCCGCATTCCCGCGCGCGCCTCCTCCAGCGCGACGTCGAGCATCGCGGCGAAGTCCATCCGCATCCCTCCGATCAAGGCCACGTCGTCTGCCTCCAGACGGTCCAGAGCGCCTCGAGCGCGGCGTCGGCGTCGAACGACGGGTCGCGCGCGACGAGCTCGAGCAGGTAGCTGGCGTTCATCGCGGTCAGCGCGCGGGCGACCTCGCGCACCGGCATCGGCGGTGTGTGGCCGCGCTCGACGCCGCGCTCGATCAGCTCCGCGCTGACCTCGACGGTGTGGTCGAGCCACGCGCGGTAGGCGCGCTCGACCGCGTCGTCGTGGTGCGCCGCCTCGTCGAGCGCGAGCAGCAGCCGGCCGTGCTCGCGATAAGTGCCGACGGCGAGCGCCAGCTGGCGCCGCAGCGTCTCGCGATCGTCGGGGTCGCCCGTCTCCGCCTCGGCGACGACCGCGGCGAGCAGATCGTCGAGCAGGCCGATGACGATGCCGGCCAGACCGTCGAAATGGCGGTAGAAGACGGTGCGCGCGAGCCCGGCCTCGGCCATCACCTCCTCGACCGTCAGTTCGCGGAAGCGGCGGTCGGCGAGCAGCCGCGCGGTGGCTTCGATGATCTGGCGCCGCGCCTGCTCCGCAGGGACGCGCGGCGCTCGGTTGCGAGCGGGCGTTGACACAGCGTCGCAAAGTCTGCCACACTCATGCGACGCGCTGTCACAAACGTCGAGAGGATCCTCCCCATGAAGCCGATCCGCGTCTCCGTCCAGGTCGACCGCCCACGCGAGGAGGTTTCGCGTTCCTGGACGCGTACGCCAACCACGAGTCGTTCACCGATCACATGCTCGTCGACTGGACCTACTCCGGCCCGGCCGCGGGGATCGGCGCCAAGGCGCGCATGCGCGCGAACGTGCCCGGCCCGAACGACTGGATCGACATGGAGGTGATCGCGGCGCAGGCGCCGGTGACCACCGTCGAGGAGTCGGTCGGGGCCAAGGGGCGCCGCCGCACGCGCGGCACGTACACGCTCGAGGAGCTGCCCGGCGGCGGCGGCACCCACATTCGCTTCGAGCTCGCGTCCGTCGAGATGCCGTTGTCCGAGCGCCTGATGGCGCCGTTGCTGCGGGCGTGGCTCAAGCGCGGCAACGAGAAGGCGATGCGCCGGCTGGGCGAGACGCTCGCCGACAGCGGGCGGCTGCCGGTCCGGCTGCCCACAGACCGCGCCGCCTGATCGGGGGGCGTCACCGCGCCGGCCCGCTCGTCACGCGAGGGTCGCTCCGCACCGGGAGGTTCGGTTTGCCACCGCGCGCAGGCCGGATCTCCCGCGCCGGAAGGCAGGCTGGCCCCGCTTCGCGCCGGACGCGGGCATGAGACCTTTGTCACATGCCCGACCACGTCATGAACTACATCGAGTCCGACGCCCCCGCGGACCTCACGCTCGTCGAGTGGCAGCGTATGCGGGTCGTGCCCGAGCCCCGCCGGCGGCGCTCCTGGCTGCGCACGTATGTGCCGGTCCGGCGCCCGCGGCCGCTTCCCGTCTGACCGCCCCACGCTCGACGACAGCGATGGCGACCGCGGACGCGAGCCTGAGCAAGGTCCGTTCGCGGGACGGTTCCTGGCCTCGGTGACCGTTGCGACGCTCGTCCTCGACAGCCAAGGCAGCAGTGACGATCTCACCGGAATGGCCGCCGTGGCCGGCGGGATGCCCAACCCCTCGCACCGGAGCTTGGCCGGTGAGTGGCACGGCGTTCCCGACGACGTCCTCGCGCCGGTGTTCTTCCGGAGCTGAGCGACGCGACGACTACGCGGGCGACGCGCGTCGCGCGCAGGCCGGCTGAGCGGCTTCAGGGCTGCTCGGGCAGCCCGAACGCCGCGAAAGCGTCGGGGTACAGGAACGCCGTCATGTCGCTGATCTCGCTCCCGCGCAGCGTGATCACGTGGACGGCGTTCTTCCTGAAGCGCCCGGCGTCCGCCTCCCAGCGGTAGGTGCCGAACGCCAGCTGCCCGTTCGCCCGCACGGGGATGAAGCGCCTCCGCATCGCGAGCGGTCCGCGCGGCAGGAACGCGGCGATCGCGCCGCGGCCGCGGTACCAGTTGCGCTGCGGCGGCATCGAGAACGTGGCGTCCTCCGCCAGCATGGCGACGACCGCCTCGACGTCGCCGCGCTCCCATGCGTCGACGTAGCGCTCGACGAGCGCACGGACGCGCTCGTCGCCGAGCGCACGCAGCGTCGCCTGCTGGCTGCGCTCCGGCACCCGCTCGTCGACGGCCGCGCGGGCGCGCTGCAGCGCGCTGTTGACCGACGCGGTCGTCGTATCGAGCGTCTCGGCGACCTCGGCGGCCGAGAACCCGAGCACCTCACGCAGGACCAGCACCGCGCGCTGCGTCGCCGGTAGGTGCTGGAGCGCGGCGATGAACGCGAGCTCGACGCCCTCGCGCCGCTCGTACCGGGCCTCGGGCGCGGCGAACCCGTCCTCGACGCCCAGCCGCTCGTCCGGGTAGGGCTCGAGCCAGATCGACTCGACGATCGGCTCGCCCGGATCGGCGTGCGGATCGGCGGCGGCGCCGTGGTCGATCGGCAGCACCCGCTTCTGCCGCCGGGCGATCAGGTCGAGGCACGTGTTGGTCGCGATCCGGTAGAGCCACGAGCGCAGCGAGCTGCGGCCCTCGAACCGGCCCAGCGCGCGCCAGGCCCGCAGCAGCGCGTCCTGCAGCGCGTCGTCGGCGTCGTGGACTGAGCCGAGCATCCGGTAGCAGTGCGCGTGCAGCTCGCGGCGGTAGGGCTCGACCAGCCTGCGATAGGCCTCGTCGTCCGCGGTCGTCGCCGTGCTCATCGGCAGCCAGGCTACTCGAGGGTTGACCGCCGTCGGCGTTCGCCGCCAGACTGGCGCAGTGCTGCTCCTTTGCGGTGCCACGGGCGAGCTCGGCGGGCGGGTCGCGCGGCGGCTCGCGTCCGAGTCGGTCCCACTGCGACTCCTGCTGCGCTCGCGCGCCGGCGAGCCCCTGGCGCACGAGCTCGCAGCGGAGGTCGCGCGCGGCGACTTCTGCGAGCCGGCAAGCCTCGCTGCCGCCGTCCGCGGCGCCGACTGCGTCGTGACGACGGTCACCGCGATGGCGCGGGCGCTTGCCGGCGAGCGGCTCGATCTGCGCGCCGTCGACGGACACGGCACGCTGGCCTTGATCGACGCCGCCGAGCGTGCCGACGTTCGGCGGTTCGTGTTCGTCTCGTTCGCCGGGCTCAGCGACGAGGCGGCCCGCAGTTTCCCGCTCGCCGCCACCAAGCGAGCGGTGGAGCGGCGCCTCGCCGCCTCGCCGATGCGCTCGGTGACCGTCCGCCCGGACGCGCTCCAGGAGCTGTGGCTGTCGCCGATCACGCAGTTCGACTGGCAGCGCGGCCGGGTGATCGTGTTCGGCCGCGGCGACGCCCACGCGCGCTACGTCGCGACCGACGACGTGGCCGAGGCCGTCGCCCGCCTGGCGCTTGCCGCGGATCCACCCGCGCTGGTCGAGTTCGGCGGCCCCGAGCGCCTGACGCGCAACCAGGCCGTCGCGATGTTCGAGCGCGCCACCGGCCGCACGTTCCGGACGCGTCACGTGCCACGCGCCGCGCTGCGCGCCGGCATGCGCGTCCTGCGCCGGCCGCGGCCGGAGATCGCATCCGTGATGGGGCTGTCGCTGTTCGCCGACCTGACCGACGCGGAATGGACCGACGCGCCGCTGCACGCGCTGGGAATCGAGCCGCGCAGCGTCAGCACCTACGCCGAGCAGCTCACGCGCGCCGCGCGGGAGCCCTGACGGCGGCGGGCGCGTCGAGCGGGAACAGCCGCAGGAATCGCCTCGCCGCCGGTCGGCTGCCGCCGATCTCGACGTCCCCGGAGCGCAGTGCGTCGGCCAGCCGCCGGCCGTGCCACAGCACCGCCGACAGCGTGGCCGTGTCGGACTCGATCGTCGCGTCCGGCGCCGGCGCCTCGCCGCGCACGAGCTCGAGGCGGCCTCTGTCCACCCGCGCGTGAAACCGGTGCTGGCCGAGCCGCAGCTCATAGGTCGCGCCGAGGTCGCCGGCCGCGGCCGGGTCGAACAGCGTCTTCAGCGCGAGCACGAACGCGTCGGGCCCGAGCGTCGCGTTGTCGGCCGGGAACGGGGCCCTGCTCCCCCAGCGGCCGAGCGTGAGCACGACAGGCTCCAGCTCCAGCCCGCGCTCGGTCAGCTCGTAGACGCGCGATCCGGCCGGCGGTGCCAGCGTCCGGCGGCGCACCACGCCGGCCTGCTCGAGCTCGCGCAGGCGCTGAGAGAGCATGTCGGGTCCGACGTGCGCGAGCCCCGCCCGCAGGTCCGTGAAGCGCTTGGGGCCGAGCAGCAGCTCGCGCACGACGAGCAGCGCCCAGCGCTCCCCGACGACGTCGAGAGCCCGCGCGATGCCGCAGGGGTCGCCGTATGTGCGCTTCGCCGGCATGCGGAGTCAGTCTAGCCCAAAGTCCTGTAATCCATCTTTATAGTTGGATTATCCAACCACATGATACGCTCCGCCGACCCAGATAATCGACGCTTCCAGGAGGCGACGAGTGCAGCTCCCCGAGATCGCTACAGCAGCCGAGTGGCAAGCCGCGCGCCACGCGCTGCTCGTCAAGGAGAAGGAGGCCACCCGGGCGCGCGACGCCCTCGCCGCCGAGCGGCGGCGGCTCCCCATGGTCCGCATCGAGAAGGACTACGTGTTCGACGGCGCCCGAGGAGAGGCGCGCCTCCTCGACCTGTTCGACGGGCGCCACCAGCTGATCCTCTACCACTTCATGTTCGCCCCTGGGGTGGACGGCTGGCCCGATGCGGGCTGCGACGGCTGCTCGATGTTCGTCGACAACGTCGGCCACCTCGCCCACCTGCACGCCCGCGACACCTCGTTCGTGCTGGTGTCGCGCGCGCCGCTGGAGAAGATCGAGCGCTACAGGCGGCGGATGGGCTGGGAGGTGCCGTGGTACTCCTCCGCGCGCAGCGACTTCAACGCTGATTTCGCCGTCACCGGCGACGCCGGCGAGTCGTTCGGCCTCAGCGTGTTCCTGCGCGACGGCGACCGCGTCTTTCGCACCTACTTCACGTCCGGGCGTGGCGTCGAGGCGCTCGGCAGCAACTGGACGTTCCTCGACCTCACGCCGCTGGGCCGGCAGGAGACCTGGGAGGACTCGCCCCCCGGCCGGCCGCAGACCGCGCCGTATCGGTGGTGGCGGCGCCACGACGAGTACGAGGACGCGCGATGAGCCAGCGCAACGGGTTCCAGCCGGGCGTCCCGTGCTGGGTCGCCGCCGTCCAACCCGAGCCGGAGGGGGCCCTGGACTTCTACTCCGAGCTGTTCGGCTGGGGCGTCGAGGACCTGATGCCGGCGGGTTCCCGGGGCAGGTACTTCCTCTGCAAGCTGCGCGGCCGCGACGTCGCCGCGGTCGTGTCGCCGCACGGCGCGCCGCCGCCCCCCGTCCCTACATGGGCGACGTACGTCTGGGTCGACAGCGCCGACGCCGCCGCCGAGCGCGCGGCCGCGGCCGGCGGCAGCGTCGTCGGCGACCCGTTCGAGTCGCCCGGCGGCGCCCGCATGGCGATCCTCGCCGATCCGTCCGGCGCCGTGTTCGGCGTCTGGCAGCCGGGTCAGCGCAGGGGCGCCCAGGTCGTCAACGAGCCGGGAGCCTGGTCGATGAGCATGCTCAACACCGCCGACCCCGAGCGTGCGAAGGCGTTCTACGGCGACCTGTTCGGCTGGGAGACCGAGACGTTCTCAGTCGGCGAGGGCGAGCTGACGCTGTGGCGCGTGCCCGGCTACGTCGGCGGGGAGCCCGAGCAGCCGGTCTCGCGCGAGGTGGTCGCCGCGATGGCGCCCGCAAGCGACGGCCCGCCGCGCTGGAGCGTCGACTTCTGGGTCGCCGACGCCGACGGCGCCGCGGGCAGGGCCGCTGCGCTCGGCGGCGAGGTGCTCGCGGGCCCGTACGACTTGCCGGGCTTCCGCCAGGCCGTGCTCGCCGACCCGCACGGCGCGGCGTTCACAGTCAGCCAGCTGATCCGCCCGTGAACGTACGCGGGGCGCGGCCCGCGGCCGCGCCCCCGCACTCTGCTCTGGGCCGCGTCTGGAGGGTTCAGCAGGACGACTTGTAGACGGCGTCCTGGTTCTCGGAGAGGTTGTCCTTGGTGAGGGTCGTGAAGCCCGTGCCGATCTTCGGCTTGGTCTCGTCGCCGTTGAGCGCCGCGACCGCCTGCTGCACGCCCTGCTTGCCGATCTCGGCCGGCTGCTGCGCGATCAGGGCCTGGACGAGCCCGTCCTTCAGGTCCTTGACCTGCTTCGGGCCGGCGTCGAAGCCGACGATCTTGACGTCGCCGAGCTTGCCCGTCTCGCGCAGGCCGCTCGCGGCGCCCTCGGCGGAGAACAGGTTGGTGGCGAAGATGCCCTTGATGTCCGGGTTCTTCGCCAGCTGCGCCTTGACGATCGCGGCGGCCTTCTCCGGCTGGTCGTTGGAGAAGTCCTGGCCCAGGTAGTCGAGACCGAGCGCCTTCGCCTCCTCCTCGAAGCCCTGGGCGCGCTGGTCGGTCGTCGAGATGCCCGGCTTGACGTTGACGACGAACACCTTGCCCTTGCCGCCGATCAGCTTGGCGAGCGCCTTCGCCGCCTCCTTGCCGCCACCGACGTTGTCGGACGCGATCTGCGAGACCGCGAGGTCGGCCTGCTCGAGCGTCGTGTCGACGAGCACGACCTTCGACCCCGCGTCGGCGAGCTGCTTGATCGGCGCGTACATCGCCTTCGTGTCGGTCGGCGCCACCAGCACGGCGTCGGGCTTCTTCGCCGCAACCGCGTTGACGATCGGCGTCTGCAGCGACGCGTCGAACTGGTCCGGGCCCTGGAAGTCGAGCTGGACGCCCTCCTTCTTCGCCTCCTCCTGCGCCCCGCAGTTCATCGTGATGTAGAACTCGTCGCCCTTCACGCCGGCGATCAGCGTGATCTTGCCGCCCTTCTTGTCGCCGCTGGAGGCGGTGCCTCCGCCGCTCTCGTCGTCGTCGCCGCAGGCGGCGACCGTGAACGCCGCGAGCGCGAGCAGCGCGGCGAGCACGCTCGCCCCGCGCCGGCCCGACCTGGTTGCGAACTGCATGTCCCTCCTCCTCCTGGTGGGGTTCTTCACTGCCGGTACCGCGACCGGCGGATCTGGTCGAGATAGACGGCGACGATCAGCACTGCGCCGACGGCGACCTGCTGCCAGAACGGCTGCACGCCGACGATCACGAAGCCGTTCTGCAGCACGGCGGGGATGAGCACGCCGAAGAAGGTGCCGAGCATCGTCCCGACGCCGCCGAACAGGCTCGTCCCGCCGATCACGACCGCCGCGATCGCGTTCAGGTTGTCGGTCGAGTGGCCGCCGATCGTCGTCGTGCCGAAGCGCGCGAGCGACAGGAACCCGGCCAGCCCCGAGAGCGTGCCGCACAGCGCGTAGACGGTGATCAGGTGGCGGTCGACGGCGACGCCGGCGCGCCGCGTGCCCTCCTGGTTGGAGCCGACGGCGTACGTGTAGCGACCGAAGCGCGTCCGCGCGAGCACGACGCCGAACGCCGCCGCGACCGCGACCGCGATGATGACGAGGTAAGGGATCTGGTCGAACAGCCGCCCGGTGCCGATCGTGTCGATCAGCTTGAACGGCACCTCGCGCTCGTCGACGCCGCCCGTGATGAGCAGCGCCGAGCCCAGCGCCATGCCGAGCGTGCCGAGCGTGACGATGAACGAGGGGATGTTCGCCTTGGCGACGAGCACGCCGTTCAGCACGCCCCACGCGAGCCCGGCCGCGAGCGCGACGGCCAGCCCGACGAGGATCACGCCCCAGTTGTCGCCGCCGACCGCGTTCATCGCCTTGGCGGCGACGACGCCGGAGAACACGAGCACCGAGCCAACCGACAGGTCGATGCCGGCGGTCACGATCACGTACGTCAGGCCGGTCGCGAGCACGAGCAGCACGGCCGCGTCGGTCGCGATGTTGCGCGCGTTGGAGATATCGAAGAACTCGCCCGGCGCGATCAGTGCGAAGACGACGATCAGCCCGAACAGGATCAGCCCGATCCACGAGCTCGAGCCGGCGATCAGCCGCTCCCACCACGGTCCGCGGCGCTCGGGCGGCTCGTCGAGCAGCTGCTGCTCGTCGGCGGGCGTCGGCTCGACGGTCATGCGCCCTCCTCATCGTGGAACGTGCTCGCGCCGGTCATCGCCGCGACGATGTCCTCCATCGACACCTCCTCGGGCCGCAGGCGCGCGACGCGCCTGCCGAGCCGCAGCACCTCGATCCGGTCGGCGACCTCGAACACCTCGGGCATGTTGTGGCTGATCAGCACGACCGACAGTCCGTGCTCGCGCACGCGCTTGATCTGGTCGAGCACGTTGCGCGTCTGCACGACGCCGAGCGCGGCGGTCGGCTCGTCCATGAACACGACCTTGCTCGCCCACGTGACGGCGCGGCAGATCGCGATCCCCTGGCGCTGGCCGCCGGACATGTTCGCGACGGGCGCGCTCGTGTCCTGGATCCGCACGCCGAGGTTGCGGAACGCCTCGTCGCTGCTGCGGCGCATCGCCTTCGTGTCGAGGAAGCCAAAGCGGCCGAGCACGCCCTGGCGCGGAATCTCCCGGCCCAGGTACATGTTCGCGGCGGGGTCGAGCTCGGCGGCGAGCGACAGGTCCTGGTAGACGGTCTCGATCCCGAGGTCGCGCGCCGCGTGCGGCGACGGTATCTCGACGTCGCGGCCGCCGAACAGGATCTGACCGCTGTCCGGCGGATGGACGCCGACCAGCGTCTTGACCAGCGTGCTCTTGCCGGCGCCGTTGTCGCCGACCAGCGCGACGACCTCGCGCGGGTAGACGGTGAAGCTCGCCCCGCGCAGCGCCTGGACGCGGCCGAAGCTCTTGACGATGTCGCGGGCCTCCAGCACGGGCTCTGGTGTGCTCACTCTCGGACCTCCCTCTCGTCGCCCGGCGGGCGGCAGACGATCGCCGCGACCTCGCCCTCGACGCGCCCGGCGCCGGCCGCCCACGGGATCAGCACGGCGGCACCGCGCTGCAGGGCGATCGCTCCGCCCTCCTCCGTGATCAGCGTTCCGGCGCCGTCGAGCACGATCGCGATCGCGAAGCCCTGCGCGAGCTCGGCGGCCGGCGTCGAGGCGATCCGCTCGGCGCGGAAGAAGGCGTCGGCCTGACGCGGCAGCAGCGCGGCGACCGGCGCGCTGGGCCGCGGGCCCAGCAGCGGCTGCGGGTCGCGCGCGGCGAGCTCGACGCACCCGAGCGCGCGCTCCCAGCCGAGTCCGAGCGTCGCCTCGTCGGCGCCGGCGATGCCGAATCCGTCCCACTCGAGCAGCACCGACAGGTCGGTCGGCTGCTGCAGCTCGACGATCAGCAGGCCGGCGCCGATCGCGTGCGGCACGCCGGCGGGGACGAACAGGGCGTCGCCGGCAGTCACGGGCACGCGGTTGAGCGCGCCGAGCAGCGCGTCGCGGTCCTGGTCGCGGACCCAGCGCGCGAGCGCCGCGGCGTCGACGTCGTCGCGGAAGCCGACGTGCACGGCGGTGTCGGCGCCGCTTGCGGCGATCACGATCCAGGCCTCCGTCTTGCCGAACCGGGCGCCGAGGTGGGCGGCGGCGAACTCGTCGTCGGGATGGACGTGGACGGGCAGCCGCTCGCCCGCGTCGAGCAGCTTGACCAGCAGCGCGGGGTCGGCGCCGAAGCGCCCCGTGTGCTCGGGCCCGAGGAAGCCGTCGGGATCGGCGGCGATCGCGTCGCGCAGCAGCGTGCCGTCGGGCAGCCGGCTCAGCCCGAGCTCGCGGTCGCCGAAGACCGTCGCGGTCGACCCCACCCACTCCTCGGGCACGCGCTCGCCCTCGAAGCGCACGCCGCGCAGCGCGGTGATCGCGGGACCGCCGCGGTAGAAGCGCGGGACGCCGTTCGGGGGCAGCACCACGGGCCTCATGGCGGCGCGATCTCCCCCGAGCCGCGCGCGACCAGCTCGCACGGCACGACCTCGCGGCTCGGCAGCCCGGCGTCGCCAGCGATCCGCGCGTACGCCAGGCGCGCTGCGGTGACCCCGAGCTCGGCGGTGTCGTAGCGCACGACGGTCACTGGCGTCGCGAGCAGCTCGGCGAGCTCGAAGTCGTCGAACCCGACCAGCGCGACGGGCTGGGGCACGTCGCGCAGCCCGCGCAGCGCGCCGACGGTGTGGCGGTTGTCGGCGCAGAACAGCGCCGTCGGGCGGTCGTCCGGAGCGCGCTCGAGCAGCGCGCGGACGGCGCGCTCGGGCTCCCCGGCCGAGATGCCGACGAGGTCGTCGCGGAACGCGATGCCCGCCGCTGCGAGCGCCGCACGGTAGCCGGCGAGCCGCTCCGCGCTGGTGAAGAGCTCGGTCGACTCGCCGACAAAACCGATCCGCCGGTGCCCGTGGGCGATCAGGTGCGCGACGGCTGCGCGCGCGCCGCCGACGTTGTCGAGCAGCACGGTGTCGGCCTCGATCCCGCGCGGCGGGCGGTCGATGAAGACCATCGGCGTTCCCGCGTGCTGCTCCCCCAGCAGGTAGCGGTGGTCGCCGCGGGCGGGCACGATCAGCAGCGCGTCGACCCAGCGGCGCAGCAGGCGCAGGACGAGCGCGTGCTCGCGCGCCGGGTCCTCTTCGCACGAGCCGATCAGCAGCGCGTAGCCGCGGGCGTGCGCCTCGTTCTCGACCGCCCCGGCGATCGCGGAGTAGAACGGGTTCGAGAGGTCCTCGATCACCAGTCCGACCGCTCCGGCGCGGCTGGTGCGCAGGCTCCAGGCGATCTCGTTGCGGCGAAAGCCGAGCCGCTCGATCGCGGCCGCGACGCGTGCGGCCGTCTCGGGCCGGACGTCCGGCTCGCCGTTCACGACGCGCGAGACGGTCTTCAGGCTCACGTTCGCGCTGCTCGCCACGTCGCGCATGGTCGGCCTGCGCACCCCCCGGTCTCCCCTCGTCGCTGCCGCGGCGCCGCGCCGTGGCTCGCCGGCGCAATCTAGGAGCGTCTGACAGCGTTGTCAAGCGGTTTGCTGTGGGCTTAGCTGAACCTTCATGGAATGTCCGACAACGTTGTCGACATCGCCGGCGCCGTCGCGAGCGCTTACGGCGGTCACGCGGCGCGGGCGGCACGGCGGTGCTGCTGCGGGCTGATGCCGCGCACGCGCTTGAACGCCGTGCTGAGCGCGAACGGGCTGCCGTAGCCGACCTGCTCGGCGACCGATCCGATCGTCGCGCCCGGCTCGCGCAGCAGGTCGGCCGCGAGCGCGATCCGCCAGCCGGTGAGGAACGTCATCGGCGGCTCGCCGACGAGCTCGTGGAAGCGCCGGGCGAGCGCCGCGCGCGACATCCCGGTCTCGCGCGCCAGCTCGGCGACCGTCCACGGGTGCGCCGGGTTGTGGTGCAGCAGGCGCAGCGCGCGCCCGACCACGGGGTCGCCGTAGGCGCGGTACCAGCTCGGGCCGCCGGACTCGGGGCGCGCGAACCACGCGCGCAGCACCGCGATCAGCAGCAGGTCGAGCAGCCGATCGAGCACCGCCTCCTGGCCGGGCTCGTCCTTGATGATCTCGTCGGCGAGCAGCGGGATCACGGGGCAGTCCCACTGGTCGTCGGCGAGGACGATCAGCGCGGGCAGCGCCCGCAGCAGCCGCCGGCTCACCTCGCCGCTCAGCTGGTACGTGCCCGTGAGCATGACCGTCGCGCCGTCGGCGCTGTTGCCCCAGGTGCGGACGCCGAGGCTCATCCGCTCCGCCAGCTCCTCGCCCGTCGGGCTGGTGCAGACCTGGCCCGGACCGATGAAAACCTGCGGCGGCGTCGCGGGATCGTCGGCGACCGTATAGGGCTCGGGGCCGCGGATGATCGCCACGTCGCCGCGCCGGAGCGGAACCGGCTCCTCGCCGTCGCGGATCACCCAGGCGTCGCCGCGCACCATCGCCACGACGGTCAGCGGCGCCTCGTCCTCGATCCGCAGCGACCACGGCGGGTCCATGCTCGATCGCAGCAGGAACGCCTCGCGGGCCCTGGGTCCGTCGAGGAGGCCGGCGATCGCGTCCATTGCGGCAGCATAGACGCTGGCGCATGATCTTGCGCCTCACAACTATGGACCGTCTCGCTGCGGCTGAGCTTGAGTACCGGGGGTGAGCAACTTGACCGACGGGAGCCCTCCGATGATCACGCCCGGCCAGACGCTCGAGAACCCAGTCACGGGCGAGCGCTTCACCTTCACGCACACCGCCGCCAGCACCGACGGCGAGCTGCTCGCGTTCGACTTCGCGCTGCGCCCCGGCGGCGCCGTGGCGATCCCGCACGTGCATCCGATCCAGACCGAGCGCTTCGAGGTCGTCGAGGGGCGCATGCGCTTCCGGATCGGCCTGCGCACGGTCGTGGCAGGACCGGGCGACGTCGTCGAGGTCGCGCCCGGCGTCGCGCACTCGTTCGCCAACGCGGGCGAGCACGAGGCGCGGTTGCGGGTCGAGGTGCGCCCTGCGCTGGCGATGGAGGAGATGCTCGCGGAGGTCGTGGCGATGGCGCGGGCGGGACGGATGACGCGCCGCGGGTTGCCGCGCAACCCGCTCGAGCTCGCCGTGCTGGCACGCAGGTACGACCGGGAAGCGCACGCGCCGCTGCTGACGGTCGGCCTCCAGCGCCTGCTCCTTGCCCCGCTCGTGCTCTCCGCACGCCACCCGCGCGCCGGGATCGCCGCGGCGCTGATGGCCACGGCCGCGACCGGCGCGGTCGCGTGATCGGCGGGTTTGGCCGCCCTGTACGGCGTCCTCGCCGGCTTCGGCTAGCAGCGTTCGCCGGTCAACGCCGGTAGCCGAACAGAACTCCCGATCCGACCGGCGTTCACGGCCTATGTCGCCGTCAACGCCGGTCACCCGTGCCAGATCGACGACCGACCGGCATTGACCGGCGCGCCGCCGGCACCCCCGGCAACGCCCGTATGCCAAACCAAAGCCCCCGCCGACCCGCCGTCACCG
>Ga0307415_100000673_pt1 | contig 15146 bp, 14 predicted proteins | sample DK1Cmetagenome_FD_204524 | JGI IMG/M metagenome (GOLD analysis project Ga0307415, IMG submission 204524) | Maize rhizosphere microbial communities from greenhouse at UC Davis, California, United States - DK15-C-2 | ecosystem: Host-associated > Plants > Roots > Rhizosphere > Soil | place: USA...
CTCGCCGTCGCCGAGGAACGCCCACGCCCGCTGGTCGCTGGTGTCCTTGATGCCGCGGTTGTGGAGGTAGTGGTTGAACCGGGCCTGGTAGATCGAGTTGAGGGCGGTCAGGCCCATCGAGACGGTCGGGAACTCCCAGAACTCCGGCATCAACCGCGGGTGGGGGTACGACGGCAGCCCCTGGCCGGGCCCGTGCTGGACCTCCTGGCGGAAGCGGTAGAGCTGCTCCTGGTTGAGCCGGCCCTCGAGGAAGGCCCGCGCGTAGACGCCGGGGGAGGCGTGGCCCTGGATGTAGATCTGGTCCCCGCCGCCGGGGTGCTCCTTGCCGCGGAAGAAGTGGTTGAAACCGACCTCGTACAGGCTCGCGGAGGACTGGTACGTCGCGATGTGGCCGCCGACCTCCAGGCCCTTGCGGTTGGCGCTCGAGACCATGACGGCGGCGTTCCAGCGGATGAACGCGCGGATCCGGCGCTCGATCTCGAGGTCGCCGGGGAACCACGGCTCGCGCTCCGGCGGGATCGTGTTGATGTAGTCGGTGCTCCGCAGCGCGGGGACCCCCACGTTGGACTGGCGGGCCCGCTCGAGCAGCCGGAGCATGATGTAGCGCGCGCGCTCGCGGCCCCGCTCCCCGACAAGCGAGTCGAAGGAGTCGATCCAGTCGTTGGTCTCTTCGGGGTCGATGTCGGGCAGCTGCGTGGGCAGGCCTTCGTGGATCACCGAGGGGATCGAGCCCGATCGGGGGCTCGTCGTGGTTCCCGAGGTGGCGCCGTTCGCGGTGGCGGTGGTGGGGCCATTCGCGGTGCCTGAGTGGAGGGTGGAGTCTTCGGTCACCGGCTCATCGTTGCACGCGCGCGAAGCCGAGGGTATTTACTCGTCGGTAGTCTCGGGCGGTCGTCCCGGGGTGGGGCGGCTCGCGTGCCCGGCCCCCTCCACGGGCCTCCACGGGCCGCCGGAACGGCCTCGACCGGTGGACACGGGTTGCGCGCCCGCGGGAACTCCGCTGGACTACTCCACACCTTGCCGCCCGGACACGGGCGGCGTACCCAACGCGACTGGAGGATTCAGTGAGCTCGACCGCGGGTGGCGGGTCCACCCAGACAGACGGACCGGACGCCGGTCCGGCGAACCGGCTGGGCTTCAAGCCCGGCATGGTCATCCAGGAGCTGGGCTGGGACAACGACACCGACGATGCGCTGCGCGCGGCCATCGAGGACCGGATCGACGCCGACATGGTGGACGGTGACTACGGCAACGTCGTGGACGCGGTCCTGCTGTGGTGGCGGGCCGAGGACGGTGACCTGGTCGACGGCCTCGTCGACTCGCTGACCGACCTGGTCGGCGGCGGCGCGATCTGGCTGCTCACGCCGAAGGTGGGCCGTCCGAACGCGGTGGACCCCGCCGACATCGCCGAGGCGGCACCGATCGCCGGCCTGTCGCAGACCACCACGGCCGCCGTGAGCAAGGACTGGTCGGCCACCCGGCTCGTGGCGCCCAAGACGCCCGCCTGATCCCACCAAGCCCCCGAAGGACCCCTGTGCTCCGAACCGTTCTCGGCCGCGCCGCGTCCACCGGCACCAGCCTCAAGCTGCTGACCGAGTCCGGGATCGTCCGGCCCTACTCACCCCGGGTGCTCGCGGGCATCCTCCGCGCGGTGCGCCGGTGGGGGACCGGGCCGGCCGGCGGATTCGTCGCGCTGGCGGTCCGCGCGCCGCACCAGATCGGCCTGGTCGACGAGCTCGGGTCGCTGACGTACGAGGAGCTGCACCGGCGGTCCAACGCCCTGGCCCGCGCCCTGGCGGCGCGCGGGGTGCGGGAGGGGGACAGCGTCGCGCTGATGTGCCGCAACCACCGCGGCTTCGTCGACGCCACCGTCGCGGTCGCCAAGCTGGGCGCGGACCTGCTGTACCTCAACACGGCGTTCGGTGGCCCCCAGCTGGTCGATGTCCTGGAGCGCGAGCGGCCGGCCGTGGTGATCCACGACGAGGAGTTCGCCGAGCTGCTCTCCGACGCGGAGACCAAGGACCGGATCGTCGCCTGGACCGACACCGATGTCACCGAGGACACCCTCGACTCGCTGATCGCCGGGCATCCGGACCACGACCTCGAGCCGCCCGGCCGGCACGCCCGGATCGTCATCCTCACGTCCGGCACCACCGGCACCCCGAAGGGCGCTCCCCGCAACGAGGCCGGCATCGACGCCGCGGTGTCGCTGCTCTCGCGGATGCCGCTGCGCCAGGGCTGGCGCACGCACATCGCGGCCCCGCTGTTCCACACATGGGGCTTCGCGCACCTCGCGATGTCGATGCTGCTCGGGTCCACGATCGTGCTGCGCCGCCGCTTCGACCCCGAGGAGTGCCTGAAGGTCACGGAGACCGAGCGCTGCGAGTCGCTGGTCGTGATCCCGGTGATGCTGCAGCGGATCATGGCGCTGCCGGAGGCGACGCTGGCGTCGTACGACCTCTCGCAGCTGCGGGTCGTGGCGGCCTCCGGCTCGGCGCTGCCCGGCGACCTGGCCCTGGACTGGATGGACCACTTCGGCGACAACCTCTACAACATCTACGGCTCCACCGAGGTGGCCTACGCCTCCGTCGCCACCCCGGTCGACCTCCGCGAGGCGCCGTCCTCGGCCGGCAAGCCACCCTGGGCCACCGTCGTGAAGATCTACGACGAGGACGGCAACGAGCTTCCGCCCGGCGAGTCCGGCCGCATCTTCGTCGGCAACAGCCTGCTGTTCGAGGGCTACACCGGCGGCGGCCACAAGGACATGCTCGGCGGCCTGATGTCGAGCGGGGACATCGGGCGCTTCGACGAGGACGGGCGCCTGTACGTCGAGGGGCGCGACGACGAGATGATCGTCTCCGGCGGCGAGAACGTCTTCCCCCAGGAGGTCGAGGACTGCCTGGCCCGGCACGAGGCCGTCGCCGAGGTGGCGGCGATCGGGGTCGACGACGCCGACTACGGCAAGCGGCTGCGCGCCTTCGTGGTGCTCACGGGCGGTGCCTCGGCCACGGAGGACGACCTGAAGGCCTGGGTGAAGAAGAACCTCGCCCGTTACAAGGTGCCGCGCGAGATCGTCTTCCTCGACGAGCTGCCCCGCAACGCCACCGGCAAGGTGCTCAAGCGCGACCTCGTCGACCACGACTGAGCCGTCGTCCGGATCCGGCGTCGCCCGGCCCCTCGATGCCCTGCCCGCGCGGTCGGGGTGCAAGGATGGTCGCCATCATGAGTGGACTCTCCCTGGGTGGCCCGGCACCCGATTTCACCCTGCGCGACCAGTTCGGCCAGGACGTCCGGTTGTCGTCCTACCGCGGCACCAAGGCCGTGGCGATCTTCTTCTACCCGTACGCCTTCTCCGGCGTCTGCACGGGGGAGATGGCCGGCATCCGCGACCGGCTCGACGAGTTCCTGACGTTCGACACCGAGGTCCTCGCGATCTCGTGTGACCCGGTGTACTCCCTGCGGGCGTTCGCGGACCAGGACGGGATCAACTTCCCGCTGCTGTCGGACTTCTGGCCGCACGGTGAGGTCTGCCGGTCCTACGAGGTCTTCGACGAGACGAAGGGCTGCCCGCGCCGCTCGTCGTACGTCATCGACAAGGCCGGCCTGGTGCGCTGGGCGGTGCACAACGCGATGCCGGAGGGCCGCGATCTGGACGAGCACCTCAAGCAGCTGACCGCGGCGGTCTAGACCTCACGCGGGCGAACCGGCCTCTTCGCGACAAACCCGCGACAACGTTTGCGCCGCCCGATTAATCTTGTGCACGTCGAACCGCTGGTGACCCGAGACGCCAGCGGTTCGACCCATTTCCCGCCCGGGTCGCGCTCGGGCGGCGGTTTCCCCGGCCGGTCCCCGCTCCCGTAGTCTGTGCGGGCTTCGAGGGCGTATAGCTCAGCGGTAGAGCACCTCCCTTACAAGGAGGTGGTCGGGGGTTCGATCCCCTCTGCGCCCACCACGCCGAGAGGCATCCCCGCACGGGGGTCCGGATGAGAGATCTCTCACCGGCAACTCATGGAGGGTTCACGGCCGGCCGCCATCGTCGTCCTTCCAGCCGTCACGACGCCGCTCGTCACGTGGTGACGGCAGGGGAGCGGGAGGGCGAGATGGTTCGGGCCGACAGCTGGCACCTCGGCGAGGGTGACGCGATCACGGCCGACCTGACCGCCCTCCGTCTGCTCGGTGGCGGCTTGGCGTACGAGGCCTACCTGGCCTTCGACGAGATCACCTATGCGCCCGTGGTGGTGAAGGTGATCCGTCCCGGCCAGGTGACCGACGAGCTGAGCCTGGGGGGACTGCGCCGCGAGGTCGAGGCACTAGGGACCGTGAACCACCCGGTGGTTGTCCGGGGGTTACGCCACGACCTACAGGGGGAGCGGCCGCACGTGGTGCTGGAGCAGATCGACGGGCCACGCCTGTCGACGCTGCTCCGGCACCACGGTCCACTCCCGGTGCAGCAGTACCTCCCGCTCGCGATCGACCTCGCCTCGGCGCTGCACTACCTGAGGCGGGTGGGGTGGACGCACCTGGACATCAAGCCGGGCAACGTGATCATGGGGGCGCCGGCCCGGCTGATCGACCTCTCGGTCGCCCGTCCGCTCGCAGCCGCGGGGGCGCTGCGAGCGGCGGTCGGGACCGGTCCCTACATGGCGCCCGAGCAGTGCTCGCCGCCCACGACCGGGGTGCCGGGTCACGCCAGCGACGTCTGGGGCCTGGGCGCCACCCTCTTCGAGGCCGTCGCCGGCTACCGCGCGTTCGGCGACGGTGACCGGAGCTCCGACGACCTCGAGGAGCGGTTCCCCCAGCTTTCCTGCGCACCCCACGAGCTGCCGCCCGGGACCCCCTACGAGGTGGGCAAGGTGCTGACCGCCGCGCTGGACCGGGACCCCGAGGCCCGGCCGCTGCCCCACGAGGTCGCGGAGGCGCTCGAGCCGGTGCTGGCCCGCCAGCCGCGTGCCACGCTGGGCGGCATGCAGGTGCGCTGACCGGGTCAGGCCCGGAACCGGTATCCCATGCCGCGCACGGTGGCGATGGTGCCGGCGCCGAACTTGCGGCGAAGGTAGCCGACGTACACGTCGACGACGTTGGAGCCCGGGTCGAAGTCGAAGCCCCACACCTGGTCGAGCAGCTGCTCGCGCGAGAGCACCTGGCCGGCGTTCAGCATGAAGATCTCGGTGAGGGCGAACTCCCGCGCGGACAGGTCGAGGACCCGGTCCCCGACCGTGGCGCGGCGGGTCCGCAGGTCGAGCCGCACCCCTCCGGCCTGGAGGACGTCGTCGTGCGGGAAGCCCGGATCGCCCGACGTGCGCAGCCGGAGCCGAATGCGGGCGAGCAGCTCCGCGAACCGGAACGGCTTGGACATGTAGTCGTCGGCGCCGCCCTCCAGCGCGGAGACGGTGTCGGTGACCGAGTCGCGCGCGGTCAGCACGATGACGGGCAGCCGCGACCCCTGCGCGCGCAGCTGGTCCAGCACCTCGAACCCGTCCATGCCGGGCAGCCCGATGTCGAGCACCATGAGGTCGAACTCGCCGCTGAGCGCCTGGTCGAGCCCCTCCCTGCCGTCGCCGGCCACCGTGGCGAGGTACCCGTCGGCGCGCAGCCCCTTGGCCACGAACGACGCGATCCGGGGCTCGTCCTCGACGATCAGGATCCTGGCCACGGGTCCTCCTCCGCGGCGGGACCGGAGCGTCCGGTCGGCAGGGTGATCACGAACCTGGCGCCCGTCGGCACGGCGTCCTCGACGCACACCGACCCGCCGTGGGCGTCCGCGATCGCACGGACGATCGACAGCCCCAGCCCGAAGCCCTCGTCACCGGCCGCGACCACGCTGCGGCCGAACCGCTCGAAGATCTGGTGGCGATCGACCGGCGGCACGCCCGGTCCGCTGTCGCGCACCCACAACCGGACCACCCGGCCGTCGTACGACGACCCGATCGCCACGACGTCACCCGGGCAGGTGTGCTTGACCGCGTTGTCGGCCAGCTGGAGGACGGCTTGGGTGATGCGCTGCTCGTCGACGACCACGGTCGTGTCGGCGGCGGCGTCTAGCACCCAGTCGCGGTCACCCAGGCCCCGGGCCTTCGCGAGCAGGCCCGAGGTGAGCCCGGCGAGCCCGACCGGGCCGGTGGTCACGAAGTCGGGACGGGCGCTCTTGGCGAGCAGGATCAGGTCGCCGACCAGCCGTGCCATCCGGTCGACCTCGTCCAGCAGCAGGGCGCGGGTCTCCTCCACGTCCGCCGGGTTCTCCACGTCGAGCAGCTCGAGGTGTCCGCGCAGCACGGTGAGGGGGGTGCGCAGCTCGTGCCCTGCGTCGTCGAGGAACTCACGCTGGTCGACGAAGGCCGCCTCGAGCCGGTCGAGCATCCCGTTGACGGTGCGGGTGAGCGCGGTGATGTCGTCGTTGCCGACGACGGCGATGCGCCGGGAGAGGTCGGTCTCGCCGATCTCCTCCGCGGTCCCGCGCAGGGTGCGCAGCGGCGAGAGCAACCGCCCCGACTGCCAGCCGGCCAGGGCGGTCACGAGCAGGAGCGCCAGCCCGGCCACGAGGGCGTAGGTCCGCATGGTGTCGAGCAGGCCGGCCCGCGTCCGGTCGAGGTAGGTCACGACCACGAGCGCTCCCGTCTGCCGGCCCTGGCGCACGGACTGGACGGTGACCATCAGCTCGCCGTCCGCAGGGTCCTGCAGGCGCGTGGACCCGGAGTTCCTGATCAGCGGGACCACCGCCGTCTGGAATGTCGCGCTGTCGGCGAGGTCGTCGGCGGGCGACGAGACCTGCGGCCGGCCCTGCCACCAGCCGACCAGCAGCTCGTCCTCGTTGGGCACGTTGCGGGCCAGGAACAGCCGCAGCATCGCCTCGACGCTCTCGAAGGGCTGCTGCGTGTCGGGGTTGAGTCCCTCCTGCTGGAGCTGACGGAGCTCCTTCAGCTCCCGGTCGATCTCGCCGACCGTCTGCGCCTCCAACCGGTCGGACTCGATCGCGTAGACGATCAGCCCCGCGCCGGCCAGCGCCAGCGTGACCAGCAGCGCGACGGTGGCGGTGATGCGGACCCGCACGGAAACGCCCGACCGGGGCGGTCGGGCGTCGGTGGTGGCGGCGTCGGGATCAGTCCTCTTCGGGCTCCCCGTCGTCGTCCTCGTCGTCCTCGTCGTCATCGTCGTCGTCATCATCGTCGGCGTCGTCGTCGGCGTCATCATCATCATCGCCGTCGTCGTCGCCGCCACCCGGACCGCTGTTGTCGTCGTCGCCGCCACCGGGGCCGCTGTTGTCGTCGTCGCCGGGCCCGCCGTCGTCGTCGGCGTCGGGGATGGGCGTCGGCGTGGCCTGGTCGTCGTCGGCGATCGCGTGGTCCCCGTCGTCGCCGTCGCGACCACGGTCGTCACCGTCGTCGTCGAGGTTGTCGGGATGCGGCGTGATGACCTCCACGCCCCTGTCACCGTCGTCGCCGCGGCGGGTGCCGTCGTCGTTCCCGCGGTCTTCCACGACCCCGTCCCCGTTGGGGGAAGGGATGGGGGACGGGGCCGCTGACCGCTTGGGGTGGCGGTTGGGGGAGCGGGTGGAGGAGTCGGGCTGGGAGTCCTGGATGACGATGGTCTCGCGGGGCGCCGGCGGGGGCGCGGTGGACGCGGCGATGACCCCGGCCACGAAGGCTCCGCTCGGGAGCAGGAGGCCGAGGGCGATCAGGAGCTTCCACATGCGGCTCATACCACGGATCATCCTGCCCCAAGGTGGGTTGCCGGTGAGAGCCTCATGAGAGGTCTCTCATGATGGACGTCCCGGGGAGAAACGGACCGACCTCCGACCGGCCCGCGCTGACTAGAGTGGCGATCGTCACCACCCGCCGTTCCAGGGAGGCCCGATGATCGTCCCGTTCAGCATCTCCGACTTCCTCGACCGCGCCGTCCAGGTGTACGGCGAACGGACCGGCGTCGTCGACGAGCCCGACCAGCCGGCGCCGCCGCTGGGCGGCGGAAGGCTGACGTACGCCGAGCTCGGTGCGCTGGCCCGCCGCCAGGCCGCGAGGCTCGACGAGCTCGGGATCGGCGTCGGCGAGCGGGTGGCGGTGGTCAGCCACAACAGCTCCCGGCTGCTGACCTCGTTCTTCGGGGTGGCCGGGTTCGGTCGGGTGCTGGTGCCCGTGAACTTCCGGCTCCGTCCCGACGAGGTGAGGTACATCGTCGAGCACTCCGGTGCGCGCGTCGTGCTGATCGACCCGGAGCTCGACGAATCGCTCCGCGAGGTCACCGCGGAGCACCGCTTCGTGCTCGGCAACGACGACGACCTCTTCGCGCCCGAGGGGTCCGAGCCGAAGCCGTGGGAGCCCGACGAGAACGCCACCGCCTGCATCAACTACACGTCCGGGACCACGGCCCGGCCCAAGGGCGTGCAGATCACCCACCGCAACATCTGGGTCAACGCCGTGACGTTCGCGCTGCACGCCGGGGTCACCGACCGCGACGTCTACCTCCACACGCTGCCCATGTTCCACGCCAACGGCTGGGGCATGCCGTTCGCGATGGCGGGAGTGGGCGTCCCGCAGGTCGTGATCCGCAAGATCGACGGTGCCGAGATCCTGCGCCGCGTCGAGAGACACGGCGTCACGGTGATGTGCGCGGCGCCGGCCGTCGTCGCGGCCGTGCTCGAGGCCGCCGCATCCTGGGACGGGGAGGTCCCCGGCCGGAACCGGGTCCGGATCATCGTGGCCGGCGCCCCGCCGCCCACGAAGACCGTGGCCCGCGTCGAGGAGGAGCTCGGCTGGGAGTTCATGCAGATCTACGGCCTCACCGAGACCTCGCCCCTGCTCACGGTCAACCGCAGCCGCGCGGAGTGGGACGGCCTGTCCGTCGAGGAGCGCGCCCAGAAGCTGGTCCGCGCGGGCGCCCCGGCGCTCGGCGTTCGCCTCGCCATCGACGACTCCCCGGAGGGCGCCGGCGAGGTGCTGGCTCGCTCCAACGTCGTGCTCGAGGGCTACTGGCAGCAGCCCGAGGAGTCCGAGCGCGCCCTCGCCGGCGGCTGGTTCCACACCGGGGACGGTGGGGTGATCGGCGACGACGGCTACCTGACGATCAGCGACCGCAAGAAGGACGTGATCATCACCGGCGGCGAGAACGTCTCCTCGATCGAGGTCGAGGACGTGCTGTTCTCCCACCCGGCGGTGGCCGAGGTCGCGGTGATCGGGGTCCCGAGCGAGAAGTGGGGCGAGACGATCAAGGCGCTCGTCGTGCTGGCGGAGGGCGAGCAGGCGACCGAGGCCGACCTGATCGCGTGGTGCAAGGAACGGTCCGCGGGCTACAAGGCGCCGACCTCGGTGGAGTTCCGCGACGAGCTGGCCCGCACCGCCACCGGCAAGCTGCAGAAGTTCAAGCTGCGGGCGCCGTACTGGGAGGGCCGGGAGCGGCAGGTCAACTGATCTCGACAGGCTCGATCAACGAGCCTCCTTGGTCGATCGGTGATCGCACGCACCACTACTCTCTGGCCATGCCTGCGCTGGAGGACGTCGTCGACCTGCTGCACGGGTGGTACCCGCCCGCCTCGGCCGACGGCTGGGACGCCGTCGGGCTGGTGTACGGCGACCCGGCGTCGGCGGTGCGCCGGGTGATGTTCGCGGTGGACCCGACGCTCGAGGTGGCCCGCGAGGCCGTCGAGTGGGGCGCCGACCTGCTCGTCGTGCACCACCCGCTGTTCCTCAAGCCCGTGCACGGGTTCGCCGCGACTACGCCGAAGGGGCGCACGCTCGCGACCCTGGCGGGGGCCGGCTGCGCGTTGCTCACGGCGCACACGAACGCGGACCGGGCGGTCGGCGGGGTGTCCGAGGCGCTGGCGCAGGCGCTCGGACTCACCGACCTGGCCCCGGTGGCCGCGTCCGCGGACGCGCCTCTCGACAAGGTCACCGTCTACGTCCCCACCGCCGCTGCCGACACCGTTCGGGCCGCCCTCGCCGCGGCCGGGGCCGGGCGGATCGGCGACTACGACCACGCGTCGTTCTCCAGCCCGGGCGAGGGACGGTTCCGTCCCCTCGACGGGGCGAACCCGACGATCGGCGAGGTGGGCCGGGTCGAGACCGTCGAGGAGGTGCGCGTCGAAGCCGTCCTGTCGCGGAACCGTCGGACGCCGGTCGTGGCGGCGATGCTGGCCGCCCACCCCTACGAGGAGCCGGCGTACGACCTCGTCGAGCTGGCCGACCCGGCGACGTCCGAGACCGGCGCCGGACGGATCGGGACGGTGGCGCAGACGACGCTGCGGGGCTTCGCCGAGACCGTGGCGGCGGCGCTGCCGGGCACCGCGCACGGGGTGCGGGTGGCGGGCGACCCGGAGCGCGCCGTACGCCGCGTGGCCGTGTGCGGCGGCGCCGGCGACTTCCTGCTGGACGCGGTACGACGCACCGACGCGGACGTCTACGTCACCAGCGACCTGCGGCACCACCCCGCGTCGGAGTTCCTCGAGCAGGACGGTCCGGCACTCGTCGACGTGGCGCACTGGGCGGCCGAGTGGACCTGGCTGCCGGTGGTGCAGCGTCGGCTGGTCGAGGCACTGGGCGATACGGTGGACACCCGGGTCAGCACGCGATGCACCGACCCGTGGCGATTCCGTATCTGAACAGTGCCGTACCGACCGAGGAGCCCCCGCTGAAAGCCGACCCCGTCGCCCAACTGAAGCTGCTCGACGTCCAGGCCCTCGATGCCCGGGCCGACCAGCTGCGTCACCAGAAGGCGAACCTGCCGGAGCTCGCCGAAATCGCGGCGCTGGAGGCCACCCGCGCCGACCTCGACAACCAGGCCCGCGACCTGCGGATCGTCGTGGAGGACCTCGGCGTGGAGCAGCGCAAGGTCGACGCCGACGTCGAGCAGGTCAAGGCCCGGCGCAAGCGCGACCAGGACCGGATCGACCAGGGCCTGATCACGAACCCCAAGGACCTCGAGCGCATGCAGCACGAGATGGTCTCCCTGGAGCGCCGGATCGTCTCGCTCGAGGACGACGAGCTGGAGGTCATGGGGCGGCTCGAGGACGCCCAGCGCGACCTCGACGAGCTCACCGCGCGGCTGACGGCGGCCGACGAGCGGCTCGCCGAGCTACGGGCGTCGAGCGCCGCGAGGTCCACCGAGATCGACGCCTCGCTCGAGCAGATCGTCGGCGAGCGCGGAACGACGGCCGAGGGGCTCCCCGAGGACCTGGTCGCGCTGTACGAGAAGCTGCGCGCGCACAAGGGCGGCGTCGCCGCGGCCGCGCTGCACCAGCGCCGTTGCACGGGCTGCCAGCTGGGCATCGACAACGCCGAGCTCGCCGTCATCGCGCGGGCGCCGAGCGACCTGGTGATCCGGTGCGAGGAGTGCTCGCGGATCCTCGTGCGCACCGCCGAGTCAGGCCTGTGACCTCGACGGAGTCCAGCAGGCCCCGCCGGGTCGTTCTCGAGGCCGACGGCGGGTCGCGCGGCAACCCCGGCCCCGCGGCGTACGGCGCGGTCCTCAAGGACGCCGTCACCGGCGAGGTGATCGCCGAGGATGGGACGACGATCGGGGTCGCGAGCAACAACGTCGCGGAGTACTCCGGGCTGATCGCCGGGCTGGAGCTGGCCCGGGAGGTCGCGCCCGACGCCGAGCTCGAGGTCCGGATGGACTCCAAGCTCGTCGTCGAGCAGATGTCGGGCCGCTGGAGGATCAAGCACCCCGACATGGTCCCGCTGGCCACGCGGGCCAGACGGCTCGCGCCGGCCGGGACGACGTACACCTGGGTCCCGCGGGAGCGGAACAAGCACGCCGACCGGCTCGCCAACGAGGCGCTGGACGGCAAGCGGCACGGCGTCACGGTGGCCGCCGGCGCGGACACCGACGCCGAGTCCCTGATCGAGGAACTCGAGAGCCCGGCGGAGGCACCGCCGAGCATCCAGAGCCGCCTGCGCGGCTGGTCCGCGCCGGCGGGGGAGCCGACCACGCTGATCCTGCTGCGCCACGGCGTCACGCCGCACACGCTCGAGAAGCGGTTCTCCGGCGGGCTGGCGAGCGCGAACCCCGGGCTCAGCGACGAGGGCCGCGACCAGGTCCGCGCGGCCGCCGCCTGGCTGTCGCCGCTGGCCGAGCGGGTCGACGCGGTGATCGCGTCGCCGGTGCGCCGCACGCTGGAGTCCGCGGAGATCCTGGCGGAGGTGCTCGGGAAGACCGTGGAGGTCGAGCCCGGCTTCGCCGAGATGGAGTTCGGCAGCTGGGACGGGATGACGTTCGCCGAGGTCGCCGAGCGGCGGCCCGAGGAGCTCGACGCCTGGCTCGGCTCGCTCGACGTGGGCGCCGGCGGCGGGGAGTCGTTCCGGGTCGTCGAGAAGCGGGTGCTGGACGGCCTGCAGCGGGTGCTGGACGCCCACGCCGGCAAGACCGTCGTCGTGGTCAGTCACGTGACGCCGATCAAGACCCTGGTCGCGCACGCGATCGACGCGCCGCTGGAGTCGGTGTTCCGGATGGAGCTGTCGCCGGCGTCGGTGAGCGTGCTGTCGTTCTTCCTCGGCGGCGAGGACGGGACCGAGCAGCGCGCGTCGATGCGGATGTTCAACGCGCTCCCGCCGGGCGCCGACCCCTTCGGCGGAGCCCAGCACTGGTGACGGGGCTCAGATCTCGCTGACGACCACGTCGAGCTGGGTGCCCCGGCGGGTGGGGGTGCCGACCTCCACCTTCCAGCCCAGCGCGACCAGCGCGTCGGCCAGCGCACCGGGCGTGCGCGGGTTGCCGCCGTCCTCGAGGACCGCGCGGACGATGCGGCCCTTGGTGGCCTTGTTGAAGTGGCTGACGACCTGCCGCCTGCTGTTGGCCTCGTGCAGCACGCGCACGGTGGCCACCCGCGCGGCGAGCTCGGCCGGTGGTCGCCAGAACGCGGCGTACATCGTGGACCGGAGGTCGACGAGCAGCCCGTCGCCCATGGCGGCGGTCGCCGCGGGCCCGAGCGCCTCGCGCCACACGCCGGCGACCGGTCCGAGGCCGGGCAGCACGGTGTCGCCGGAGAGGCGGTACGCCGGGATCCGGTCGGCAGCGCGGACCAGCCCGAACAGCGACGAGGTGACCGCGACCCGGGTGCCGAGCCGGCGCTTGGCGGCGGCGGAGAGGGTGGCCGCGGACAGGGCGTCGTACAGCACCCCGGTGTAGACGCGGTCGGCGCGGGCCGTCGGCGCCTCCCGCAGCCGGGCGTTGCGCCGGACCAGGTCGGCCTGGGTGGGGCCGACGCCGAGCGTGCGCACGGCGACCGCGGGGTCGCCCGAGCAGACGTCGACGAGCGCGCCGAGGACGCGCTCGCGGGCAGCGGTGAGGTCCGGAAAGCTCAGGTCGGGCAGGGCGAGGGACCCGCCCCGGCGCGGGACGGCCTTGCCCTCGCTCGGGGGAAGCAGGATCAGCACGGGCCAAGGGTAGAGAGTCCGCTCCATGTGCTCGCTCCCCGGTTGTGGTTAGGGTCGTTCCATGCCGAGCAACAGAGTGGTGCACGTCCGGACCGCCGGCGACGGGGTCGCTGCCCAGAGCCTGCGCGAGGGGATCGCGCGGATCCAGACCGAGCTGAACGTCACCCCGGCGTTCCCGACCGAGGTGGACGAGGCGGCCGCGGCGGCCGCGGCGCGTCCCCGCCTGCCGGACCTGGACCGCACCGACCTCCCGTTCGTCACGATCGACCCACCCTCGTCGATGGACCTCGACCAGGCGCTCTACCTCGAACGCGACGGCGACGGGTACCTCGTGCACTACGCGATCGCGGACGTCGGGGCGTTCGTGTCGCCGGGCGATCCCGTCGACCTCGAGGCGCACCGGCGCGGCGAGACGCTGTACGGCGCCGACTCCAAGGTGCCGCTGCACCCCAAGGTGCTCTCCGAGGGCGCGGCCTCGCTGCTGCCCGACGTGGTGCGGCCCGCGCTGCTGTGGACGATCAAGGTCGACGCCACCGGCGAGGGGACCGACATCACGGTCCAGCGCGCCCGGGTCCGGTCCACGGCCAAGCTCGACTACGAGCACGCGCAGAAGGTGATCGACGACGGGTCGGCCTCAGAGTCGCTCAAGCTGCTGGCCGAGGTCGGCAAGCTGCGGCTCGCCCGCGAGGCCGGCCGCGGGGGAGTCTCCCTGCCGCTGCCCGAGCAGGAGGTGGACGTCTCCGACCACACCTGGCAGCTGAAGTTCCGCAACCTGCTCCCGGTGGAGGAGTGGAACGCCCAGATCTCGCTGCTCACCGGGTTCGGCGCCGCCTCGCTCATGATCGCCGCGCGCATCGGGCTGCTGCGCACGCTGCCGCCGCCGGACCCACGCGACGTCGAGCGGCTGCACCGCACCGCGAAGGCCCTGGACATCGACTGGCCGGTGGAACTGCTCTACCCCGACTTCATCCGCTCGCTCGACCCCACGCAGCCGCACCACGCGGCGATGGTGGTGGCGTGCACGCGGCTGCTGCGCGGCAGCGGGTACGTCGGCTTCGACGGCGAGGTCCCGGCCGACCCGCAGCACTCGGCGCTGGCGTCGGAGTACGCCCACGTCACGGCACCCCTGCGCCGGCTCGGCGACCGCTACGCGGGGGAGATCTGCCTCGCCCTGTGCGCCGGGACCGAGGTGCCGGCCTGGGTGCTGGAGCAGCTGCAGGAGCTGCCCGACGTCCTGCAGGACTCCGGCCGCCGCGCCCACCAGTACGAAGCCGCCATCCTCGACCTCGTGGAGGCCGGTGTCCTCAAGGACCGCGTGGGGCAGACGTTCCAGGGCGTGGTGGTCGACGTCGACGAGAAGGACGCCGGGCGGGGCACGATCACCATCCAGGAGCCCGCGGTCGAGGGCCGGGTCGTCGGCGCGGCTCCGTTGCCGCTCGGCACAGATGTCCGCGTGCGGCTCACCACCGCCGACCTCGCCACGCGGAAGGTGGAGTTCACCCTGGTCGCCGAGTGAGCCCGGGCCGTTCGAGGGTGGTGCGAATGGGCTGGCCTGTAGGCCGGGTTCTGTCCCGTCTCGCGACGGGGACGATCATCCATCTACGGCGACCGTTGCCGGCCGCCTCCAGCGGTCTACCCGCGCACTCGGGCGGGCAGCCCTCGAACGTGCGCGCGTCCGGTGCCCGTGGGCACCGAACTTCTTGACCTTGCTCCAGGTGGGGTTTGCCGAGCCGTCCCGGTCGCCCGGGGCGCTGGTGGGCTCTTACTCCACCGTTTCACCCT
>Ga0307415_100000674_pt1 | contig 15138 bp, 12 predicted proteins | sample DK1Cmetagenome_FD_204524 | JGI IMG/M metagenome (GOLD analysis project Ga0307415, IMG submission 204524) | Maize rhizosphere microbial communities from greenhouse at UC Davis, California, United States - DK15-C-2 | ecosystem: Host-associated > Plants > Roots > Rhizosphere > Soil | place: USA...
GTGCTGTTTGCCAGAATGGGCTACACCCCAATCTGACGCCAGCTATACCGCTCGATCGACGTCAGAATAAGGTCCCCTTCCTGGTTATCTGACGCGCTCACGCTAAAGGTCCCAGATCTCAACCTGACACATTCAGTCGCATAAGCCGGTCCTCCAACGCGACATGTTAGAGCTCACTTCCCCCACCGCAAGAACTGCCGGGACTACGGGGGGACTTCCGCTTCGCACATACCCTGCCCGCAAAAAAGCCCGGTGAAGGTACCCCAAACGCTGCGCTGACGCCAAGGCCTCCGTAAGTCTCAGCGGTGGACTGCAGGACGACGTAAGGGCCTAAACTGTCCTCCTTCCTCACCCCCGCAGGCGCAGAGGGAAGTCCTGCGAAGGGCGCAAATAAGCCCCTGGTTGCGGTCACTCCCCTGTTCGGAGTGCGGAGGCAAGATATGGTGCCGTCCGGCTCTGCTTAGACGCGGCAACCGTCGCGGGTGTACCGGCGGCGATGATTGTGCCGCCGGCGTCCCCGCCGCCAGGTCCCAGATCGATGACCCAGTCCGTTTCGGCCACCACGTCCATTTCGTGTTCCACCACGATGACGGTGTTCCCGGCATCGACGAGCCGGTGCAGCTGCGTCATCAACAGCTGGACGTCGGCCGGGTGCAGTCCCGTGGTGGGCTCATCCAGCAGATACAGCGTGTGGCCGCGGCGTGCCCGCTGCAGCTCTGTGGCGAGTTTGATGCGCTGGGCCTCACCGCCGGACAGTTCAGTCGCCGGCTGCCCCAGCCGCAAATAGCCGAGCCCGACGTCCCGCAGAGTCTGCAGGCTGCGGGACGCTGCGGGGACGCCGGACAGGAACTCAGCGGCCGCGTCCACTGTCATGCCCAGAACCTCGGCCACGTTCTTGCCGCCGTAGGTGACTTCAAGGGTTTCCGGGTTGTAGCGTGAACCGCCGCATTCCGGACACGGGCCGTAGCTGCCCGGCAGGAACAGCAGCTCCACAGCCACGAATCCCTCGCCCTGGCAGGTCTCGCACCGCCCGCCAGCCACATTGAAGGAGAAACGTCCGGCCCCGAAGCCCCGGGCCCGGGCCTCGTCCGTGGCAGCGAACTCCTTGCGGACGGCGTCGAACAGTCCGGTGTACGTGGCCAGGTTTGATCGGGGCGTGCGGCCGATGGGTTTCTGGTCCACTTTCACCAACCGGTCCACGTGCTGCAGGCCGGTCACGGTTCCGACGCTCAGCGGTGAGCCGGGGTCACCGGCATCCAGAGCCTGATCCTCCTCGATGTCCGCCGCGCCCATGTCTGCCGAGGCGCCGTCACCGTGCAGTTCCGATCCAACCACCTCGGCCAGGACGTGGCTGACCAGCGTCGACTTGCCCGAGCCGGAGACTCCGGTCACCGCAGTCAGGACCTGCAGAGGGAAGGAGGCGTCGAGGCTCCGGAGGTTGTGGCGGGTGATGTTCCCCAGCTCCAGCCAGCCAGCCGGTTCCCGACGGCGGTTGTCTCGCTCGCCGCTGCCGTCCGCGCCGCCGTCGTCTGCACCGCCGTTACCGGCACGACCACTGGCACCGTCCAATACGAGGAACGGGCGCGTAACGGAGGCCTCGACGGCGGCCAGGCCGGCAACGGGGCCGCTGTACAGCACTTCGCCGCCGCCCTCCCCTGCCCTCGGCCCGACGTCCACGAGCCAGTCCGCGCGGCGGACCACGTCCATGTTGTGCTCCACCACGAACACGCTGTTGCCGGAAGACTTGAGCTGCTCCAGCACCGCCAGGAGGGGCTCAGCGTCGGCGGGGTGCAGGCCGGCGGAGGGCTCGTCCAGCACATACACCACGCCGAACAGCCCCGAGCGGAGCTGGGTGGCAATCCGGAGGCGCTGCATCTCCCCCGGGGAAAGAGTGGGGGTCGGCCGGCCCAGGGCAAGATAGCCGAGGCCCAGCTCCAGCAGGACCGTGACCCGCTGCAGGAGGTCCCGCGTGATGGTGACAGCCACCTCGTTGCTTTCGCCGGAGGACTGCCTGCGTGAGGCGGTGCCGGCGTCCTGCAACGCGGTTGTCGGGCGGATGATGTCGGCCAGTTCGGCCAGGGGGACTGCGTTGAGCTCGGCGATGGTCCTGCCGGCAAAGGTGACGGCGAGAGCCTCGGGTGTGAGCCCGCTGCCCCCGCACCGGTGGCAAGGCCCGGTTTCCATGAACCGGAGCACCCGCTCACGCATCGTGTTGCTCTTGGAGTCGGCCAGGGTGTGCAGCACGTAGCTCCTGGCACTCCAGAACCTGCCTTTGTACGGCTTGGCCACACGGTCGCGCTGAGGGATGATTTCCACAACCGGCTGTTCCTCGGTGAAAAGGATCCAGTCGCGGTCCTTCCGGGGCAGCTTCCGCCAAGGGGTGTCAACGTCGTATCCGAGATGGGTGAGAATGTCCCGCAGGTTCTTGCCCTGCCATGCCGTCGGCCAGGCGGCGATGGCTCCCTCGCGGATGGTCAGCGAAGGGTCGGGGACCATGGAGGCCTCGCTGACCGTGTGCGAAACGCCCAAGCCGTGGCATTCAGGGCATGCCCCGGCTGCCGTGTTGGGCGAGAAAGCGTCCGAGTCCAGCGGGCTGGCACCGGCAGGGTAGCTGCCTGAGCGCGAGAAAAGCATGCGGAGCGAGTTGGACAGCGTGGTCACCGTCCCCACCGTGGAACGGCTGCTCGGCGTGCCCCGGCGCTGCTGAAGCGCGACGGCGGGAGGCAGCCCCGTGATCATTTCCACCTTGGGATTGTGGCCCTGCTGGATGAGGCGGCGGGCGTAAGGCGCGACGGATTCCAGATACCGGCGCTGGGCTTCTGCATAGATCGTGCCGAAGGCCAGGGAGGACTTTCCCGAGCCCGAGACCCCGGTGAAGGCGACGATCGCGTCGCGCGGGACGGCCACATCCACGTTGCGCAGGTTGTTTTCGCGCGCGCCCCGGACGCGGACAAAGCCGTCAGCGGAGCCGTCGGAGCCCAGCGTGGGCAGGTCTGAGATCATCTGGTCGTTCAGCATCAATGCGACTCTACGGCCATCGGGCGGGCGGCACGCGCCTGGCGTCATCCGCCGTCGTAAGTTTGCCTTCAAGGAGGCGGCGCGGACCTGCCGTTTCTCAGCAGAGGCCGAGCTCGGCGAACGCGGCGACGAGGCCTTCCCGGTGCGGCGGGGCAGCGGTGCGGTCCGCCAGCGCCAGGAGCTCCGGAGAGGACCCCTCGATGGCGATTCCGATGCCAGCATAGGCAATCATCTCAAGATCATTTTGCCCGTCGCCGATCGCGATGGTGTCCTCCCGCTCTATGCCCAGGTGGGCAATGACGGCGGCGACACCGTCCGCTTTGCTGATCCCCCGCTGGTAGAGCTCCCCGGCGTGCCGGCCCTCGTCGGCAATGGAATTTTCGACGACGGCGATCGCCTCGCCGATTTGCCGGGCCAGAAGCTCCATAGGGATCGGGGCGTCAAACACCGAAATCTTGGCGAACGACACCGCTTTGGGATTTGTAATGGGCCGCATCGAGTCAAGGATGGCCGAGGACCCGGTGGCGCGGCCGTCCGGTCCGCGCCGGAAGTGCGCCTCGATGATCGTCCGCAGGCGCGCCACTGCCGCCGGGGGACCGTGCAGGGATTCCTGCGATTCGAGGACGTAGACGGCGTCGTGCTCGTCAAGCGCGGCCACCGTGCTGGCGGCGAGGTCGGTGGGAAACCGCCGGTCCAGCAGCACCTCGCCGCCCACTTCGACGTAGGCTCCGGCGCTGGCCACGAGCCCGTCGAAGCCCGCGCCGAGGATGGTTGGGGGCAGCATTGACACCGGCCGCCCAGTGCAAAGCAATACCTTGTGCCCGGCCTCCCGCGCAGCACGGACAGCCCGCACATGGCCGGCCGGGACCACTCCGTAATCTGCATACGTTCCGTCCACGTCAAGGAAAACGGCGCGGGTGGTTCGTGCGGCGGTGCCAGGCTGGGAAGTCATGATCGGATTTTACCGGTGCAGGGCGGACCCGGCGCAGTCAGGCAACGAACCCGGCTCTCTAGCTGCCTCTGTTTCCCTGCTGACTCCGGGCGCTTCCCGGAATAAACTCGGGTCCTACGGGCCTCGTGGCCCAACTGCCTGGCGCTTCGGGTGGTGCCGAACCAGCGCCAGGCTGAGCAGAGAGGCCAGCCATGGACTTGGTGCGTGAAGATGAACCTACGCTGAACCCCTTCCCGCACTATGCGAGGATGCGGGAATCCGCTCCCGTCTTCCACGACGAGCCGTCCGGGAGCTGGCATGTCTTCCGGTACGCCGACGTCGAGCGGGTGCTTTCCGAACATGGAACGTTCTCTTCAAGATTCGGCGGTGACGATCGGTCCGAGGCGGGCCAGCTGTTCGCGGCCAGCCTCGTCACCACCGATCCGCCCCGGCACCGGCAATTGCGATCCCTCGTGAGCCAGGCATTTACTCCGAAAGCCGTCGAGGGCCTTGCCCCGCGGATCTCGGCGCTCACGGAGGACCTCCTGGACAAGATCGTTTCCGCAGGAGCCGCCGACCTTATTGAAGACCTGGCATACCCGCTGCCGGTCATAGTGATAGCGGAGCTCATGGGCATCCCCGCAGAGGACCGCGGCCGCTTCAAGCAGTGGTCCGACGTCATCGTCAGCCAGACGCAGTCCGGCGCCCCGAACGCCGACCAGAGCACAACCAACCGGGAAATGGCAGAGTACTTCCTGGCCCTGATCGAACACCGCAGAAGCCGGCCCGGAAACGACCTGATCAGCAACCTGCTGCTTGCTGAGATCGACGGGCAGAAACTGAGCGTTGCCGAACTGCTGGGATTCTGCAGTCTGCTGCTCGTCGCCGGAAATGAAACAACCACCAACCTGATCGGCAACGCCGCCCTTTGCTTCACCGAAACACCGGGAATGACTGACCGGCTCCGCGCCGAGCCCGCACTGCTCCCGCAGGCGATCGAAGAAGTGCTCCGCTATCGCTCGCCGGTCCAGTCGATGTACAGGGTGACGGCTGCCGACACCACCTTGGGCGATGTCCACATCCCGGCCGGCGCTCCGCTGGTGGCGTGGATCGGATCGGCCAACCGCGACGAACGGCAGTTCGATCGTCCTGAAAAGTTCGACGTCGACCGCGTGCCCATCCGGCATCTTGCCTTTGGCCACGGCATCCATTTCTGCCTCGGCGCCCCGCTGGCAAGGCTTGAAGCCAGAATCGCGCTGCAGGCCATCCTGTCCCGGCTCCCTGGACTGATCCTGACTCCCGGATCGCGCCTCCAGCGGATGGACAGCACCATCGTTTATGGACTCAAGGAGCTGCCCGTCAGCTGGCGGGGGAACTGATACCACGACGCCTTCCCAGCCGTCATTGTTTGGTCGCCGGCGAAGGAGTATCTTTCGGATACCCGCGCCATGTCTACCGCTTCTTCGCGTGGAGCCACGATATCTGCAGCACTGCTTAATCGTCCGGAAGGCGCGTGAAATGAGACATCCGATGAGGTGCATCTATCCGACCAGCGTGGGTCTGGCCGCAGTCCTGGCCTTATCAGGCTGCACTGGACCTACCGCCAGCCCGACGGCAACGGAACAGCCCAAAACGTTGCGGATTGCGACCGACGACGAACCCGGCCGTCCAGCCGCTGCCCAGATCGAGGAATTCGCCCGCAAGGTCAAGGAGCTCTCCCGCGGCACGGTCATTATCGAGCCGGTATGGAAGGCTGTGGGCCACGATAAAGACGACTGGGACCAGGCTGTGGCACGCCAGGTAATGTCGGGTGAGGTCGAGATGGCGCTCGTTCCTGCGCGTGCCTGGGACACCGAAGGCGTGAATTCCTTCGCAGCCCTGCACGCACCCTTCCTTGTGACCTCCGAGGCAATGCTCTCGAAAGTGACAGAACCGGCCATCGCCGATGAAATGCTCACGGGCTTGGACAAGGTCGGGGTAGCCGGGCTAGCCCTCCTCCCTGAAAGCACCCGAATGCTCTTTTCCTTCAACGGACCAGCAGTGGTACCTTCTGACCTTGCCAGGAAGCTTGTGCGCGCTCCCCGCTCCGACACCACATATGCCCTGCTGACCGCATTCGGTGCCACTCCCGATGACCTCGTCGGCGAGGCATTTCCGGATAACCTGGGCGCCGGGAAGGTAGTGGCCGCCGAATCATCGTTCGCCTTCGCCAATACATTGCCCGCAGCCTCCACGGCGACCGGCAACGTGATCCTCTATCCCAAGATCAATTCCCTCGTCGTCAACTTGAAAGCTTTTCAGGCCCTCAGCGAAACCCAGCGGCAGACGCTTATGGAAGGGGCGGCAGCCTCCCGCACGTGGGCCGTCGACACCATGACGGACACAACCGATGACGCGGCTATGTTTTGCAAAAACGGTGGCACCATCGTCACAGCAACTGAGGGCCAGATTGCTGCGTTCAAGGCCGCGGCCACGCCCGTCTACGCGAAGCTTGAGGCGGACCCTGACACCAAAACCCGCATAGCAAAGATCCGGAAATTGGCAGCTGGTGAACCCGCCCCGGCGCCCATCAGGCCATGCAGCCCGGGAGGCTGAACCGCCGTCTCTGTGCCTCGCAGCACACCAGCTCCTGCTTTATCGGATAGAGGACTCCCACGGGAGTTTGGAGAGGAACCAGAAATGCCTGACGACCTTACGGACCTGGTCAGCGTCCGGTACATGGTTGACGACGTCGAAGCGGCGATCGCGTTCTACACGAAGCACCTCGGATTCACTCTCAGGATGAGCGCCGCACCGGCGTTCGCTGACGTGACACGCGGCCGGCTACGGCTGCTGCTGAGCGGGCCGGCCAGTTCGGCAGGCCGGCCGATGCGGGATGGCACGGTCCCCTCGCCGGGAGGGTGGAACCGCATCCACCTCATCGTGAGTGACATCGCGGCCGACGTGGATAAACTGCGCGCCGAGGGCCTCACCTTCCGAAACGACATCGTCTCCGGTCCGGGCGGCCAGCAGATCCTGCTGGAAGATCCGTCCGGCAACGTCATCGAGTTATTCCAACCCGCCGCCGGTAAGTAGCTTCACACAAAGCGGACGACGGCGGCCTTCCCGCCGTCGCCCTAGACCTCCGCCGCCGGAGCCGCGAACTGCGCCGCATAGACTAGCAGCCCTGAGGCCGGACTATGAGTGTCTCGGATCCCAGGTTCGTCTATTTGGGCAGAACCACCGTTGTCTCGATCTCGATCAGCAAACCGTCCAGCGCTAGGCCGGTGACGCCCAGGATCGTCTGGGCCGGATGGTCCGAAGAGCCTTGGATTTCCTCGATGGCAGCGGTGATGGTTTCGTACTGTGTCGGCTGCAGGGTGTAAATAGTCCGTCGGTAGACGTCCTCCCACGAAGCCCCGATGGCGTCGAGGGCGGTCTTGATGTTTCGCATGGCGGCCTTCGTCTGCTCGGCAAGATCATCGCCGCCGACTATGGCGAAGTTGGCATCAAGGGCAACCTGTCCCGATAGGAATGCCAGTCCTGCGCCGGGTGCGGTTACAACGTGTGTGAATCCGGGCGCCGCGTGCAGCTCGGTAGGGTTCAATAACTTGCGGTCTGACATCGAAATATCCTTCTTTCCATCAGCGGAAGGCACCCAACACGAACCAGAAGTTCTGGCCGCGGCAGGCCAGCCACAACCGCCGCTCATGCATCTGTGGGATGACGGGCAACTGCGGCGGTCGTTGACATGGAGTGGGTCCCAGTGGCGCCCGTGCGCTTATGGTACGCGCCGCCTATGCGCGGAGATAGACCATCAATGGGGACCGAGTATTTCGTCTGGTCCAAACCAATTCCTCACCGATCACGTAGAGCCCCTAAACCTCCGCCGCCGGAGCCGCGAACTGCGCCGCGTACAAAGCTGAGTACGCCCCGCCGTCTGCCAGTAACGAAGCGTGCGTTCCCTGCTCCACGATCTGCCCGGCCTCCATCACCAGGATGAGGTCGGCGTCGCGGATCGTGGAGAGGCGGTGCGCGATCACGAAGCTCGTCCGGTCGGACCGCAGCGCGCTCATCGCCTGCTGCACCAGCACCTCGGTGCGGGTGTCCACCGAGCTGGTGGCCTCATCCAGGATCAGCACCGACGGCCGGGACAGGAACGCGCGGGCAATCGTCAGCAGCTGCTTCTCCCCGGCAGAGACGTTGGAGCCTTCGTCCTCGAGCACGGTGTCGTAGCCCTCCGGCAGGGACCGCACAAACCGGTCCACGTACGTCGCCTGCGCCGCCTCCACAATGTCGGCCTCAGAGGCCGTGGGCCGTCCGTAGGCAATGTTGTCCCGCACCGTTCCGCCGAACAGCCACGTATCCTGCAGCACCATGCCCATCCGCGAGCGCAGCTCGTGGCGCGTCATCGAGGTGACGTCCACGCCGTCGAGCGTTATCCGCCCGGCATCCAGCTCATAAAACCGCATCATCAGGTTCACCAGGGTCGTCTTGCCCGCCCCGGTGGGTCCGACAATCGCCACCGTCTGCCCCGGCTCGGCCACCAAACTGAGGTCCGTGATCAGCGGCTTGTCCGGCGAGTAGGAGAACGAGACGTTCTCAAACACGAGCCGCCCCCGTCCGCCGTCGGAAGCAACCCCACCGGCAGGATCCGGACTCTGCTCCTCCTCATCCAGCAGCTCGAACACCCGCTCGGCGGATGCCACGCCGGACTGCAGCAGGTTGGCCATCGACCCCAGCTGGGCCAGCGGTTGCGTGAACTGCCGTGAGTACTGGATGAACGCCTGCACGTCCCCCAGCTGCATGGCCCCGGACGTGACCTGCAGCCCGCCCACCACTGCGATTCCCACGTACACCAGGTTCCCGATGAACCACAGCGAGGGCATGATCAGCCCGCTCACGAACTGCGCTCCGAAGCTTGCCTCGAACAGCTCCGCGTTCTTTTGCCGGAACCGCTCCTCCACCTCCCGCTGCCGGCCGAACACCTTCACCAGGGCGTGCCCCGTGTAAGTCTCTTCGATCTGCCCGTTCAGCTCCCCCGTGTTCCGCCACTGCGCCACGAACAGCTTCTGCGAGCGCTTGGCGATCTGCGCCGTGATCACCAGGGTCAGCGGAACGGTCACCAGCGCGATCAGCGCCAGGACGGGCGAGAGCACGAACATCATCACCAGCACGCCCAGCACCGTCAGCAGCGACGTCACCGCCTGGCTGATGGTCTGCTGCAGGCTCTGCGAGATGTTGTCGACGTCGTTCGTCACCCGGCTAAGCAGCTCCCCGCGCTGAATCGAGTCGAAGTACCGCAGAGGCACCCGGTGGATCTTCGCCTCGATCCGCTCCCGCAGCCGGTACACCGTCCGCTGCACCACACCGTTCAGCACGTACGCCTGGATCCAGCCGAACGCCGACACCAGCACGTACAGCGCCAGCGCCGATGTCAGCACCGACGCCAGCGCCGCGAAGTCGATTCCCTCCCCGGGCGTCAGCGTCATCGGCCCCAGCATGTCCGCCCGCTGCTCCTGCCCGGATGCCCGCAGGCCGGCGATCACGTCATCCTTGTTCGCCCCCGCCGGCAGGTCCCGTGACACCACGCCGGCGAAGATGAGGTTGGTCCCCTGCCCCAGCAGCCACGGCCCGATCACCGCGAAGGCCACCCCCGCCGCCGCCAGCGCGAGAACCAGCCACAGCCACGCCCGCTCGGGCCGCAGCTCCCCCAGCAGCCGGCGCGCGGATGGCCAGAAGTTCATGGCCTTTTCGGCCGGAACGTTCATGCCCGCGAACGGCCCGCCGCGGCCCGGTCCTCCCGCCGGGCGGGGGATGCGTACGACGTCGGCCTGCCGGGTTCCGGGGGCACCGCCACCTGCTGGGGTGCTGCCACCTGCGGGGGCGCCGGGGCCGCTCATGCCGCCTCCTCCGCAGCCAGCTGCGAGGACACAATCTCCTGGTACGTCCCCGAACTCTTCAGCAACTCGCTGTGCGTTCCGCGCCCGACGATGCAGCCGCCGTCGAGCACCAGGATCTGGTCGGCGTCCATGATGCTGGAGACCCGCTGGGCGATGACCACCAGTGTGGCGCCGGAGGTGTCCTGCTTCAGGGCCTGCCGGAGGCGCGCGTCCGTGGCGGTGTCCAGGGAGGAGAAGGAGTCGTCAAAGATGTACAGCTCCGGCTGTTTCACCAGCGCCCGGGCGATCGCCAGGCGCTGCCGCTGCCCGCCGGAAACGTTGGTGCCGCCCTGGGAAACGGGTGCGTCAAGTCCGCCCTCCATCTCCCGCACGAACTCCTGCGCCTGTGCGGTAGCCAATGCCTGCCACAGCTCCTCCTCGGTGGCATCGGGCTTGCCGTAGAGCAGATTGCTGCGCACGGTGCCGGAGAACAGGTACGGCCGCTGCGGCACCAGCCCGATGTGGCCCCACAACAGGTCCGGGTGCAGCTCCCGCACGTCCACACCGCCCATGAGTACCGACCCCTCGGTCGCGTCGAAGAGCCGCGGCATGAGGTTCACCAGGGTGGTTTTCCCGGACCCCGTGCTGCCGATGACCGCCGTCGTCCGCCCCGCAGGGGCTGTGAAACTGATGCCGCTCAGGACGGGCCGCTCGGCACCCGGGTAGGCGAATCCGACGTCGCGCATTTCCAGCTCGCCGCGGGCGGCGCCCTGCGAAGGGCCAGCCGCAAAGCGCACGGGCGTCGCGGGCGGACGCACGGATGATTCTGTCTCCAGCACCTCGCCGATCCTGTCCGCGGACACCGCCGCGCGCGGGATCATGATCGCCATGAACGTGGCCATCATGACCGACATCAGGATCTGCAGCAGGTACGTCAGGAACGCGATGAGCGTGCCCACCTGCATGGAGCCGGCCTCAATACGGAACGCGCCAAACCAGATCACCGCAACGCTGGAGACGTTGAGCACCAGCATCACCACGGGAAAGGCGAGCGCCATCAGCCGGCCGGCGCGGAGTGCCGTCTCGGTGACGTCGGCGTTCGCCAGTGCGAAGCGCGCGGTTTCCAGCTCCTCGCGCACGAACGCCCGCACCACGCGGATGCCGGTTAGCTGCTCACGGAGGACCCGGTTCACAGCGTCGACGCGCACCTGCATCTGCCGGAACAGCGGCACCATCCGTCGGATGATCACGGCTATCCCGGCCAGCAGCACCGGCACACTCACCGCGATCAGCCAGGACAGCTGGGCATCCTGCCGCACCGCCATCACCACGCCGCCGATGCTGAGCATGGGCGCGGCGACCATCAGCGTCGCCGACATCAGCACCAGCTGCTGGACCTGCTGGACATCGTTCGTGGAACGCGTGATCAGGCTTGGCGCGCCGAACCGCGTGACCTCCTGCTCGGAGAACTCCCCCACACGGGTGAACACGGCTTCCCGCAGATCCCGCCCCATGCCCATCGCCGCCTTCGCCCCGAAGTAGACAGCGGTGACGGCGCAGGCTATCTGCAGCAGGGTGATGACCAGCATCAGGGCACCCACACGCAGGATGTAGGCGGTGTCGCCCGCCGCCACGCCTTGGTCGATGACGTCCGCGTTCAACGTGGGCAGATAAAGGGAAGCCACGGACTGCGCCAGCTGGAAAATGACGACGGCGGCCAGCAGCCGCCGTTGCGGCCGCAGGTACTGGACGAGCAGCTTCCAGAGCATCCGGTCTCCACGCTACGAAGAGTGATGTGAAGGTCAGTGTACGTCCGGAGCCTTGGGACGTTCAGAGCGCCTTTCCGGCGGCGCTTGTAGGCTGTGAGAAGCCGCCTTCTTGAGTGGTGACAGCATGTTGAAGATTGGGGACTTCATTGGGGGAACAGAGCTTGGGGTCCGGCGCGCCCGGAATCATACCGGTGGTACCGGACATACCGCTGGCGCTGCGGACATCGGCGGTGTTCTGGCTCGCCAGCGCCGTGGCGGGCATCCTGCCCGTCATTCTGGAGGTGGCCGGAATCGACTACGGCCAGTCCACGCCGAAGTGGGCCGTGCCGTACCTCGTGGTGACGGCCGTGCCGTGGGCAGCCCTGCAGGTGTGGGCCGCACTCGAACTGCTGCGGGGAGCAGGATGGGCCCGCATGGTGCTGACGGTCCTGGCGGTCCTTTTTGTCCTGTGGGTGCTGCTGGACCTGTCCGGCCTCATCTTGGCCGGGCTGGCACTGACGATTGCCGGGGCAGTGCTGATGTGGCGGCCTGCTGCGAATGTGTTTATGCAGCAGAGTTGACCACCAGCCAGTTACTTCTGTCGCCAGCGCGGAACCTCCGCTCCGGCGGCGGTAATGCAGTTGTCCTGGAAGCTTGGAACAGCGCCCATGGAACAACTAGTACTGCGGAGCACCCAAGCGACCCAGACGGGCATTGCGGGTGGCGACGCCCAGCGCGAAGCGGACCAGGTAGTCGTTGAGCTTTATTGATGCCTGCTGAGCGGTCTCTGCATCCCGGCTCAATATTGACCGTAACAGCTGTAAGTGCAGACGCTTGCCGGATTCGAGCTCCTCGCCGGCGTCCACGATGTGCGCCAGCCAAAACCTTCGGGACAGGCCCTGTAACGGCGTCATCGCATCTGCCAGATACTCATTGTGCGCAGCCTCGCACAGCATCCCGTGCGTTGCCCGAACAGCCCGGACATAATCATCCAGCTGGTTGATGTCTTCAAGCTCTTCGGTCAGCGCCTGAATGCCCGCCAGCTGCCCGGTTGTTGCCCGTTCGCACGCCAGCGCCACGGCGAGGGCCTCCATGGCTCGCCGCACTTCCAGGCGGCGCAGCTGTTCATCAACAGAATTTGAAGGAATCTCGATCCCTCGCCCGGGCCGGATGCGGACCAGGTGATCGCGGTCCAGACGCTGTACCGCCTCACGAAGGGGCGTCCGCCCGAGACCCACCTCTTCCACTAGCCCGACCTCGGTATGAAAGGTTCCCGGCTCCAGCTTCCCGGTCTCAATCATCTCGGCCAGCAACAAATATGCCTCGTCAGCCTTAGTCATCCCACTCCCTTTCGATCTCAGATTAGCAAATAGATGCGCGCATACTCTTGATATATTCGGTATATACGCCATACGATCGAGGTGTCGTAGTGATCCCCAACACACCTCGCGGAGAATCTTGTGAAGTACAACCCGGCCACTGAGTCCAGCCCCCTGCCATACTCCCCCTTCAAGAGCTGCACCGTGCCACGTCCGATCGGCTGGCTCTCCAGCGTGAGCAAGGACGGGGTGGAAAACATCGCCCCCTACAGCCAATGGCAAAACCTGACGTTTGATCCGCCGATGGTGATGTTCTCGGCTAACCAGTACCCCGATGGGCGGCGGAAGGACACGGTCATCAACGCTGAGACCACGGGCTGGTTCGTCTGGAACATGGCGACATACCCGCTACGGGAAGCGGTCAATAAAAGTGCCATGGCACTTGGCCCGGAGGAAAGCGAGTTCGAGCACCTTGGGCTTACCCGGGACTACGCCGACAACTTCCCGGTCCCGATGGTGCAAGAGAGTCCGGTGAAGTTTGAGTGCAAATACCATTCAACCCACAGGATTCCCGGAGCGTCCTCGGTGGGGACCGTTGACGTGATTTTTGCAACGGTTGAAACCGTCCATATCGACGATGCCGTCATCACCGCAGACGGCAGGCTGGACATCAAAAAAATCGAACCCATTGCACGCCTGGGCTACTTCGACTACACGGTCGTGCGGGACACGTTCGAAATGCGGGTACCCGGCGCCGACCTGGACGCCCAGATGGGACTGGAGGGCCGGGCAGCATGAGCGAGATTAACGCAGCACAGGCGACTACAGTCTCCCCTGTGGAACCCGCCGTAGCCCAGAAAAGCAGGAGGATTAAAGACCTCATCGCCGTCAACTTCGGCAACACACTGGAGTGGTACGACTGGACGATCTACTCCATCTTCGCCCCGTACTTCGCCGTCCAGTTCTTCCGCCCGGACAACGCCACCTCCGCGCTGCTCTCGACTCTGGCAGTCTTCGCTGTGGGATTCATTACCCGTCCTCTGGGCGGTTTCCTGTTCGGCGCGTATGCTGACCGGGCGGGCCGCCGGAAGAGCCTGACCGTCGCGATGATGTTCACAGCATTGGGCAGCCTCGTTATCGCAGTCGCTCCCACTTACGCCACTGTGGGCGTCCTTGCGTCCGTGGTGCTGCTCGTGGCCCGCCTGCTACAGGGGTTGGCGCACGGCGGCGAGATGGGCACCTCCGTCACCTACCTGGTCGAGCGCGCCCCGGCCGGCCGGCGGGCACTTTTCGGCAGTACATCCTGGGTCAGCGTCGTCCTGGGCACCATCCTCGCCACCATCACCGGCCTCATCCTGACCTCCAGCCTCCCCGAGGGCGGCATGCGCGACTGGGGATGGCGCATCGCCTTCGGCATTGGCGGCCTACTGGGCCTGTACGCCCTCTACCTCCGCCGCCGACTCACCGAGACCGACGCATTCGAAGAAGCCACCCACTCCAGCGAACCCCGTTTGGGTGACATTGAAGAGTCGCAGGGACAAGCTGCCCCGGCCCGCCCATCCAAGCGAGGCCTGCTGCACTACTGGCGGTCAATCCTCATCGTGTTCGGACTTTCGGCAGGAGGCTCCGTCATGTTCTATACCTGGCTGATCTTCATGCCCACCTACGCCCAGGTCCACTTCAAGCAAGACCCCTCCAGCGCATTGGTCGCCAGCCTCATCGCCCAGGTCTTCTTCCTTGGAACCGTGCTGGGAGCCGGATGGCTCGGCGACCGGATCGGCCGCAAGCCCATGGTCATCGCCTTCGGCGCGGTGTTCGTTGCCCTGACCATCCCGATCTACAACCTCGTCGACGGCACGTTCGGAACCCTGCTCCTGGCCATGCTCGCATCCCTCACAGCAATGGCCCTGCTGTTCGGCGTCAACGGCGCAGTCTGGGCAGAAGTATTCCCCACCAAGGTCCGCGCCGCAGGAGTCGCCGGACCCCTCTCCTTCGCCACAGCCATCTTCGGCGGAACCGCCCCCTACATCAACACAGCACTGGGCCAGGCCGGCCACCAGGACTGGTTCCTCTTCTACCTGGTTGGAGTCGCCGGCATAACACTGCTGACCGGCCTTCTGATGAGCGAGACCAAGAACAACAGCCTGGTCCAGGCGTCATAGGTCCTGGCAGCACCGCCCTCCAGCACTCTCGGAGCAACCAGCTGAAAAGGATGCCAGCAATTTCCGCAGGACAGAGGTGAGTATGCATGAAGAACGTCA
>Ga0307415_100000675_pt1 | contig 15138 bp, 17 predicted proteins | sample DK1Cmetagenome_FD_204524 | JGI IMG/M metagenome (GOLD analysis project Ga0307415, IMG submission 204524) | Maize rhizosphere microbial communities from greenhouse at UC Davis, California, United States - DK15-C-2 | ecosystem: Host-associated > Plants > Roots > Rhizosphere > Soil | place: USA...
CCACAATGTCGATTTCCTCTCCGCGCTGATGCAGCACCCGCGCTTCCGCAGCGGCAACATCACCACCAACTTCATCGCCGAGGAGTATCCGGAAGGCTTCGAAGGCGCTCCGGCAGAGCCGCAGCTGATCGCCGATCTCGCGGCCATCGCGGCGATGATCGAGACGATCCGCGAGGCGCGCGCTGCGCAGGTCAGCGACCAGCTCAACGGCCCGATCGAGCCGCCGAGCGATCACGTCGTGACCATCGGCGGAGAACAGCACCGCGTGCACATCGAGCCGTTCGAAGGCGGCACGATGGCAAGCGTCGACGGCGGAGCGCCGGTCGAGATCTTCGGCAGCTGGACCCCGGGGCAGCGGCTGCTCGGTCTGACCATCGGTGGGCGACAGCGAACGGTCCAAATCGACCGCCAGGGCCGGAAGTGGGAGCTTGCAACCCGAGGCGCGACGCACAAGGTTCAGGTCCTCGACCCGCATGTCGCCGAGCTGTCGGGGCACATGATCGAAAAGGCGCCGCCGGACCTGTCGCGCCTGCTGCTCGCGCCGATGCCGGGGCTGGTAACCAAGCTAGACGTCGCGGTCGGCGACAAGGTCGAGCCTGGCCAGCCGGTGGCGGTCATGGAAGCCATGAAAATGGAAAACATTCTCCGCGCGCCCAAGGCCGCGACGGTCAAGGCGACACCGGTGAAGGCGGGCGAAAGCGTCGCCGTCGATCAGGTCATCGTGGAGTTCGAGTAGCTAGCGACGGTCAGCGAACGGATAGAATTCCTCGGCCATTCGATGCATTCGCTCCTCAAAGTCCGGAATCGCCGCTCGAAACCCGCGATCCAATACATCGATCTGCGCGAGATATTCCTTCATCGCATTCGGATCGTCGTCGCTCCCTGCACGGGCAAATAATTCGACCGCCTGCCTGAAGATTGAAGTCACGTCGTCACGCCGCATGATCATCAACGCGGTGGCCGCGTCCGCCCAGCGAACCTGATCGTCGACGTGGGCCAAGTAATAGTCGAAGCCCCCCTGATGGAAAAAATATGAATTGAAGATGTGTGCTTCGTAGATGAACCGCTCCACGTTGGTGAGCACATCCAAGCCCCGCTCGCGCCGGGTGAGTTCAATCGAGCGAATAATGTCGTCGAACGGCAGATCGCCTGAGCGGCGGAACGGGATTCAGGACACGCTTGGTGCTGCCTTCGGGCTCGAACGTATTTCCCTCGCGCGACGGACCTGTACCCTTCTTTCCGAACAATCCACGCTTTCCGAACATCGATCACTCCTTCAGCCCCGATTTCGTAACTCACTCCGCCTGAGCTTGCCGGTCGGTGTCTTCGGAAGCGCACCCACGAACTCGATCTCTCGCGGGTATTTGTAGGGGGCGATCTGGTCCTTCACGAAGGACTGGAGCTTCCCGGTCAGCTCGGCGCTCGGCTCGGCGAAGTCGGCGAGGACGATGAAAGCCTTCACCTTCTGCCCGCGCTCGGGGCAGGGCACGCCGATCACGGCGCATTCGGCAACCGCGGGGTGCGACAGGAGCGCATTTTCGACTTCCGGGGCGCCTATGTTGTAGCCCGAACTGACGATCATGTCGTCGCTGCGGGCGAGGTACCAGTAATAGCCGTCGGCGTCGCAGCGGTAGGTGTCGCCGGTGACGTTCCAGCCGTTCTCGACATAGTTCTTCTGGCGCTCGTCATCGAGATAGCGGCAGCCGGTCGGACCCTTGATCGCGAGGCGGCCGGTGCCTTCCTCCATAGGCTCGCCGGCGTCGTCGAGGATGGTCGCCGTGTAGCCGGGCACCGCCTTGCCGGTTGAGCCGGGGCGGATCTGTTCGCCCGCAGCGGAAACGAAGATGTGCATCATCTCGGTCGAGCCGATGCCGTCGGTGATCGCGATGCCGGTGCGCCCATGCCAAGCGCGCCAGGTCGCCTCCGGCAGATGCTCTCCTGCGGAGATGCAGTAGCGCAGGGTCTTCAGTGCATCGTCGAGCGCGGGCTGCGACAGCATCGCCTTGTAGGCCGTCGGCGCGGTGCCGAGGTGTGTTACCCCGAACTTCGCAATCGCTTCAATCAACGCGGGCGGGCTCGCCTGCTCGAGCGTCGCGCTCGCCGCGCCGAAGCGCAGCGGGAACATCGGCGTGATCCCGAGCCCGAACGTGAAGGCCATCGGAGCGCTGGTCAGGAAAACGTCGCCCGGCTTTGGCCCGACAAGATGCTTCGCGAACGTGTCGCACGGCGCGAGCACGTCGCGGTGGAACTGGACGCAGCCCTTTGGAACACCGGTCGTGCCGCTGGTGAAGGCAATCAGCGCCGGATCGTCGCGATTCGTCTCGACCGGCGGGAGCGGCTCGAGCGACGCGGTTCGAGTCTCCAGCTCACCGTGCCCATAGTCGCCGTCATATTTGACGATGCGCCTGACGAAATGGGTCTGGTCGACCGCCTCGCGGAAGTCGCCGATGAAGCGGCTGTCGACGATTGCGTGGCTGATCTGCGCCCGCTCGATCACCGTCGCAATCTCGCCCGGACGAAGCAGCGGCATGGTTGCGACCACCACGCCGCCCGCCTTCAGGACGCCGAGCCAGGCGGCGAACATCGTGTAGCCATTCGGTCCGCGAAGCAGCACGCGATTGCCGGGAATCAGCCCCTCTTCCTCGACCAGCAGGCGCGCGATCCGCCCGCTGAGGCTGGCGAGGTCGGAATAACTCCACTTTCCGTGTGCATTGAGGATGGCGGTGGCGTTCGACTCACCGACCCTCAGCAGCTCGGCGGCAGCGTTCAAGCGTTCCGGATACTGAACCTCCGGCAGGTCGAAGCGGAATTCCGGAAGCAACTCCGGTGGCGGCAGTCGGTCACGGACGAAGGGGTCATAGCTCACTTAGCTCCTCCCCGGACCGGGGAGGTGGCAGCGCGAAGCGCTAACGGAGGGGGCGGTGGTGACTGGCTCGACCGCCCCTCCACCATCCTGCCGATGGTCCCTCTCCCCGTTTCGGGGAGGATTCGCTTGTTCCCACGTCATTCCGGAACGACCGCCGTCGCCTCGATCTCGATCTTCGCTTCGGGCTCGACGAGTCGGACGACCTCGACCAGCGCCATCGCCGGATAATGCGGACCGATGATCTCCTTCCAGGCGGTCCCGATCTCCCTGGCGCTTTGCAGATACTCGTCGATCGACGTGACGTAACAGGTCATCCGCGCAATGTTTTTCGGCGACGCGCCGTCGCATTCGAGGATGGCGACGATGTTGCGGAGGGTCTGCGCGAACTGCCCCGCCAGCGTCTTTTCGACGAACTCCTGCCGCTCGTTCCAGCCGATGACGCCGGCGGTGAAGACGATGCGGCCCCGCGCGGCCATGGCGTTGGAATAGCCCTTCGGCCGAGGCCAGCCGGGTGGGCACAGATCCTTCATGCGCGATGCTCCTTCAGCAGGTCCCTCGCGATGATCTGCCGCTGCACCTCGCTCGCGCCTTCGTAGATCCGAAGCGCCCGGATATCGCGATAGAGCGATTCCACCTTGACGCCCTTCGTGACACCAAGACCGCCGTGCATCTGCACTGCGGCGTCGATCACCTGCTGCGCAGCTTCCGTGGCGTTGAGCTTCGCCATGGCGGCGGAGCGGCGAACGTCCACACCGCCCTCATCCTGCTCCCAGGCGGCGCGGTAGATGAGCAAGGCTGAAGCATCGATGGCGGTCGCCATGTCGGCGAGCTTCGCCTGGGTCACCGGATTGTCGGCCAGTTTCGCAGTGCCGAGGCGGCGGTCCGACGCGAATGCCAGCGCCTCACCCAGGGCGCGACGAGCGAAACCGAGCGCCGCCGCTCCGACGGTCACGCGGAACAGGTTCAGAGTCTCCATGCCGACGCGAAAGCCCTCGCCGGGTTCGCCGACGATCGCATCGGCGGGGATGCGGACATTGTCGTATTTAAGCCGAGCGAGCGGATGAGGCGCGATGACCTCGATCCGCTCCGCTACCTGCACCGCGTCCGCTGGAACGATGAAAGCCGAAAGGCCGCGCGATCCCTCGCCTTCCCCGGTCCGGGCGAAGGTCAAGTAGAAGTCTGCGATCCCACCGTTGGAGATGTAGGTCTTTTCGCCGACGATCACCCATTCGTTGCCGTCGCGCATCGCGGAGGTCGCAATGTTCGCCGCATCCGATCCGCATTCCGGTTCGGTCATGGCGAAGGCGGCAATGGCGTTTCCGCTGGCGACCCTCGGAAGCCACTCAAGCTTCTGCTCGATCGTCCCGAACAGGGAGATCGCGCCCGACCCGAGGCCCTGCATGGCAAAGGCGAAATCGGCGAGACCATGATGGCGCGCCAGGATCTCGCGACAGATGGCGAGGCTGCGGACATCCGGCCGATTTTCGCCGTCCGACACGCACAATTTCAGGAATCCCGCGCGTCCAAGCTCCCGCACCAGTGACCGACAGGCCTCATCCGGATCGGCTGCTTCGGCATCATGGATCGTCGCCTCGCACCAGGCTTCCAGGTCTTCGGCCAGCTTACGGTGGCGCGGGTCGAAAAAGGGCCAGGCAAGGAAGCTTCGGTTGCTCATCGGTCCCCGCGCGAAAGGTCGCTAAGATCACTCCTCAACGCGCACGCGTACGCACGAGCGCACGTGAAACCTCGCAAACCGGGCTTAGAGGAGGTCGTCCAGTGCATGGCTGGGAGCCTAGTCCAAAACGGCCGCTGTAGGACAGCCGGTCAATCGCCCTGGAACTCCGGCTGCCGCTTGCTGGCAAAAGCCTCGTAGGCGCGGTGGAAGTCCTTGGTCTTCATGCAGATCGCCTGCGCCTCCGCCTCCATTGTGATCGCTTCGTCGATCGACACGTGCCATTCGGCATCGAGCTGCCGCTTTGTCACGGCATGGGCGAAGGTCGGACCACGCGCGAGTTCCAGCGCGAGCGCCTTCGCTTCCGCCATCACGTCCTCGACAACGCGGTTCCAGAAGCCCCAGGCGAGGCCTTCGTCGGCGCTCATGCTGCGACCGGTGAACAGCAGTTCCGCCGCGCGGCCGTGGCCGATTATGCGCGGCAGGATGGCGCACGCGCCCATGTCTGCCCCCGATAGACCTACTCGCGCGAACAGGAACGCAGTCTTCGCGCTCGGGCTAGCGAAGCGAATGTCACTGGCCATTGCGAGGATCGCGCCAGCTCCGGCGCACACGCCCTCCACCGCGGCGATGATGGGCTGCGGACAGGCTCGGATGGCCTTGACCAGATCGCCCGTCATGGTCGTGAACTGCAGCAGACCCGAATCGTCCATTTTCGTCAGCGGGCCGATGATCTCGTGCACGTCCCCGCCCGAGCAGAAATTGCCTCCCTCGCCGCGGATGACGACGATCTTCACATCCTTCGCATCCATTAGCGAGCGAAAGGCGTCGCGGAGTTCCGAATAACTTTCGAAGGTCAGCGGATTCTTTCGCTCGGGCCGATTGAGCGTGACGGTCGCAACGCCGTCCCTGAACTCCCACAGGAAGTGCTCCGGACGAAAGGTCACGGCATCGAAAGTCACGCGGCCGTGCCTCCGTCTATGGTGATCGCAGCGCCATTGATGTCTCTGCTCAACGGCAGGCAAAGCGTCAGCACCAGGTTCGCGATCGCCTTCGGATCGACCAGCCGGCCGCTCGCATTCATGTTGGTGATGGCAGAGCGCGCATCGCCCTCGCCGCGCCCAGTGATCTGCGACACCCGAGCCACCGACTGGTCGGTCATCGGCGTGTCGACATAGCCCGGGCAGATGGCGTTCACGGTCATCTTCGACTTGGCATATTCCGCGGCCATCGAGCGCATCAGGCCGAGAAGGCCGTGCTTCGAGGCGGCGTAGTGCGCAGCGTACGGAACGCCGCGAAGGCTTGCGACCGAGGCGATGAAGACGATGCGGGCGTCTTCCGTCTTGAGCAGATCCGGCAGTCCTGCCTGCACCGTATCGAACGCGCCCGTCAGGTTGACCGCAATGATCCGGTCCCAACTTTCGCGGGTCATCTTGTGGAAGGGTGCACTCTCGGCGATGCCGGCATTGACGATCAGATAGTCGACCGGGCCGTTCAGCGTGCGCGCTTCGGCGAAAGCGTCGGCAATCTGCTTGGGATCCGTGATGTCGCATCCGATTGCGGCGCCCCCCACGCCCTCGGCGACGGCGAGAAGTGGCTCCATCCGGCGCCCCAGAAGGGACACTTTGGCTCCTGCCGCATGCAGGACTTCGGCGGCGGCGGCGCCGATCCCGGTGCCTCCGCCGGTTATCAGCGCGTGGCGACCATCGAGCGGTTTGTCGGCCTGCATCGCTCTCCCCTTTCAGTTCCGCATTGGCCGAACGGCCAATGAGTGGCAATGGCGGCGCCATGAAGCTTGCAATCCTCGAGACGGGGCGGCCCCCCGGAGACCTGGCCGAGCAGTTCGGCGACTATCCGATGATGTTCCAAAAAATGCTCGGCTTCGGCTTCGAGACCGAAAGCTACGACGTGAAGGCTGGCGAGCTGCCCGATCCCGGCGATCACGACGCGGTTCTGATCACCGGCTCTCCGGCCGGCGTGTACGATCCGCTGCCATGGATTCCCGGCCTGCTCAACTTCATCCGCGACGCGAAGGATAGCCGGATGGTCGGCATCTGCTTCGGTCACCAAGCGATGGCTGAAGCGCTCGGCGGCAAGGTCGAGAAATCCGACAAAGGCTGGGGCGCGGGCCTCCAGCGCTACGAGGTGGTTTCACGCGAGCCCTGGCTCGACGGTGAGACGGATATCTCGGTTCCGGCCTCGCATCAGGATCAGGTGATCGTCCAGCCGCCAAATACCGAAGTCGTGATCGAGTCCGCGTTCACGCCCTTCGCCGGCCTCGCCTGGACCGACCGTACCGCGATATCCTTCCAGTTCCACCCGGAATTCTCGCCCGCCTTCGCCAAGGCCCTGATCGAAAAGCGCTACGACATCGTGCCCGATCCGGACGAGAAGATCGCCTCGCTCGACGCTCCGAACGACAGTGCGCGCGTGGCCGGTTGGATAAGGCGTTTCTTGCAGGCATAGGCGCCACCAAACTCATTGGGGAACCGATTCATGAAGACCCGCGCCGCCGTCGCTTTCGAAGCCAAGAAGCCGCTCGAGGTCGTCGAGGTGGACCTCGAAGGCCCGAAGCAGGGCGAGGTCCTTGTCGAGATCATGGCGACAGGCATCTGCCACACCGACGCCTACACGCTTGACGGCCTCGACAGCGAAGGCATTTTTCCGTCGATCCTCGGTCATGAGGGCGCTGGCGTGGTGCGCGAGGTCGGGCCGGGCGTCACCAGCGTGAAGCCGGGCGATCACGTCATCCCGTTGTACACGCCCGAGTGCGGCAAGTGTAAGTCGTGCCTCAGCGGCAAGACCAATCTCTGCACGGCGATCCGCGCGACCCAGGGCAAGGGCCTGATGCCCGATGGGACCAGCCGCTTCAGCTACAAGGGCGAGACCATCTTCCACTACATGGGCTGCTCGACCTTTTCGAACTTCACCGTCCTGCCGGAGATCGCGGTCGCCAAGATCCGCGAGGACGCTCCGTTCAAGACCAGCTGCTACATCGGCTGCGGAGTCACCACGGGCGTCGGCGCGGTGATGAACACCGCGAAGGTCCAGCCGGGCGACAACGTCGTCGTGTTCGGGCTCGGCGGCATCGGCCTCAACGTCATCCAGGGCGCGAAGCTGGCGGGAGCGAGCAAGATCGTCGGCATCGACATCAATCCCGACCGCGAGGAATGGGGCCGCCAGTTCGGCATGACCGACTTCCTCAACACCAAGGGCATGAGCCGCGAGCAAGTGATCGCGAAGATCGTCGAGATCACCGACGGCGGCGCGGACTACAGCTTCGATGCCACTGGCAATACGGAAGTGATGCGCACCGCGCTCGAATGCTGCCACCGCGGCTGGGGCACCAGCGTCATCATCGGGGTCGCAGAAGCCGGCAAGGAAATCTCGACGCGGCCGTTCCAGCTGGTCACCGGTCGCAACTGGCGCGGAACTGCCTTCGGCGGAGCCAAGGGGCGCACCGACGTTCCGAAGATCGTCGAGATGTACATGGACGGGAAGATCGCCATCGACCCGATGATCACCCACGTGCTTACGCTCGACGAGATCAACAAGGGGTTCGACCTGATGCATGCGGGCGAAAGCATCCGGTCGGTCGTCGTTTACTGAGGGAGGACAACATGTTCAGCCACGTCATGCTCGGCTGCAGCGATCGCGAACGGTCGAAGAAATTCTATGACGCGACCATGGCCGCGCTTGGCCACAAGCCCGGACAGGATTTCGGGAAGTCCGACTGGTGGATGACCAAGCAGGGCGCGCTTGGCATCGGTCAGCCGATCGACGGCCAGCCGTGCAGTCACGGTAACGGCTCGACCATCGGCCTGGTTGCGCCGAGCCCGGAAGCGGTCGACGCGTGGCACGCGGCAGGGATCGCCAACGGCGGCACGTCGATCGAGGATCCTCCGGGCATCCGCGACGCCGGCTTCGGCAAGATGTACCTTGCCTATCTGCGCGATCCCGACGGCAACAAGCTCTGCGGCTTCTATCGGATCTCGGCCGACCAGTGAGCCTTGAGGTAATCAGCGAGAACAAGGCCCACGGCGGGCGCCAGCTGGTCGTGAAGCATTCGTCCGCGGCCACCGGCACGGAAATGACCTTCTCCATCTTCCTGCCGCCGCAAGCAGCGGCGGGCGCGAAGCTGCCGATGGTGTCGTATCTTTCGGGCCTCACTTGCACCCACGCGAACGTGACTGAAAAGGGTGAATATCGCGCCGCCTGTGCCGAGCACGGGTTAGTCTTCATAGCGCCCGACACGAGCCCTCGCGGCGAAGGCGTCCCCGACGATCCCGCCGGCGCCTACGATTTCGGTCTGGGTGCCGGCTTCTATGTCGACGCGACCGAGGAACCTTTCGCGAAATACTATCGGATGTGGTCTTATGTGACTGCCGAGCTCCCGGCATTGGCGGCCGCCGAGTTCCCGGTCGACATCGATCGCCAGGGCATCATGGGCCATTCGATGGGCGGGCATGGCGCGCTGACAGCCGCGCTAAGCAGGCCTGACCAGTTCCGCTCAGTCTCGGCCTTTGCGCCGATCGTCGCTCCGAGCCAGGTTCCCTGGGGCCAGAAAGCTCTCGCCGGCTACTTGGGCGAAGATCGATCCGCCTGGCGCAAGCACGACGCGGTCGCGCTGATCGACGACGGGGCGCGCGTGTCCGAATTGCTTGTAGATGTCGGCACCGCCGATGCTTTCCTGGAAAAGGAGCTGAGGCCTGAGCTGTTGGAGAAGGCCTGCGCGGACTCCGGAATCGCGCTCCAGCTCAACCGGCGCGATGGCTACGATCACAGTTATTATTTCATCTCGACCTTCATGGCCGATCATTTGCGCTGGCACGCTCAGCGATTGTCCTGAGCACCTTCGGCGCGCGACGTTCCGTGTCCTCGACGAGTTGGCCGTTTTCCAGCCGAATGATCCGGTCGCACATGCCGAGCGTACTCGGCCGATGCGCCACGACGATGATCGTCAGGCCAGGCGCCGCTTCCGCCAGCCCTTCGAAAATCTCGGCTTCCGTCTCGATGTCGATAGCACTGGTCGCCTCGTCGAGGATCAGCACCTCCGGCTTGCGGAGGATCGCACGCGCAAGGGCGATCCGCTGACGCTCGCCGCCTGAAAAGCGGATCCCGCGTTCGCTGACTTCAGTGTCGAGGCCCCGCCCGGTTCGGCGCACGACATCGTCGAGGCGGACCAACGCCAGCGTCTCCCACAGCGCGTCTTCTTCGAGTTCCTTGCTGCCCCAGGCGAGGTTCCGCCGGATGGTCTCGTTCAGAAGGAAGGATTCCTGCGGGACATAGGAAATCCTGTCTCGCCATGCCTGCGCGAGCGCGTTATCCATCGACAGGCCGTTCAATCGGATCGTGCCAGAATCAGGGGCAAGCAGGCCGGCGACCGCATCGACGAGGGTGGTCTTGCCCGCACCCGAAGGACCGGTCACGCCGAGGATCCGCCCCGCGTGGATGACGATATTCAGCCTTGAAAGCCGCTCCGCAGGGTCCCCGCGGATGGTCACGTCTTCGAATTCCAGTTTCTCCATCGGGCCCAAGGCTACGTTAGAGCGATTCGAGATCCTGCGGTCGCCTTCGAACTCCCGGAACAGCGCCATCAGTTCGCCATGAGCAGGCACGTTGTTAGCGAGCTGAATGCAGGCCTGGATAAGGGTGACGGCTGCCGCGTTCATCCGCGCGAAAATGGCGAACGCTGCAAGAAGGGCGGCGGCCGGCGTTCCCAGGACGTAGCCGGCGAACAGCAGGCCCGCCGCCGCCAGCGCGCCAACCAGGGTTAGGGTCGCATAAGCAAATGAGTGATTGCGCAGGAAATCATCGCTTCGCTTCGTCTGCTCGCGGGCCAGGTGGGAATATTCCTCGACGAAAGCCGACTGCATGTTCTGGGCCATGGAAAGCTTAAGCCCGCCGAGCCACTGGCTCGTCGTGTGCGCGAGGCTGATTCCGCCACCAGAGATCTCCTCGCCCAACGCAAAGGAACTCGTCAGCAGGCGGCTGAGCGGGATCGATACGACTGCGCTGATGGCGAGAAAGATCAGCGCAACCCAAGGGGCGATCAGGAACGTGATGAGCCATTGAGCGACCAGCATCGCCAGAGCGACAGCTGCGAGGAGGAGCAGCTGGGTCGCGTTGGTCACTCGGTCCATTCCACTTCCGAGTGCGTGCGTGACGCGCGCATGCTTCAATCCCTCGATGTCCTGCCACCGCGCCCGAGCAAGGCTTTGGAACAACCGGACCCGGAGCCGCTCGCTATATTCGAGCTCAATCAGTCCGGCCGTTCGGTCCCGGAGGGACACTAGCCAGGTCCTCAGCACCATGGCGGCGATGAAGGCAATGAGGACGAGCGCGAGTTTTGCCGCGGTCGATGCCCCGGGCGGGAGCACGACGGCGAATATTCTGGACAGGAAGGCGCTTTCCTCGGCGCCCATGAGGACCGTGAACAGCGGCACCAGCAATGCCAGCGACACGCCCCCCACCAGCCCGGAGCAGATCATCAAAGTGACCGCAAAAGCGGTTCGCCGGGCGCTGAATTCGATCAGCCCCCTTGCGAGTCCGGCGATCTGCCGCCTGGATTCCCTGAGTCCGAGCACCCCGGCCACGTAGCAGCACTGCAATTTTGCGTCACTTGGGCAGAACCCAACGATGCGGAGTTTGGGCAGTGAGCCGCCTCAGGCACGCCAGCGCAAGCTTCAGGCCGCATGCTCGCAAAGGCCGTGCGCATGAACGCTATCGGCGGCGTGTTTCGCGATGATGACGGCGGCGCGGCCTTCATCCGGCTCGTTCCATGTGCGAACCCACAAGAGAAGGCCGCCATGTTCGATCTGGCCTTGCAAATAGGCGGCATAGTGATGGCCAACCCAGCGCGCAAGCACCGAGCCGATGAGCCCGCCGGTGCCGCCGGCCAGGATTGCAGCGGCAACCGCCGCGGCAAGCGCGCCTCCGGACATGACAACCGCTCCGAGTCCGGCTGTGGCGCCCAGATAAGCGAGGCCGCCGATCAGGCCACCCTCGGCATCGCCAATCGCCTCGGTCGAGACAAAGGCGGCGCGGGGCGCCGCGGGGTCGTCCGCGATTTCGGCAGCAGGACGAAACCGGCCCCCAAGCTGTCTTGCCACCGCTTCTTCGCTGGCAAGGAGGCTGATTTCCGCTCGGTCGAAACCAGAGCTCAGCAATTCGTCGACTGCCGCTTCGAGGTCATCTGCCGTGTGGAACACTCCGACGACCTCGCAAACACGGACGGAATCGGCCTCAATGGTCATGCCGCTCTCCGACGACCGACGCATGAGACGGATGACCGTTGGCCGCGACCAGGTCGAAGTCATTCATTTCCGCGATTGCGATGAGCGAATGGGCGAACGAGGCGCCGGCCCGCATCTCCGCCGCGACCCAGATCGCTTCCATGAGCTCCTCTTGCGAGGCGCCCTCCCGGAGTGCCGCACGAGTGTGGCCGCGGATGCAATAGGCGCACTGCGTGACGTGTGCGACGGCCACCGCGATGATGTGCTTGGTCTCGGTAGACAGAGCCCCGGTGGCGAACACGGCCTTACCGAAATCGTGAAACGATGCTGCAGGGTCGGGGGCGAGTTCGCGGCGCTTGTGCGTGAGGTCGCGGCTCACTTGAGGGTAGAGTTCATGGGTCATTTGCAAGGCTCCTTTTCTCTCAGAATGGCGTTCCTGAGCACGACGGCATGGTTATGGATTTCGTCCTTGGCCGCGTAGACGAGCGTGATTGGGCCTTCGCAGGCACGCCGATGGAGATTTCCAAGGGTTTCGGATCGACTGGCGAGCTCCAGGCGATAGCGGCGGCGGAACTCGTCCCAGCGCTTCGGGTCGTGGCCGAACCACCTGCGCAGATCCGGGGTTGGCGCGACTTCCTTGATCCACTCGTCGAGCTCGGCCTCGGCCTTTCCAAGACCGCGAGGCCACAGGCGATCGACGAGGATTCGAGTGCCGTCTGTTGTTCCGGGCGGGTCATAAGCGCGCTTGAGCCTGAGGTTCGATGAAGCGCTCTGCCGATCGATGACTCAGGCGACCTCCGATAGTTGGCGGCCCTCTGATCTGACGTCGGCTTGACGCTCGAACTCGACTTCGGCTCGAAGTCCTTCGAAGTCCCGATGGATCACCGCAACAGCCTGCTTTCGTCCGTTTTGCAGGTAGGTGACAGAACAATCGCGGGCTTCGATCGAACCGTCGATCCGGACTTCATCCCACTCCGCCGAATGGCCGACGTAAGCGATCCCGAGATCGTGCTGCTCGGTCCAGAAGAATGGCACGGCGTCGAACGGCTCCTGTCGTCCAAGCATGTTGCGGGCTGCCGTCTGTCCTTGCCGCTCTGCAACGACGAAATGCTCGACCCGAATATGCTCGCCACTGCGGCGGTCGGGCCAGCGAGCGATATCTCCAGCGGCGAACACAGCTGGTGCGCTGGTCTCCAGGAACTGATCGACCACGACCCCGTCGTCGATCGTCAAACCAGCCCGTTCCGCCAGTGACGTGTCGGGCCGAACTCCAATCCCGATCACAACGAGATCGGCCTCGATCCGGGTGCCGTCGCTGAGCCTCACTTCCTCCTTGTCGATCACGGCCGGGGCCCGGCCCAGATGAAAAGTCACTCCATGCTGTTCGTGGACCGAGCGGATGAAGGAGCCCAGTTCCGCGCCCAGAACACGGGCCATCGGCACCGCCTCCACACCGACCACGTGCACTTCGATTCCGCGGGCTCGCAGTGAGGAGGCGACCTCAAGGCCAATGAAGCTGGCGCCGATGACCACGACTGATCGGGCAGTCTTGGCCTTTTCGACGAGCGTACGACTGTCATCGAGGGTGCGAAGATAGTGGACATGGGCGCGATCAGCGCCGGGAATGTTCAGCCTGACAGGCTCCGCGCCGGTGGCCAGAAGCAAAGCGCCGTACTTATGGATCGAGCCATCCGCGAGCCAGACCTCCCGCCGCTCCGGGTCAATCCTGGTCACGCGCGCGTTGAGCAGGACATCAATGCCATTGTCCTTGTAAAAATCCGCAGACCGGAGAACCGTCCATTCCTCGGGCGCCTTGCCGGCAAGATAATCCTTCGAAAGGTTCGGCCGATCGCAGGGCAGAGCCGAGTCCGCGCTGAGCATTGTGATCGGACCGGTATAGCCTTCGGCGCGAAGAGTTTCGGCGGCTGCATTGCCGGCCGCGCCTCCGCCGACGATGACGATCGATTCCGGCCACGTCGGAAGAACCGATGGAGGCGGCGAGGCCTGAATTTGTTCGCGTACATAGGCCACGCCGTCGCTGACTTCGACCCTCCAGCACGGCAGCGGATCCAGCGCCGGGGCGCGCAGGACTTCGCCCGTCCGCAAGCTGAAACAGGCGTGATGCCATGGGCAGCGGATGGTGTCGTCGACGACTAGGCCCTCGCCGATCGGACCGCCATAGTGCGGGCACTTCGCGCCGACCGCAAAGAGATCCTCGCCGCGTCGAACAAGGACGACCGCCTGACCGCCGATATGGCCGGTCATCATCGCGTCGTCTGGGATCGTGGATAACTTCACGCCACGACTGAAATCCAATCCTTGAGTTTGGTGCTGGCGGTCGCTCATTTCATCCTCCGAAAACGGTTCATCGCGTCATTCGTGTTCCCCCCGCCGTTGAATCAAAACCTCGCCCCAGCGGTCGCTAGCGTGCCCAGCTCCCCGACGAGGATTGCCACGCAATCATCCGCCATTGGTCGGGATCCTTGCGCCACACACCGATGCAGGGGAAATGAAAGACCTGCTGCTCTCCATCGAGGCGCGAGTGGCCCAGCATCACTCCAGCCAGGATGATCACGTCGTCGAACACGCGGACGTGCGTCTCCCGCACATCGAAGTCCTGGTCATAAGACAGCGCGCAGGTCCGAATGCTGCGAAGATACCTGTCCTTGTCGAAGACTTCTCCGGCGCTGTTGACGTAGATGAGCTGGTCGTGAAGCAGTGGTGCAAGCGCATCCGCTTCATTCTCACGAGTCGCCTGGATGCGGAGCTGCTCGAGCTCTCGCACGGTGTCCAGGTTGTCGGTATTCGAGATGGCGAGCATGTCTTGAGCTCCTTTCGTTTCAGGCTGCCGATGCCGCTCCCGGGTTGGCGATTGCTCCGCCCTCGTCCGCCCAGCGATCGAGCTGTCGCCAGGTCTCCAGCGCCACTGCCGGCGTCGCCTCGTGGGCCGGGAAGAAGAGATCGACGCATGTCCCCTGCCCGGCCTTGCTGCGGATTTTCACATGGCCGCCGAGCTCCTCCATCATCGCCCGTACCTGCGGAACGCCGAGCCCGGTTCCGTTATCGCCCTTGGTGGTGAAGTAAGGGTCGAAAACCCTTTTAAGGACATCGGGCGGCATGCCGGATCCATCGTCGGAAACCCTGACGCGCACATAGTTGCAGGGTTGCCCCAGGTTCATTCCCCGGATCGCGGCTGCGCTGATCCGGATCTCTCCGCCCTCCGGCATCGCGTCGCGAGCGTTCACGACAAGATTGATGATCGCGGCGTTGAACTGCGGCGGGTCCACCACGCATTCTGGAAGGTTCGACGCACATCGGACAACCAGGCGAATGCCTGAGCCAGCCGCGTACTTCAGGAACATCTG
>Ga0307415_100000676_pt1 | contig 15134 bp, 17 predicted proteins | sample DK1Cmetagenome_FD_204524 | JGI IMG/M metagenome (GOLD analysis project Ga0307415, IMG submission 204524) | Maize rhizosphere microbial communities from greenhouse at UC Davis, California, United States - DK15-C-2 | ecosystem: Host-associated > Plants > Roots > Rhizosphere > Soil | place: USA...
CCTCGTTGTCGACCATCACGGCAAGGTCGTGGCCGGCCAGGCGGTCGGCCAGGATGCCGGCCACGGGCACGTCCACCCACCCGAGGTTCGGGGCCAGCCGGAGCAGCCCACTGTCGGTCTCGACCGGGCCGGGCACGGCCACGGCCAGCCCGGCGACGGTGAGCCGGGCGGCCTCGGCCCGGGCCAGGGCGGTGTGGATCATGCGCACGGCCCGGCCGAGCACCTTGGCCGGGGACTGGGACCGGTTGTCCCGCGCCCGGGTCCGGAGATAGCGGACCTCGCCGACCAGGTTGGCCAGGCACACGGCGATGTAGTCGACGTTGATCTCCAGCCCGATCCCGGCGTAGCCGCTGGGGTCGAGCGCGAGCGCGCTGCCCGGGCGGCCGATCTCGCCCCGGGCCTCGGGGCCGAGCTCGACCACCAGGCGGGCGCTGACCAGGTCGTCGACCAGGCTGGAGACGGTCGTCTTGGTCAGGCCGGTGGCGGCGGCGATGCGGGCCCGGCTGACCGGGTCGCCGCCCGCGATGTGCTGGAGCACGAGGGCCAGGTTGTGCGGGCGGAGCGCATCCTGTCTGGCCGGCGACCGCCCCGTCCGCAACGGGCCCCTCCCTCGGGTTGTGCTGTGCCCGGAACCCACTCTACAGACCAAGCATTGACATGGAAATCGGGTCACCTTAGTTTGGCCACTGGACGGACAAACCTGGAATACCCCGCAATCCGAAGCGGGAGGTTGGGGTTCGCATGGTCGACAAGCACACTGAGCTTCGAGGCGACCCGCCTCGCCACCGGCCACACCGAGGGCCTGCGGGTCGAGCGGCGACCCAGGGGTTCCGCACCATCCAGGTCACCAGGGCCGCCCACCCCTACGCCGGGGCGTGGTGGCCGTCCGGCCACACCATCGGCTACGAGCACACCTTCACCCACGAAGTGCGCGACCTCCTCCACGCGATCGCCGACGGTCGCGACCCGGTGCCGTCGTTCGCCGACGGGCTCCAGGTCCAGGAGGTGCTCGACGCGGTGCAGCGCAGCGCCGCGGCGGGCGCCGGGTGGACGAAGGTCGGGCAATAGCCCCATGCCCAAGAAGGGCAGCGGAAAGGAGGGTCCATGCACACCACCGCCGCAAGGACCGGGATCCGGGGGAGGGTCGCGCGTCTCGCCGTGGCCATCCTGGTGGCCATCGCGACCATCGGCCTCCTGGGAATGAGCGCCTCGGACGCGTCCGGCTCCAAGGGCCATCTCGACGTCAAGCGGGAGCGGTTCGGCACGATGCCGGACGGGACCGTCGTCCACCGCTACACGCTCACCAACGCCCGCGGCATGGAGGTGAAGCTGATCACCTACGGCGGGGCGATCCAGTCGCTCAGGGTGCCCGACCGCCACGGCCGCAAGGCCAACGTCACCCTCGGCTTCAGCACCCTCGACGGCTACCTCAGCACGGGCAACCCCTATTTCGGCTGCATCACCGGCCGCTACGCCAACCGCATCGACGAGGGCCGCTTCACCCTCGACGGCGTCACCTACCAGCTGGCCATCAACAACCCGCCCAACCACCTGCACGGCGGCAACGTCGGCTTCGACAAGCGGGTCTGGGCCGCCGAGGTCGTCAAGGGCAAGCGCTTCGTCGGGGTCCGGTTCCACCGCGTCAGCCCCGACAACGAGGAGAACTACCCGGGTGCCCTCGACACCACCGTCACCTACACCCTCGACCGGCGCAACAACCTGCGCATGCGCTACCAGGCGACCACCACCGAGCCGACCATCGTCAACCTGACCAACCACGCCTACTGGAACCTGGCCGGTGAGGGCACGGGCGACATCAACGACCACGAGCTGCGGCTCAATGCCAGCCACTACACCCCGGTCGACCCCACCCTGATCCCCACCGGGGCCATCGACCCCGTGGCCGGCACCCCGATGGACTTCACCAGGTCGACCCGGATCGGCCAGCGCATCCGCGACTACGGGTTCGAGCAGCTGCAGATCGGCCGCGGCTACGACCACAACTGGGTGCTCGACCGGCGCGGCTCCGGGCTGGAGCTGGCGGCCAGGCTCGAGGAGCCGAGGAGCGGGCGGGTGCTGGAGGTCCTCACCGACCAGCCCGGCATCCAGTTCTACTCGGGCAACTTCCTGGACGGGACGCTGGTCGGGACCAGCGGCCGCGCCTACCGGCAGGGCGACGGCCTCGCCCTCGAGACTCAGCACTACCCGGACTCGCCCAACCACCCGAACTTCCCGTCGACCGTCCTGCGGCCCGGTGAGCGCTACGACACCACCACCATCTACCGGTTCTCCACCGACTGACCGGGCTGCGCCCGTTCGAGGAGGGTCTCAATGTCCAAGGTCGATCCCGTCGTCGAGGAAGCCGTCGAAACCCTGGGCCTCAACCGGATCACCCGGCGCCGGCTGCTGGGCGGCGTCGGCCTGACCAGCGCCTCGCTGGCCGCCTCGGCCCTGTTGGCCGCCTGCACCAACAACGACGACAAGAGCAGCGACAGTGCCGCGGCCACCGCCGGCGACTTCCCCGAGACCCCGAAGTGGAAGTTCGTCTTCGTCTGCCACGTCACCACCAACCCGTTCTTCACCCCGACCCAGTACGGCGCCCAGGACGCCTGCGCCCTGCTCAACTGCGAGTTCCAGTTCACCGGGTCGAAGGACTCCAACGTCGCCGAGATGGTGAACGCCACCAACACCGCCATCTCCGCCAAGGCCGACGGGATCGCGGTCGCGGTGGTCGACAAGGACGCCTTCCGGGCGCCGGTCGACAAGGCGCTGGACGCCGGCATCCCGGTGGTGTCCTACAACGCCGACGGGGCCCGGGGCGACCCCGGCACCAACCGCCTGGCCTACATCGGCCAGGGCCTGTACGAGTCCGGGTTCGCCCTGGGCCGGCGGGCGCTCGATGCCGGGCTGGAATCCGGCAAGGTGGTGGGCTTCATCGCCACCCCGGGCGCGCTCAACATCCAGCCCCGCATCGACGGCGCCTCCGACGCCATCAAGCAGTCCGGCAAGTCGCTCAAGTTCACCCCCGTCGGCACCAACGCCGACGTGACCAGGGGCCTGTCCATCATCGACGCCTACGCCCAGGGCCATTCGGACCTGGCGGGCATGCTGGCCGTGGACGCCGGCTCGACCCAGTCGATCGGGCAGGTCGTGCAGAAGTACTCGATGCGCGACAAGGGCCTGAAGGTGGCCGGCGGCTTCGACCTGGTGCCGGAGACCCTGAACGCCATCAACGGCGGCAGCCTGGACTACACCATCGACCAGCAGCCCTATTTGCAGGGATTCCTGCCGGTGCTATACCTCTACCTCTACAAGCTCTCCGGCGGGCTGATGTTCCCGTCCGAGACCAACACCGGCCTGCTGTTCGTGACCAAGGACAACGTCAAGCCCTACCTGGACACCAAGACCCGCTTCGAGGGGTCCAGCACCGAGCAGCAGGTGGTGCAGCGCTCGGGGGCGATCGCCCACGCCTAAGCGACGAACACCGTGAGCGACACGATCGAGGTTGCCGAGAGGGTCGAGCCGGCTCCGGCCGGCCGGCCCTCCCGGGGCATCCTGCGCCGGGTCGGCGAGGAGTTCCTGCGCCGCCGCGAGGCCAGCGTGCTGGTGGTCGCGGTGGCCCTCGGCGTCTACTTCGCGTCGGCCTCGCCGGCCTTCCTCACCCAGCCCAACCTGGTCAACATCTCCCAGGCCACCGCGCCGGTGGCGATCATCGCCGCCGGCTTGGTGCTGGTGCTGGTCAGCGGCGAGATCGACCTGTCGGTGGCCGCGGTCGCCGCGCTGGCCCCGTTCAACATGCACTACCTGGTCGACTTCTACTCGGTGCCGGTGCTGCCGGCGATCCTGCTGGCCCTGGCCGTCTCGGCCGCCATCGGCTTCGCCAACGGGGCCATCACGGTCTACCTCAAGGTGCCGTCGTTCGTGACCACCCTGGGCACCGGCTACATCGTCATCGGCATCGTGCTGACGACCTCGCACGCCTACCCGGCGCCGATCCCCGAGGGGGCCGAGGGCATCAGCAAGTGGTTCGGCGTCTGGCCCTGGGCCCATCTCACCTGGGCGGTGCTGGTGACGATCGTCTTCCACCTGCTGCTGACCCGCACCCGCTGGGGCCTGCACACCGTCGCCACCGGCGGCAACCTGCTCGGGGCCACCGAGGCGGGGATCCGGTCCGGGCGCATCAAGATCGGCAACTTCATGATGCTGAGCGTCCTCGGCGGGCTGGTCGGGATCATGGAGGCGTTCCGCATCAACACCATCGACCCCAACATCGGCGGCGGCTTCGAGCTGATGTTCGTGGCCGTGTCGGCGGCGGTGATCGGCGGGACGGCCCTGGCCGGCGGGTCGGGGACCGTGGTCGGGGCGTTCCTGGGCGCGCTGGTCCTGGCCGAGCTGCAGAACGGCTTCAACCTCATCGGCATCAGCGCCAACCCCTACTTCCTGATCCAGGGCGCGGCCATCCTGATCGCCATGATCGCCAACGTGCGGCTGTCGCGGCTGCGCCGGGCGGGGAGGGTCTGATGGCCGCCGACAGGAACGGCGAGGCCCTCCGGGTCGAGCACATCGCCAAGCATTTCGGCGGCGTCACCGCCCTGGCCGACGTGAACCTGCGCCTGGCCAAGGGCGAGGTGCTCGGGCTGATCGGCGACAACGGCGCCGGCAAGTCCACCCTGATCAAGATCATCTGCGGCTTCCACCAGCCCGACGCCGGCCGCATCGTCATCAACGGCGACGAGGTGACGCTGCGGTCCGTCGACCACGCCCGCTCCCTCGGCATCGACACCGTCTACCAGGACCTGGCCCTGGTCAACGAGCTGAGCGTCTACCACAACATGTTCCTCAACCGGGAGCTGGTGCGCTGGCCGCTGCTGAGCAACCGCCGCATGCGCAAGCTGGCCCGGCAGCACCTCGACGACATGGGGGTCAACCTCCCGTCGGTCGACGACGAGGTGGCCAAGCTGTCGGGCGGCCAGCGCCAGGCGATCGCGGTCGCCCGGTCGGTCTACACCGACGCCCGCATTCTGCTGCTGGACGAGCCGCTGGCCGCCATGGGGGCCAAGGAGGGCGCCCTCATCCTCGACCTGGTGCGCGACCTCAAGGCCAAGGGCGACGTCTCGATCATCATCATCGCCCACAACTACGGCCAGATCCTGGAGGTCTGCGACCGGATCAACCTGCTCCAGCACGGCTCGATCACCTTCGACAAGCCGACCTCGCAGACGTCGGTGCAGGAGCTGACCGACCTGGTCGTGGCCGAGTACCGGGCGGCCAGGACCCAGAAGCTCCAGGCCGACCCGGGCGCCGGCGCCCGGCAGGCGCCGCGGTCCTAGTGCGCGCCCTGGTGGTGCGGGGGCCGGGGGCGGCCGCCGTGGCCGACCTGCCCGAGCCCGTCCCGGGCCCGGGGGAGGTGCTGGTCGAGGTGGTCGCGGCCGGGATCTGCGGGTCGGACCTTGAGCTGCTCGACGGCCGCCGCCCGGCCGCCTACGTCCGCTACCCGGTGGTGCCCGGGCACGAGTGGGCCGGGCGGGTGCTGGCCGCCGGCCCGGAGGTCGACGGCCTGGCCCCGGGCGACCCGGTGGTCGCCGAGGGCCTGCGCGCCTGCGGGGTCTGCGACCGCTGCGCCGAGGGGCGCACCAACCTCTGCGCCGCCGGCTACGCCGAGACCGGCTTCACCCACCCCGGCGCCCTGGCCGAGCGGCTGGTCGTCCCGGCCGGCCTGGTCCACCGCCTGCCCCAGGGCCGGCCGGTCGAGCCGGCGGCCCTGCTCGAGCCGGTCGCCTGCGTGGCCAGCGGGCTGCTGGAGACGGGGATGCCGCTGCCCGGGGCCCGGGTGGCGGTGGTCGGCGACGGGCCGGTCGGCCTGCTCGCCCTGCTGCTGCTGCGCGCGGCCAGCCCGGCCGAGCTGGCCCTGGTCGGCGGCCGGCCGGCCCGCTCGGCCCTGGGGCCGGGCTGCGGCGCCACCCGGGTGGTGGCCGCGGCCGACCGCGACGCCCTGGCCGGGCTGGCCGGCCGCTTCGACGCCGTTGTCGAGGCGACCAACCACCCGGCCGGGGCCGCCACCGCCCTGGCCCTGCCGCGTCGGGGCGGCTGGGCGCTGCTGCTGGGCATCTCCGGGGCCGGCCGGCCGGCGATCGACCCGGACGTGGTCTCGCTCGGCCAGCTCCGGGTCCAGGGCGGGTTCGCCGCCTCCCGGGCCGCCTGGCGCTGGGTCGTCCGGCTGTACGCCGACGGCATCCTCGACCCGGCGCCGCTGGTCAGCCACCGCTTCCCGCTGGAGGGGATCGAGGACGCCTTCGCCGCCCTGGGCGACCCCGACGGGGACGCGGTCAAGATCCTGATCCGCCCGGGCGTCGGCTGAGGGCCCATCGGGTACGGTACGGTCAGCATTCCGCCATGGGCGGTAGCCCACTTGATCGGTTTGTCGAGGAGGCCCTTGCCATGCAGGTCCGCAGCCTGATGAAGAGCCCGGTGGTCTCGGTCGGCCCCGACCAGTCGCTGCAGTCGGCCGCCCAGGTCATGCGCGAGCATGGCATCGGCTCGGTGGTGGTGGAGCAGGACGGGCAGGTGGCGGGGATCCTCACCGAGCGTGATGTGATGCACGCCGCCGCCGAGCTGGGCGACATCGGCCGGGCCCGGGTTGGCGAGCACATGACCGCGCCGGTGGTCACGGCCGCGCCCAACTGGGAGGTGGGGGTGGCCGCGGCCGAGATGCACCAGCGCCGCATCCGCCATCTGGTGGTGGTGGACCAGGGGGCGGCGGCTGGGGTGTTGTCGGTGCGCGATGTCATGTCGGTGTTCCTGCCCGAGCGGGTCCACCGCCAAGAGCCCTAGGCCACGGGCTTGCGTTTGGACTTAGGCTTGCCTAATACTTCGCCCGACGGGTGACGGGCGCAAGGCGGGGAGCCACATGGGTCAGGTGGGTCGGGTGGTCGCCGCGCTGGGGCTGGGGGCCGTGCTGCTGCTGGCCGGGTGTGGGCGCGACGACGGGGCCGGGGTCCGCAGTGAGGGGGCGGCCAGCGGGTCGGGGACCGGTCGGGCTCGGGCACCGGGTCGGGCTCGGGGCTGGCCGGCCAGGACCTGAGCGGCGCCACCAACGACCCGCGGGTGCAGAAGGCGGTGGCCGACTACAAGGCCTGGGTCGTGGCCGAGGTCGACGCCCTGGTCGCCGACACGAGCAGGTTCACCGACGCGGTCAGGGCCGGCGACGTGGCCGAGGCCAAGCAGCAGTTCGCCCCCAGCCGGGTCCGCTGGGAGCGCATCGAGCCGATCGCCGGCCTCGTCGAGGAGATCGACGGCAAGGTCGACGCCCGGGTCGACGACTTCGAGGGCGTGACCGACCCGGCGTTCACCGGCTGGCACCGGCTCGAGTACCACCTGTGGGAGCGCGACTCGACCAAAGGCACCAAGGCCTTCGCCGACCAGCTGGACGAGGACATCGCCACCCTCAAGCAGCAGATCGGCACCCTGGAGTTCCCGCCGGCGGCGGTCGCCCTGGGCCCGGCCGAGCTGATCGAGGAGGTCTCCGAGGGCAAGATCACCGGCGAGGAGGACCGCTACTCCCGGACCGACCTGTGGGACTTCGACGCCAACGTCGACGGCTCGCGCAAGCTGTTCGAGCTGCTCACCCCGGCCCTCCAGGCCAGGGACGCCGCCCTGGTGGCCGAGATCGCGACCGGCTTCGCCGCCGTCGACAAGAGCCTGGCCGAATACGCCAAGCCCGGCGGCGGCTTCGACTCCTACACCGCCCTGAAGGCCGAGGACAGGACCCGCATGCAGGCCGAGCTGGCCGACCTGTCCGAGAAGCTGGCCCGGATCCCCGGGGTGCTCGGCCTCAAGGGCTGACCTGCGCGTGAGCGGCGACCGACCCTCCGAGGAGCGCCCGGCGCGGCTGGGCCGGCGCGCCTTCCTGGGGTCGGCCGCCCTCTCCTCGGCCGCCCTGGCCGGCGCCGCCCTGGCCCGGCTGCACCCCGGACCGGGTGCCGAGGGTCGGGTCGGGCCGCCGGGTGCCGTTCCTGGGCGACCGCCAGCCGGGCGTCGACACCCCGGCCGCCCACTTCGGCCTGCTGGCCGCCTTCAACCTGGTCTCCGACGACCGGGCCCGGCTGGCCAGGTCCCTGCGCGACCTCACCGACGAGGTCCGCGGGCTGATGGAGGCCCGCCCGCCGACGCGCCGCGACACCGCCTACCCGCTGACCGAGACCGGCATCCTCGGGCCCGAGGGGGGCACCGACGGCCTGGCCGTGACCCTCAGCGTGGGGGCGTCGCTGTTCGACGACCGCTTCGGGCTGGCCGAGCGGCGACCTCGGGAGCTGGTGCGGATGCCGTTCCTGGCCAACGACCGCCTCGACCCGGCCCAGAGCCACGGCGGCCTGCTGCTGGCCCTCTCGGCCGACCAGCCCGACGTGCTGCTGCACATCCTGCGCCAGCTGCTACGCCGAGGACCCGGCCGGCCGCGGCGTCCCCTGGACGCCCACATCCGCATGGCCAACCCGCGCACCTCCGAGACCGCCGGCAGCCGCATCCTGCGCCGCGGCTTCAACTTCCCCCGCGGCTTCGACGCCGCCGGGCGCCTCGATCAGGGCCTGGCCTTCGTCAGCTACCAGAAGAGCCTGGCCAGAGGGTTCCTGGCCGTCCAGGCCCGCCTCAAGGGCGAGGCCCTGGAGGAGTACATCCTGCCGGTGGGCGGCGGCTTTTTCTTCGTCCTCCCCGGCGCCCCCACCGCCGACGCCTGGCTCGGCCAGCAGCTGCTCGACTGAGGCGCTTGGCTGTCTGGAGTGTCGGGTAAGGTGGAACCATGTGCGGACGCTTCAGCTCCACCAGCCAGCTCCAGTTCCTGCTCGAGCAGTTCCGGGCCGAGCCGATGGGTGTCGAGGGCCACCAGCCCAGCTGGAACGTGGCCCCGGCCAGCGACATCCTGGTCGTGACGGCCTCGGAGGACGGCGCCCGGCAGCTGCGCGAGCTGCGCTGGGGCCTGGTGCCGCGCTGGGCCAAGGACCCCAGCGGGGCCAACCGGATGATCAATCTCAGAGCCGAGACGGTGCGAGAGAAGAAGGGCTGGAAGAGCACCCTGGCCCGCAAGCGCTGCATCATCCCCATCGACGGCTTCTACGAGTGGCAGGACCAGGGCAAGGGCCAGCGCAAGCAGCCCTTCTACATCACCTCGCGCGACTTCAGCCCGCTCGCCCTGGCCGGGCTCTGGGCCACCTGGCGCGACCCCGAGAGCGGCGAGGAGCTGTTCACCTGCACCATCCTGACCACCTCGGCCAACGACCTGATGGAGTCGGTGCACCACCGCATGCCGGTGATCCTGGCCCCCGAGGACTGGGACACCTGGCTCGACCCGAACAACACCGACACCGACGAGCTGGCCAAGCTGCTGGTGCCCGCGCCCGAGGAGATGCTGACCCTCTGGCCGGTGGACATGGCCGTCGGCAACGTCCGCAACAACCGCCCCGAGCTCCAGGAGCCCTTGGAGGGGCACCAGCCCATCACTGCGTAGACTCGCGTCATGCGCTTCGGCCCGTCGTTCGACTACGCCCGCCGCCAGGACGGCGGCGGGTGGCCTACCAGGTGGTCGGCGGCCTCTCCGACCGCGGGACCCACCGCCTTGAGGGCATCCCCGACGACTGGCAGCTCTATGCCGTCGAGCTGGCCGCGGCCTAGCCCGACCGCGCCCCGGCCGGTGCGCTGGCCGGTGATGTACCAGACCTGGAGCTGGCTGACCTTCCTGCACTGGTCGTACGAGCCGGCGGTGCTGGCCCGGCTGCTGCCGGCCGGCCTGCGCCCCCACACCTTCGACGGCCGGGCCTGGGTCGGGCTGACCCCGTTCTTCCTCCGGGACCTGCGCACCCCGGCGGCGCCGGCCCCGCCCTGGTTCTCCAGCTTCCCCGAGACCAACGTCCGCACCTACGTGGTCGGCCCCGACGGGCGCGACGGGCTCTGGTTCTTCTCCTTGGACGCGGCCCGGCTGGAGCCGGTGCTGGTGGCCCGCTCGACCTACGCCCTCCCCTACATGTGGTCACAGATGACGGTGGAGCGCGACGGGCCGCTGGTCCGCTACCGCAGCCGCCGGCGCTGGCCGGGCCCGGCCGCGGCGACCTCGGCGGTCACCGTGGAGGTGGGCGACCCGCTGGCCCCGGAGGAGCTGGGCGAGTTCGATCATTACCTGACCGCCCGCTGGCAGCTCTACACCACCCTGGGGCCGCTGCTGGCCCGGTCCTGCGTGGAGCACGAGCCGTGGCCGCTGCGCCGGGCGGTGGTCCGCGAGCTGGACAGCAACCTGGTCACGGCGGCCGGGCTGCCCGAGCCGGCGGGGGAGCCGCTGGTCCACTGGTCGCCCGGGGTGCGGACCCGGATCGGCGGCCTGCGCCCGCTGCGGCGGACCGGGCCGGCGGCCGTCACCGGCTGACCAGGGTCTCCAGCGGCGTCGCGGCCATGCGGTCCAGCACCGTCACCCGGCCGCCGGGATGGGCCTCGGGGGTCAGGCGGGCGAGCTCGTCCGGGTCGCCGAGGTTGCCGTCCATCAGGTCGTAGTGCATGGGCACGACCGAGGCGATGCCGGCGTCGCGGGCCAGGCCGAGGGCCTCGGCGGCGTCCATGTTGCCGACGATGTCGCGGGCCTCGCGCTCGGCGTCGCGGCCGTTGATGGGCAGCAGGGCGACGTCGACGGCCAGGTCGCGCAGCAGCTCGGCCTGGCCGGGCCAGCGCAGGGTGTCGCCGGCGTGGTAGAGGCGGCCGTCCGGCGTCTCCAGCACGTAGCCGAGGTAGCGGACCTGGTCGCCGTCCTCGGGCAGCCCGTGGCTGTAGGCGTCGGTCACATGCACGCCGTGCAGGGCCGGGACCGGGTGCACGGTCACGTCGCCGGCGGTCAGCGGCTCGCCCGGCCGGGCCGGGACCAGGCGGTCGGCGGGCAGGCCGGCCTCGACGGCCACCGGGACGGCCGGCGCCGGCACCACCACCCGGACCCGGTCGTCCCGCTCCAGCACGCCCTGCAGGCCAGGCCCGTCGAGGTGGTCGAGGTGCTCGTGGCTGGCCAGCACCAGCTCGAACCCGGCCAGGTCGCCGGCCCCGACCGGCGCCGGGAAGCGCCGGTCGGGGTGGTCGGAGAGGAACGGGTCGAGGGCCAGGCGGGTGCCCGGGGTCCGGAGCAGGAAGCCGGCCTGCCCGATCCAGGTCAGCTGGACGCTCATGCCGTCCGCGCCCCGGCGATCCCGGATCGGGTCCGCGACCAGCGGTAGTGCGGGGCCCGGGGGACCGGGGCGGGCCGCGGGCCCAGCTCGGGCGGGCCCAGGCGGCGCAGCAGGGTCCCTTCGGGGGCGAAGGCGTCGTCGACCGCCGACCGGGGGGCGGTCGGGTCCAGCCCGGCCTCGGCCAGCGCCCGGACGCGGGCCGCGCCCAGGTCCCCGGCCAGCAGCTCGCGGACGATCGCGGGCAGGGTCTCGGGGTCCTGGAGCAGCCAGGAGTGGGTCGCCCCGTGGACCACCACCAGCTCCCCACCGGTGCGCCGGGCGGTGTCACGGGCCGTGGCCAGCGGCACCACCAGGTCGCAGTCGCCGTGGACCACCACCACCGGCGTCCCGGTCACCGCGACCCGGTCGAGCAGGGGGGCGCTGGCCGCGGCGTACAGGGCGGACAGGCCGGGGCCGAGCAGCCGCCAGGGGGCGCCCAGGTGCCCGAGCATCACCGGCACGGCCAGGCGGCTGAGCTTGGCCGCCTGCCCCAGGTCGCGGGCGAAGGGGACGGTGCCGAGGGTGTCGGCGAGCAGCATCGCCCCCAGCACCCCGACCGACGGGGGCGCGTAGCCGACCAGGCGGACCAGCATGTCCCAGGGGGCGCCGACGCTGGCGTCGACCAGCAGCAGGGCCACCACCCCCTCGGGGTGGCGGGCGGCCAGCTCGGTGACCAGTCTGCCCCCGAGGGAGTGGCCGGCCAGCACCGCCCGCTCGACGCCCAGCTCGTCCAGCACCCGGCCGAGCAGGCGGCCGTACTCGTCCAGGCCCTTGCCGTCGTCGGAGATGCCGCTGCCGGCGACGTCGACCGCCACCACCCGGAAGCCGGCCGCGGCCAGCCGGCTCAGGGTCTGCACGTACAGCCGGTCGGTCAGCAGCAGCCCGCTGGCCAGCACCAGGGGCAGGCCGTGGCCGCCGATGGCCACCCCGATCTGGTGCCCGTCGACGGTCAGGCGGTGCCGGGCCAGCCGCGGGTTGGCGGCGGTGAGGAGCGCGGGATCCCCGGCGCCGTCGCCGCCCGGGTCACCCTCTTGCGATGCCGCCACGCCCGGCCTGTCGGATCCGCCCATTCGCGCCGCCCGGCCTCCACGTCCCCGGCAACACTCCCGTCACCCGCCGGTTACCTCAAGTATGCAAGCTCCAAGCGCCGCTGCCCATTTTTCCTGCCCAGGCGGCCCAGGGGCTGCGCCGGCGCCGGATCCGGGCGATACTGGCCAGGTGCCGACCATGACCGACAACGACCCCCGCGCCGTGCCCGTCCTGTACCGCGGACTCGCCGCCGGCTACGACCGCAGCACCGCCTGGCTCGAGCCCTACCGCCACCGGGCCGTCTCCCAGTTGCGCCTGCGGCCGGGGGACGTGGTCGTCGACGTCGGCTGCGGCACCGGCCTGAGCTTCGAGCCGATCCAGGCCGCCATCGGCCCCGGCGGGCGGCTGATCGGGATCGAGCCCAGCCCCGAGATGCTGGCCATCGCCCGGGCCCGGGTCGAGGAGGCCGGCTGGGACAACGTGACCCTGCTGGAGGCCGGCGCCGAGGAGGCGGTCATCCTGGGACCGGCCGACGCGGCCCTGTTCGCCTTCACCCACGACGTCGCCCAGTCCCCGGAGGCGCTGGCCAATGTGCTCGGCCAGCTCCGCCCGGGGGGGCGCGTGGCCGCCGCCGGGCCCAAGTGGTCGGCGTTCGCGCCGCAGCTCAACCCGCTGGTGTGGCAGGTCGCCCGCCAGTACGTGACCACCTTCGAGGGGTTCCGGCGGCCCTGGGCCGAGCTGGCCCGGGCCGTGCCCGACCTGTCGGTCGAGGAGGGGTTCTTCGGCTGCGTCTACGTGGCCTGGGGGCGGCTGCAGGGGGATGCCGGGGCCGCGGTCGTGCCCGCCGCCGAGGTCGAGGCGGCCGAGGCCGAGGTCACCGAGCCGCCCGAGCTTCCCTGGCATGTCGACCTGGCCGACCTGCCCGGCCTGGCCGGCCGGCACCTCGGCTACAGCTCCTGGCACGACATCGTCCAGGAGGACGTCACCGGGTTCGCCGTCCTCACCGATGACGAGCAGTGGATCCACGTCGACCCCGAGCGCGCCGCCGCCGGGCCGTTCGGGGCCACCGTCGCCCACGGGTTCCACACCCTGGCCCGGTTCACCGCCCTGCTGGGCGAGATCCTGGTCGTCGAGGGGGTGGCGACCACCCTGAACTACGGGGTCAACCGGGTCCGGTTCCCGGCGCCGGCCCGGGTCGGCCAGCGCCTGCGCATGGGCCTGGAGGTCCTCGGGGTGGAGCAGGCCGGCGACAGCATCCAGGTCCTCTACGGGGCCACCTTCGAGGTCGAGGGTCAGGCCAAGCCGGTCTGCGTGGCCGAGGTGATCTTCCGGTACTACGGGTGACCTCGCCGCGGCGGGCGGCCCTGGCCACCGCCCTCGTCTTCGCTGTCAACGGGCTGCTGCTGGCCACCTGGGTGGCCAGGATCCCCGCGACCCGGGACCGGCTGGGGGCCAGCGCGGCCGAGCTGGGCCTGGTCCTGCTCGCCCCCGGGGTCGGGGCGCTGCTGTCGATGCCGTTCAGCGGCCGCTGGTGCCGGCGCTTCGGCAGCCGCCCGGTGGTCGCCGCCACCACCGTGGCCGCCTCGGTCGTGCTGGTCCTCCTGGCGGTGGTCCCGACCCTGGTCGGCCTCGGCCTGACCCTGTTCGTCTGGGGGATGTTCTACGGCTCCTGGGACGTGGCCATGAATGTCCACGGCAGCGCCGTCGAGCAACGCGCCGCCCGCGAGTGGATGCCCCGCTACCACGCCTGCTGGAGCGTCGGGGGCATCGTCGGCGCCACCCTCGGCGCCCTCGCCGCCGCCCTCGATATCCCCCTGATCCTCCACTTCGCCGCCATCGCCGTGACCTGCGTCACTCTGGTTGGGTTCGCCCTCCGCGGCTTCATCGAGGATCGCGAGGGCCGGGAAGTCTGGGAGGGCCGGGAGGACGAGGGCGCGCCGCACCGACCGGCCCCGGTGCCGGGTCCCCTGGTGGGGGAGCGTAGCCCAGCGGGGATGGAGATGCCGCCGGTTGTCCACAGCCCCCAGGCCCCCAGCGCCCAGGCCCACAGCCGCCAGGGCCACGGCCGCCCGAGGGTGCTGACGGGGCGGTTGCTGGTGGTGGGGGTGGTGACCTTGTGCGCGACCACGCTGGAGGGGGCGGCGGCGGACTGGCTGGCGCTGTTCCTGACCGACGAGCGGGGGACCACGGCGTCGCTAGCGGCGTTCGGGTATGCGGTGTTCGCGGTGGCCATGGCGGCGGGGCGGTTCTCGGGGACGGTGGTGGCCGAGCGGCTGGGGCGGGACGGGGCGGTGCGGGCCGGTGGGCTGGTCAGCTTCGCCGGGGTGCTGCTCACCGTGGTCGGGCCCGGGCTGGTGACCTCGTACCTGGGGGCGGCGCTGTGGGCGCTCGGGGTGTGCCTGGTGTTCCCGGCGGCGGTCAGCGCCGGGGGTGAGGCGCCCTACCGGCCGGCCGACGCCATCGCCGCCGTCACCACCATCGGCTACGGCGGCTTCCTGCTCGGCCCGCCGCTGATCGGCCTGCTCGCCGACCAGGTCGGGCTTGCTCGGGCCCTGCTGGTGCTGCTGGTGCTGGCCGGCGGGATCGCCGCCCTGGCCCCGGCGGTCCGCTCCCGTCGGCTAGCATCACCGTGATGCTCTACGGCAGGCGCGCCGAATGCGACGCCCTCGATCGGCTGCTCGCGGACGCCCGCCGGTCCCGCAGCGGGGCCCTGGTGCTCCGGGGCGAGGCCGGTGTCGGCAAGTCCGCGCTGCTCGACCATGCCGCCGGGCGGGCCGAGGGGATGGCCGTGCTGCGGGCCGCCGGGGTCGAGTCCGAGGCCGAGCTGCCCTTCGCCGCCCTGCACCAGCTGCTGCGGCCCGTGCTGGACCTGGCCGG
>Ga0307415_100000677_pt1 | contig 15122 bp, 17 predicted proteins | sample DK1Cmetagenome_FD_204524 | JGI IMG/M metagenome (GOLD analysis project Ga0307415, IMG submission 204524) | Maize rhizosphere microbial communities from greenhouse at UC Davis, California, United States - DK15-C-2 | ecosystem: Host-associated > Plants > Roots > Rhizosphere > Soil | place: USA...
GCGAGCCACGCCCGGTGGAAGTTCTCGACCATCGCCTTGCGCGCCTTCTCGGCATTGCCGTGCGTCCAGCGGTACGGAAGCGGCTGCGGCTCAGGCTGAGCAATCTGTGGCGCGGCGGGCGGCGGAGCCGTTTGGCAGCTGGCAAGTGCAAGCGCTCCGACGAGCGCCAAAGCCGTTAGAATCTTCCGCATTTTTTTCCCACCCAGCAGGACTGGCCCCGAATCGGTTAACAATTGCCGCAGCAGGAACGCCAGGACAAGCGCTATCAGCGGTGGTCTGACGCCTCGTCTTCTCGACTGCCGACGAGTCGACGCAGGAGAAGGATGATCAGAGCGACCGCAGCAGTGTCGGCCAACCAGTCAAGCGGATCGCCATCGCGGTGGAGCGACGGAATCAGCTGCAGCAACTCGATGACCGCACCGAAGATCGAAAGACCCGCACCGAGCCGGACGGGGTTGGTTCTCGGATAAGCGAACGATCCGAGCGCTCCCAGCGTCAGGAAGGCGGCGATGTGCTGAATCTTGTCAGATGGCTCGGCCGGCAGCTGCGGCGGGTGCGGAAGGAGCGCCATGATGAGAGCAATTGCTGCGGCGATCCAAAAGGCGAAACGGAGCATTGTGCGGCGATCGGTCATGGGAGCGTAGTAATGGCCCCTCCCCTGGATGGGGAGGGGTTGGGATGGGGTGATGTCCCCGCTAGAGAAGCGGCCATGTTCACCCCCACCCTGCCCTCCCCGATCAAGGGGGAGGGGGAGAGCCTTTCCCGATGAAGACCGCGCAACTCCTCAACTATGCCTTCGGCCGCTGGACACCCGGTGAAGGCCAGCTCGCCGAGCTCACAAGCGCCATCGACGGCACGCCGGTCGCAACGACCGGCTCCGGGGGACTCGATTTCTCCCGCATGCTCAAACACGCACGCGAGGAAGGAGGGCCCGCGCTCCGCGCCATGACCTTTCATGAGCGAGCGCGAATGCTGAAGGCGCTCGGCCAGGCCATCATGGCGCGCAAGGAGGAGTTGTATGAGCTCAACTATCTGACCGGTGCGACGCGGAAGGACGGTTGGATCGACATCGAAGGTGGGGCGGGCACCCTCTTTTCCTTCTCGTCGAAGGGCCGCCGGGAGCTTCCCGACGCACACGTCTTGATGGATGGTGCGCTCGAGCCGCTGTCGAAGGAAGGGACCTTCGTCGGGCAGCACATCTACACGTCGCTGCAGGGCGCCGCGGTCCACATCAACGCCTTCAACTTCCCCGTGTGGGGCATGCTGGAAAAATTGGCGCCGACGTTGCTTGCGGGAGTGCCGGCGATCGTGAAGCCGGCTTCGGCTACGGCCTACCTGACCGAAGCGGCATTTCGCGTGATGATCGAATCCGGGGTTCTGCCGACCGGCGCGGTTCAGCTGATCGTCGGCGGCGTCGGCGACCTGTTCGATCATCTGACGGGCCAGGATGTGGTCAGCTTCACCGGCTCCGCATCGACTGCTCTGAAATTGCGCACGCACCCGACCGTCATGCGAGAGTCCGTGCGCTTCATCGCCGAACAGGACAGCCTCAACGCCTCCGTCCTCGGCCCCGACGCCGCACCGGGCACTCCCGAGTTCGATCTCTTCATCCGCGAAGTCTCGATCGAGATGACGGTGAAGGCCGGCCAAAAGTGCACGGCCATCCGCCGAGCCATGGCTCCGGCGCAATATCTCGACGCCGTTCAGTCCGCGCTGGCCGAGCGCCTGGCCTCAACCAAGGTCGGGGATCCGCGAGCGGAGGACACGCGCATGGGCGCGCTCGTCAGCACGGCGCAGCGCGAGGACGTGCGGCAGAAGATTGCGGAGCTGGAAGCCGCCGGTGCAAAGGTCGTCGCCGGCGATCCTCAGGCCGACCCACCTGTTCCGGGCGGTGCATTCCTTACGCCTGTCCTGCTTCGGACTGACGATCCGTGGGCGACGAGCGCCGTTCACGATGTCGAGCCCTTCGGCCCAGTGTCGACGATCATGCCTTACCGGGACATGGAAGATGCGGTTGCCCTCGCGAACCGCGGCAAAGGCAGTCTGGCCCTCTCGTTGTTCACGCACTCGCCGAAAGCAGCTCGTGACTTCATCCGCGGCGCTGCCGCGTATCACGGCCGAATGCTGGTCATCGACCGGACCAACTCTAGGGAGTCCACAGGTCACGGTTCACCCCTCCCAGTCCTCGTCCACGGAGGCCCCGGCCGAGCCGGCGGCGGCGAGGAGATGGGCGGCATTCGCGGCGTGAAGCATTACATGCAGCGCACCGCGATCCAGTCCTCACCGACAATGATCGCCGCCATCACGGATCAGTACGTCCCCGGCGCTCCAAAGCATTTTGTCGACGTCCATCCGTTCAAGCGGACCATGTCGGAACTCAGCATCGGTGACACCTGGAAGACACCGAGCCGGGAAGTCACGATCGAGGACATCGAGCATTTCGCCGAGTTCACGGGCGACAAATTCTACGCTCACATGGATGAAGAAGCCGCCAAGGCGTCGCCCATCTTCGAAGGCCGCGTGGCGCATGGCTATCTCATCCTGAGCTTTGCGGCCGGGCTGTTCGTCTGGCCCGACCCAGGCCCGGTGCTGGCCAATACCGGGCTCGAGAATTTGCGCTTTCTCACCCCGCTTTACCCCGGAGATTCGATGCGAGTGGAGTTGGCCGTCCGCTCGAAATCCCTCAAGAGCGAAGAGACAGGCGTCGTTCGCTGGGCGGTCGAGGTCTTCAATCAACGCGATGAAATGGTCGCGACCTATGACCTCTTGACTGAGAACGTTCCGTAGGGAGGAACGGCCACACGCGCTCTTCGTTTGCGGAATGACAATTCAGCATCGGAGAGCGGCTATGAAGATCAGCGAAGTAATGACGCGCGAAGTGCGGACCGTACGGCCTGATCAGACCGCAAGCGAAGCGGCATCTTTCATGCTCAGCGAGGACGCCGGATCGATGCCAGTGGCCGAGGGCGACCGACTGGTCGGCATGATCACCGATCGTGACATCGCCGTTCGTGGAGTAGCGAAGGGTCACGGCCCCGATACACCGGTCCGCGAACTTATGACGAGCGGAGTGGTCTGCGCCCACCAGGACGACGATGTTGCCGACATCGCACGGAGGATGAGCGAAGAACAGGTTCGCCGCCTGCCGGTAACCGACGAACAGGGTCGGCTTTGCGGAATCGTGAGCCTCGGTGACCTCGCACGCGAAACCGCGAAAGACGCTGCCAGTAAGGCTCTCGAGGGCGTCAGTGCGCCCGGAGGGCAGCATCAGCAGTAAGCTTTAAAGGGCCCGCACAAGTTTCGTCGCAACCGCAATCCAGGGCGGATTGGCGACGATCTGCTGGCGTCCTCCCGCCCCCAGAGGGAGGATCTGAAGCCTATCCGAATCCCGGTCGATGAGCCTGCCGAACAGAAAGCGACCGGCGGGGCGCGGCACGAGGACGTCCCGATTTAGAGCGCTGGCGAAACTGTCCGCTTCGACCGTGTCGCACCAGATTTCATCGCCCGCCCGATAATCCCCATTGCCGGCTGAAACGGTGATGGCGATCTGGCCGCCCTTCGGCCGCGGCGCAACGACGACGGCAGTCCGCTTGGGAGCCACCGCTCCATTGATCCCGAGCAGAGCGACGACCGGGAGTTCGGCCTTCTCGCCTCCTCCTTCCACCAAATCGGCGGCGTCGACGTCGAGCGCCTCCGCAATGCGGTTGAGCCAGCCAATGGAGACCGTACGCATGCCGGTCTCGAGCCGTCCGATCGTCTGCGGAGTCGTCGGCGGACGGCATGCCTGAGCAACGTCGTCGAGCGTCATCCCGCGAGCGCGCCTGACCTCGCGAATCCGAGTGATCATTATGGCCCCTTCGCCTTTTAGCGAACCAATACGGTTTCTCTATGTCCTACAGTTTTCCCGATGTGGCAAGTCTACAGCGAATCACGGAAAGGGAGGGCGAGTTTGGCGGAGCACAGGGACGGACGGTTGATCGCGGAGAAGCCGATTTCAGACGATCATGCGCCGAAAGAACGTGAAAAGCGCGGCCGTCGCCCGACCCGCTCCGTCACAGTCAACCTGGCCGAATCTCCTCTAGGCTGGCTCTTCTCGCGAAGCCTCCTCACCCAGCGTCAGTTCGACGCAGGGGAACGGCTCCGCTGCGACTGGGAGCGCGCCCAGCTCTCTCCGCGCGTCACAATGGCTTGGGATGCGACACCCAAAAGCGGGCGTCGCAGCGGTTTTTCGGCTACCCCCGATCCGACCGGATCTCAGATCGACGCCAAGCGGCGCTTCCGGGAAGCGATCGCCAATGCGGGGCCTGGCCTTGCCGATATTCTCTGGCGCGTCGTCTGTTCCGGCGAGGGAATGCGCGAAGCCGAGAGCGCCTTGGGTTGGCCCGCCCGCGCCGGGAAGCTGGTGCTTACGTTCGCGCTGGACCGGGTCGCCGATTATTACCGCATCCGCTAAGCCTTCTCGCCTATCTCAGGAGGCGCCCAACATGATTCTTTACGGCTCGACGCTTTCACCGTTCGTGCGCAAGGCGGCGGTCTTTCTGCGAGAGAAGGGCATCGACTTCGAGCTCCAGCCAACAGGCATCCCGAATCCTTCCCCCGAGTTCTGCGCAGCGAGCCCCTTCAAGAAGATGCCGGCAATGGTCGACGGTGACTATTCGCTGTGTGATTCCAGCGCGATCATTCACTATGTCGAGGCGAAGCATCCCGAACCGGCACTGATCCCTACCGAGCCGAGGGCGCGCGGAAAGGTAATCTGGTTCGAAGAGTTCGCGGACACAATCTTCTTCGCTTGCGGCGCGAAAATGTTCTTCAATCGGATCGTGGCCCCGCGTTTCATGGGCCGTGAGGGCGACGAGAGTATCGCGGAAGCCGCCCAACGGAATGAGCTTCCACCCATTCTGGACTACATCGAGTCGGTTGCGCCCGGCGGCGAGGGTTATCTTGTCGGCGACGGGTTCACGCTTGCCGACATTGCGGTGGCTGGCATATTCGCCAACCTGGCGCACCTGGACATCAAGGTCGACCGGAATCGCCATCCGAAGTCTGCGGAGTACGTACAGCGGATTCTTTCGCGGCCGAGCTTTGCTCCGCTGATCGAGAAGGAAATCGCCTTGCTCGAACGGACCGCTCCGCAGCCCAATCCGGCTTAAGGAAAGCGCCGCGTCCGCTGGGCAAGCGGGCGCGGCGCCATCTTCACAAAATGAGCGTCAGCTATTGGTCGCTCGATCCTTCGATGTCGCTCTCGCGATCCTCCGAGCGCGGGGTCTCACGTTCCACGTCGCTGTCGTTCGACGCGCCGCGGCCCCCCTCGGCAAAGCCAGACTCGGGACTACCGCCTTGCTGCAGATATTCTCCCGACTCCTGGCCCTGGCTGCCGACGAAGCCGCCTTGGTTCGAGCTTCCGCCGCTGTCGCCGAGCCCAGTCTCGCCGCCGCCGAGATCCGAACCGCCGCTTTCGGGTGAATAGCCGCCCGGACCTGTCTGATCCTCGCTTTGGCTCAGCGTATCCGTATCAGCGCCCTGCGCCTGATCCGTCGCCGATTGTCCCTGCTGCTGTCCAAACTGCTGCTGAGACTGCTGACCAAGCGGTTGCTGACCCTGCTTTGGGCCCTGCCGTTGTTCGCCGCTTTGCTGGCTCGTCTGATTTTCGTCCTGCTGGCCGAGGGGTTGCTGCTGCCCGCTGCCTTCATTTTGGTCGCGGGTCTGTTCGCGTTCACCTTCCATGCTCTGAACTCCTCACTCACAACGCCCCGATTGCGCTCGCAGGGAGAACAAGGATGTGGGCGTGGCCGTTCCACATGCGATCGTTTGATTTGCGACGAAGTGAGCGACGCAGTGCCTTTCCGCGACGAAGCGAGGGCGAATCAGCAAAAAGGGCCGCCGGATCGCTCCAGCGGCCCCTTTTTTTCTGCGACTTGAAGGGCTTACTGCTCGCCCTCGGTCGTCTCGGTTGGTTCCACAGGGGCAGCTTCTGCCTCGGTAGCCGCTTCGGCGACAGGCGCTTCCTCGGCAGCAGGCTCGTCGGCCTGAGCTTCCGCGGCAAGCTCCTCGGCGGCCGGCGGAGCAGCCTCGTCCTCGAACATCTGCGCCAGGACGTCCACTCCCTGCGCCTGCAGGTCGGCCTCTTCCGGCGAACGGGCGACGTTGACCTTCACGTTGACCGAAACCTCTGGGTGAAGGGCAACCTTCACCTCGTGAACGCCGATGCCCTTGATCGGGCGGGCGAGCACGATCTGGCTCTTGGTGACCTTCGCGCCGTCGGCTTCAAGAGCCTCTACGATGTCGCGGGCGGAAACCGAGCCGTAGAGGTGGCCGGTGTTGGAGGCCTGACGGATCAGCTTGACCGTCTTGCCGTCGACGCCCTTCGCCGCCTTCTCCGCCTCAGTCCGGCGTTCCGCATTGTCGGACTCGATCTTCGCGCGATTGGCTTCGAAAACCTTCTTGTTGGCGTCGTTGGCGCGAAGCGCCTTCTTGTTCGGCAGCAGGTAGTTGCGCGCAAAGCCGTTCTTGACCTTCACGACATCGCCGATGCCGCCAAGCTTCTCGACGCGCTCGAGCAGGATGACTTCCATGTCCAAGCCCTCCTTACTTAACGACGTAGGGAAGAAGGCCGATGTGGCGGGCGCGCTTGATCGCCTTCGCCAGCTCGCGCTGCTTCTTGGATGAAACCGCAGTAATGCGGCTGGGGACGATCTTGCCCCGCTCGGACATGAACCCCTGAAGCAGGCGGATGTCCTTGTAATCGATCTTGGGAGCGTCCTTCCCGGAGAAAGGGCAGCTCTTGCGGCGGCGGAAGAATGCACGCGCCATCGTTTAGGCCTCCATCTCTTCGCCGCGCGGAGCGCGGTCGCCACGATCACCACGGTCACGGCCGAAGCCGCCACGGTCGCCACGATCGCCGTCGCCGCGCGGGCCGCGCTCGCGGTCGCGTTCGCCGCGGCGCATCATCGCGGACGGACCGCTCTCATGCTCGTCGACGCGGATGGTGAGGAAGCGGATCACGTCCTCGTTGATGCTCGTCTGGCGCTCAAGCTCGGCAATGGCCGGCGCCGGCGCGTCGATATCGAGCGCGACGTAATGGGCCTTGCGGTTCTTGGCGATGCGGTACGCGATGTTGCGAAGACCCCAGGTCTCCGTCTTGACGACCTTACCGCCATTATCGGTAACGATCTTGGTTGCGTTTTCCGCGAGCGCATCGACCTGGGCCTGAGCCAGATCCTGACGCGCGAGGAAAACATGCTCGTAGAGCGGCATGTTTCTACTATCTCACTGTTGGCCGATCGCTGACGTACCCCAATGGCACGCCCCTCCGGCTGTCGTTCAGAAAAACACTGGGGCGCGAGACCAGCCCGCACCCCATCGCGCCGCCCTATGGCGAAAGAAGGCTCAAAACGCAAGTCCGGGGGTGAACTTCGCGGCTTTTCAAAGTCACGAACGAGACATCTGAACGGTCGTCGGACCCATGGCGCCCGCTGTTACGTTTTTACCCTCGAAAGGAGTCGAGGACATGAGAGTATCGTCCTTCAAGGCCGCGGCAGTATCCATCGCGGCGCTAGCCATCGCCGGCTGCACGACCACGGGATTTGGGACCGGGCAGTCCGTGGGCGGTAACGTCAGCGCGACTTTCAATTATACGCAGACCGGCGCGGCCCGCGGCAACATGGTGGCGAGACTGAGCAACGGCCAGGTTTATCAAGGGCCCTTCTTCCAGATCCGATCGGAAACACTGGTCGATTACGACCCGCTTTGGAGAGGCTGGGGACCTGGCTTCGGCTGGGGCGGCGGCTGGGGCGGTCGCCCCTGGGGATACGGCTGGGGCGGCTGGGGTCCATGGGGACCGACCATGGACACGATCACCACCTACAGTGGCCGCGTTCTCGCCAACCTTCAGGGACCGAACGGCTTCATGCGCTGCAATTTCGCGCTGATGAGCCCGCGTTCGGGCATCGCCGGTGGCGGGGTTGGCCAGTGCCAGCTGCCGACGGGCGCGATCATCCACGCGCAATTTCCACGCGCCCGCTGACGAAGCGGCAGCGGCTGGATTGCAGTCGCTGCCGCTCTCGTGGCACATCGGGCCATGGCCACGCAGCTCCGCAACATCATCCCGGGGAAAGACCCGCTCGAGGACATGAGCCTCCCCGGGTGGCTCTATCACGATCCGGAGTTCCTCGAGGCTGAAAAGCGCGCTTTCCTTCGGGCGGCTCCGCAGGTGGTGTGCCACGAAAGCGAGATCGCGGAACCGGGCGATTGGCGCACGCTGGAATATTTGGGCGAGAGCGTCGTCGTCATTCGTGGCGACGATGGTGAGGTCCGAGCTTTTTCCAACGTCTGCCGTCACCGCGGATCGCGGCTGGTCGACGGCAAGGCAGGCTGCTCGAAGATCCTGACCTGCCCTTATCACGCGTGGAGCTATTCGCGGGACGGGCGGCTGGTCGGAGTACCGCATCGCGGCGAGTATCCGGGGCTTCAGACCGAAAATCTCGGGCTCTTCCCGGTTGCGTTGGAAAAGTGGCGCAGCTTCATCTTCGTCACGCTGGAGCCCGGCGCCCCCTCCGTAAAGGAGATGATGGCCCCTTACGAAGGTGAGGTTGCGCCGTATCGCCTTGAGGAGTTGCGCGCGATCGGCCGGGTGACGCTGCGGCCGCGGCCGCTCAACTGGAAGACGATCGCCGACAATTATTCCGACCACCTGCACATTCCGGTCGGACACCCGGGCCTCACCCGGCTGTTCGCCCGAAACTACAGGATCGAGGCCCAGCCTCACGTCGATCGCATGGAAGGGGATTTGGTCGACAAGCCGTCGGACAATCCATCCGAACGAGCATATCAGCGCTATTTGCCGGACGTGGATCACCTTCCGCCGACCCACAGACGCAAGTGGCTCTATTACAAGCTGTTCCCGAACGTCGCGTTCGACATCTACCCCGACCAGGTCGACTTCATGCAATTCTTGCCTGTCAGCGCGACCGAGACGGTCATCCGTGAGATCAGCTACGCACTTCCCGACGACCGCCGCGAGATGAAGGCGGTCCGCTACCTGAACTGGCGGATCAATCGCAAGGTGAATGCCGAAGACACGGAGCTGATCACCCGTGTCCAGCTTGGAATGCAGTCACCCGCCTATGTCGCGGGGCCTCTGGGAACGAGCGAAGTTTGCCTGCGCAGCTTCGCAACGAAGCTCAGGCGGGCGATCCCGGAGGCGAGGCTGGATTCGCCTCCTCCCCCGGGCTGGAGCCGGCTCGCGAACGTCGGTTGAGCCACCACACCGGCAAGCCGAGTGCGATCAGGCTGATGCCCCACAGGGTGGCTTTCAATCCCGAGCCCCAGAATAGAAACAAGGTGAATGCGATCCCGACAAGGGCGACCGGGATCGCCAGCCGGAGCTTGCACGCCGCCAAGGCGGCCGCGCCGTAAAGAACGAGCGATGAAATGGTCGAAAGCAGGAGCACGAACGTAAAAGCCTCTGCCATCGAGCCGTCGTAGTTCGACCAGATGAGAAGGCTTGCCACGGCCGAAGAGAATACTTGCGACCGGACCGGCGTACCGACCTTGGTCGTGACGCCGAACCAATCCGGAAAGACCCGGGCACGCGCCATGGCCAAGGGGACTTCGCCAGAGCAGAGTACCCAGCCGTTGAGCGCGCCAAGTGCGCTGATCATTGCGAAGACCGCGACGACCATCCCGGCACTGTGTCCGAGCGCAGGTTCGACGGCATCGGCGAAAGGCGCGTGACTGCTTGCAGCGACATCGGATGGCAGGAGGTAGAGGACGGCAAAGCAGGCCGACAGCGTGATCAGCCCGGCGATCAATGTTCCGGCGACTGTAGCCAGTGGCACCGTTCTTTTCTCATCGAAGACCTTGCCAACCGGCAAGGTCGCGCTTTCGAAGCCGAGCATGGCAAACATCGCGAGCGCAGCAACGCTTGCAATGCCGCCTACGCTGACGGGTGTGACGGCCTCGGGCGCGGCGTTCGTTCCGCTCGACAGCGCCCACAAAGCGACTCCAGACACCACAATGAGCGGCATCACCTTCAGCGCCGTCGTCAGGACCTGAACACCCCCGGCGGCTGCGGCCCCACGGGCGTTAATGAGCGTGAAGACCCACAGGGACCCGATTGCCAAAAACGGCGGAAGTGGATTGACCCCAAGGGCCGGAACCAGGGCGCTCGCGTAGCTAACCGCCGCGATCGCCAGTGTGGCGGTGGCGGTCCAGATCGAGATCCAATAGCTCCACATGACGAGAAAGCCGGCCTCCGGCCCGAAGGCTGACCTCACATATTCATATGGCCCGCCGGAAATGCGCCCTGCCAAGCGGGCCAGCACGAATGCGAGGCACAAGGATCCGCCAATCGCGATTGGCCAGCCAATGGCGTTGTTCGAGCCGAAGGGCGCCAGGCTCGATGGCAGCAGGAAGACGCCGGCTCCGATGATATTCCCGACGACCAAGGCAAGGCACATCCAAAAGCCGAGCTGTCGTTCCGGCAGAGGTGCCTGCAATTCCCTACTCCCCCATCAGGCTTGGCATCGCCGCGCCTGCGGCCTAGGCGGCGCGGGCGAACGCTAATGCATTAGGGGAGAAAATGCGCGCATTCCTTTTTCCGGGGCAAGGCAGCCAGGCCGTCGGCATGGGCGCCTTGCTTTCGGAGGCTAGCCGCGTCGCTCGCGACACATTCGGCGAGGTCGACGAAGCACTCGGCCAGAACCTCTTCCGACTCATGCGCGAAGGCCCGGAGGACGAGCTAAAGCTCACCGAAAATGCGCAGCCAGCGATCATGGCGCACTCGCTCGCGGTATACCGCGCGCTGACGAAAGAGGGCGGCATTGATCTCCCCGGGGCAGTGAGCTTCGCCGCCGGCCATAGCCTCGGCGAATATTCGGCTCTGTGCGCGGCCGGCTCCTTCGATCTGGCAACGACCGCGAAACTGCTCAAACTGCGCGGACAGGCAATGCAGCAGGCCGTGCCGGTCGGCCAAGGCGCGATGGCGGCATTGCTCGGCGCGGACCTGGCGCTCGCGCGACGCATCGCCGAAGCGGCCGCCCAAGGCGAGGTCTGCACGGTCGCCAACGACAACGACCCAAGTCAGGTCGTGCTCTCCGGCCACAAGGGCGCGATCGATCGAGCGATTGAGATGGCCAGGGAAATGGGCGCCAAGCGCGCCGTTCCACTCCCGGTCTCGGCTCCTTTCCACTGCCCGCTGATGCAGCCGGCCGCCGAGGCCATGCAGGATGCGCTCAGCTACGTCGTCCTGGACGATCCGAGGGTACCGGTTTTCGCCAACGTCACCGCGCAGCCGGAAAGCGACCCCGATACGATCCGCAATCTCCTCGTGGAGCAGGTCACCGCAATGGTCCGCTGGCGCGAGAGCATCGGCAATATGTTCGAGGCCGGCGTCGAGGAATTCGTGGAGATCGGCGGCAAAGTGCTCGGTCCGATGGTCAAGCGCATCGCACCCGACGCCAAAGTAACCAGCGTTGTCTCCATCGAAGATGTCGAGGCGCTCGCGAAGGAGATCGCATGATGTTCGATTTGACCGGCATGACCGCTCTCATAACGGGCGCTTCAGGTGGCCTCGGCAGTCCCATCGCAAAGTCACTGGCGGCACAGGGAGCGCGGCTCGCCTTGTCCGGAAGCAATATCGACAAGCTCGAAGCGTTTCGGACGGAGCTCGGCGGAGATCACGTCGCCATACCCTGCAACCTATCGAACGGACCGGCAGTCGACGCCCTCGTACCGCAGGCGGTCGACGCGCTTGGCGGGAAGCTCGACATCCTCGTTAACAATGCCGGTGTCACCCGCGACAACCTGCTGATGCGAATGAAGGACGAGGAGTTTCTCGACGTCCTCCAGGTCAACCTCGAAGCCGCGTTCCGATTGATGCGAGCCGCCGCAAAACCGATGATGAAGGCTCGTTTCGGCCGCATCATCTCGATCACTTCGGTCGTCGGAGTGACGGGCAACCCCGGACAGGCAAATTATGTCGCGTCGAAAGCTGGCCTTATCGGTCTAACCAAGTCAGTCGCTCAGGAGCTTGCGAGCCGCGGGATCACCGCGAACGCAATCGCCCCCGGTTTCATGACATCCGCAATGACCGACGCTCTCAATGATCAGCAGAGAGAGAGCATCCTATCGCGTATCCCGCTTGGCTCGATGGGCAGCGGCGACGATATCGGAGCGGCCGTGGTCTACTTGGCCAGCCGGGAAGCCGGATATGTCACTGGGCAGACGCTTCACGTAAACGGCGGGATGGCAATGCCCTGAGCGAAGCCCATTCGGGCTTCCAGCAGACCGCGCGCCGGGCAACGGCGATGCAACCCGCCGCGATGGCAATGCCGGCGATCACGTCGACGAGGTAATGTCCGCCGTCGACCGGGGTGGAGACGATCGTCAGCGTGGCAAGGACCATGCCGGCCACTCGAAGCGCCTGCCAACGCGCTGCCCAGAAGCCGTAGAAGGTGATTGCGGACAGGCCGGCGTGGTAGCTTGGAAAGGTGATGATGCCCTGCATCTTCACGAAATCGAGCTCCGGAATGGTGCCGTCGCGCAATGAACTCAAGTCGGGCATCTTGATGAAGCCGGCATGCGGGAAGACATGTTCGAAATCGCCCGGCTTGATGCCCAGGTAAACGCCATAAGCGACGCCCGGCATGAAGGCCGAGATGAAGATGGACACGCAACCGCACAGCATCGCCGCCAGCATCACAGTTCGCAGCTCGAGCAAGCGCCGCTGGAACCCCAGCGCGCATACGACGACGATAATCTGCGGGATGAGAGAACCGTAAGCGAAATGCAGGATCGCGACCGCGAGCGGGCTCCGGTCGACGAAATGCATCATGGCCATCCAGTCGAAACCGAGCGCCCTATCCCACTTCGCCAGCGTGGGATCCCACAAGGGATAGTCCCCCATGGCAACGAGATAGGAAAGCGAGGCGCCGATGGCGCTGAACAACAGCACCTGGCTCAGCGAGACGCACATCACCGAAAATTCCTCGCTGGGCCGCACGACTCGATAGAAATAAGCCGCGGACCAAAGCGTGATGCACGCAATGGTCAGCGGAACTGCGCCACGAAGAGTGATCGGAACTGGGTGAACCCATTCCAGCACGGCAAGGCAGACAATCATCACCGCTATGGTTGCCCATGACGCGGCGTTGCTGGTCTCTGGTACTTCGGAACTCGCGGTCATGCAGCGCTGCTAAGGGAAACTCGGTTAAATTTACGTCAGCGACTTCATTCGTCTCGCAGCCTTGTCGCTCGCGAAGCCGCACCTATATCGCCCACGAAATCAACATTTCGGCCGCCTTTAATGGGGCCGAGAGGGGCTCTGGAGAGAGGACTAATACATGGCCAAGGTCATCGGGATCGACTTGGGCACGACCAACAGCTGCGTTGCTGTCATGGAAGGCGGCAAGCCCAAGGTTATCGAGAATAGCGAAGGCGCGCGCACGACCCCGTCGGTCGTCGCCTTTACGAAGGACGGAGAGCGGCTGGTCGGCCAGCCGGCGAAGCGCCAGGCCGTCACCAATCCCGACAACACCGTCTTCGCCGTGAAGCGCCTGATCGGCCGCCGCTTCGACGACCCGATCACCAAGAAGGACACCGAGCTGGTGCCCTACAAGATCGTTAAGGGTCAGAACGGCGATGCCTGGGTCCAGGCTGGGGGCAAGGACTACTCTCCCTCGCAGATTTCCGCCTTCATTCTGCAGAAGATGAAGGAAACCGCCGAGGCCTATCTCGGCGAGACCGTGACGCAGGCGGTCATCACCGTCCCAGCTTACTTCAACGACGCTCAGCGCCAGGCGACCAAGGACGCTGGCCAGATCGCTGGCCTCGAGGTGCTTCGCATCATCAACGAGCCCACGGCGGCTGCTTTGGCTTATGGCCTCGAGAAGGAAGACGGCAAGACGATCGCCGTCTACGACCTTGGCGGCGGCACGTTCGACGTCTCGATCCTCGAGATCGGCGACGGCGTGTTCGAGGTGAAGTCGACCAATGGCGACACCTTCCTCGGCGGTGAGGACTTCGACGCCCGCATCGTCAATTGGCTCGCCGACAAGTTCAAGGCGAAGGAGAATATCGACCTTCGCACGGACCGCCTCGCCTTGCAGCGCCTCAAGGAAGCTGCCGAGAAGGCGAAGATCGAGCTTTCGTCGGCCCAGACGACCGAGATCAACCAGCCGTTCATCACCGCCCGAATGGAAGGCGGCGCGACGACCCCGCTTCACCTCGTCGAGACGATCAGCCGCTCCGACCTCGAAAAGCTGGTCGAGGACCTCATCCAGCGCACCATCGAGCCGTGCAAGAAGGCGCTGAAGGACGCCGGGATCGACGCCAAGGACATCGCCGACGTCGTCCTCGTCGGCGGCATGACGCGCATGCCTCGCGTGCGTGAGAAGGTGAAGGAATTCTTCGGCCGCGAGCCGCACACCGGCGTGAATCCGGACGAGGTCGTAGCAATGGGCGCCGCCATTCAGGCCGGTGTCCTCCAGGGCGACGTCAAGGACGTCCTCCTGCTCGACGTGACCCCGCTCTCGCTGGGCATCGAGACCCTGGGCGGCGTGTTCACGCGGATGATCGACCGTAACACGACCATCCCGACGAAGAAGAGCCAGGTCTTCTCGACCGCTGAGGACAATCAGAACGCGGTGACCATCCGCGTCTTCCAGGGCGAGCGCGAGATGGCCGCGGATAACAAGATCCTCGGCCAGTTCGACCTGGTCGGAATCCCCCCTGCCCCGCGCGGTGTGCCGCAGATCGAGGTCACGTTCGACATCGATGCCAACGGCATTGTCCACGTCACCGCGAAGGACAAGGGCACCGGCAAGGAACAGCAGATCCGGATCCAGGCGTCGGGCGGTCTCGCCGATTCAGACATCGAGAAGATGGTCAAGGAAGCCGAGCAGTTCGCCGAGGACGACAAGAAGCGGCGTTCTGCGGCCGAAGCCAAGAATCAGGCCGAGAGCCTGATCCACTCGACGGAGCAGCAGCTGAAGGAGCATGGCGACAAGGTCGATCCGTCGGTCAAGACCGAGATCGAGACGGCGCTTGCCGAAGCGAAGACCGCGGTCGAGAGCGGCGATCCCGAGCAGATGACCGAGAAGACCAACGCGCTCGCGCAAGCGGCG
>Ga0307415_100000678_pt1 | contig 15121 bp, 12 predicted proteins | sample DK1Cmetagenome_FD_204524 | JGI IMG/M metagenome (GOLD analysis project Ga0307415, IMG submission 204524) | Maize rhizosphere microbial communities from greenhouse at UC Davis, California, United States - DK15-C-2 | ecosystem: Host-associated > Plants > Roots > Rhizosphere > Soil | place: USA...
CGCTTGTCAAGCGCGTCAGCTGGCCCGCCGCCGCCCCGGACTTGCACAATTTCCGCGAGCCGACGCACGAGCGAGGAACGAGCGAGGAACGAGCGAGGCGGAGGCGACGCCCGGTAAATTCGCGAGCCGACGTCCGAGCGAGGAACGAGCGAGGCGGAGGCGACGCCGGTAAATTCAGCCGACGCCAACGCTCGACAGGGGCTGGACCTAGGAAGGCGGGATCGTGACCTCGGTGACGCTGCACCAGCGGATCGCGGACGAGCTGGGAGTGCGGGAGGGGCAGGTGAGCGCGGCCGTCGACCTGCTCGACGGCGGCGCCACGGTGCCATTCATCGCGCGCTACCGCAAAGAGGCGACCGGCATGCTCGACGACGCCCAGCTGCGCACGGTCGAGGAGCGGGTGCGCTACCTACGCGAGCTGGAGGAGCGCCGGGCGACGATCCTCGCCTCGATCCGCGAGCAGGGCAAGCTGGACGAGGCGCTCGAGGCCCAGATCATGGCGGCCGACTCCAAGGCGCGCCTGGAGGACATCTACCTGCCGTACAAGCCGAAGCGCCGCACCAAGGCGCAGATCGCCCGCGAGGCGGGCCTGGAGCCGCTGGCCGACGGGCTGCTCGGCGATCCGACCGTCGATCCGGCGGCCGCCGCGACCGCGTTCGTCGACGCCGAGCGGGGGGTGGCCGACGTCGCCGCCGCTCTCGACGGCGCGCGGGCCATCCTCGTCGAGCGCTTCGCCGAGGACGCCGACCTCATCGGCGAGCTGCGGGAGCGGCTGTGGTCGACCGGCCAGCTGGCGTCCAAGGTCCGCGAGGGCAAGGGCACGGCGGAGGCCGGCCTGAAGTTCTCGGACTACTTCGACGGGTCGGAGGCGTTCGTCACGATCAAGCCACATCGGGTACTCGCGATGTTCCGCGGCGAGAAGGAGGAGATCCTCGACCTGACCGTGGACCCGGGCGAGGCGGGAGACTACGAGGTGGCGATCGCGGCACGGTTCGGCGTCGCCGACCGGGGCCGGGCGGCCGACCGGTGGCTGCTCGACACCGTCCGCTGGGCGTGGCGTACCCGGATCCTCAGCCACCTCGGCATCGACGTGCGGATGCGCCTGTGGCAGGCGGCCGAGGACGAGGCGGTGCGGGTGTTCGCGGCCAACCTGCGCGACCTGCTGCTCGCCGCGCCGGCCGGGGCACGGCCCACGATGGGTCTGGATCCGGGCTTCCGTACCGGTGTGAAGGTCGCCGTCGTGGACGGGACCGGCAAGATCGTGGCGACCGACACGATCTATCCCCATGTGCCGGCGCAGCGGTGGAGCGAGGCGCTGGCCACGCTGGCCCGGCTGGCCGCGACCTGGCAGGTCGAGCTGGTCGCGATCGGCAACGGCACCGCGTCGCGGGAGACCGACAGGCTCGTCGCCGAGCTGACCCGCTCGCTCCCCCAGCTGGGCCTGACCAAGATCGTGGTATCCGAGGCCGGCGCGTCGGTGTACTCCGCGTCCGCGTACGCGTCGCAGGAGCTGCCGGACATGGATGTGTCCCTGCGCGGCGCGGTCTCCATCGCCCGCCGGCTGCAGGACCCCCTGGCCGAGCTGGTGAAGATCGATCCCAAGTCGATCGGGGTCGGGCAGTACCAGCACGACGTGGCCGAGTTCAAGCTGTCCCGCTCGCTGGACACGGTGGTCGAGGACTGCGTCAACGCGGTCGGCGTGGACGTCAACACCGCGTCGGCCCCGCTGCTGACGCGGGTATCCGGCATCGGCGAGGGCCTGGCCGCGAACATCGTCGCCCACCGCGACGCCAACGGCCCGTTCCGCACCCGCCGCGCCCTCAAGGATGTGCCGCGGCTCGGTCCCAAGGCGTTCGAGCAGTGCGCCGGCTTCCTGCGCATCCCGGCCGGCGACGACCCGCTCGACTCCTCCGCTGTGCACCCCGAGGCGTACCCGGTGGTGCGCCGGATCCTGTCGGCCACCGGAAGCGACATCAAGACGCTCATCGGCAACTCGTCGGTGCTGACCCGGCTCCGCCCGGCCGACTTCGTCGACGACACGTTCGGTGTACCCACCGTCACCGACATCCTCGCCGAGCTGGACAAGCCGGGCCGCGACCCGCGGCCGGTCTTCAAGACCGCGACGTTCGCCGACGGCGTGGAGAAGTTGGCCGATCTGACCCCCGGCCTGGTACTGGAGGGCGTGGTCACCAACGTCGCCGCGTTCGGGGCGTTCGTCGACATCGGAGTGCACCAGGACGGCCTGGTGCACGTCTCGGCCATGTCGCGCTCGTTCGTGAAGGACCCGCGCGAGGTCGTCAAGCCGGGTGACGTGGTACGGGTCAAGGTGCTCGACGTCGACATACCGCGCAAGCGGATCTCGCTGACCCTGCGCCTGGAGGACGAGACCGACCGCCGCGGGACCCGCGGTGACGACCCGCGCGCCGCCGAGCGGGGCGACCTTCCGCGCGGCGGCCAGGGTGGCGACCGCCCGCGCGGCGGCCAGGGTGGCGACCGCCCGCGCGGCGGCCAGGGTGGCGACCGCCCGCGCGGCGGCCAGGGTGGCGAGCGGCGCGGCCGCCCCGGTGATCGGGACGGCCGCGCGCGTCCGGACCGCGGTGCGGCGCCGGACACCGCCCTCGCGGACGCGCTGCGCCGAGCCGGCCTCACCGGCGGAGGCTAGCGAGGTCAGAGCAGGGCCGCGTCCCGTTCGGCCATGAGCCGCAGCAGCGTGGTCGCGTCGCCCGGGACCCGACCAAATGCCGTGTAGCCCTCGTCGGGCACCGGGGCCGGCAGCTCCAGCGGCCCGAAGGGCGGGCCCAGCCGGGCCATCACCTCGCCCAGCCGGCGTACCGCGTCGGCCAGTGTCACGGTTGTCTGGTTACCCCGATTCGGCGAGCCCGTCTCGTCCCATATGTATTGACGCATGCAGCATCCTGATCGGCCGCCATGAACGCCTCGGAGGATCGATGCGTGTCATCAGCCGTAGACCTGCGCGCATCATCCGTTCGGGTGATACTCACCCTGATCGAACAGACATCAGAAGGAGAGGTCACATCATGACCCGACGCCTGCGGAACCCCATCGTGGTGGCCGCCGCGCTCAGCCTGGCCGCCACGATGGCGGTAGCGGTGCCCGCCATGGCGACGTCCAACGGCCAGGCCACGGGCTCCAGCGTCGACGAGCTGTTCCCGACCACGATCCAGCTTCCGAACGGCTTCCGGCCGGAGGGCATCGCCATCGGGGCACTACCGTTCGCGTTCTTCGGCTCACTGGCCGACGGTGACATCTACCGCGTGAACCTTCTCACCGGCAACGGCCGCGTGATCAGCGAGGGACCGGGCACCCCGTCGGTCGGCCTGAAGGTCGACCACCGCGGGCGCCTCTTCGTCGCCGGCGGCTCGGGCGGCGACGGTCGCGTTGTGAGCGCGTTCAGCGGTGAGGTCCTGGCCAGCTACTCGTTCACGACGGCCCCGACGTTCGTCAACGACGTCGTGCTCACGCCCGACGCGGCGTGGTTCACCGACTCGATGAAGGCCCAGCTGTACAAGGTGCCGTTCGGCCGCCACGGCTCGCTGCCGGGCCAGTCCGGCGTCGTCACCCTGCCGCTGACCGGTGACTGGGTGCAGCAGCCCGGGTTCAACGCCAACGGCATCACCCGTACCCCGGACGGCCGCGCGCTGCTCGTCGTGCAGAGTGCCACCGCCACGATCTTCCGCGTCGACCCGGCCACCGGCGTGGCCACCCGGGTGACGCTGACCGGCGGCGACGCCGCCAACGGCGACGGCATGCTGCTGCAGGGACGTACCCTCTTCGTGGTCCAGAACCAGCTCAACCGGGTCGAGGTGATCCGCCTCAACCGCAGCGGCACGCAGGGCGAGGTCGTGGCGCTGCTCACTGATCCGCGGTTCGACATCCCGACGACCGTGGCGTCGTTCGACGGGCGGCTGTACCTGCCGAACGCGCGCTTCAACACGACGCCGACGCCGGACACCGAGTACACGGCCAACGCCATCCCCAAGCCCTGACGACCCGACCCACCAGGGTCGACCGAGTCGCGCCGATCATGACTTTAAGGTCATGATCGGCGCGATTTCCTGTCCGTAACCTCATGATCGCGGTACCCGTCGACGCGCACCGGCGCGCTCAGGCGATGGAAATGCGTTCGACGGGGTGGGCCGTGGGCGCGGACCATCGATCGTGTGACCATCACGCACGAGCGGTCGAAGCGCGGCCTCATTCCGGCGGGCCCGGTGACCACCACCGAGCCCCGTGACGCGCTGTCGCTCGTGCTGCAGTTCGACGACACCGACTCCCTCGCGGACGTCGTCGACGCGCTGGTCCTGTCCAAGTTCGTCGACGGGAGCCAGCCGTGGGCCCGGACCCAACGGCTGGACCGCGTGCGCGACGACGCCGTGCTCCTGCCGCCCGGCGTCGACCCGGTACGCGTGGCCGTGGGTGACGGGCGCGACGCACGGCTCGCGGTCGGCGACGGATGGACGGTGCTGGCGGTCCACTATCGCACCGGCGGCGGCGTGGTCAGCGTCACCGCGGCCACCGACGAACTCGCCCGGTCCATCATGGACCTCGCCACCGACGGCGCGGCCGAGCCGCCCGAGCCCGACGACGAGCGGGTCGAGATCGGGTTCTGGCACATGTCGTCGCACGGTCCCCGCCGGCGCGCGATGCCGATCGCCGCGGCCACGTGGGCCGAGATCCGGCGCAACTACGCCTCGGCCGCGGCCAGCGCGTTCGACCAGCTCACCGGTCTGGACTCCGAGCACCTCGCCGGGCGGATGCTGCTGGTGCACGGCCCACCCGGTACGGGCAAGACCACCGCGCTGCGGGCCTTGGCGCGCGAGTGGCGAGCCTGGTGCGGTGTCGACTTCGTCATCGACCCGGAGCGCCTCTTCGCCGACCCGGGGTATCTCATCGAGGCGGTGCTGGGCCACGCCTCCGACGACGAGACGTGGCGCATGCTGCTGCTCGAGGACTGCGACGAGCTGATCCGGTCCGACGCGAAACAGGCCACCGGCCAGGCGCTGTCCCGGTTACTCAACCTCACCGACGGACTGCTGGGTCAGGGCCGCCGGGTCCTCGTGGCCATCACCACGAACGAGGACATCGCCCGGCTGCACCCCGCGGTCACCCGGCCCGGCCGCTGCCTGGCCCAGATCGAGGTGGGCCCGCTGCCGTACCCGGAGGCCACCGCCTGGCTCGGCCGGTCGGACGGGATCGACCCCGCGGGCGCCACGCTCGCGCGGCTGTACGCGCTGCGCGACGGCGCCGGCCCCGTCAGCACGCCCGAGCCGCCCCCGGTCGGCGGCTTCTACCTGTAGCGGATCAGATGGGAAGGTGGACGGCCGAAGGGTGATCGGGGTCGTGGTGGACCTCGATCTCGACCGGAAGCAAGTCGATCGCGGTGGCGAGCGCGTCGGCCGTTCCGGCGCCGCGCGGGTAGCGGGGGAACGCGCCGCCGCTGACCTGCAGGCGCAGGCGGTGGCCGGCGCGGAACCGGTGGCCGGCGGGCCACATCGCCACCTCGACGGCGACGGTGCCGTCACCGGCGGTCGGATACCGGCCGGGCGTCACCCGGGCCAGGCCGTCACAGACGTTGAGCGACCGTCCGTCGGCGGAGCCGACCGACGTGACACCGTCCGGCTCGACGTCGCAGAGGCGCACGAACAGGTCGAAGTACGGGCGGCTGGCCCGGACGTGGATCGTCGCGGCGACCGGTCCGACCGCGTCGAGGTCGGCCTCGAGCGGGTCGGCCGTGTAGACCAGCACATCCGGCCGCGCCTCGAGGGCCCGGTTGTCCCGCGGGCCGGCCGCGTTGGCCACGAGCAGCGGGCCGCCGACGGACGGCGTCGGGTCGGCCGGGTCGTACCGGAAGCTGTCCACGGTGGACAGTGAGGGCGACGACGAGGAAAGCCGGCCCGACCCGTGCAGGTACCACGGCCGGGGCCCCTTCGACGGCGGCGGCCAGTCCTCGTACTCGCGCCAGCCCTCGTTGGCGACGTGCACGCGGACCGGCCGGCCCGAGGACGGCGGGTCCGAGCCGCGCAGGTGAGCGCCCAGAAAGGCCAGGCCGTCGCGCACCGTGGTACCCATGAGCCCGGCACTGCCGTGGGTCCACGGACCGATCGTGAGGTGCGGCCGGGCACCGGCGGCGCGCAGCCGGGCGTAGTCGCGCAGCTGCCAGGGCAGGAAGATGTCGTGCCAGCCACCGATCATCAGCACCGGCGCGGTGACCCTGTCCAGGCGGGGCTGGTGGTCGACCGGCGACCAGTACTCGTCGGCCTCCGGCACGCCGCCGGCCAGGGCGAGCCAGCGGCGGAAGAACTCCACCTCGACGCCCGTGGCGACCTGGTCGGCCTCGCCCAGTGGCAGGTGCCGCAGCGCGCGGGCCAGGCGCGGTTGCCCGCGCAGCAACTCGACGACGTTGGGCAGCCACGGACCGGCCTGCGCCTGGATCAGTGACGCCCAGGCCAGCGTCGTGTACAGGGAGAACGACTCCCCCGAGTACGTCGGCTCGCGGAACTGGGACGCCGTGATCGCGGTCACCATGGCCGAGATCTCCGGCACATCGGCGATGGCCCACTGGGTGTACCCGACATAGCTGACGCCGAATGTCCCCAGCCTCCCGGTGAACCACGGCTGGCGGCGCAACCACTCCACCGTGTCCAGTCCGTCGTCGCGTTCGTGCCGCATGGGGTCGAACCGCCCGGTCGAGCCACCGGTGCCGCGGCAACTGGAGACCACCACGTGCAACCCGTCGGCCGCGAAGACCCGGGCCGCGACGGCGGTCAGCCCGCCGCGACCGTACGGCGTACGGACCAGCACGGTGGGTGCGTCCGGTTCGCGGGTGGCGTAGTGGTCGGTGCGCAGGATCGCGCCGTCCCGGGCCCGCACCGCGAACCCGCGGCGCGCGCTGACGGGTCGCGTCAGTACGTCAAGCAGACGCATTCGGTCATCAATGCCGTGACGTTGTTGACGTAGCTCCGGTTCGGGATGGACAGCGTGTCGTCATCGGCCTCCGGCGTGCCGTTGTCGTCCTCCAGGGCCCGCGGGCCGACGTTGTACGCCGAGATGACCGCGTCGCGCAGCCGCATGCTCGCCCCGTCCGGCCCGACCGGGGCCGTCGCGGTGAGGGCGAAGTCCCCGAAGTAGTACAGCCCGAAGTACATGGTCAGCCACTCCAGATAGGCCGCGCCGAGGGCGGTGTTGCCGGCCAGGGTGTTCACGTTGTAGTCGGTGCCGAACCGGTTGTTGACGAACTCCGCGGTGCCCGGCATGACCTGCATGGTACCGATGCCGCCGTCGCAAGCGATGATCGTCGACTGCCAGCCGCTCTCCTGCCAGGCGACCGCCTTCATGAGGTTGGCCGGCACGGTGATGGTGGGCAGCTCGCCCTCCAGGTCGGCCGGCGGGACGACCCCGCGCCAGTACTCCCGGCCGCCGGCGGCGACCAGGGCGTCGCGCACGTCGGGCAGCGGCGCCTTCGGGCCGGCCAGCCGCGGGGTGCAGCCCGGCTTGGGGGCCGGCGGGGGCGGGGGCAGGTCGTTGGCCGGCGGCTTGCGGGTGGGCCGGGGCCGGTGCGTGGTGCGGCGGGGGGTGGGCTTGGTCGTACGGCGAGGGGTCGCCCGGGGGTTCGGTGCGACCGTCGCGGACGGGGTGGGGGTCGAGGTGGCGCTCGGTTCGGGCCCGGCGTCGGCCCCGAGCGGGTTGCCGGGCCGCGGGTCGGGCCGGACCAGGACCCAGCCCACCGTGACGAGCGTGACGACGAGCGCGAACGCGCCCACGACGGCGGCGACCGTCTTGACCCGGCCGGCGGTCTGCTCTCGCATGGAGTCCTCCCCGCGACTATGCGACCTTACTACCGGGGACAATGGAGGACATGGCCCTACGCACCGACCTGCGCAACGTCGCGATCATCGCCCACGTCGACCACGGCAAGACCACGCTGGTCGACGCCATGCTGCGCCAGGCCGGGGCCATCGCCATCCGCGGCGAGATGACCGAGCGGGTGCTCGACTCCATGGACCTCGAGCGGGAGAAGGGCATCACGATCCTGGCCAAGAACACGGCGGTGCGATACGTGCCGGGCGGCGATGCCGAGCCGGTGACGATCAACATCATCGACACGCCGGGCCACGCCGACTTCGGCGGCGAGGTGGAGCGCGGGCTCACCATGGTCGACGGCGTGCTGCTGCTGGTCGACGCGAGCGAGGGTCCCCTGCCGCAGACCCGGTTCGTGCTGCGCAAGGCGCTGGAGGCCCGGCTACCGATCATCCTCGTGGTCAACAAGGTCGACCGCGACGACGCGCGCATCAAGGAGGTCGTGGACGAGGCGTACGAGCTGTTCCTCGACCTCGACGCGGACGAATCGCAGATCGACTTCCCGATCGTGTACGCCTGTGCCCGCATCGGCATGGCGTCCCTGGTCCAGCCGCCCGGCGGGCGGATCCCGGACGACTGGGCCAACCTCGAGCCCCTCTTCCGTACCCTGCTGACCACCATCCCGCCACCCTCCTATGAGGACAGTTCACCGTTGCAGGCCCACGTGACCAACCTGGACGCGTCGCCCTTCCTCGGTCGACTGGCCCTCTGCCGGGTACGGCAGGGAACTATCCACAAGGGACATACGGTCGCCTGGTGCCGAGCCGACGGCTCGATCGAGCGCGTACGCATCTCCGAGCTGCTCATGACCGAGGGCCTGGAACGGCGGTCGGCCGCCTCGGCCGGACCCGGCGACATCATGGCGGTGGCCGGCATCCCCGACATCATGATCGGCGACACCCTGGCCGACGCCGACGACCCCCGTCCGCTGCCCCGCATCACGGTCGACGAGCCGGCCATCTCCATGACGATCGGCACCAACACCTCGCCGCTGGCCGGCCGGGTCAAGCGCGCGAAGGTCACCGCCCGGCTGGTCAAGGACCGGCTCGACCGCGAGCTGGTCGGCAACGTGTCGCTGCGGGTGCTGCCGACCCCGCGGCCGGACACCTGGGAGGTGCAGGGCCGCGGCGAGCTGGCCCTGGCCATCCTGGTCGAGCAGATGCGGCGCGAGGGGTACGAGCTCACCGTCGGCAAGCCGCAGGTGGTCACCCGGACGGTCGACGGCCAGCTTCAGGAGCCGATCGAACGGCTGACCATCGACGCGCCCGACGACTATCTCGGCGCGGTCACCCAGTTGCTGGCCACCCGCAAGGGCCGCATGGAGCAACTGGTCAACCACGGCACCGGCTGGATCCGGATGGAGTGGCTGGTGCCGGCGCGCGGCCTGATCGGGTTCCGCACCGAGTTCATGACCGAGACGCGGGGCACCGGGATCCTGCACCACGTCTTCGACGGGTACGAGCCGTGGGCCGGCCAACTGCGTACCCGCCCGACCGGATCGCTGGTGGCCGACCGGGCCGGGCTGGCCACCTCGTTCGCCATGTTCAACCTGCAGGAACGCGGCTCGCTGTTCGTCGACCCGGGCACCGAGGTGTACGAGGGGATGATCGTCGGCGAGAACTCCCGGTCCGACGACATGGACATCAACATCACCAAGGAGAAGAAGCTCACCAACATCCGTCAGTCCACCGGCGACGAACTGGAACGGCTCATCCCGCCGCGGCGGCTCTCGCTGGAGCAGGCGCTGGAGTTCTGCCGGGAGGACGAGTGCGTCGAGGTGACGCCGGAGGCGGTCCGCCTGCGCAAGGTGGTGCTGGATCAGACCGTGCGGGGTCGAGATGCCGCCCGCCGCAAGCACCAGACCTGATCGCTACACAGTGTCACCTCTCGGTCGGGTCCTCTATATGTACTCCTCATATCCGCTCTGCACACCTATGCGCACCGGCTACAGGCAGTAGTGGGAAGGATGAGGTTCGAGACGCCCGGCCGGACGCGTATTACCAGCTCACTGCCACCTGTAGCGCTCAGATGTGCGGAACAGATAGTGAACAAGGCATGTGGTGAGCCTGGGGTGACGATTGCTGAGAGTCACCTCGGCCCAGATAACGGAGAGTGATGCGGGCGATCGAGGCGGAACTGGCGGCGGCGCCGGGTGTGGTGTCGGTCTGGTACGGCCCACCGGGCGGGCCGGCGGCCTACCAGCGGGCGGCCGAGACGACCCACTACGCCGCCAGCACGATGAAGCTCGCGCTGCTGGCCGCCCTCCACCGCGCCGCCGACGCCGGCGGCCTCGACCTCGACGCCGAGACCGAGGTGCGCAACGACTTCGCCTCGGCGGCGCCGGGAGGGCCGCGGTTCGCGTGCCGGCGGGACCACGACAACGACGACGCCGTGTGGGGACGCCTGGGAGATGTGGCGACGCTGCGATGGCTCGCCGATCGGATGATCGTCCGCTCGTCGAATCTGGCCGCCAACCTCGTGCTGGCCGCCGTGGGCCGGCCGGAGGCCGACGAGGCCTGGCGGGCCGTGGGGGCCCGGCACAGCGTCGTGGGCCGCGGCATCGAGGACTCGGCCGCCGCCGACGCGGGCATCACGAACCTGGTGACCGCGGCCGACCTGGCCGCCCTGCTGGGCGGGATCGCCCGCGGCACCGCCGCGGCACCGCGGGCGTGCCGGGCGATGCTCGACACCCTGCTGGCCCAGGAGCGGACCGAGGACATCGCCGCCGGCCTGCCGCCCGGTACCCGGATAGCCCACAAGAACGGATGGATCACCGGCGTGCGCCTGGGGGCCGGCGTCGTGTACCCGGACGACGCCCCGCCGTTCGTGCTGACCGTCTGCGCCACGACGCCGTGGGCCACGAGCGGACGCGACGACAGGGCATGTCAGCTCGTCGCCCGCATCGCGGCCGCCGCCTGGGCCGCTCGCCACGCGCTCCCCGGCTAGTCGAGCAGTGCCTCCCGGAGGGCGGCCAACACGGCGTCGTCGAGGCCGAGCGACTCGCTGAGGTACACGTCGATGCCACCCACCCGGTCCACCTCGGCGAACGCGGCCGAGAGGTACTCCCGTCGCGCCTCGAACAGCGGCCGCAACACGGTCGGATCCGGCACGCGGTCGGCGAACGTCGACAGGAGGTACTCCGTGCTCGCGGCGTTGAGCTCGTTGGTCCGCAGGTAGTCCTCGACGACCACCTCGCGGTCCACGCCGAGGGCCGACAGCAGCAGCGCGGCCAGCCAGCCCGTCCGGTCCTTGCCCGCGGTGCAGTGGAAGAGCAGCGGCAGCGCGTCGGGCGAGGCGATGAGGCGCAGCGCGTCGGCGAAGATCTGCCGGGGTGCGGGGGCGGCGGCGAACCACCGGTACAGCTGGGTCATGCCGGCCGCCGCGGCGCCCGGCCCCGAGATCGTCTCGACGAGCGGCGTGCCCGCCGGCGACCGGCCCCGCAGGGCGGCGCTGATCTTCGTCACCACGTCGTGGTCGGGGTCGAAGAGCGGCATCCCGACCACCCGACCGGGCGGCGGGGTGGGCAGGCGGTTCGGCCCGACGAGCTCGATCTCGGTCGGGTGGCGAAAGTCGATCAGACAGGCCAGCCGCAGTCCGCGTACCAGTTCGAGGTCCCCGTCGGTCAGCCGGTTGAGCGCGTTCGCGCGGTAGATCACGCCCCGGCGCACCCGGCGACCGTCCGCCGTCGGGTAGCCGCCCAGGTCCCGGGCGTTGGCGGCGTTGACCAGACCAAGAGTCACTTCCACCGCGGAACGGTATCGCGGAGCACCCGGAACCGGCGATCACGAGGGGCGTACGATCCTCTCACTCCGAAGTCATTGGGGAGGACGAGTCGTGAGTCTGGGTTCCCTGCTGGCTGCCAGCGAGCCGGTCATCTCGCCCGGCGGCGAGGCGGTCGTGTGCGTGGCCGTGGCGACGCTGTGGACCTCTCCCGAACGCGTGCGGGACGTCGACGAACTCGCGGTCGGCGTGCCGTCCCGCCCCCGCGACTGGATCGAGGCGATGTCCGCCGACGAGCGGGAGGACCTGGCCGGCCGCACCCTGACCCAACTGCTGCTGGGCGAGAAGGTCCATGTGCTGGAGGTACGGGGCGACTGGGCCCGCGTGGTGGCGCTGAGCCAACCCAGCTCACTCGATCCTCGCGGCTACCCGGGCTGGCTGCCGGTGGACCAGTTGTCGACCCTGGACACCATCCACGCCGCCGGGATCCGGGTCGCGTCGCGCCACCGGGACCGCGGCGAGGTCGAGGACCTGACCGGGGTATGGCACGTCGTCATCGCCACCGCGACGGCGCTGCGGGACGATCCGGACGCCGCGCTGGCCGTACCCGGTGTCACGTTCGGCACGCGGCTCATGGCCCTCGGTGCCGCCCACGACGGGTGGGTACCCGTGGCCGTGCCGGGTCGGTTCGAGCCGGCGTGGGCCATCGAGACCGATGTGGCGGCGATCCCGGTCGCCCCGCCCACGGACCACGCCGAGGTGCTCGAGTGGGCCGACCGGTTGCGCGACGTGCCCTACGTCTGGGGCGGCGTCTCGGCGTACGGGGTGGACTGCTCGGGCCTGGTCCATCTGGTCTGGCGCCGGTTCGGGGTGATGCTGCCGCGCGACGCGAACGACCAGGCCGCCGCGACGGCCGAGGTCCCGCTCGGCGAGGAGCGCCCCGGCGACGTGTACGTGTTCGCGCGAACCGGCCACGAGCCGCACCACATCGGCTTCGTGGCGGCCCGGCCCGACGGGGACCGCCGCCAGATGCTGCACGCCAGCGGCGAAGAGGGCCGGGTCGTCCTGGAGGACATCGCCAACGAGTACGCCGAGACGCTCGTCGGCACCCGCCGCGTCGCTCCCTGATGCCGTGACGTTCTGACAGTTGACGCAGGGACGTCAGTCGTCAGGCGCCATCACCGGCGCACCGCGCGAGCGCAGCCGGCGGGTCCGGACGAGGCTGGCGACGGTCGTCACGACCAGGGTCCCGGTGATGACGCCCAGCGAAACCTGGATGGGGATCTCCGGCGCCCACGGCACCACGGCGCCGGCGTTGATGAACGGCACGTTGTTCTGGTGCAGGGCCTCGAGGATCAGCTTCACGCCGATGAACCCGAGCACCACGGCCAGACCCACCGACAGGTACGCCAGGCGGTTGAGCAACCCGCCCAGCAGGAAGTACAACTGCCGCAGGCCCATCAGCGCGAACACATTGACGGTGAAGACGATGTACGGCTCGGTGGTCAGCCCGAAGATGGCCGGGATCGAGTCGAGCGCGAAGATCAGATCGGTCGTCCCGATCGCGATCATCACGATGGCCAGCGGCGTGAAGATCCGCCGCCCCCGGTCGCTCTTGGTGGTCAGGCGGGATCGGTCGTAGCCCCGCGAGATCGGCAGGAACCGCCGGCTGAACTTGATGAGCGCGTTCTCCTTGTAGTCGCCCGCGTCCAACTCGCCCTGCGTGACCAGCTTCGCCGCCGTGTACAGGAGGAACGCCCCGAAGATGTAGAAGATCCAGACGAACTCGTTGATCAGTGCCACGCCGGCGAAGATGAACAGGCCCCGCATGACCAGCGCCATGATGATGCCGATCATGAGCACCTTCTGCTGGTACTCGCGGGGCACGGCGAACCGGCTCATGATGACCACGAAGATGAACAGGTTGTCCACGGAGAGGCTGTACTCGGTGAGCCAGCCGGCGGCGTAGCGACCCGCGAACTCCGCCCCGGCGAAATACCAGATGCCGATGCCGAACAGCACCGCCAGGCAGACGTACAACGTCACCCAGAGGGCCGACTCGCGCAGCGAGGGTTCGTGCGGTCGTCGTGCCACGATGGCCAGATCGGCGATCAGGACGCCGGTCATCCCGATCAGGGTGACGGCCCAGACCCATCCGGCGACGTCCATGGCGTCCCTCCCGCAGCAACACGAACCAGTGCCGGGCGGACGCGCGGCACTGCGGTGTTTCAGCGGAGGTCTCTCCCGCCACCGGTCCCCAACCGGTGACCAACGGCGCCGGGCCTTTCATGGGGGTTAGCCGATGTCCGGCCGTGCTGACGACGCCGCCGCGAGGGAATACTCCCCTCCCGTCTGAACCCATTGTCCACGACGACCTGCGCAAGAGCGAATCGGGTGCCGCTTGGTCCATGATCGTCGAGATCTTGAGGTTGAGGGTGCGGGTTTGGCAGGCTGCGTTCATGGTTCTCGAGATCGCGCTCATCGACATCCGGCCCGGGCAGGAGGACGCCTTCGCGGCGGCGTACGCGGGGGCGCGCCACCTCGTGGCGTCCACGCCGGGGTGCCGATCGGTCCGGATGACCCGAGGGATCGAGTCGCCGTCGCGGTTCGTCCTGCTGGTCGAGTGGGACTCGGTCGAGGCGCACCTGGAGAACTTCCGCGGCAGCGACCGGTTCCCGCGGTGGCGCGGACTCATCGGCGAGCACTTCGCCGGGCCGCCGGTCGTTGAGCATTTCACGGACATGGACAGCCTCGCGGACGTTGAGGCGGACGCCTGATGGCCACGCTGCGCACCGCCGACGGCGTGTCGATCGAGGCCCACCACGACCCCGGCCCGGGCCCTGGCGATCGGGACGGCCTCGCCGTCGTGGTGGCGCACGGCTTCACCGGATCGTGGCGCCGGCCACCGGTCCGCCGGATCGCCGGTCGCCTGGCCGAGCTGGGCGGCGCGATCAGCTTCGACTTCCGGGGACACGGCCGATCCGGCGGGCACAGCACGGTCGGCGATCGGGAGGTCCTCGACGTCGAGGCCGCGGTCGGCTGGGCCCGCGAGCTGGGGTACGCCCGGGTGGCCACGGCCGGCTTCTCCATGGGCGCCACGATCGTGGTGCGCCACGCGGCCCTGCACGGTGGTGTGGCGGCCGTGGCGGCGATCAGCGGGCCGAGCCGCTGGTACTACCGCGGGACGGTACCGATGCGGCGCGTGCACTGGGTGATCGAGCGCCGTCTGGGTCGTCTGGTGAGCCGGATGGCGCTGCGCACCCGGATCGCGCCGGCCGGCTGGGACCCCGTACCCGAACCGCCGCACGAAGTGGTCGGGCGCATCTCCCCCGTACCGCTGCTCGTCCTGCACGGCGACGCCGACCACTACATCCCGCTGGAGCACGCCGAGAAGCTCTATGCCGCGGCCGGCGAACCGAAGGAGTTGTGGATCGAACCGGGATTCGGCCATGCCGAGAACGCCATGTCCGGCGAGCTGCTCGACCGCCTGGCCGCCTGGCTCGCCCGAGCCGCCGGCACACCC
>Ga0307415_100000679_pt1 | contig 15107 bp, 15 predicted proteins | sample DK1Cmetagenome_FD_204524 | JGI IMG/M metagenome (GOLD analysis project Ga0307415, IMG submission 204524) | Maize rhizosphere microbial communities from greenhouse at UC Davis, California, United States - DK15-C-2 | ecosystem: Host-associated > Plants > Roots > Rhizosphere > Soil | place: USA...
GCGGCCGCCCGGTGATGCTGTCGGCCCGGGATGTCGAGGAGGCGCTCAAGGAGCGGCTGCTACGTGGCGCCTACCCACCCGGCAGCGCCCTGCCCTCGGTGCGGGCGCTGGCCGCCGAGCTCGGCACCAGCCCGAGCACGGTCGGCCGGGCCGTCCAGGAGCTGGCCCGCCAGGGCTGGGTGACGGCGACCAGCCGGCGCGGGGCGGTGGTCCGGCGCGACCTGCCCGCCGGCGAGACCGGGGTGCGCGAGGCTGAGGCGGCCATCCGCCGCCTGGCTGTCCGCTGGCGGCTGGTCGGCGGCGACCGGGCCGAGTTCCAGGAGCTGATCGCCCGAGTGGCCGACGAGGTCTTCCAGCCCGCCCCCCGCACGGTGTTCCTGGAGTGCAACCCGGTCGACCTCCAGCAGGGCCTGGACCAGATCCAGGCCGAGGTGAGCGTGCCCGTCGAGCCGATGCTGCTCCAGGACGCGGGGGCCGGGCCGGATGGCCTCGGCGATGCCAGCGTCCTGCTCACCCCCTACTTCCACCTGGCCGAGGTTCGCCAGCTGGCCCCCGACGGCGCCCAGGTGGTGCCGCTGAACTTCGTCGCCTCCGAGGAGGCGATGCGGGCCCTGGTCGAGCTCCCGGCCGACACCCTGGTCGGGGTGCTGGCGCTGGACGCCCGCCGCCGGCGCCTGCTGGAGGGGATCGTGCAGCAGTATTCGTCCGCGGCCGTGCTGGGCGCCCTGTACGACGACGCCGAGGCGGCGGTCGGGCTGGTCGAGGCGGCCGATGTGGTCCTGGTCACCAACGCCGCCGAGCTGCCGGGGCATCTGGCGGCGCGGGCCAAGCGGCTGGTCCGGGTCGGCTGGGCCCTGGAGCCGGGCGGCCTCGGCGGCTGGCGGGTGAGCCCCGGTGACCCGGGCTGACGTCGTCGTGATCGGGGCGGCCACAACGGGCTGGTCTGCGCCTTCAACCTGGCCAGGGCCGGGCTGGGGTGGCGGTGCTGGAGGCGGCGGCCACCCCAGCGGCTGCATCCACCTCTCTAGCGCCGCATGATGCGCAGTCCCCGGCCCTCCTGCCAGAGCTCGATCACCAGGTGGTCGGCGGGCTCGCCGACCCGGGTGTGGACCAGCTCGGCCACGTCGACCCGGAACAGGTGGGCCTCGCCGGCCTCCTCGCCGGCGCCCATCCGCTCCAACATGGCCGAGTCGTCGACCTCGACCGCCCGGCCGGACAGCTTGGCGTCGCCGGCCCAGCCGCTCGGGTCGTCGGAGGGCGGGTCGACCGAGGCGCTGTGCAGGGCCAGGCGCGGGTCCCGGCGCAGGTCCAGCGCCTTGCGCGAGCCCGGCATCATGCCCAGCCACAGCTGGCCGTCGGCGAAGCTGGCCTCGATCCCGCTGATCCGCGGCGAGCCGTCGCGGCGCAGGGTGGCCAGGACCTTGTGCTTGTGGGCGTCGAAGGACGCCCGGGCCCGGGCCGCCAGCTCGGGCGCCGCCGTCTCGATCTCCTCCCAGCTCGCCATGGACCCGAGTGTAGACAACTGCGTCGGGGTAGGAGACTGTGTGGCAATTCCGTCACCGGGGGGAGCGGTATGACCGAGAGCAGGACCCAGGGTGGGGGCGGGCCGACCGTCCAGCGCATGCTGGTCGGCGCCAGGCTGCGTCGGCTGCGGACGGAGATGGGGCTGACCCGGGAGGAGGCGGCCGAGGCCATCCGGGCCTCGGAGTGGAAGATCCACCGCCTCGAGAACGGCCAGGTCGGCTTCAAGGAGCGCGACATCGTCGACCTGCTGCGCCTCTACGAGGTCACCGACCCGGGCGAGGTGGCCGACTTCGTCGCTCTGGCCCGGGAGGCCAACACGCCCGGCTGGTGGCAGCACTACGGCGACGTGCTGCCGTCGTGGTTCCGGACCTACGTCGACCTGGAGGCGGCGGCCACCCTGATCCGCACCTACGAGGGCCAGTTCGTGCCTGGGCTGCTGCAGACCGACGCCTACATGCGGGCCGTGGTCCACGGCGGCCACCTCGAGGACTCGAGCGACGAGGTGGGCCGGCGGGTACGGCTGCGCATGGCCCGCCAGACCCTGCTGACCGGTGAGCAGCCGCCGCGGCTGTGGGCGGTGATCGACGAGGCCGCCCTGCGCCGCCCGGTCGGGGGCCGGGAGGTCATGCGGGGCCAGCTGGAGCGGCTGGTCGAGGCGACCAAGCTGCCCAACGTGACGCTCCAGATCTTGCCGTTCCACGCCGGCGCCCATCCGGCCATGGTCGGCTCCTTCAGCATCCTGCGCTTCCCCGAGCAGGACCTGCCCGACCTGGTCTACCTGGAGCACCTGACCAGCGCCATCTACCTGAACAAGCCCGAGGAGGTCGACCAGTACCTGCACGTGATGGAGAGCATCTGCGTCCGGGCGGCCGCGCCCGACCGGACCGCGGAGCTGCTCGGCAAGATCCTGGACGAGCTGTAGCCGATCACATCCAACGGAGGAGCATGACCATGTCGGAGGGCCAGGGGACAGGAGCGGGCCCGGAGCTGCCGCAGGAGATCAACACCAACGTGGCCCACCCCGCCCGGGTCTACGACTACTGGCTGGGCGGCAAGGACAACTTCCCGGCCGACCGCGCCCTGGCCGAGCACATCATGGAGGCCATCCCGACCATGCGGACCATGGCCGCCGCCAACCGGGACTTCCTGACCCGGGCGGTCCGCTACCTGGCCGGCGAGGCCGGGACCCGCCAGTTCCTCGACATCGGCACCGGCATCCCGACCAGCCCCAACGTGCACGAGGTGGCCCAGGCGGCCGCCCCCGAGTCCCGGGTCGTGTACGTGGACAACGACCCGATCGTCCTGGCTCATGCCCGCGCCCTGCTGACCAGCCAAAACGTCGGGGAGACGGCGTTCATCCTGGCCGACCTGCGGGAGCCGAAGTCGATCCTGGACCACCCGACCCTGGCCGCGACCCTGGACCTGGGCCAGCCGGTGGCGGTCATGCTGGTGGCGGTCCTGATGTACTTCGAGGACCACGACAGCCCCAACCCCTTCGAGATGGTGGCCACCCTGCTGGAGCCGATGCCGTCCGGCAGCTACGTGGCCATCTCCCACCCCACGGCCGACTTCAACGCCGAGGCCATGGGCGGCGCCGTCGCCGCGGCCAGGCAGTCCGGCGTCACCCTGGTGGCCCGCGGCCAGGCCGAGGTCGAGGGGTTCTTCACCGGCCTGGAACTGGTCGACCCTGGGGTGACGCCGGTGCTGTCCTGGCGGCCGGACGAGCCGCCGGCCGACCCGCGCAGCGCCTACTACTGGGCCGGCGTGGCCCGCAAGCCCTGACCGGGGTCAGCGGAGCAGGTCGTCGAAGTCGCCGTCCTTCACGCCCTCCAGGAAGGCATCCAGCTCGGCGTCGGTGAAGACCAAGGCCGGGCCATGGGGGTGGCGGGAGTTGCGGATGGCGACCTCGGTCCCGGCCAGCCTGGCCAGCTCGACACAGTTCCCCTGGGCGCTGCTGCGGCCACTCTTGCGCCACCGCGCCTCCGGGAGCTCGCCGGCGGGCACACCGTTGTAGGACCTGGAAGCCTGGCCCTCAGGGTTCATCTTCCCTCCGTCGGGGTAGTAACTCGTGCGATTGGGGGATCGCACTTGGCTCCGGCAGTTGCATCTGCACTTGGCATTGAGGATCATAGCCCAGTCAAGGTCGGTTCTACGAATCGGGAGCTACCCGCCGGACACTGCCAGGAGGGCGCATGGCAGAAGCCAGGATCGGCAGTCGGAGCTTCCTCGGGCGTGCTCTGGGTCGCCTGGGCCGGCGCTGGGCCCCTCGGCCGGCGCCGGCCGAGCCGCCGGCCAGCGGCGACGGCCTCGACCCGGCCGAGCAGGTCGCCCTGGAGCAGCTGGGCGCGGCCGACGGCTACGCCACCCGCTGGCCGGTCGGGCGCGAGGTCGCCCGCTCCCTGGCCAGCCGTCGGCTGGTGCTGATCGCCCCCGACTACGTGCTGCTCACCGAGGCCGGCCGCCGGGCCCTCACCGGCGACGCCGGGAGCCGCGGCTGACCTGAGCCACGGCGCGGCCGGCGGCAGCGGCGCCGCCGGCCGGCCGGGGGTGGCGGGACGATCAGCCGGCGGGGGCGTCCTCCGCTGCGGATGGTGCTGCTGTTGCTCGGCGGTTATGTCCTGTCCCGCTTGACGTGGGGCTGGTGGTTGCCGTCCGGCGAGGTCCAGCCGATGCCGGGCAGACCGCAGGTCGGTTGCGCGGTCCTCCGGCTCGGCCACCCGTTCGGTCCTCAGCAAGGCCGGGTGACGCATGCCAAGCCGACGTGCGCCAATGTCCATGGCTGATCTTCATCCGCCAGAGTTTCTGGCAAGACTTACAACACCAAATAACCGTGATCGGTTTGGTCAAGGCAGCGTTACAGTGCCGCCGACGGTCGCCGCGTAGAGCCAGCACCGGCCGAGGACAGACCTTCGGTAGTGTGTCAACGTGGCGACGACGTGGCCGGTCCCGGTCACGGACACGTTCCTGAGATAGCCGTCCACTTTGTAGACCTGATTGGTGCAGTTCGCGCCCGAGTTCTTGACGGCGATGGTGCCGTGGGAGAACTGGCCGCTCACCAGGTAGGCCGGTTCCGCCTGGTGCAGGGCCATCCCGAAGGAGCCACCGGGTGTGATGTCGGCGGACGCGCCGAGCGGGTCGTGGATGACCTCGGCGTACCAGGTGCCAAGCGCACTGCCGGACGCCGTTCCGACAAAGCGGCCCGTCGTCGAGGTGGCAGACACCTCGGTACCCGAGATGGTGAACGTATAGGTCTTCGTCCCGGCCACGGCCGCGGCAGGAACCAGGACCGCCAGGCTGGCCACGAGGACCACGGCTGCTGCTATCCGCGTGTGGAGTGCTTTCATCACGCACCTACCTCCGGACCGAACTTGCCCAAGGTGACCTTTGTCGCATCCGGCACGGGCGATCCCGACGCCCCATGCCACACTAACGGGTCAGCTGCCGCCAATCCACGACAACGCCTCAAGCACGCCTCATATCCGCGATGTCACCTTTCGACGAGCACGCATCCCAGTGACCTCCAGGGCCACGCCCACACGTGACCGCCTGCTCGACCGGCTAGACCGACCAAGCGGCCAAACCGGACTCACAATCGCGCAATATCGTAGGAATCACGTATCGCTTGCGGGACATCGCGGGGTGTAGAAAGTTCTACTTTGGAAGGCGACGGCAACCGGTCCCAGGAGGACGTCGTGCGGATCAAACTCGGCATGGCCGGGATCGCAGCCCTGGTGGTCCTCCTCGCCAGCCTGACCCTGGTGGCACGTGCCTCCGGGACATCCTCCACGGCCGACCGAGCAGGCGCCGCCACCGCGCAGGTCACGCAGCCGGCGCTCTCACCGATCCAGCAGCTGGCCGTCAAGGGCGGGGAGGGGCCCAGGCGGAGCGAGAAGGCGGCCTCCACCGCCAGCGTGGGCCCTGTGGTCGAGACGGACGGCCACATGGTCGGCGGCTACTGCCGTCTCCGGTTCTGACGCCGCATTCCTCAGGGCCGGACGGCGGGCGCAGCTCGACACAGCAGGCGCCCTCGGTGGGCACCAGCGCGGCCTGCATGCGCACGTTGTCAAGCCCGCGCAGCAGGCCATCGATCAGGGTCGCGGTCCATGCCACAGATGAGCTCGGGCGCCTGCCGGGCCAGCGTTGGAACGGGCAGTCGGCCAGCGTGACCGTGCGCGCCCGTCGCAGCGTGGCTGATAGTCCTGGCCCTTGAGCACCTCCAGCGCCGCCGTCAGCGTGCGCTCCGGTCCTGGCCAGGGTGGCTCCGCGATGCGCTGGTGTTCCTGATGACCACCAGATCGACGTGGCGCCGGCGACTTCGCCTGCAGTGGGTTCGCTGAGGAGCGCCCGGCCGCCACGGTGCTCGGGCGCTGCTGTTGGTCCACCACAACCAGCTTCCCTTGGACCATGACCGGCAGCGGAACGACATCGTGAGCGACGGCGGTATGCCTGATGTCACCCGCGGCCACGGCAGAGACGGTCCCATGTGGCGTAGCGTCCATTTCCGGGTGGTTTGTAACGGTGGTGCGGTAGGCTGCGCTGCAATGGGTATGAAGGGCGACCCTGCCGTCCGGCTGTGTATCACCTGCGGGCAGCTGAAGGCAGCCGATCAGTTTGCGCCGCGTCGACGCAAATGCGTGGCCTGCGAGCAGGCGCAGCCCGGTCGCGGCGACCGCCCTGGACGACCGCGACTCCGCGACCCCCACGCCGCCGTGCGGGCGCGAGCGCGGGACCAGGCGCTACGGCGGCTGGGGCTGGAGCACCTGGACGTCTGCCGGGAGCTGTATCGGGCGGAGCGGCGGGCGATCCCCGACAGAGTTCCCGCAGACCGGGCTCGCAGCCTGGCGGTCAGCCGTGCGCTCAGGATGCTGGAGCGCCAGCACCGCCACCGCTACAAGGAGCTGTACCAGCAGGAGCTCAAGCGCGCTCGGTCGCAACCCCATCCGAGGCGCCCCGGCCGGCCGCCGGGCGCGCCAGACCGGCTGACAATCGCACCGAAGACCGAGTTGACGTGGCGGCGAGATGGCGCTGGCCACCGTCCCCCACGCGAGCAGGGTGAGGGGGCGCGGCAGCGAGCCAATCTGCAGGCCGTCCGGGAACAGGCCGCCGAGCTGTTCCCCCAAGGAGTGGCGACCTCCTCGGTCGCTCGCCGGCTCGGCGTCGCCAGGCAGACCGCGGTCAGCTGGCACGCCCGGTGGCGGGAAGGGGGCGCCGCGGCGTTGCGAAGCCGTGGGCCCAGCCGCCATCCCGCGATTCCCGCCAGCCAACTGCCCGCGATCGAGAAGGCCCTGCTGCAGGGGGCGACCGCCCACGGATTTGCGAGTGACGCTTGGACCCTCGAGAGGGTTGGGATCGTGGTCCACCGGCTAACGGGCCAGCGGTTGGCCCCCAAGGCGGCCCAGCGATTGCTCCATGATCGGCTGGGCTGGACCGCCCAACGCCAGCACTGACCGCCGACCGGCCCAGGCGTCGGCTTGATCAGGGCCGCTGCCGGCGGGCCAGATCAGGCCGACAGTGGCGTCCCGGCAGAGGCCCGGGTGCGGGACCACCTGGGTCTACTGCGCCTCCGGGGACGCTGCCATGCGGCGCTCGAACTCGCCGACTCAAGAACCGGTGAGCGGTTGCCAGCAACCACCCCCTGCCGGTCGAGCCTTCCGGGCGGCCAGAGGTCCCACTTGACGGCGTTGCCGCATGGCCGGCGCCTGATGGTGGGTCGACCTAGGGAGTCAGGACCCAGGGCGGCGGCCGACGGTCGAGACCGTGAGCAAGCCTCGAACCACCATGCGCGGGTCACGCAGGAACCCCGACAGGCGATCCAGCTCCTCACCTTCCATACCCGCCTCCAGGAGCCTCGGGCGCAGCAGCTTGATGGTGGCGGCGTGGTGCAGGGCGCCGGCGCTGCCCCCGGGCCAGGAGCGGGCATGGACGGCGGTGTCCACGCCGACCAGGCCCGCGCTGGCCATGGCGGCATGCACCTGCCAGGCCCAGCCATGGTCAAGGCCACGGGCGGTGAGGAGCTGCTCGACGGCAGCCGTATAGGCAAGGAACAACGCGGCAGCCTCGGGCTCGGGCGCCGCGAGGACCAGCCCCGAGTGGGAGTCGTCCCATTCCTCGAGCGCCAACGCCCCCCCAGGGGCCAGCGCGGCCGCCAGGCGACGCAAGATGTCGCTGCGGGCGGGCAGGTGTTCCAGGACCAGCCTGGCGTGGATGACGTCCCACGACCCCTCCGGGAGTGGGTCGGTGGTGAGGTCGTGGCGGACGACGGCGTAGCCACGGTCAGGTGGGATGTGGCGGGTGTTGATGTCGGTCGCCAGGACGCGCCCGGCCGGGCCGGCCTGGGCGGCCAGCCAGCCGGCGATGCTGCCGTTGCCGGCGCCGACCTCCAGGCAGCGCCGTTCGGTCAGGTCGCCCAGGCTGGACAGGCGCGAGACGGTGAACCCGTCGAGGACCGCCGAGAGCAGGTCAAGCCGCTCGGCGGCGACGGGGTCGTCGTTGTCGAAGGCGTACGACGGCGTGGCCGGTTCCGGTTGGGCTGCGACCGTCACGTGAACTCCCGTGGCTCGGCTTTCTGCTGGCTGGGGCCCGGTTCAGCTGCCTTTGACGCCGATGTTCATGTTGAGGAATTCGTTGGTGACCACGTCCGAAGGCTGCAGGCCATCCTTAATGGGCTTTTTCTGTCCCGCGAAGATCGGCCCCACGATGCTGATCATTTTCTGTACGCGCGCCATATCGAAGTTCCCGATGGTCTTGTCGTTCCCATTGCCGGTCAGACCGAGCTGCTTCTGCTGGTTGACGGCGAATTCGGCCTGCTCCTTGGAGTATGGGACTCCGGTCTTGTAGTCCTCGGTGAGCTGCACGACCAGAGGGATGGTCTTGCCGGGGTTGGCGATGAAGTCGACGTGCGATTGCTGGATGATGGGTACCAACTTCTTCAGGCAGGGTGCGAGGTTTTCCCGGTCACGGGTGCGTAGGGTAAGGATCGAACCATAGTTGGGGTAGCCGGTGTCGTAGACGAGTTGGAACTTGACCGGCTTGCCCCACTCGGGGAGCGTCTTAAAGACGTACGGCTCGTACCAAGCATATCCCGACTGGGCGATCTCACCTTTCTCGGCGACGAAACGGGAGGGGGAACCGTCGTAGGACCCGTCGACCTGGCTCTTCTTCAGGATGCCCGACCCAATGAGGTATTCCATGTAGGTGTCGCCACCGAAGTAGAGGACCTTGGTGTCGGTTTGGCCGATATCGGCGATGATGTTCCACTCCGGGTGCTTCTGCGGGTCCCACATGATCATCTGAGGGTCGATGTCGACAAAGGCCAGCACGGCGATCGTCGGTTGGGTCTTGGACAGTTGGATGGGCTCGTCGATGGCGCTCGGGACCGCCAGGTGGATATCAGGGTCCTTATAGAGCTGGGCGGTCGACTGCTCGAAACCGATCGCGGGCCCGCCCGCCCGCAGCTCCAGCTTGACCCCGGTGTCCTTGCCCTTTGCCGTCAAGGGCGCGGTGACCCGCTTCTGCTTGGCATCGATTTGCGGATTCGGGCCGAGGAGGGCATACAGCGCCCCAAACGACTCGACCTCTGGGGTCCACGACGTTTGGACGACGATCGTGCTGGGGCATACCCCCTGCAGATCCAGCGGATCGCTGGAACCGGCGCCCGCGGTTGGCTGGCCCGTGTCCTCCCCGCCCCCGCTGCAGGCGGCGAGGAGGAGAAGAAGAAGCAGGGAGACGGCCAGAGCCGTCAGCGTCCTCCGGCCTGTTGCGCTGCGCTGATGCATTAGGATCCAACGCCTCCTGTGGTCGTCACTACTGCTTGTCCGCTGGGTGGCATGCCGGCACGAGGGTCGGGGCTAGGTGCGCGGTCTGACGGTGGCCAACCGACGCCTGCAGCTAGGCCGTCCGGGCAGCCACGGCACTCGGGCCGCCGGGCATTTCCGTACGATTCGCGCATACCGGCAACTATCTCATAACCGGCAAGAGGCAACCCGACCTCGTTGGGTGGTGCGACCGTGGACTGAAGACGCGGCCCTGGAGCAAGCACGCCGCGGCCGCCGCCGAAAGGCTTGCCGGCTGCCCGGGTGGTTCGCGATCGTGGTGACGGCATGATCGTGCGGCGACCTCGTCTTAGGTCGGGGTGCTGTCGCGACCCGACTCGTGCCAACCGCCCACCACCTTCCGAGCAAGCGTGCCGAAGAGCATGAACACCGCAAGACCGAACGCCGCGGACAGGATCACCGCGGCGAAGAGCTGCTCGGACTGCAAGCGGGCCCGGTAGTAGTCGATGAGGACGCCCATCCCAGCCTCGCCCTGCCGGAAGAAGAAGTCACCGACGATGGCCCCGACGACCGACAAGCCCGCCGCGATCCGCAAGCCGGTGAAAATACTCGGCAACGCCGAGGGCAGCTGCAGCTTCCACAACCGGGTGATGCGGCCGGCGCCGTGCAGGGTGAACAGGTCGTGGTGCTCCCGGTCCACCGACCGCAGGCCGAACAAGGTGTTGGCCACGATCGGGAACAGCGAGATCAAAAAGCACACCAGGACCCGGGTGGTGAATCCGTAGCCGAACCAGAACCCGTAGAGTGGCACCAGCGCCAGGATCGGGGTCGCCTGGAGCAGCACCAGGTACGGGAACACTGAGTCCTCCACCCAGCGGGCCTGACTCATCAGGATGGCAAGGCAGATGCCGACCACGGCCGCCGTGACGAGCCCAAGGGTGCCGACCCGGGCCGACAGCAACAGACCGTTCAGCAGCTCCGCGCGGTTCACCGGGTCGAGAAAGCCGACCCGTACCACGGCGTCCGGCGGCGGGACCAGGAACCGGGTGTCCTCGGTGAGCAGGCGATAGCTGACCGTGTACCACACCCCGATCACCAGACCGGCAACCACAGCGGGCGCGCCCCATCGCCAGCCCCAGCGGGCGACCTGGCTGCGACGCGAGGTGGTGCTCATGGGCCTGCCTCTCGCAGGCAGGCGGACACACGCGCGGCGATCCTGGTGAACTCCGGGTCGAACCGCAGCTCTGGGGCGCGGGGGTAGTCGAAGGGGACCTCGAACTGGCCGAGCACCCGTCCCGGGCGAGCCGACAGCGCGATGACCTGGGTGGAGAGGTAGATCGCCTCGGTCACCGAGTGGGTCACGAACAGCGCCGCGAACCGCTGGGACACGAACAGCTGGAGCAGCTCGTCGTTGAGGCGCTGCCGGGTGATCTCGTCCAGCGTTCCGAAGGGCTCATCCAGCAAGAACAGCTCGGGCTGGAGGGTGAGCGAGCGGGCCAGGGACACCCGCATGCGCATGCCCCCCGACAGCGTGCGGGGACGATGCCGGGCGAACTCATCGAGCCCGACCAGCTTGATCGCGTTGTCGGCGCGACGACGCCGCTCATCCTTGGGCAGGTGTCGCAGCTCGCCGGGCAGCTCGACGTTGGCCTGGACGCTGCGCCAGGGCAGCAGCGTCGGATCTTGAAACACGTAGCCGATGTGGTCGGTCGAGACGCTCACCGAGCCGTCGGTGGGGTCCGTCAGCCCGGCGGCGATGCGCAGCAGGGTGCTCTTGCCGCAGCCAGATGGGCCCACGACACTGACGAACTCGCCTGAGCCAACCTCCAGGTCGACCCCCGCCAGGGCCACGGTACCGTCGGGGAAGCGCTTGCTCACCCCGGTGAAGACGAGCGCCGGAACCGCGGCAGGCCGCTGAGGGCTGCCGCTGGTCAACGGCCGCACGCCATCGAGCAGCAGGCGGTCCCGACCACGGGAGCCGTCGGGGACCGGTGCGTCAGCGATTGGGGCTTCCTTCCCAGCGAGGACGATTCAGGCGATTCGCAGAGGTTGGCCCAGCCGAAGAGACCATGTCAACCCACTGGCGGCGAGCCTCGCCAGGTGTTGTCTGTGGAAGACCGGAGGGGGATCCCAGATTCCCAGACATGCCCTCCGACGCGCTCGCCTGCCTCTCCCGGCAGCTTACCGATGGACAACGCCCGGACACCCAGTTCCGTAGCCGGTCACGCGGCAAGCCGGGTCATTCTCAAGCCGCCCTGGGTGGCGTCGCGATGCCGAGCAGCGCGGTGACGGCAAGCACCACGACCGCGATGATCACCTCGGCCAGGACCAACTGGCGCAGCAGCCACAGCGACCCGTTGTCGGCGTCGTCGCTGAGGTCAGGACGCATAGTGTCACTTGTCTGTCGATCTGGAGCTTTGGCGCCGACCAAAGCCTTTGCCATCAGCTTTCGCCGGACCAGCACCCGGCTGCGGCCGGCGACCGCGATCAGCAGCAGGAACACCGCCACCTTGGCCACCAGCAGGCGACCGTAGGCGGTGTGCCCCAGGGCCTGCAGGCTCCCCACCTGCCGCCAGCTTTGCACCATCTCCGTCACGACGATGACGACCATGGCCGTGAACGCTACCGAGGAAAAGCGGGGCGCCGCCTCCAGCATGCTCCCATCCGGCGCGACAGTACGCAGGTCCCCAGCAGGACGACGCCGCAGAACCAGACCGCAGCCGCCGAGAAGTACAGCACCCCGACGGCAGCGCCTACGGCGGCCTCAGGTCCGGCAGCGGCATGCCCGCTCAGCGCGGAGGTGACCACCAGCACAGCCGCCAGCACCCCGACCGCCACCCAGGCGCTGGTGCGCGTCCACCCGGCCTCCCGCCTCGCCCAAGCTCGCAGGACGGCAACCAGCAGTAATAGCAGCAGGACGCGGAGGGCCCAGATGCCGCCGAAGCGCGTCCCGACGGTCTGGGCGAGCAGCATGGCGTCCAAGGCCCGGCTGAGCGGCAGGCCCGCGGTGAACGGCCCATGCAGAAGCAGGCCGCCGAGCGTGGCAAGCAAGGTCGCCCACCAGACGCCCCGAAGCAGCCACCAGGCTCGCCCCTCGACTCGCCGGGTCAGCCGCCAGGCGGGCGTCGGCAGCCGGGCAACGGCGACAAAGCCTGCTCCGCCAAGCAACACCAGCAGGCCGGTCGAGACGACGAGGCGGTCCACCGCCATGAGGGCGTCCACCAGCGTCCCGTCATCGGGACCGAGCAGCGCCACGGCGGGCCGAGTATGCGTCACCGGCACGAGGGAGGCCGCTCGGCTTCAGGCACCGCGTCAAGGCACGGTCAGCACGTCGGCTACGGTCCCCAACCGACCTTGCCACCTTTGGGCCTTGATGGGGCGAATACCCGGTCGTCCAGCGGACAGGCGAGTCCGCCGGGGGCACTGCCAAAGACGGGCACCCTCGGGAGAAGACTGGTGGGGGAGAGCCGGTTGATGCGGCGGTGTACATGGCGATCCTGCCTGACCGGGAAGGCAGCAACCCGACACGAGCACGACGGACGACAGGTGAGTAACTAATGGTCCAGCCGCTGGATTCCCCGAAGCCCATCTCCCGTTGAGCACGATCGCGCCGAATCAGCGGAGGACAGACCCAGGACCTGTTGCCTACGGCATCTCACCTGTGGCCAGGGATCGCTGAGCCTCGCTGATGGAGTTAGCGCGCGGCCGCATGATCAAGGCGGAAGAGTCCGCCTAGGGGAACAGCTGGCCTGTGGCCCCGACGGTATGCTTGCGCAGCAGGCGAACGATTGACCTTAACGACGTCGGCATGGCGGTCTGGGGTGACGTGCGGTGATGTGGACTCGGGGAGCTAGGAAACACCGCCGGCGTGGACCGCCATGGCCGCTTCTCTCGCCGGCCATCCTGCCAGAGATCGTCCCGGCGCCTGAACCGATCCACCCTGGCCGCCTCTCCGCCCGCCCGGTCCCCCAGGCGATGGATACGGCGGCGGCTCGGTCCCCCTCACCTGGGGTGGCGGGCAGCCGACGCAACGCCCTGGCCAAGCCCCGGTCGAGCAGCAGCCAGCCGTGCAGCATCCCTAACCGACGGGCTCAGTTACCTGGAGCTCATTGGGGAAGACGACCCGGAAGGCCTGGCCGACCCGCTGCTCGACCACGCCGTTGGCGGCCGCGTTCTGCCGGGAGGCGTCGAAGCGGACCCCGCTCCAGGGCATGATCGTCTCGCGGCCAGGGATGTCGAGGTTGAGCAGCGCCGCCCGCACCCGCTGGGGGTCGGCGGAGCCGGCGTTGTCGATCGCCTGGGCGAGCACCAGCACCGCGGTGAAGGTCCCGGCCGCGGTCTCGCCCATCGGCTGGTTGAAGCGCTGCTCGTACCGGTCCATCACCGCCTTGGCGATGCCGCTGCGCCCGGCGATCTCCCGCGACCAGGCGGTGCCGTAGTACAGGCCCTCGCCGGCCGTGCCGGCGGCCTGTAGCACCTGCGGCTCGGAGAAGACCCCGCGGCCGAACGCGAAGATCTGCGGCGGCCGGTAGCCCATGGCCTCCATGGTCTTGAGGACCCGCACGGCGTCGCTTCCCGTCGAGGTCATGAGGAACAGCACCTCAGGCCTTTTCTCGTCGCGCAGCTTCTGCAACTCCGGGACGAGGTTCGGCTTGCCCGGGTCGAACTTGACCATGCCGTGCTCGTCGTAGTTGGCCTCGGGTGCGAGATTGTGGAGCACCCGGTGCAGGCTCTCGCCGTCCGCATCCGTGGTGTACAGCATGCTGATGCGCTTTGGCCGGATCTTCTCCTGCTGGAGGGTGGAGTAGAAGGCTTCCCCGAACATCCGGTCCGTCGGGCCGGTCCGGAAGAACCAGTCCAGGCCGCGCTGGGTCAGGTAGTCGGCCGGGCTGTCGCCGTTGACGAAGAGGATTCCCCGCCGCTCGGTCTGCTGGCTGGCGGCCTCGGTCACGGCCGCATCGTAGGCGCCGACCAGCGCGGCCACCCGCTCCTCGGTGACCAGGCGGTCCGCCTCGGCGGCGCCGGGCTCGGGGCTGCTCTTGGTGTCGCCGGCGACGATGGTGAGCTTGGCCCCGCCCAGCCCGGCCAGCCCTGCGCTCCCGACCCCGGTCAGCGGCACCGCCCCCTCGTCGCCGTTGACCAGGGCGGCCGCCAGCTCGGCGCCGCGCAGGGCCTCGGCGCCGGCGGCCGCGCTCTCTCCCGACTTGGGCACCAGGACGCCGATCCGGACCTCGCTCACCGAGGCGGGTTCACTCTCCGGCGCCGAGGCCGTGCAGGCGGCGACCGACAGGACGGCGGCGGCCAGCACCATCCGGGACAACAAGCGCATCCTCGTCATCTCGCCCAAGACCCCCAGATCGGAACGGTTGCGGGCAGGCTGGCAGAGTATAGTCCGGGCGGTAAATCGGCATCTTGCAAGAGAGGTCGTGAAACCCCGTATGGACACAACGTCTCCGCCAGCGAGCGCCTCCGGTCGGTCGATCGGCCTGCGCAACTGGCGCGTCCGGTCGAAGCTGATCGCCGTCCTGGTTATCCCGGCCGTCGCCTTCCTGGTGGTGGCCGGCTTCGGCATCGGCACCCTGGTGGGCAACGCCCAGGGGTTCGAGGACGGCCGCCGCCTGGCCGAGCTTGGCCGGCAGGTGACGGCGCTGGTGCACGAGCTGCAGGCCGAGCGCGACCTCAGGGTCGCCTTCACCGCCACCGCCGACAAAGGGGTCGCCAAGGCGCTGAGCCAGCAGCAACCGCGGGTCAACCAGGCCGTCGCCGCCTACCGGGAGGCCGAAGCGCCGCTGTACGAGGACCTCGGGGAGC
>Ga0307415_100000680_pt1 | contig 15098 bp, 11 predicted proteins | sample DK1Cmetagenome_FD_204524 | JGI IMG/M metagenome (GOLD analysis project Ga0307415, IMG submission 204524) | Maize rhizosphere microbial communities from greenhouse at UC Davis, California, United States - DK15-C-2 | ecosystem: Host-associated > Plants > Roots > Rhizosphere > Soil | place: USA...
TGCGATCACCGCGTCATCGACGGGGCCCTGGGCGCCCGCTGGCTGCAGGTGCTCGCCGAGCTGGTCGAGAAGCCGGAGTCTCTCGCGCTGTGAGCGACGCGCAATACGACGTCATCGTCATCGGCTCGGGGCCCGGCGGCTACGTCGCGGCGATCCGCTGCGCGCAGCTCGGGCTCAAGACCGCGTGCGTCGAGCGCGAGCGGCTCGGCGGGATCTGCCTCAACTGGGGCTGCATCCCGACCAAGGCGCTCCTGCGCTCGGCCGAGGTGCTCGACAACTTCCGCCACGCCAGCGACTTCGGGATCAAGGTCGGCAGCGTCGAGCCCGATTTCCCGGCGATCATCGCGCGCAGCCGCGGCGTGGCCGACAAGGTCAGCAAGGGCGTGGCGTTCCTGTTCCGCAAGAACAAGATCGATCACGTCCAGGGCACCGCGAAGCTCCTGCCGCGCACCGGCGCGTGGCGGCCGCACGAGGTGCAGGTGACTGAGGCCGAGGGCGGCGAGCGCAAGCTCCTGGCCAAGCACGTCATCATCGCCACCGGCGCGCGCGCCCGCTCGCTGCCCGGCATCGAGCTCGACGGCAAGCGCGTCATCGAGTACCGCAAGGCGATGACCCTCGCCGAGCAGCCCCGCTCGATGGTCGTCCTCGGCGCGGGCGCGATCGGCGTGGAGTTCGCGTCGTTCTATCGCTCGCTCGGCACCGAGGTGACCATCTGCGAGTTCCTGCCCCGCCTGGTGCCCAACGAGGATCCCGAGGTCAGCAAGGAGCTGGCCAAGGCCTTCGACAAGCGCGGCATCCGCTCCCTCGTCGGCTCGAAGCTGACGCGGGCGCAGACCAGCGCCGCCGGCGACAAGGTCACCGTCACCATCGAGCCCGCCGCCGCGCCTGCGGAGGGCGCCGCCCCTGCCCCGCCGGCGGAGATCGAGGCCGATGTCTTGCTGGTGGCCGTCGGCATCGCCGCCAACACCGAGAACCTCGGGCTCGATGCGCACCACGTCGCCCTCGAGCGCGGCTTCATCAAGGTCGATCGCGACAACCGCTGCGGCGAGAACCTGTGGGCGATCGGCGACGTCGCCGGCCGCGGCCTCGCCCACGTCGCCTCGGCCGAGGGCGTCTTCGTCGCCGAGAAGATCGCCGGCGTGCACGCCGAGCCCGTCCCCTACGACTCGATCCCCGCCTGCACCTACTGCTCGCCGGAGATCGCGTCGGTGGGCCTCACCGAGGAGAAGGCCAAGGCCGCCGGCATCCCGATCAAGGTGGGCCGCATGCCGTTCCGCGCGCTCGCCAAGGCGCTCGGGGCCGGCGAGCCCAACGGCTTCGTCAAGGTGCTCTACCACGCCGAGACCGGCGCCCTCGTCGGCGCCCACCTCATCGGCCCCGCCGTCACCGACCTCATCGCCGAGCTCACGCTCGCCAAGACGACCGAGGTCAACGCCGAGTCGCTGATCCACACGATCCACGCGCACCCCACGTTCGCCGAGGCCGTCCGGATCGCCACCGAGGACGCCCTCGGCCACGCCATCGACCTGTAGCGCCCCAGCGGCCAGGGCCGCGGGCGCGTGGACGCGCGCGCAGGTGTTCACGCGTGGACGCGCGGCGCGGGGCTCGCGGCCTCTTCCGACCCGCTACGCCGAGCCCGCTCCCCCGGGCGTTCACTGCTCCGCTGCGGGCTCCCGGACCGCGGCCGCGGCGAATGCGCTGCACGTACGACCGGTGAGCCCCGCGGCCTGGTCGCTCGCTACGCTCGCGCAGGCCGCTGGGGGGCCCCCGCGGGCTCGGCTCCGCTCTCGGAAGCGGCCGGCTCGCCTGGGCGCCGCGCGTTGGCGAATCGTCGCGTGCGATTCCTCGTCACTGCGCGGACTGGAACGAGCACTGTAACGGGAGGCTTCCTTTCGGCCGGTGCAGCGCCCTCGGCGCCCGACGTGGCTGGCAGCGCGATCGCCGAGAGTTATCGCGTCGGCTGGGCCGAGCTATCACTGCAGCGCCAGGCAGTCGATGAAGGCCGCGTCGAGCCCGGCCTTCGTGGCGCCGTCTTTTCGGTACTGGAACCGGACCGTGTGCGTGCCGGCGCCGAGCCACCACGACTGCGACGCCCACGCGGTGTCACCGCTGATGCTGTTCTTCTTCACCCCATCGATCCACAGCTCGAGGTAGTCGTAGCTGGCCTCGGAGCTGACCCGCCAGCGGAACGTGAGCGTCTTGTTCCCGGGCGCGGTCAGCTCCATCCAGGTCGATGCGCCATCTCCGATCTGGCCGCTGCGAGCCGCGTCCCCGCCGCAGTAGTAATACGTGGTGTCGCCGTACCACTGGGCGGCGCCGCCCGTCGTCAGCGGGGGCGTGGTCAGCTCGACGCCGTTCGCCAGGGTGATGCCGCCCGAGGCATTGTCGACCGTGAGCGTCGCATTCGTGCTGGCCACGTTGCCGGCGAGGTCGTAGGCGCGCACCACCAGCGTCTGGTAGCCGTTCTTGACCCACGGATCGGTCGCCCAGCTGATCCCATACGGCGCGGTCGTGTCGGTCGCGATCAGGTAGTTGCCTCCGTCGCTGTAGAACTCCACCCGCGAGATGCCGCCCGCGTCGGTCGCCGAGGCGGTGATCGGCACGAGGCCGCCGACGACGGCGCCGGCGGCCGGGGCCACGATCGCGACGGCCGGCGCGGTCGTGTCCGAGTTGCGGACGGTAACGCCGAAGGTCTTGGAGGCCACGACGGCGCCACCCACCCAGGCCTGGAGGCGGAGCTCGTAATTGCCGTCGCCGACCCACGGATCGGTCGCCCAGCTCCACGACCAGGGGGCCGCGGTGTCCGTCGCGATCTCGTACCAGGAGGTCGCCCCCACCGCGCGACTCGAGAACGTGAGCTGCGAGACGTCGTCGACCGGGCTGCCGCCCACCGTCGCGGCCAGCGCGACCGTGCCGGACACCACGGCGCCCTGCGCGGGGCTGGTCAGCTCGGCCCAGTACGTCTGCGTCACCGCGTTGCGCACGGTGACCGTCGTGACGGCCGCGGCGATCAACGTCGCCCCGGACCGCGCCTCGACGCGGAGCTCGTAGTCGCCGTCGCCAACCCACGGATCGGTCGCCCAGCTCGCCGACCACGGCGCCTCGGTGTCGGTCGCGACCGTGTACCAGCCCGGGTCACCGGCCGCGCGCGTCTGGAACACCACGCTCGACGGCGTCGCGCCGTACACCGTCGCGGCGAGCGCGACGAAGCCCGACACGATACTGCCCGCGGCCGGCGCGCTGATCGTCACCGCTGGCGTCCCATTCTTGACGGTCACCGGGATCACGCCGGTCGCCTTCCGGACGCCCCCGTACCAGGCCTCGGCGGCGAGCTCCCGGATCCCATCCGCCACCGACGTCGTCGACCAGGTGCAACCGTACGGCGTCGCCGTGTCGGTGCAGATCGCCGTCCAGGTGGTGCCGCCGTCAGGCCGGCCGAGGAACTTCACGGTGTCCACCGGGCCGCCGCCGGTGGACGCGCTCAGCGACACCGCGCCGGCGACCGTCGAGCCGGCCGCCGGCGCGTCGATCGCGACCCAGACGTCCTGCACCGGTCCAGTGACCGGCGAGTGCTGATAGAGATTGTCGGTCGCCGAGTAGGTCCCACCGGGCGCCTGGTAGTTGTTCAGAAAGCTCTTCGTCTGCGTGACGTACGACGCGTACGGGTTGTAGCCCGACGCCTGGATGCCGGCGACCCATCGATCGACGGCGGTGCGCACTGCGACGCCAGCGCGGATATCTGCGATGTAGCGATCCGTGTCGTCCTTGTAGCGCTCCAGCGTCGCGAGCTTCATGGCGATGAAGAGCACGGCCTCGCGCCGGGTCGCGAACGTGACGTACTTGTTGTTGGGGTCCCACGACGGCTGGCAGGTCAGCGTGTAGTAGCTGCGCCCCCCCGCCGCCTCGGCGCTGTACCACTTCCAGCCGTACAGGTTGTTCGCGAACTGGCCGATGCGCGTGTAGCCAAAGCCGCTCTCGTTCGCCGCCATCGCGATCAGCGCCGCCGCGGGGGTACCGTACGTCGCCTCGGCTTCCCGCGCGTGGACCGTGACGTCACCGACGAACGCGGTCTTCTCCGTGCTCGTCGGGTGCCCCGGCTCCGGCGCGTAGCAGTCCCAGCCCGCGGTCGCCGCCTGCACGACCGAAGCGACTTCGGCGTCGGGATCGGTCGGAGCTCGGGCGTCGCACGCGGCGAACGCTGCCAGCAGGTACAGCCAAATGGATCCGCGCGTCGTGATCATGTCGCCTCGCTTCCGGAGCACCGTCTCACAGCCGTCCGGCCAAAACCCTGGCAAGAGTGTAATGGCAGCTGGCGCAGCGGCGTCGGCCGACAGCGCCACGCGGCTGAAGAGATCGAGTGGAGCTGACGCCGGGGGCGGGGGCGACTCCTAGTAGACGTAGACGGCGCCGGATTCGGTGGCGCTGTTGCTGGCCGGGGAGCCGGTGGTGCCGGTGCCGGCGCCGTCCTCGGAGCGCGCGCCCACGGCGAGCATGGCGCCGGTGCCCGAGAGGGCCACGCAGCGGCCGAAAGAATCGCCGGTGTCGGTGTTGATGGCCTTGACGTACTTCTGCTGCGCCCACGTCGCGCCGCTGCGCGCGAATACATAGACCGCGCCAGCGCTGGAGGCGGCGTTATCGGCCTGGTTGCCGCCGACGCCGGTCGCGGCGCTGGCCTCGTTGTAGGCGCCCACGGCCAGGGTCGTGCCGTCGGCCGAGAGCGCTACGCTGGAGCCGAAATAGTCCGCGGCCTCGGTGTTGGACGCCTTGACGTACGCCTGCTGGGCCCACGTCGTACCGCTGCGCGCGAAGACGTAGACCGCGCCGGCATCCATGGCAGAGGTGTCGGCCTGGTTGCCGCCAACGCCGGTCGCGGCGCTGGACTCGCTCTGGGCGCCCACGGCCAGGGTCGCGCCGTCGCCCGAGAGCGCTACGCTGTAGCCGAAATATTCGCGGAAGTTGGTGTTGGACGCCTTGACGTACGCCTGCTGGGCCCACGTCGTGCCGCTGCGCGTGAAGACGTAGACCGCGCCTGCCATGTATTCGGAGTTGTCGGCCTGGTTGCCGCCGATGCCGGTCGCCGCGCTGGCCTCGCCGATGGCGCCCACGGCCAGGGTCGCGCCGTCGCCCGAGAGCGCCAGGCTGTGGCCGAAATAATCCTGGGGGTTGGTGTTGGACGCCTTGACGTACGCCTCCTGGGCCCACGTCGTGCCGCTGCGGGCGAAGACGTAGACCGCGCCAGAAAAGCCGGCGTTGTTGTTGTACTGGTTGCCGCCGACGCCGGTCGCCGCGCTGGACTCCAGGAAGGCGCTCACGGCCAGCGTGGAGCCGTCGCCCGAGAGCGCCACTTGCCACCCGAACCAATCACTGGAGTCGGTGTTGGACGCCTTGACGTAGGCTTGCTGGGTCCAGGTGGTCCCGCTCCGCGTGAACACGTAGGCGGCGCCGGCGGTGGTGGCGAGGTTGGGGGCCTGGTTGCCGTTCACACCGGTGGCGTAGCTGGCCTCGCCGAAGGCGCCGACCGCGAGCGTCGAGCCGTTGGCTGAGAGCGCCACGCTGGTGCCGAAGTTATCGCCGGGGTCGGCGTTGGATGCCTTGATATAGGCCTGGAAGACCCACGACGCGCCGCTGCGGACATAGATGTAGACCGCGCCGGCAGTCGAGGCGGAGTTGCTGGCCTGGTCGCCGTTCACGCCCCGCGCGGCGCTGTCCTCGCCGGTGGCGCCCACGGCCAGGGTCGAGCCGTCGGCCGACAGCGCCACGGCGATGCCGAAGTTATCGTTCGCATCGGTGTTGGACGCCTTGATGTACGAGGTGGCCAGGGGCAGGCTGCAATCGTGCTCGCAGCCATCGCCGTCGATGGCGTTGCCGTCGTCGCAGGCCTCGGTGTCCGACTGGATGCCATTGCCGCAGCCAGTGAAGGTACAGTTGCTGTCGCAGCCATCGCTGTCGAGGGCGTTGCCGTCGTCGCAGGCCTCCCCGGCGGTCCGGACGCCGTCGCCGCAGCGGGGCTGGCGAACGGGGACAAAAGCACAGTCGGGATCGGCGCAGTCGGCGAGGTCGTCGCCGTCCTCGTCGCCGGCGGCGGCGCGGTCCTCGGTGGCGAGCGCGCGCGACGTGAACGTGACCGCGTCGCCCGCGCAGGCGGCGAGCGCGGTGAACGCGGCGAGCGCGGCGGCGAGCCCGAGGGCCCGCGGCCAGCGGCGGCGCCGAGGAAGCAGCGCGACGCACACGAGCCAGCTCCGTATCACTCCGCCCACCCCTGCCCCGCCATCCACCCCTGCCCCACCATCCATCCCTGCCCCGCCATCCATCACAACACCTCTATCCATCCCTGCACCTCCATCCATCAGGGCATAATTCAGCGTGGCGTCGTGGATTGTCAATGGATGATCACGACTAGCTGTCCGAGCGATCGTCGCTGTGCTCGGGTGCTCGTTTGCGATAGACAGTTGCTCATAACGAGGTACTCGCGCTGTGGACATCTACAAGATCGTAACCGTCGCGCAGTGGCGCGTCGCCGAGGCAGCCGGCGTGTTCGAGGGCGCGCCGGTGGACCTCGCCGATGGGTTCATTCACTTCTCGACCGCCGCGCAGGTCGCCGACACGCTCGCCAAGCACTTCGCGGGACAGCGCGAGCTGCTGCTGCTCGGCGTCGGCGCCGACCAGCTCGGAGACGCGCTGCGCTGGGAGGTGTCACGTGGGGGGCAGTTGTTTCCGCACCTGTACGCGCCCCTCCCCGTCGCGGCGGTGAGCAGCGTCAGCGAGATCCCGGTCAGCGCCGATGGGCGTCACGTGCTCGATGGACTGCTGATCGCTCGTGAGGCGTGATCCGGTCCTCGCCCATCCGGTAGGCCGCGCCGCGGATCACTCGCCGGCGGCAGCCGGCGGCAGCGCGCGCGAGCGGCAGCTGACCTCGACGATCAGCTCGCTGGGGCCGCGGCAATAACACTGCGTGCCGCGCGCGTTGGTCTCGACCTCGCTGACGGCGAGGCCGGCGGCCGCGAGGCGGGCGCGGTGCGCGATCACCTCCGACGGCTCGCGCACGATGAAGCCGATGTGCAGACCGGCGGGGAACGCCTCGCCGGCGTGCTTGCGGCGCTGGAGCACGAACGTGAACCCGTGGCCGTCCTCGAGGATCACGATCGCGGGCGAATCGAGCCGCGTGACCGGGACGAAGGCGAAGTGATCGACGAGGAACCTGGCGACGGCGGGGACGTCGGAGACGGGGAGATCGAGATGGTTCAGCTGCACGGAGGACCTCACGGTGCGGGCGCACGCCCGCGTCGTGATCGTGGGTCTCACTCCGCAGTGGAGGGACAAGTGCTCCGGGATGGAGTGGCCGGGGCTCACCAGAAACCGGCCTGCCGTTTTTCGATCGAGCCTCAAGGTACATGCGAAGCGCGGGCGCGCGCAACCGTCGCGCCAGTCCGCTCCCGCCGATGCGCCCCGCGCGCCTGTGCATCGAGCCGCTACACCTCGTGATCTGACCGCGGGTGGCGGTGGCGTGCGGGGTGCTACCGCCCGGAAGCGGTGACCTGCCGCGCGGGCGCGAGGCGGGGGCCACGACGGTCACCGTGATCGTCGCGCCGAGGGTGGTGTTCCCGGAGGTGTCGCGCGCGCGGGGTCGTTCATGGCGACCGCGGCCGCGAGAGCGAAGCAAGCTGCGGTCAGCGAACGCGCACGGCGGGTTGCGCGTGGACGCGCGGTGGCGCGGGTAGCGCCTCCGGGCGGTAGCACCACGAACGCCCCCGCCCGCGGTCAGATCGCCGCATACCTCGCCCGCCGCATCGGTTGTAACGTCATCTCCTCGTGGCCGTTCTTCCGACTCGCGCCGTTCTCGAGCTCTCGCTCCTCATGCTCCTCGTGGCCCCGGCGGCGGCGCAGCCGAAGCCGCAAGCGCCGCCGCTGCAGCTCGTGATCGTCGACGACGTGGGACAGCAGACGGTCGTCCGGCTGCCCGAGACGATCGACATCTCGCTCGGCCGCGAGCCAGGCAACAAGATCCGGTTGACCCAGCGAGACGTCTCGCCCCGGCACGCCCGGCTCGGCTGCCAGGAAGGCCGCTGCTCGATCGAAGATCTCGACAGCGACAACGGCGTCCGCGTCGGGACCCGGCGGATCGTGAAGCGCGCCGCGGTTCGCGAGGAGGAGCTCGTCTACATCGGGAGCTACACCCTGTTCCTCTCGCGACGGGCAGCGCCCGCGCTACCGCCGGCGCGCCTCGTCGCGGGGACGCAGACGTTCGTGCTCGATCGGCCCGTGACCACCATCGGCAGCGCACCCGACAACGTCATCGTGCTCCGCCATCCCTCGGTGTCGCCGTACCACGCCCGGATCGAGCTCAGCGGTGATCGCTATCGTCTCGCCGATCTGCAGAGCAAGACGGGCGTCCGCGTCGGCGGCGAGGACTACTACCGGGTGCAGCTCGGCCCCGGCGATCGGATCCAGATCGGCGCCGTCGAGCTCCGGTTCGAGCCCGCGGCCAGCGCGCGGCCGTAGCCGCCTCAGCGCTGCTTCATCACGAAGCCAAGCAAGATCACCGTCACCTGTGGGCCGCCCCGACGCGCCGCGCGGTCCCACACGCCCTGGACCGCTTCCTCCAGGTCCGCCTTCTCGAGGCCGTGTTCGCGGACGGCCTCGAGGATCGTCTGTTCTTCGAGCGTGCGGTGCAGCGCCTCGCTGGCGAGGAGGATCCGATCGCCGTCGCGCACGCGCTCCGTCAGCACGTCGACCTCGACGGAGTCGCGCCGGCCCAGCGCGCGCGTCAGCACGTCCTTGCGCGGCAGGCGATCGAGGTCGGCCTGCGCCGCGTCCGGATGCTCGCGCCGGTACTCCTCGAGCATCGAGTGATCGAGGGTGAGCTGCCGGATCTGACCGTCGCGGACGAGATACGCGCGGTCCTTGCCCACGTGCGCGATCGAGATGGCGTCGCCGCTCACGACCGCGGCGATCGCCATCGCGCGCTGCCGCCCGGGAGCCGCTTGCAGCGCCGCGTTGGCCGACCTGATCCCGCAGGCGAGGCGGTTCTCGATGTACGAGCGCTTCGGGTCCATGGGATAGGGCCAGGTCGCGTCGAGATCGACGGTCTTGCGATACAGCTCCTCGAACGCCTCGGCCGCGCGCTTCGTGGCGGCGGCGCCCGTGGCGTCCCAGCTCGCGATGAAGAACGCCTGCTCGTCCTCGTTGATGGAGAAGAAGTCGGTGTTCGCCGCCTTCGCCGCGTACCGGATCGCCCCGCCGGGCCCGAACTCCGACGGCGCTCCGGCCGCCGAGCCCGCATCGGCAGCCGCTGGCGCGACCGCGGAGCCCGCAGAGCCTGCGGCACTCGTGGCGCCTGCCGAGCCCACACTCGAGCCCGCGGACACTTCCGACCGTACCGTGGTCGCCGTGCGCTGCTGGCACGCGCCGGTCCACACCAGGCCGAGCACGATCACGGCGGCGCACGATGTCTTCCGGGACCATGCGGCGCTCGATCGCGTCATCGCAGCCATCCTAGATGCGCTGCGGTCTTCGGCCGGTGCGGCGCCCTCGCGCCCGCCGTGACTGGCAGCGCGATCGCCAGCCCCACGTTGTGCTCGGTGCCTGGCGGCCATCACGCCGATCATGGATTGATCAGCTCGACGAGGATACGTTGCTCGGCCGGCCGGACCTCGAAGTTGAAGTGCCGGAGGAAGTTCATTCCTACGAGTCCGTCGATGTCCTTGTGACCGAGGGGGAACACGGTGGCCGCGAAGGCTGGCGTCGTCACGCCGAGCACGGTGAGCTCTGCCACGTGAAGCCAGTAGCCATGCTCTTCCCCGATGGCGGTGTGAACCTTGGCCTTCTTGTAGCCGTCCCGTTGGGTGTACCCGATCTTCTCGATCACCCGCGGCGTCAGCGTCGTCGCCGCGGCGCCGGTATCCAACACGAGTCGAGCCTCTGTCGTGCGGGCCGGCCCAACCGCCTCCGCTTCGACGAGAACCAACTCGCGATCACGAACGAAGGAGCTCGAGAGTCTCATCATCGATGACCAGCGACGGCCGAATCAGCGGCTCCGTGCAGATGCCGGTGAACCGGATGGCGAAACGGGGGTACCGCTCGTCGAGGTCGCGGATGGGCTCGAAGGCCGCATCATGCGTGGGACCATGCCCAACGACGCGAGCCGTCTTGATCTCGGGGCTCCGAGGCTCGGCCCGAACGACGTCGACCAGGCAGACGAATCGCTCTGGATACTGTGCGCAGATCTCCGCCCACGGCAGCGGCTCGGGCTCGACGGACACGAGCTGTTCGGCAGCATCCATTTGTCGATCTTTCCGATCGGGCACGAACTGTCAAGTTTCTCGCCATCGACCAGCCGCCGCGGAGGGCTTCGGCCTCGCTGAACCTCCTCGCGAGCGGGTTCTGCACCTGGAGGAGACGCACGTAGTGCGACCAAGGAAGTGGGAACGACGTCGATGGACCAGATCCGGCAGACAGCGTCTGCCGAATTCTGGCAACGACCTTGGCGGGATGGACAGCCTCAGAGTCGGCAGACAGCGTCTGCCGATTCGGCCAGGCCATGTAGAAGGCACGCATCTGGCGCAGGTTGCGCACCGAGAAGCCCCGCCCGAACCGCCGTGCCAGATCTACGGAGAGCCGCTCGAGCAATGCCTCTTCGTAGCGGGCCCGCACCGCGCCTTCCTGCTCTCGCTCGACGATGCGCTGGCCAACGAGCCAGTAGGTCGCGGTCATGACCGCATTGACCGAGCGAGCCGCTGCACGCCGCGCGTCCTCAATAGCACTCACGATGTCGGCGAGGAGATCGCCGTAGCCGGCCGCGGGCTCGATCGACTTCTTCTTTTGAAGCTTCCCGCGGAGCCGCGCCATCGAGGCCGAAGATTGCCGCAAGCCTGCGAGCAGGTGCAACTTCAGGCACGGGAGCCGAGGCTCCACCGGCTTAGTCGGATCGCGTGATCGAGCCATTGTGTCCACACGATCCACGCGCACCCGACGTTCGCCGAAGCGATCCGCGGCGCCCCCGAGGATGCCTTCGGCCGCGCCATCGAGCTCTAGCGCCCATCGCTCAGCGAATGCGGATGCCAGCCGGATAGCTCGCCGCGCGGAGCGCGCTCCTGCGCTGCCGCAGGCGCAGGAACGGCTTCTCCACGAGGTAGTGCGAGGCAGTCGCCGCGAGCAGGGCGAGCACGATGCTCACAGGGAAGCTGTGGATCCACGAATCGGCGTGGCGGTTCACGAACACCTGCTGCCAGAGGTACAGCGAGTAGCTCATCGTGCCGAGCCAGACCAGGGGCCGCCGCTCGAGGATCCGCGTCGCGAGGAGGTGCCGGAAGCGCACGCAGCGATCGATCACGAGGGCGATGCTGACGTTCACGATCAGCGGGGTGACCGTGGCGCGGAGGAACAGGCGCTGGCTCACGTACAGCGAGGCCACGGCGGCCACCGGCACCAGCCAGAACAGCGGGCTCGCCGCGAAGCGCAGGTAGCGCTCGCGCCGGGCCAGCCACGGCTGCGCGAGGGCGAGCAAGCAGCCGATCGCCAGCCCGTCGCAGATCGTGGGGAAGTACTCGCCCACGCCAGCGCTGTGCGACGGCGCGAGCTTGTAGATGGCCAGGCGAGAGAGCGGCGCCAGCGCGACGCCCGCCACCGCCGCCAGCACGGCGCCGCGCGTGCTCAGGAGCAGCATCAGCGCCGGCCACAGCAGGTAGAACTGCTCCTCGACGGACAGCGACCACAGGTGCCCCAGCCACCACGAGCGGTCCTGGGCGTAGTTGGTGGTGTAGCTGATCGCGTGCAGCGAATCGAACCGGTGCAGCGTGAGCACCCCGGCCATCGAGAGCAGCACGATCACCGTGATGTAGACGTGTGCCGCGGGGACGATGCGGTACGCCCGCCGGATATAGAAGTCCTTGAGCGAGATCGTGCCGGTCTTCGCCCGCTCGGCCATCAGCAGCGTCGTGATGAGGTATCCGGAGATCACGAAGAAGATGCCCACGCCCAGCTCGCCGACAGGCAGCCACGCGGGGAAGGCGGCGGTCTCGAGCAGGCCGACCGTGCCGGTCGCGTGGGCCATGAGCACGAGCACGATGGAGAGGGCGCGGAGGCCGTCGAGCCCCGGGATGCGCTGGGGGCGCCCGGAGGCCACGTTCTGGGCACGTCCCGCGTGGGGCATGGGCTGCCCGGGAGACCCCACCGTGATGAAAGCAGCTCCGCCATCGAATTGCCGGTGCATCATCGTGGAGAGGCACATCAGCAAGCCCCCGGCCACGTCTTTCGACCAATCCCGGCAAGATAGACGCGCAGCGCGGCCACGCTGCGTTCCGGGGGTACGCGGCCGCGTCTCCGCCACACGCGGGTCCCGCGGCTCGAGCTGGCCATGAACGGCGGCCGCTTCCGTTCCACGCGCCCGGCCCCTCCGCGATCCACGCGTGGCCGTATCGCACGCCGCTGCGCGTCCAGCCCCCGTGACCTCCCGCCGCCGCCGCGCGTCGACCGAGGCCAGCAAGCAGCGCGGTCCGCGCGCGGGCAGCTCGGCGCCGGCCGAAAAGCGCGGTGATACTGTCAGCGCCAGCGCGCGGAGGGGGACTGGTATGTATGCACCCTGAACGATCCCGGGAGCCCTGGCCGCCGGATGCCATGCTCGTCGAGGCAGCGCTCGACAATGATCGCGACGCGTTCCGAATCCTGATCACGCGCCACATCCCTCGCCTGCGCCAGCGACTGGCGATCTATCTGCGCTCGCCCGCGCTCGTCGATGATGCTGCGCAGGACGCGTGCGTGATCGCCTGGCGCCGGCTCGACAAGCTCGACAAGCCCGCATCGTTCGGCAGCTGGCTCTCCGGGATCGGAGAGCGCGTGGTGCGCAAGCGCTACCACCAGCGCCGGACGGATGTGATGAGCGATGCCGACTCGCTCGATGCCGACGGTGTCGTCGACGTCGCCACCGGGGGCACGCCATACAGCGAGCTCGAGCGATGCGCCGTGCTCGACCGGCTGCGCCGCGAGATCCACGCGTTGCCGCGGCACTACGCCAGCGTGCTGGCGATGTACTACGAGGACGAGCTGTCGTGCGACGAGATCGCCGATCGCCTCCAGATCTCGCTCGCGACCGTGCACCAGCGGCTGTCTCGAGGTCGCGACACCCTCGGCAAGAAGCTGGCACCGACTCGGAGCGCGCTCGCTCCGGCAGGCGCGCTGAGCACGGCCGGCGCTGCGCGGTCGCAGGACGCATTCGTCGACGCGGTCATGCGTGCGGTGCACCAGAACCCGCGGCCGCGCAAGGCCGGTCGCGCGAGCGCGGCGGGGACCGCCAGCGGATGGGCCGCCTGGAGCGTCGCGCTGAGCACGACCGTGGCGCTGGTCGTCGTGCTCGCGCTGGCGATGGACGTCGTGCTGTCGACGGCGCACGCAGTGTACGAGGTCCTCTCGGGAGCGTTCGCGGATCCACCGTCGCACGCGCGCACGCGCCAGTCCCGTTCGCCGGTACGCGTCTCCGGACCGCCGGGCCTGCTGGGCGCCGCGCTGGCCGGCCCCGGCGCGGCGCACGCTGCCCCGAAGCTCTTCGACGACGACGCGCCGGAACCGGACTACGTCGTGCTCAGCGATTCGACCGAGATCGAATCTGCGCTGTTTGGCGCGCACGATCTGCAGCCGATGGACGGCTATGGCCAGCAGCTCTACGACCTGGTGTCCAAGGCATTCGTCATGCACTTTACGTGGTGCGTTCGGTCCAACGTGGTCGGAGACGATGACCGTTCGCGGCTCGACGTCGAGCTGCGGTTCGCGCTGTGGCCGGACCCCACGCGCACGTCGCACCTGCCGAGCGACATCGCCATCGCCGACGAGCGCGATGTCGCGTACCGGCTCACTGGCCTGGAGCTGTCGGGCATCCAGAAGTTCGAGCTCTCGCGCTGCCTGCAGGCCGCGTTCGACAAGACCAGGTTCCCCGCGCCGCCCGACGGGACACCACGCGTGATCCGGCACCTCATCACCGTCGACTACGGCGCGTTCGCCGACAAGCTCGTCGCGCTCTTCGCCTCGAGGCCGTGACGTCCTCGTCGCGCCGCGGGGGCTCGGCAAGACCATGCTCGCCCGCGACATCGCGCATCAGGCCGTGCTCGCTCTCTGTGGGACCTGCGGCATGCGGCGCGATACAGATTGTTTGCTTCTCTTTAGGGCCTCGCATCTCCGTGACAACCTGCTCAGCGGTTGCACGGCCGGGCTCCGCGTCCACCGACCTGCTCCCCAGGCGGGGTTCCATCCTCTGGACGATCGGGAGGAGGTCTGCTCGGCTGCGGGCCTTGCGCACTCCGAACGCGACACTACACAAGAACATCTCCCGACTGTAAAGGTTTGCACATCGCATACCGCTGGCGAATGCTCGCAAGGTCAGCGAGGTGTCAGCCCTGCGGCCGAGCCGCGCGGGCTGGTAGGCATGCTGATGGCAAATGAACTTGCAAAGTTAGCCCGAGAAATCCAGGGTTGTCCTCGTGGAGGGGCAAAGCCCTCATTCGTTGCAAGCGCCGACGGATCCCGAGCCCTCCAAGCTGTCCGGGGTGTTCGCGTCGATCGTCGCGATGTCGGCCGACGCGATCATTTGCATCGACGCCATGCAGCGCATCGTCGAGTTCAATCGGGGCGCCGAGCGCATGTTCCTCCGATCGCGCGAAGACGCGATCGGACAGCCGATTGAGCTCTTGATTCCGGAGTCATTTCGCGCCGCACATGCCAAGCACGTCGAGCGCTACTCCATGAGCGGCGAGCCGCGGCGGATGGCGCGCGAGCGCCCCGCAGTAAAGGGCCTTCGGAGTAACGGAGAGGAGTTCATTGTCGAAGCGACCATCGCGAGGCACGAGGTCGGTGGTCAGCTTTGGCTGTCGGTGATCGTGCGGGACCTCACCGAGCAGGCTCGAATCGACAACGAGATCGAACGACGGTGGAGAGATCTCTTCGAGGCTGCATCAGAGGGGATCTTCATCTCGGATAGCAACGGTCGCTATATCGACGCCAACAGGGCGGCGAGTGACCTGCTCGGATATCGGCATGACGAGCTGATCGACATGGCCATCGCCGATATCATCCCACCCGATCAGGTCGAGCGGCTGGCCGACGCGAAGCAGAAG
>Ga0307415_100000681_pt1 | contig 15094 bp, 15 predicted proteins | sample DK1Cmetagenome_FD_204524 | JGI IMG/M metagenome (GOLD analysis project Ga0307415, IMG submission 204524) | Maize rhizosphere microbial communities from greenhouse at UC Davis, California, United States - DK15-C-2 | ecosystem: Host-associated > Plants > Roots > Rhizosphere > Soil | place: USA...
CCCTAATTGAGCAAGGGGGACGATGATGAAGAGTGGCAACTGGATCGACGAGCTCGCTCGTACTCTCGGTCAAGAGGTCTCGCGGCGCGGGACGTTGCGGCGCGCGGGCAAGACTTTCGCCGCCGCTTTGCTGGCCTCAGCTCTTCCGACCTCAGCCCCGGTCCGTGCCGCAGGCGGCAGCTGCTCGATCCGTCAGACGGCCGACGGCGTCGTTCTGCAATTGGCGCTGGCCACAACGTTCGACGACAAGCGCCTGGCCCTTAGTCAGCGCCTGACACGGGACTTCGCCAGGGCCGGCGAGGTGATCGCGACGACGGAGATTCGGCTGGATCGGGCGCGGGTGATCCAGATCGAAACATCGTCGGCGGACGGGATCGCGAAGGTCCACCTTCTCTATGGCGATGCCTTCCGAGGCGTCAATGAGAGCACTATCTACAACGACGGCAGGATGGTTCGCGGCAAGATCGACGGCCGTGCCATCATTCCGATTTCCGTTGCCCAAGCCCGGGACGATCCGAGCTCGATCCAGTTTCAGGACGGGAATCCGCCGCCAGTCGTGCGCGTTAACCGCGATCTCGCACGGGCGATGCGTGATCTCCTGGAGAAGACCAGCCACCGGGCCAATGCCTGCTCGCAGCCGCAATCGGCATCCGGATCGGTGACGACGGCCGGCACGAGCACCCTCTGCGATGACGCCGCCTTTTCGTGCCTCGGCTGTTACGGCCTATGCGATGCGGCCTTACTCGGGTGCCTCGGCGGCTGCTCGGTCACCTTGTGGTTCTATGCGGTGTGCGCGGCGTTCTGCGTCTATGAGCACCAAGACTCGTGCATCCCCAAGTGCGATGAAGGGGTCTGCTGCCCCGTGAACTGCGGGGACAACCCGCCGTCCAGCTGCTGCTGCGAGGGTGAAACGTGCTGTGGCGGCGAATGCTGCCCGAAGGGCAAGGTGTGCAAGGAGGGCGTCTGCTGCGAGGAGGGCGGGGAGCCGTGCGGCAGCACATGCTGCGCTCCGGACCAGACCTGCGATCCGAACGGGAGAACCTGCTGCCCGAAGGGCACGGTCGCTTGTCACACCAGCAGCTCTTGGGTCTGCTGCCCAGAGGGCGATGCCTGCACAGAGAATATCTGCTGCACGTCTGGGCACAAGGTCTGCACGGGGCGGTGCTGCCCCAACGAGAAGGATGTCTGCAAGTCGGTGGACGGCGAGGAGAAGGAGCTCTGCTGCCCGGAGGATCACGAGGTCTGCGACGGACGCTGCTGCCCGCACGCCACCGATATCTGTTGGCGGGCGGACCAGGAGGACAAGCTAGTCTGCTGCCCAAAGGGGCAGGTCTGCGGTCAGGTCTGCTGCGACGAACTCTCGAAGTGCATCGACGAGGCCCACTCGACTTGCTGCTCCTTCACCGCAACGGTATGCGGCGGAGCGTGCTGCGACTCGGGCGACGTGTGCATCGGCGATGTGTGTTGCCCTGGCGGCCAGGCCTGCGGGACGACGTGCTGCCCGGCCAACAACTACTGCGCGAACAAGGATGCCGGGAAGTGCAAGCCCTGTGACCGGGGCGAGTTCCCGTGTCCCATCAGCATCAAAGGGGCACCGTCGTGCTGCGCGACGGGCACGACCTGCTGTGGCAACGGTACCTGCTGCAAGAACGGCCTGCCGTGCTGCGACACCGCGAGTGGTCCCAAGTGCGACACGAGCTGTATTCCAAAGTAAGAGGCGGCGGGCGGTGACCGGGAGGTGGAGTTGCTGGTGCAAGGACGCAGACCAACCGGTTCGCCCGGTTGGTCCGGGGAACGGCCTGACCTAGCGCGTGCGAGGCCGAAACGAGCGGGTCTCGGGGCCGGCCCCCTTCCTAAAGGCCAATGTGTGCTGCTTGGTGGCAGCACAGCTCGACGACGGTGACTCTGCGCTGTCCTGGCGCCTAGCCTCCACCGCCGCTCTAAGTCGACTCGGGAGGCGACCATGGATTCCGCGCGCTTTGACACTTTGACTCGCTCCTTCAGCGAGGGGATGACGCGCCGAGGCCTTACCCGGCTCGTAGGTGGCCTCACCCTGGGTCTCCTCCACCCGATTGTCGTTGAAGCCAAGAAGCACGGCCATGCTAAGACGGGCGACCACGGCAAGCACGGCGGTAAGGGAAAAGGCACCCGGAAGACGCGCAAACATGGGCACAAGAAGGGTGAGACGGGCACTGGCAAGACGGGGCTGCTGGACACCACCCGAGAGTCGACGACGGACTCGCCGGAGAGCGCCAGGGCGGTGACGGCTAGCGCCACCATCGACCCGTGCCGCCCACCTGGTGATCCCTGCTCCCGCGATCGCCAATGCTGCTCGCGCAAGTGCTCGGGAACGGGCGTTTGCCGATGCACCGAGGCTAATCCGTGCCCGGGGAGCAAGACCTGCCAGAACGGCCAGTGCGTCTGTCCCGACGGCACGAAGGACTGCAGCACCGGTTGCGTCGACACCCAGATCAACCCGGCCCACTGCGGGACGTGCGGGGTTGCCTGCGACGGCGGGGCCGGCACCTGCAAGAACGGCGTCTGCGCCACCCCCGAAGTCTGCGATGGGGACGACAACGACTTCGACGGCCAGATCGACGAGGGCGAGCTCTGCCTCGCCAACAAGGTCTGCCAGGACGGGAAGTGCGTCTGCACCGCGGGGACGCAGGACTGTGACGGGGACGGCAATTGCGAGTCACTCGATACGGACCAGTACTGCGGCAGCTGCAATACCCCGTGTACTGAGGGGAAGGTCTGCCAGGGTGGGGCGTGCGGCTGCCCAGTCGACACGAAGGAGTGCAGCGGCCAGTGCGTGCCGACGAGCTCGTTGTGCGGCGGCGTCTGCGACAACCTCTGTGGCACCGGCCAGGAGTGCTGTGGCAGCACCTGCACGACCCTCGGCACCGACACGAGCTGCGCCGCCTGCAACGACGCCTGTGGCGCTGACCAGTTCTGCGACCACGGGAACTGCGTCACCACCACCATGTGCGGAGACGGCGTGTGCAACGGGAGCGAGACGTGCAGCACCTGCCCAGAGGATTGCGGCCAGTGCTCTGGGACCGAATGCACGACGGACGCCGACTGCGTGCAGAGGCCGTGCTGCCACCCGAGCTATTGCGTCCCGGCCGCGCAGGCGCCTGCTTGCGACGGCATCGCGTGCGACGCTGGATGCCAGGAGTGGACACTGGACTGCGGCCAGGGCTACTGCACCTGCCAGAGCGGGATGTGCGGCGCGGTGTACACCGGTCCCTAGTGAGCTGACGGCACGGGACCCGCCAACGAGGAGCGAGCTCGGTCTGCCCCGCACTCGCTCCGCCGCGCGCCACTTGTGCAGGGCGGCTGCTTGGGCGCCGGCTGCGGTGAGGGCTGCGGCACCGACGGCCTGGTCTGTCAGGATTCGTCGTGGGGGCCGATGTGCGGCGAACCCTGCAGGCCTGTCTGAGACGAGGGGTGCCGCCACGCGGGCGCCGTCCCCGGCGGTTGCCGGGCGCTTCCCGCTGAGGGCCGGGGCGCCCGCGGCCGGAACCCCGGCGACAATGGGAGGCCTGGTCCCCGCGCCCTTCTCCAGCAACTCATGAGGCGGCATATGGACGATGCTCGTTTTGATGCACTGATCCGTTCCCTCAGAGCGGGAATGACGCGCCGGGGCATCACCCGGCTCCTGGCTGGGCTCGCCCTGGGAAGCGGAGGGCACGCACCGCCCATGCCGACTGCCGCCCGCCCGGCGAGCGCTGCTCCGGTCATGACCAGCGCGGCTCCCAGGTTTCGCACACGCTCTGTGGAGGACATCATGGCTCAGCGACTGTTCCGGACATCCGGGCTCGGCATCCTCGTCATCACCCTGCTGGGGCCCAGCCCGAGCCGGGCGGGCGACCAGCCAGAGCTGGTCATAAACGTATGATCACAAATACAATCATGCGCATGCATGTAAAGAATGCGATTGACCGTCGCTGACCGGAGATTTGTGATCTTGGCTACCGCACCGACTACTGACGAGACTCTCAGTCCTCCTCGCGAGGGGATGTTCCGCGAGCTGCTGACCATCCATTCCTTCCTGCGCCGGGATCTGGAAACGGTCCGCCGTCTGGCTCGTGATGCTCGCGACGGGCTGTCGCCACAGACTATCCTGGCCGAGATCCGTAACCTGGAGACGAACAGCCCGCTGTGGCGGCTCAAGTTCGGCTGTATGCACTACTGCCGCTTCGTGCACACCCACCACACGATCGAGGATGCGGCGGTCTTTCCTATGGTGCGCAAGCACGATCCCTCGCTGAACCGGGTGGTCGACCGGCTCGAGGAGGACCATCTCACGGTCCACCACATCACCGAGCGCATCGCCGCCGTGGCGGACAAGATTCCCAATGACGCCTCGGGCATAAGCCGTTTCCAGTTGGTCGAGGCGCTCACCGAGCTCGAGGAGCATTTGCTCGCGCACCTCGCGCTCGAGGAAAAGTCTCTCGGCCCGCTCCTCAGCACCTGGGAGACCTGGCCAGAGGAGTAGGCGCGATGAGCGACGCCGACCACCACGCGATCTCCGAGTGCGCCCTCGCCTGGCAGACACTGCGCATGGCCCACAATCGGGTCGCGCAACGGCTCGGCGCGGAGCTCTCCGTCACATGCGGCTTGGCGATCAACGAGTTCGACGTGCTGCTTTACCTGCGCTCCCATGCGCATGAGGCCGTGCGCATCGGCGCGCTCCTGCACGCGGTCTCGCTCAGCCAGCCCGCGCTCAGCCGGTTGGTGGCGCGACTGGAAGCGCGCGGTCTGCTGGGCCGCTCCGAGGCTGAGGATGACGCCCGCGCCGTCGTCGTCCGCCTGACCGAAACCGGGACCGAGCTCACCGACCGCGCTCTGCTCATCCACGCCCGGGTCGTGCACGAGACGCTGATCGACAAATGCTCGCAGGCGGAACGAACGGCGCTGCTGCGGACGCTGAGCCAGATCGCCCAGTAGCCGGTCCTGGCGTTCTCACCCGCTGCAATCTGCAGGAGCGGTCACCCCTCGTGCCCTCAGGCTCCAGGGAGCTGTCGGAGATCAACCGCGACTCCGGCAACCATCAAGATGAGAGCATCGGCTGTGCTCCCTACGATCTGATTGACACGCCCGAGGATATCGCGATAGTGCCGCCCCAATGAATTGGCAGGGACAACCCCCATACCGACCTCATTCGAGACAAGGATCAACGTCAAATCGCGGTCGCGTGCATCCGCCAGCAGAGCTTGTGCCTCGTTCACGACGGACGCTTCGATGGCGGTCCATGCCGTTGAGGGCATCATGTCCGCATCGTGCTCTGGACCGATCCCCTTCAGCAGGACATTACTGACCCACAGCGTCAGGCAGTCGATCACGACAGCCTCTCCAGGGGTCGCGTTCGCCTGGACCGCGTGCAGGAGATTGTGCGGCTCCTCGACTGTGCGCCAGGTAGCTGGCCGCTGCAACTGATGAGCCGCGATGCGTTCAGCCATCTCATCGTCACCGGCTGTTGCGGTGGCCACGTAGAGGACGTGACGACCGCTCTTCCTGGCGCGCTGGTCGGCCCAGGTACTCTTCCCGCTGCGCGCTCCACCGATAACGAGGGTAATGTGTCCGCTCACGGCCGTGTGGTCTTCCTGACCGAGCATTGGGCCGCGGTTTTCAGACCATTACTGGGAACGATTGCACTCATTGAAATCATTCGTCAGCCCCGTTCCGTGACCTGAACTTGAAGCAGATCCGGGATGTGTGCCTCGAGATGCGCCGTGTCGTTCAGCCGCTCGACCAACAAGCCATCCGCCGTCCACGTCAAGACCGAGAGACTGGCACAGTCCAGGCGCAGTCGCCAGTAGGATGACAGCTCCATACGTAGCGCTTGGGCGAGGGCGAGGCGAAGCGACCCCGCATGCCCCACAATCGCCACGCGTTCGCCGTCGCCATGAGCGAGCTCACGCATGACGCGCAAGACCCGCTCTGCCGCGACAGCGAGAGATTCGCCACCCGGCGGCGCGCCGGTACTCGGATCGATGAACCATGCCCGTGCGTCAGGGTCCGCGGCGACCACATCCGCATACGTCCGCCCAGCCCAGTTCCCAAAATCGATCTCGCCCAGAGCAGCGTTCACCTCCAGTGGGATCTGGCACGCGGCAGCGATGACCTCCCCGGTTTCCCGGGCTCGCCTCGCATCACTGCTGTAGACAACTGATGGCCCGAAGTCCCGCAATCGGTGCGCTGCCAACCAAGCCTGTGCCCTCCCTTCTGAGAGAAGCGCACCATCCAGCCCGGGAAGGCGATGATCATTCGGGTCGACCGCCAATGCGTGGCGGATCACGAACAGCCTGGTCACCCAGCAACCTCTGTGTGCGGCTTGCCCTGTTCCCGGAACTCAGTCATGGGATCGCCAGGGCGACGGCAACAAAGAGCACGGCGGTTTCAGTGACAACAGCAATTGCCCCATAGCTATCGCCGGTCAGACCACCGATTTGCCGCGTCAGCAGGCGGCCACAACCGAGAACGGCAACTGTGCCGGCCGCCAGGGCGATCACGCCTAGCCGGCCGCTGATGAGGGCGAGAAGGATGACGAAGAGCGTACCCACGATGCCCGCGGTGCGTGTGGCGGCGGCATGGAAGGTCGCGCCGACTCCCGACGTCCGCGCGGCCGGGAAGATCGCCAGGGCCATGAGCATCGCCCACCGGCTCATCGTGGCGGCAACGACGAGGGCAATGAAGCGGGCGTGGCCGGTGAGCTCGCTCAGACAGGCAAACTGACCAAGGAGGGCGACCCCTCCGGCAATGACGCCGAAGGCACCCACCCGGCTATCACGCATGATCATCAATCGTTGCTCGGGTGACCGCCCCCCGAAAATGCCGTCCGCGGTGTCCATCAACCCGTCGACATGTAATCCGCCGGTGAGGAGCGCCCCACCGGCAATAAGTAGTGCCGCGACTGGCCCGGCCGGGAGGATGTGGTCGAGCCCGAGGGCAAGTCCGCCAAGCAGCGCTCCGATGAGGGCGCCGATCAGCGGGAAGAGGGCAAGAGACCGCTCGGTAAGTGTTGGTGACGGCGCGACGTGGGGGACCGGGATGACAGTCAGGAAGCCAATGCTTCCCGCGATCGGTCCCCACCAGGGGGTGTGTTGGCGTGTCTCACTACTGACGAGATTGCGGCCTGCGATCGACCTGAGATCATCGTCCGCCGCCGAACGGTTCAAAACTCGATCCCTTTTTGGGCCTTGATCCCGGCGTCATAGGGATGCTTGATCGCGCGCATCTCCGTAACCAGGTCGGCGAAGTCGATCAGCTCGGGTGCGGCATCCCGCCCTGTGATGACCACGTGCTGGCCGGCGGGACGCCGCCGGAGGACGGTGAGTACCTCCTCGAGATCGAGCCAGCCAAACGTGAAGCAATAGGTCAGCTCATCCAGCACAACCACGTCGTAGGCGCCGCTCTCGATAGCGGCTCGGCAGCGATCCCATCCTTCATGGGCCAACGTGCGATCGCGCTCCAGATCGGTGCTGGTCCAGGTGAATCCACTGCCTAGGGGAACGACTTCAATGTCCATCTTGCGCGCGGCCCGCGACTCTCCCCAGTTGCCGCTTTTGGCCTTGATGAACTGGAACATAGCGACGCGCAGACCTTGACCCCAGGCCCGAAGGAGCAGGCCAAGCGCTGCCGTAGTTTTCCCTTTGCCATCTCCGGTATGGACGATGACCAACCCCTGGCCGCGGCGGTCGGGCCGGTTGCGATGCGCCGCCAGCGCCTCCCGCTGGTGCGCTCGTGTCTCGGCGCTCAGAGGGTCGCTCGAAGTCGGGTCAGTGAGATCCGCCGGTGGTGTCATCTCATCCATCCTTCCTCACTCACTTTCCGCCCTACCGCACAAGGGACGGGTCCGCCTTCTGCGGGCTCCTCGTGGGGAACGCGTCATCGTTCAGAGGCCGTGGTCGTGCCGCGGGTGGGAGCACGACCGGCCGTCCGCTTTGGGGATGGGGAACGACCGTGACGTCCAGTCCGTAGACCGCGGCGATCCAGTCCGCCGACAACACCGTCTCCGGCGTTCCATGCACGAGGATGCGCCCTTCGCGCATGAGCGAGAGCTCATCGCAATACGCGGCGGTGAGATTGAGATCGTGGAAGACACCCAGAATCGCCAGACCGCTCTCCCTGGCCAGCCGCAGCGCGAGATCGAGGATGGCCAGTTGATGGGGGAGATCGAGATGGGCCGTGGGCTCGTCGAGGAGCAAGACAGTCGGCTCCTGGGCGAGAGCTCGCGCTAGGAGCAGACGCTGCTGCTCCCCGCCAGAGATCTCACCGACGCGTCGGTCGACAAGGTGGGTAGCATCGACGAGTGCCAGTGCACGCTGCACGATCGCCTCGTCTACCGGCGAGGTTCCACGGAGTATCGCCTGGTGCGGTGTGCGTCCGGCCACCACGATATCCCAGCCGGTGAACGCCTCAGGCATCAGTGGCTGCTGCGGCACCACCGCCACCTGCCGCGCGATCTCGGTGCGGCCGAGTGAGCCGAGGGTTCGCCCCTCGAGACGAATCGACCCCTGCTGAGGATGCAGGAGCCCGGCGGCCAGCCGTAGGAGCGTCGACTTGCCCGATCCATTAGGCCCCAGCAGGCCAACGAACCGACCCGGCCATAGCGCCAGCGACGCGCCGCTCACGACGGGAGACCCACCGTGGCCGAAGCCGAATGTGACGTGATCGACCTCGAGCAAAGGTCGTGCGCTCACCAGAACGCGATTCGCTTCTGCCGCCGCAGGAGGAGGAGAAAGAACGGCGCGCCAACGGCGGCGGTGATGACCCCGACGGGGACCTCACTCGGTCCAGCCGCGGCGCGTGCTCCGGTATCGGCGGTGATCAGAAATGCCGCTCCCAGGAGCGCCGCCGTCGGGGCCAACCGGCGATAGTCCGGCCCGATCAGGAGGCGCGTGATGTGCGGCACGACCAGTCCGACGAAACCAATCAGCCCCCCGACGGAGACGGCGGCCGCCGTGGCCAGAGTTGCCGCGCCGATGAGCAGGAGTTTCGCGGGCTCCACCGCGATGCCGAGGGCGGCGGCTTGCTCCTCCCCAAACTGCATCGTGTTCATGACGCGGCCACCGAGCACCATGAGACCGGTGCTGAGGAGCACCATCGGTGTGATCAGACGCACCTCATGCCAGGTTGCCACGTTGAAGCCACCGAGGAGCCAGGAGTAGATGACCAGTAGCTGGTCACCGCGGATGTACATCAGATAGGCGGTTGCCGCGCTGGCCGCCGCGCTGATGGCAATACCAGCGAGCAGGAGCGTGGTGGTTGGCACGCTGCCACCGATACGAGCGATTAGGTAGACCAGCACGACCGCGATATTTGCTCCCACAAAGGCGAGCACTTGCACCGCGCCGCCGCGAGAGAGATCCGCCGGGATAGGCAAAACGAACGCGAGCACAGCGCCGAGACTGGCTCCGGAGGCGACACCCAGCAGATACGGATCCGCCAGGGGATTGCGAAAAACGCCCTGATAGGTGGCTCCGGCGACTGCGAGCGCGGCTCCAACGAGGCCGGCCAGGACGATGCGTGGCAGGCGAATCTCAAGCAAGATCGTCTCGGCAGTTGATGATGCCGGCGCCGATGCGGCGAGCCCGAACCGCGAAAGCAGGAGCTCATAGGGCAGCGCTGGCGACAGGGGTGCTTTGCCCACCGCAAGCGCCAGCAGCCCAGCCACACAAACGCTCACCGCCGCGATGATGATGGGCGTCACGGTTCGAGAACGTGCTGACAGACCTCCACTGAACAACCCGGGCGCGGCGGGAGCGGTGACGAGCTTCACGATCCTGATTCGGGCAACAGCTCAGGATGGAGCGCCGCCGCGATCGCTTCCAGCCCGTCGACCACGCGGGGCCCAGGCCGGGCCACGAGGTCGGCATTGAGCAAGACGATCCGTCCCTGCTGGACCGCACTCACCTGTTGCCATCCTGGGCGGGCGGCAACCTGCTCGGCGGTAATCCCGGCTTCATGGTCCGCCAGGAGAATGACCTCCGGGTCGGCACTGACGACCGCTTCAGCGCTCAGCTGCGGCCAGAGTTCCGTGGCGCCGGCGGCCACGTTGTCTCCGCCGGCGCGGGAGATCAGGTCATCGACAAAGGAGCCCGGACCAGCGGTGTAGAGATCGGGGCTCAACTCGAAGAAGACCCGCGGCCGCGGTGCGCCGGCAACGGCATCCGTGACAGCGTCGACCCGCGCCTGGAGCTCACAAACCACGTGCTGCGCTCGCGACGACACGTCGGTGATCGTGCCGACGCGCAGCATGCCGGAGAAGACCTCGTCCAGGTCCGTGGGCTCGATCACGATGGTCGGCAGTCCCAGAGCATCGAGCTCAGGCAGAACAGTTGCGACATGCGCTTCCGTCGCCAGGATGAGATCCGGCTCGGTCGCGACGATGCGCTCGAGATCTGGCTCGAGGTAGCTGCCAACCTGGGGTTTTTGCCCGGCCTCAGGAGGATAGGTGGAATACGAGTCGACGCCGACGATCCGCTCGGCGAGCCCAAGCGCGAAGAGCATTTCAGTGTTACTTGGCGCGATCGACACGATGCGGGTAGGAGATCGCTCGATCGTCACCTGGCGACCAGCGTCGTCCGTAATAGTCAGAGGAAACGCCGTGGGTTCTGCAGCAAGGGGAGTCGCCGCGCACGTCACGGCGACGGGTGATGCCTGAGCAGATACGTCTGCCGCACCCAGCAGGGGCGCGAGCAGCAGAACCACGAAGGCGAACAGGGATACACCGGCAGTGCGCACAGACCACCTCCTCGGGTGCACGAGCGCGGTGCCGGTGATGGCCAATGAAGCAGGGAATCACAGACCCTGCAGACTCTTCACGGCCATGAGGTGCCGCCGCGACGCTCCGTCACAGCGATCCTGGAGGCCGCGAGACGCCGGCATCCACGCAGAGGCGGGCATTCTGGCTCCCGAGCCATGGACGGCCCGGTTACAGCTGCGGGACAGCGCCGGCTTTACACCGGACTTCCCCCATTTCAGCCTCACCCCTTCAGACGAGGCCCTCTGCTGCGCATTCGGTTGTCGGCGCACACTACCACGGGGTTCCGAGGTCGTCAAAGACGCGTGCAAAGCTGGTGACCATGGCCGCTTCGTGCACAATCTGCTGGCTCTCGGCGAGGCGGAGTACAAGGGTCGCGCGGTCATCCTCTGCCTGACTGATACCGGGACCGCGCTCATCGAGCGCGCCCTCGTCATTCACGCTCGGGTCGTGCCCGAGACGTGGATCGACAAATGCTCGGAGGCGGAACGAACGGCGCTGCTGCAGACGCTGAGCCGGATTGGGCAGTAGCTGCCCCAGCGGAGTTCTCGCCCGTTGTGGTCGGCATGAACAATGACTGCGCGGGCATCGTTATGCAGATGGCGTCCTTGTCTACAACGCCGATGTGTCAACGCTCTCAGGCGACCTGATGCGCGACTTCAACCCCATCCGACCCAGTTACCACCTCTACCGCAAGAGTTTTGATCTCGATCCCGGGCTTCGGCAGTCCACGAACGGGCCGATCGTGTGGAAACGGCTGACCGCGCTCACGATAGCCCTCGAGGTGCAGGAGCACGGCCTCCGCGGCTGAAGCGTAGGCCTCGTCAACCGTTCGGCCCCAGGTCAGCACGCCGGGCAAGGCCGGCACCGCGGCATTCACGGCGCTGCCATCCAGCTCGGGGGTCAAAACGACGGTATAGGTTCTGGTGGTATTCATCAGAGCAGCTCCTGAAACTCAGCTTGGGTCATCCCTGCCTGCTTGATAATGGCAGCGAGGGTGCCTTTCGGTACATCGCCGCGGTGCATTGCGATCGTGAGATCCTCAGGCTGATCATCGTGGCGTAATCGAAGATGGCTCCCAACTTGTCGCACTTCATACCAGCCGGCTCGCTTGAGCGCTCGGACGATGTCGACCGCCGTGACCTGGGGCAGCCGCTGGCCTCGTGGACTCACCGCTTTCGTGCATTGGACGTATTGTTTCCGAGGCCCAACGTATCACGCATGTTCTGGAGTGGTTGCATGGCTATGTCTGTCGCCTCTTGGTCCCTGCCGCTGTCACACGTTCTCACCTTAGAAGCGAGCAATACGCAGCCTCGTGGAATTAAACACGTAACGGAGCATCACAAGGCGAAGCATCGAATCTCATACCCTGTTACTCTGAAATCGTCCTGTGACAATCTGGCCATTGACAGCACACTCTTCCCCACATATCGTATGCCTCTCGGCGGTTCACCCCTACTGCTAGGGGTGAGTCAACAGGGAACCCGGTGCGAAGCCGGGGCTGCCCCGCAGCGGTGATTGGGAACGACCGCCGTCAGAAGCACTGGTCCGAATCGCTCGGACTGGGAAGCGACGGCTACTAGGAGCTCCGGTCGCGCCACGCGCAGCGCAACTGGTCTGCCCATAAGCCCGAAGACCTGCCACTGAGCCACGCCATTGCAGTGCTGCACGTGCAGGTGCAAGGGCGTGGATGTGACCCGGGCCTCCGCGGGAGGGGCCAGCGGGTGAGCGTCGCATCCTCAAGGGCGTCGTGAGCGGGAGATCGGCTCACATCGCCACGGCGTCTCTCCTCGTCCCATCCTCTCGCTCGGTCGCAGGTGAAATCGTCGTCCGCGGGGACGGCGGTCGGATCGGTTGTGGTTCCCGGCTCGCGTTCTGGCGCGGCCGGCAGCCACGGCGTCCCTCCGTCGTCTCCGTCCGAACCCGCGAGATATCCGGCGTGGCCGTTCCCGAGCGGTCCCCTGGAACGGAGAGCGCGAGATGGTCCTCGAAAAGGAACAGGAACGAGCACAGGTAGACGAGCAGATGCATTCCTTGCAAGGAGCGGCTCGTGTCGTCGACGTCATCGACGAGGCGGCTCGATTCATGGGGAGGCTGGTCCGCAAGCGCGATGGGCGGGTGGCTCCCTTCGATCGCTCGCGAATCGCCCACGCGGTGGAGATGGCGGTCCGCGCCGAGCTCGGGATCCCCTTTCCCGATCCAATCGCCGCGGTGACCGCCGCCCAGGTCGACGCCATTGTCACCACGGTCCTGGCCGCGCTGCCCTCGGTCGCTGAAGGAGAGGTCGTGGCCACCGTCGAAGCGATCCAGGACGAGGTGGAGCGGGCGCTGATGGCGGCCGGAGCCTTCGCCGTCGCCCGCCGCTACATCCTCTACCGCGAGGCCCGTGCCCGGCGTCGCGAGGAGCAGGCGCTCCGGCTGCGCGACGCCGAGGGTCAGGAGGTGCTGCTCAACTTGGCGCTGCTGCGCTCCTGGATCGCCGAGGCCTGCGCCGGCTACGAGGATCGCGTCTCGGCCAAGGCGATCGCCGAAGAGGTGCTGGCCGGTCTCCCCGCCGGGGCGCCACTGGCCGATCTGGAACGCTCGATCGTGCTGGCGGCGCGAACGCGTATCGAACACGACCCTGCCTACTCGTTCGTCGCCGCGCGGGCGCTGCTACGTGGTCTCTACGCCGAGGCGCTGGGACGGCGGGTCGGTATCGACGAGACCCGTGCCGCCTATCCCCTTGCCTTCGTCGAGTACGTGCGGCGCGGGGTGGAGCTGGAACTGCTGGCGCCGGAGATGCTCGACTTCGACCTGGAGCGGCTGGGCGCGGCGCTGGCGCCGGAACGGGATCTCGCCTTCCAGTATCTTGGCTTGCAAACGCTCTACGACCGCTATCTGATCCACCACGAACAGCGGCGCATCGAGTTGCCCCAGATGCTCTGGATGCGGGTGGCCATGGGTCTCGCCCTGCGGGAGGAGGAGCGCGAGGAGCGGGCCATCGCCTTCTACAACCTGATCTCGTCGTTCCGCTTCTGCCCCTCGACGCCGACGCTCTTCAATGCCGGCACACGCTACCCCCAGCTCTCCTCGTGCTACCTCTCGACCGTCGGCGATGATCTCGGCGAGATCTTCAAGACGGTGCGTGACAACGCCCTCCTCTCCAAGTGGAGCGGCGGCATCGGCAACGACTGGACCCCCGTGCGCGCCCTCGGCAGCCACATCAAAGGCACCAACGGCGCCAGCCAGGGCGTCGTCCCCTTTCTCAAGGTGGCTAACGACACCGCCATCGCGGTCAATCAGGGTGGCAAGCGCAAGGGCGCGGTCTGCGCTTACCTCGAGACCTGGCACCTCGACGTCGAGGAGTTTCTCGACCTGCGCAAGAACACCGGCGACGACCGCCGCCGTACCCACGACATGCACACCGCATTGTGGATCCCGGATCTGTTCTTGCAGCGAGTGGAGGCCGATGGTGACTGGACGCTCTTCAGCCCGAGCGACGTCCCCGATCTGCACGACCTCTATGGCGCCGCCTTCGCCCGTCGCTACGCCGACTACGAAGCCGCGGTCGAGCAGGGCAAGATCGCCAATGCCAAACGGCTGCCCGCGGTCGACCTCTGGCGAGCCATGCTAACCGCGCTCTTCGAGACCGGCCACCCGTGGATCACCTTCAAGGACGCTGCCAACGTGCGCAGCCCGCAGGACCACGCCGGGGTGATCCATAACTCGAATCTCTGCACTGAGATCCTGCTCAATACCAGCCAGGACGAAGTCGCGGTCTGCAACCTGGGCTCGGTCAATCTCGCCGCCCATGTCAGCGCCGGGGGCATCGACCACGACCGCTTGCGGGAGACGGTGCGCGTCGCTATGCGCATGCTCGACAACGTGATCGATCTCAATCACTACCCCATCCCGGAGGCGCGCGCCGCGAACCTGCGTCACCGGCCAGTCGGTCTCGGTCTAATGGGGTTCCAGGACGCCCTCTGGGAGCTCGGCATCGGCTACGCCTCGGAAGCGGCGGTCGCCTTCGCCGACAGCAGCATGGAGGCTCTCTCGTACTACGCGATCCTGGCCTCGACCGAGCTGGCACAGGAGCGTGGCCCGTATCCGTCCTTTGCTGGTTCGAAGTGGGACCGCGGTCTCCTGCCTATTGATACGGTGCCGCTGCTCGCCGAGGAGCGCGGCGAGCCGGTGGACGTCGACCTGGGGTCGACGCTCGACTGGGAACCGGTGCGGGCGGCGGTGCGCGCCCACGGCATGCGCAACAGCAACACGATGGCCGTCGCCCCCACCGCCACCATCGCCAACATCCAGGGGGTCAGTCAGTCGATCGAGCCGCTC
>Ga0307415_100000682_pt1 | contig 15088 bp, 9 predicted proteins | sample DK1Cmetagenome_FD_204524 | JGI IMG/M metagenome (GOLD analysis project Ga0307415, IMG submission 204524) | Maize rhizosphere microbial communities from greenhouse at UC Davis, California, United States - DK15-C-2 | ecosystem: Host-associated > Plants > Roots > Rhizosphere > Soil | place: USA...
GCACGGGGTCGTAGCCGAGCTGGTCGGCGTCGCCGTCGCGCATGAAGCCCTCCTGCAGGGCGGTCAGGACCTGCGGCGCCTGGTCGATCGGCCACCGCAGGATGAAGCCCCACACGTGGTAGAGCTCAGCGAGGTCGTAGGTGACGTCGAGCAGGACGCCGAAATTGCCGCCCGTCCCGCCGCGCACGGCCCAGTGCAGGTGCTTGTTGTGCTCGCGGCCGGCGCGGATGATGCGGCCGTCGGCCAGCATCACGCGAACTTCGCGCACGCGGTCGCAGTTGACGCCGTACTCGCGCGTCGTGAAGCCGTAGCCGCCGCCCTGCATGTATCCGGCGATGCCGACGTCGGCACAGGTGCCGCCCGGCACGTGCAGCATGTAGATGTCCAGCGCCGCGTTGAGCTGCCCGAAGTTGACGCCCGAACCGACCGTCGCGGTGCGCGCGCCGTAGTCGACGGCGACGTGGTTCATCAGGCTCACGTCGATCGTCAGCCCGTCGTCGACGCCCGAGAACCCGCATACGCTGTGGCGCCCCGAGCGCGCGCGCAGCGGCCAGCCCTCGGCCTCCGCGCAGGCAAGCGCCAGCGCGACGTCGGTCTCGGTCGCGCAGAACACGATGGCGAGCGGCTGCGACGGGTACAGCGGGTTGGCGGCGCTGGCGGCCCCATAATCCTCCATGCCGGGCACGGAGATGAACCCGCGCAGCCGCTCCTGCAGCTTGACGAGCGCCGACGGCGTGCCCGGCGGCAACGACCGCAGGCGCGCGGCCTTGTGGACGGCATGGGTGTCGGCTTTCACGGACATGGGTCAGGCGGGCTCCTCGGTGAAGGGAATCTCGAGCGCGCCTTGCATGTAGGCGCACAGCAGGTCGGGGTCCCAGGCGCCGAGCCAGAATGCGGTCCTCCAAGGGTTCTTCGAGTCGGTGCCGCCAGGGTCGAGCGTCCCGCCGGTCGTGCCGACCTGGTCGCCCGTGATCGTCGCGGGCGGCCCCAGCATCGGGAAGGCGAAGCGCTCGACGAAGTAGCGCGCCATGATGCGGCGGTCAGTCGGCGTGGCGACGGCTATCTTCAGTTCCGCTATGCGCCCGTCGAGCGCCGTCTGCTTGGTCGGGTCGGTCTCCTCGGCGCGCTCCTGCTCGAGCATGGCGAGGCGGTCCGTGACCACCTGCAGCGAGTCCCAGATCCCCGTCGCGTGGCCGATCGTCTGGGGCTCGTACTGCATGCCGTCGGCCGCCTGAACCGCGATCACCGCGGGCGCGACCTCCCACACGGGCGCGTCGGGGTTGCTCGGGTCGAGCGGCATGTCGCGCCTGATCGTGAGCTGCGGCGCCGTCACCTGCAGGTGGAACGGTACGATCGGCTCGTAGCCGGGGAGGGAGATCGTCCACTGGCGATTCTCGAGCACGGGGCCGTCCAGTAGGTCAACCGTCGCGCCGACGAGGGCGGGACACGCCCTCCCGTCGGTCCGCACCGCGCTGCGCACCGTTACGCCGAGCGGCGGTGACCCCGACCGGGGCGTCCAGTTCGCGGGCGGCTGCAGGTACAGGACGCGGTCGAGGTCGGGCTCGCCGGCGAACGCGAACGTGTAGCCGCTGACGCCGCGCGGCTCGTCGGACGGGTCCGGGTCGGTCGGGAGGCGCAGGACGATCCAGCCCTCGAACGAGAGGACGAGGATCACCGACCGACCCGCATGTTGGTCGCGAAGTCGCGCGCGATCCGGACGAGGTTCTGGTGCACGAGCGCCAGGCGGGCGCAGACCGCCGGCGCATAGCTCGCCGTGTCTGCGGCCAGCACCCCGGCCTCGTCGGCGAGGCTGTCGAGGCAGCCGGAGATGACCATCCAGGCCGACCGCCGGTGCGGTAGCAGCGCGATGTCCCGCGCGTACGTGAAGGTCGGGGCGGCCGTCGTTGCTCCGTCGGCGTGTGCGGGCAGCTGCGTGCAGACCTCGCCCAGCGGTCGCAGGACGCCCGTCATCATCGGGAAGAACACGGCCGCCTGCAGCGCCGCGAGCTCGGCGCGCGACTCGTCGGCGTGTGCGAAGAAGCGGTGCAGCAGCAACAGGATCGTCGCGTAGGCGAAGTCGAACAGATCGCGCACCGCGAGGCTGGATGCGACGGTGACCGCCCCCGGCGCGCAGGGGTCGGCGACGACCGGGCGGGCGGGGTCGAAGCCGGGATCGGCGCGCAGCTGCTGCTCCAGCTGCTCGAACATGTCGCAGAAGCGGGCGAAATGGCTGGTCGGGCTGCCGCCGGGCGTCCCCTCGCCTTCGAGGACGATCTGGGCGACGGTCGCCTGCGCCGACTCGAGGTCGGTCACGGCGGTGAGATAGACGTCGTAGACAGGGTGGTTGGGCGTCTGAACGCCGCGGATCGGGACGGGGATGATCGCCGGCGTCGTGTACTGGGCGCCCGGCGGCCCGATGAAGAGGTCGGGCCCGTCGAGGGCGGACAGCAGCTCGGAGATCTCCTCGTACAGCAGCGCGATCGAGTTGTGCTCGGGCGCCCTTTCGTCGAGCGCCTGCAGGCGCTTCAGGTCCGCACCGGCCGGCTGCGCGGGCATCTCGAAGAAGATGAAGCGCCTCAGCGCCTCGAGGCCGAACGGCTCGAGCCGGAACGGGATGCCGAGGTCGTATGCGCGCGGGCCGAGAGGGAAGTCCGGGCGTGACAGGCGTGGAGCCTCCCCGATCGCGGTCAGCAGGTTCGAGACGAGGCCGAGGTGCTCCATCTCCTGGCGCGCGATCAGCAGCACGCTCGCGCCCCACTGGCGCATCAGCTCGAGCTGCTGCCAGTTGACCCCCTCGTCGACCGATCGCTTCAGCGAGAGGTACGCGTGCAGGTACTGGCACAGCAGCGCGTGCTCGAGCTCCGCCGCCTCGGACAGCAGGGCGGCCAGCCGCCGCCGGCCCGGCCCTAGCCCGCCGAGCGTCTGGTCCGTTGCCGTGCTCACGAGGGCACCGCGAAGGTCGCGAGCGCCTCGTCGAGGCGCGCCGCCAGGCCGGCCGCGCCGGTGCTCTGGGCACAAGCGAGACCCTCCTGGATCGCCTCGCGGGCGGTCGCCTGATCGCCCGTGCGCAGCGCGAGCACCGCGCGGACGCGCTGCAACTCGGGCTCGGCCCAGCGGTCGCCCGAGCGGCGCAGCCAAGCGAACGCGTCCTCGAGGACCGCGCCCGCGGCGTCCAGGTCGCCGGTCGTCGCAATCGCCTCGGCGACCTCGGCGAGCAGCGACGGGCGCATGATCACCGCGCCGCCGCCCTCCCACATCGCGATGCCAGCGCGAGCGCGCTCGGCCGCTCCCGCCTCGCCGCGGCGGGCGCGTACCCAGCCGGCGTGCACGTTCGCCTGCGCCTCCCAGTTCGGGAACCCCTCGGCGATCGACTGGGCCGCCGCCTGCTCGGCGCAGTCGAGCATCGCGTCGTGCTCGCCCATGACGAAGTGCACGACGCTGGCGGCGATCTCCACCCATGCCTCGCTGAACGGGTGCCGGTAGCGCGTCACGTGCGCCCGGGCGCGCTCGATCGCCGCGTGGGCCGCCGGTCTGTCACCCTGGGCGGCGGCGGCCATCGCGACGTGCACCTGCCCGACCGGATACGGGTCGCGTCCGAACATGTGCGCGTGCACGTGGTGGCGCTCGGGCTCGTAGAGCTCCGCCGCGCGCGCCAGCCGCCGTCGCGCTTCGGCGAAGCGCCCGAGGTAGAAGCAGCAGTTGCCGAGCTCGGTCTCGACCTCGAGAACGAGGCCCGGATCGCCGAGCCTCTCCGCGACGGCGAGCTGCTCGATGCCGAGCTCGACGGCCTCCTCCATCTCCCCGTTGACGATCCGGAACGTGATCAGCCCGAGCATCGCCGGGATCAGCTGCGGCGCGCCCTCCACCTCCGCGCACAGCGCCGCCGCGCGCTCGTAGTGCGCCCGCACCGCGGGGACCGTCCAGCCCTGCGTCGCCACCAGCGGGAGCGGGGCGAGCACGCGCAGCCCGAGCTCGAGCTGGGCTCGGTCGGGGCCCTCCGGCAGCTCGGCGACGAGCCCGAGGGCGCGCTCGAAGTGGCTCGAGGCCTCCTGCAGCGCCGAGCGCTGGAGCGCGAGCATCCCGGCCGCGTGCCACTGGCCGATCGCCGCCTGCGTCTCGCCCGCGTACTCGAGGTGCCGCGCGACGCGCTCGGGCTCGGCGGCCGCGGTCTCCCCGAACCCGCTCAACAGCGTCTCCGCGATGCGTCTGTGGTAGCGGCGCTGTCGCTCGCGCAGCAGTGAGTCGAGCGCCGCCTGCTGGATCAGCGCGTGGCGGAACTCCCAGGCGCCGCCGTCCGCCCCGGACACCACACCGTCCTCGCGCAGCCGCGCCAGGCCGACGGCCAGCGTCTCCTCGTCGAGCTCCCCAAGCGCGGACAGGAGGTCGAGCTCGAAGCGCGGCCCGACGGTCGCCGCGAGCTGCGCGACGGCGCGCGCGGCGTCGTGGCGGTCGAGACGCGCCATCAAGCAGCCGTAGAGGGTCGTCGGGATGCGCTCGGCCGAGCCGTCGGCGGCGATCACCGCGCGGGTGAGCTCCTCGGCGAACAGCGGCACGCCGCCCGCACGCTCGGCGATCGTGCGGGCGACGTCCCCGCTGAGCCCGGCGCGCCGGCCCGCGTCGCCGATCAGCTCGACGGTCGACGCGAAGTCGAGGCGGTCGAGCGCCAGCTCCTGCACCGATCGCAGCCATGGCGCCTGGAGGCCGGGTCGCGATGTCACGAGCACCAGCAGCGGGGCCGTCGGCGCGTCGAGCAGGCGGCCGATCCACTCGATCGTCGTCGGGTCGCCCCAGTGCAGGTCCTCGACGACGAGCAGGAGTGGATGCCGGTCTGCCTCGGCCAGGATCGCCGCGCGCAGCACGTCGAGGCCCTCCTGGCGCCGGCGACCGGCGCTCATGGCGGCAACCGCGGGGTCGACGGCCGCGCGCACGCCGAGGACGTCGGCGAGCAGGACGGCCGCGTGCGCTGCCGGGAGGCCCGCCGCGACGCGCTCGATCGCGCCGGCCTCGTGGATGCTCCAGTGCCGCGAGAGCGCCGCCGCGATCGGGGACAGCGCCTGGTTGCGCAGGTACGGCGAGCACTCGGCGGCGATCACCTGCATACCGAGCTCCCCGGCGGCGTACGCCTGCGTCGCATGGGCCAGCCGTGACTTGCCGATCCCCGGCTCCCCGGACAGCAGGAGCACCGAGCGGCTGCCCTCGCGCGCTGCCCGGCAGGCTTCGCGTAGCAGCCTGCGCTCCTGCGTGCGCCCCACGAGCGGCGACAGCCCGCGGCGCGCCCGCGACTCGAAGCGGGCGGGCGCCTCGAGCGGACCTGCGACACGGTAGAGCGCGACCGGCTTCGAGACGCCCTTGAGCGTGTGCTCCCCGAGCGGCTCGAGCTCGAAGTTGCTCTCCACGAGCTCGCGGGTCGAGGCCGTGATCACGCAGCAGTCGGGCTCGCAGGCCGCCTCGACGCGGGCCGCGATGTTGGGCGTATCCCCCCAAGCCATCGTGCTGCCGCGCACGTCGGCCGACTGGCCGCCGACGACCGCCGTCCCCGTGTGGACCCCGACGCGCACCGACAGCGCGACGCCGTGCTCGGCGCGGATGGCGGGGCGTGCAGCGACGATCGCCTGCACGAGCTCGCAGGCGCACCGGACGGCGCGGACGGCGTCGTCCTCCGCGGCGACGGGATAGCCGTACAGCACCGTGACGCCGTCGCCTGCCCAGGTGGCGACGTGGCCGCCCGAGCGGGCGATCACCGCGTTGCAGACGTGGTGGTAGCGGCGCATCACGGTGCTGAGGTCCTCGGGGTCGAGCGCCTCGGACAGCAGGGTGGAGGCGACGAGGTCGCACATCACGACCGTCAGCAGTCGGCGCTCGATCTGCTCGGGGTCCGCGCCGCGGCGCACCAGCACTCCGCCGGTGTCGTCGGCGACGCGGAGGACATCGACGAGTTCCTCGCGGAGCACGTCGAGCGTCTCGTCGTCGAGCTCCAGCTCGAGCTGCAGGGTGCGCCGCGAGACGCGGCCGCGCCGCTGGAGGAGTGCAATCGCCCGGTCGACCGCGGTGCTGAAGTCGGTCACCGCCCAACACTACGGGGAGGTCGTGCGCCCGACAACCGCGAGCGTTTCGTCGGTTACTCGACGAAGCGATGGTGGTGCCCGAACCGCTTGCCCAGGAGTTCTTCGGGTTCAGGCCGTTCTCGATCATCGACGGCGTGCCCACTCCGACGCGATCGCGACGTCGTCGTTGAGGTGCCATCACACGTCGTAGGCGAAATACTGCTCGCCCCGAAACTGCCTGAGCCTGCTGGCTTGGAGCGCGGGCGTTGGGACCCTTGCCAGGCTTCCGTCGACTCGCTATTTGACCCACGCCTGCGCAACCAGCGGCCCGTAGCGCAGGTGGTACTGGTAGTTACCGAGGCGTTCCGAGGTGACTTGGGCCGTCTCACTGGAGAGGATCGGGACGACGGGGGCGCGCCGGACGAGCTCACGGTCGATGCGGGCCCAGATGCGGGTGGCGGCTGCCGCCTCAGTCGCCTCGAGCGCGTGAGCGCGCCGCATGAGGGCGTCGAGCGCGGGATCGCAGAACTGCGCCTCGTTCACCGCGGGCGCGGCGCCCGGATGATTCTTGGCCCTGCAGGAGAGAAGCGGCTCGATCACGCCCGAGGCGCTCGGCAGGGCACCGACCCAGCCATTCGCCCCCGCCTGAGCGCGGTGGCGTCCGTCGACGGTCCACTGGAGATGGCGCGCCGGGTCGAACCGCGCTTCGAGCGTTGCGTGATAGCCGATGCGCCGCAGCAGCCGCACGAACCGGCGCCCTAGGTCACGCCAGAACTCATCGCCCTTGACCACCCAGAACCTGACGCGCATCCCCGCCGTTCCCGAGCGCTCGACCAACCGGCGCGCTCGATCGAGGTCGGGCGCCGCCGCCGAAGCGTTGTTGGCCCGCGAGCGCATTGCGTACGGGCAGTACGGATCGTACCCGGGGAAGCCGGGCGGTAGGAGCTGACACGTCGCCCTGTTCGCGGCGCCGGACGGGTACGGAATCGCCGGTGTGAACTCACGACGGTCGAGCGCGTACGCGACGGCGCGCCGCGCGTCGGCGCTGCTGAACGGCGCGACGCGCGTGTTGAGCCAGGCATAGATGAGGAACGACAGCGGCTGCTTGCGCACGCGCGTCGGAGCTTCGACCGTAAGCCGGTCGAGCTGGTCTCCGACGGGATCCATGACGATGTCGGCCGTGCGGATCGCTGCCTGGTCCCCGGGAGGCGCGCTGCGCCAGACGATGCGGTCGGGATAGCCGTCGGGCTGCGCCTCCTGCGACCACGGGCGGAAGCGTGCATTGCGCTCGAGCGTCAGCCGGCGCGGCGACGTCGAGGCAACTCGGTAGGGGCCGGTGCCGACCAGGCCGGATCCGGTCAGGTCGCGCAGCGGCGCGCCCGCCGGCAAGACCCCGTACACGGGCGTTGCCAGGTTGAGCAGGAAGTCGGGGTTCGGGCGCTGCAGGTGGAACGTCACGGCGCCGGTCGCGTCGTCGGTCGTGATGCCTGCCGAGAGGTCGCAGCGGCGACGGCTGCAGCCCGCCTGACCGCGCAGCCCGAGCGGGAAGGCCCCGACGGTGATCGATTCCATCCGATGCAGCCGCTCGATGCTGGCGCGCACGTCGCGCGCCTGCACTGGCGCGCCCGTCGAGTAACGCAACCCGGGACGCAACTGGAATCGGTAGGTGAGGCCGCCGTCGGCCGGCTCGGGCAGCGCGCGGGCGAGGTCCGGCACGAGCGCCGCGCCGGCGACGCCGCCGGCGCGGCGATGCCCGACGAGGCCGTCGGCGACAACCGCCAGCAGTGCGAACGTCTCGTCGTCGGGTTCGGCCACTGCCGGGTCCAGCGTGATCTTGTCGGCGTCGGAGGCCATGACGAGCGTCCCGCCACGGTGGCTGTCCGGTGCGGGCTGCGCCGCCGTCCACAGTCGTCCGTCGACCGCGGTCACAGCGCTCGGCGCGGCACCCACCCTGTGCCGCCGGGTGACCTGCCCGGTCCGCGGGTCCAGGCGGCTCAGCGTCCCCGCGCCGGCGCCGGCGACCCAGACGGCACCCTGCGCGAGCACGAGGGCGGACGGCCTCTGGCCGACGCGCGTGAGCGCCGTCACGGCATTGGTGCGCGGGTCGATGCGAGACACCGTGCCGTCGTCCGCGTTGGCGATCCACACGCCGCCCACCCCGGCCACGATGGCGGCCGGGCCGTTGCCGACACGGACCGTGGCGACGGGCCTCCCTCGGGACGGGTCGATCCGTGTCACCGTCCCGTCGCTCTCGTTGGCGACCCACACCGCGTCGGCGCCCACCGCGATGCTGCTGGGCAACGCGCCGACGGGGATCCGGCGAAGTTTCCTCCCGGACCGCGCGTCGATCTGCGAGACCGTGCCGTCGAGCGCGTTTGCCACCCACACGCTCCCCGCGCCCGCGGCCACGGCGCGCGCGCCGTTGCCGACGGCGATCCGCCGTACCACGGTGTTGGTGCCGACGTTGACCCGCGCCAGGGTGCGGGTGTTGCTCGACAACGCCCAGACCGCACCCTCGCCGGCCGCGACCGCCGTCGTGCCCGGCCCGATCGGCACCGTGTCGACGGTCCGGACGTCGGCCGGCTCCACTCGCACGAGGAGGCCCCGGTCGCCGTCGGCGACCCATACGGCGCCCGGCGTCGCCGCCATCGCGACGGGGCGCCCGCCGGTCTGCACCTGAGCGACGACTCGGCCACTCGCCGCGTCGACCACGCCGACCGCGTCGCCGTCGATGTGACCCAGGTCCCGCTCGTCGCGAGGCAACCCGACCAGCACCAGGCCGACGATCGCGAGCGCGACAAGGCCAAGTCCCGCGAGCAGGAGCCCACCGCGTGAGCCTCTCGCCGCGACGGGCGCGCGGTCGCGGCGCGGGATCGCCTCCGACGACGGGCTAGATTCGGTGTCTGTAGGCGCCGCCAGCCCGGGGTCCTGCCGGAGGATGCTCCGCTCGAGATCCTGGAGTCGCTGGGTCGGCTCGAGCCCCAGCTCCTCGATGAGCAGCCGGCGCGTCTGCCGATAGACGTCGAGAGCCTCCGCCTGACGGCCGCCGCGGTAGAGCGCGATCATCAGCAGGGCGCGGATGCGCTCCTGCAGCGGATGGCGGCGGGCGAGCGCCTCCAGCTCGGCTTCGACGCTGTCGTGCCGGCCCAGCTCCAGGTCGCACTCGATGCGATCCAGCTGCGCCGAAAGCAGCAGCGCATCCAGGCGCCCGGCCTCGGTGGCGAGGACCGGGCCACGCTCGACACCGCTGAGCGCCTCAGCTCGCCACAGCTCGAGCGCGGCCGCCAGCTGCTCGCGAGCGCCGGCGACGTCACCCGCGCGGCGGCTGGCTCGGCCTTGCCCGAGGAGCTCCTCGAAGCGCCGGGCATCGATCCGCGTGGCGTCGTCCGCGAGCCCGTAGCCCGAGGGCCCCGTCACGATCACGTTGCCGTTGACGCTGCCCGCCAGCACGCGCCGCAGGCGGGACACGTGCATCTGCACGCTCTGTGCGGCCGACGCCGGCGGCGCGTCACCCCACAGCTCGTCGACGATTCGCTCGACCGGGACCTCGCCGGAGCCGACCGCGAGCAGCGCGAGCAGGGCGCGCTGCTTCGCTCCGCTCAACTGGACGAGACGACCGTCCACCCGGACCTCCAAGGGTCCGAGGATCCGGACCTCCACCGGCACCGGATGCGCGGTCATGGGACGACCATATCCGCTGCTTTCTGGAGCATGTGAGCGCTCGGCCGGACCGATGTGAGTCATCGGTTGGCGATCGGTGAGCGGCATGTCGGAGGGTGCCCCGCAACCGGGCCGGCGTCATAAGCCGGCCCCCGTCGAAAGGAGCGCCTCATGCGCCGCCGCACCCTTGCCAGCCTGACCGTCGCCACGGCCCTCACGGCCACCGCCGTCGGCCCTCACGCCGCGCTCGCCCGCCCCGCGCTCGAGCCCTCCGGCGAGTCCGCCGGTAGCCAGGCCCCCGCCGAGATCGTCGTCACCCGCCCCGAAGGCTTCGCGTGGCCGGAGGCGCTGCTGGGTGCCGGAATCGGCGGCGTCGTCCTCAGCGTCGCGGCGGGCGCCACCGTGCTGCGGCGCCGTCCGGGCGCCCGGAGCTCTGTCGCCGGAGCGACGAGCCGTTGACCGGATCGAACGGCCATCTGCAACTGCCGCAGTCAAGGAGGAGAGATGAAACGCGTCATCACGATCATGTGCCTCGCGCTGGTGATCCCCACGACCGCCTTCGCGATGAGCTTCTCGCCGTGGGAGCCGGCGGTCAACGCCGAGGACGTCCCCGGGACGAGTGAGGATCTCAACACGAGCTCGGTCGACGGCTGCCCGATCCAGTCCCCGGACGGGCTCAGCCTCTACATGGCGTCCAACCGCCCGCGTTTCGCGGGCGACGTGCGGACCGACCTCGACATCTGGGTCGCGCACCGCGAGAGCGTGGACGCGCCGTGGGGCGCGCCCGTGAACGTCGGTGCGCCGATCAACTCGAGCGCCGACGACTTCTGCCCGACGCCGGTGCGTGGGCACGGGCTCTTCTTCGTCAGCCGGAAGGTCGTCAGCGGGATCACCTGCGGCATGGGCGACATCTACTTCACGCGCTTCACCAGGCGCGGCTGGGCAGCGCCCGAGCATCTCGCGTGCGGGGCGGACGGAGGGCCGAACAGCGCGCTGGACGAGCAGGGCCCGTCGTACGTGGAGACCGACGCGGGCGCGTTCCTGTACTTCTCGAGCGGTCCGGACATCTACGCGAGCGAGCGCCGCCGGGACGGGAGCTTCGGCACGGCAGCGGCGGTCGGCGAGCTCAATACCGGGGCGGCCGACATCCAGCCCAACGTCCGCAAGGACGGTCTGGAGATCGTCTTCGCCTCCAACCGCGTCGGCGCCGCCGGGCAGGACATCTGGATGTCCAGCCGCGAGGACGCCGGCGATCGCTGGTCGCCGCCCGTGAACCTCGGCGGCGCGGTCAACACGGCGGCGGCCGAGACGCGTCCGTCGTTCTCCTGGGACGGAAGGACGCTCTACTTCGGGCGCAACCCCGGTCCCGAGGGCTCGAACGACATCTTCGTCACCACCCGCTCCCGGGTGTTCGGCGACTGAACGTTCGTCGCAGGCGAGCGCCGGAAGGTCGAAACCGACCGGCGCTCTCCGCGCGGCCGCAGGGCTGCGTAGCGCAAGCCAACGGCGTCGTTCCGGGAATGTTGTCGCCTCGCGGAGCGTCATGAGGCCGTGACCCTCATGACGAGCACCGACACTTCCTTCCTCTCGACCCCCTGTGGAGCAGCTGGACCCGATGCCGTCGGGCTGGCGCCCGCAAGACGTAACGACGGCCGGCGACGCGCGGCGCGCCGGCTGCTCGCCAGCACCGTGCTCGCTGCCGGTCTGATTGCCGTCACGAGCGTGCCGGCGAACGCGGCGACAACGGGGACGTTTAGCTCCGGCGTGCTCAGCGTGTCCGGTGACAGCCTCGGCAACTCGATCGTGCTCAGCCGCGATGCCGCGGGAAAGATCCTGGTGAACGGCGGCGCGGTCGCCGTCGTGGGTGGCACGCCGACCGTTGCCAACACCATGCTGATCCGGGTCTTCGGTCTCGATGGTCAGGACGTGATCACGCTCAACGAGGCCAACGGCGCGCTGCCCGCGGCGAACCTGTTCGGTGGCGCCGGCAACGACACCCTCACCGGCGGCTCCGGCGCCGACCAGCTCTTCGGCCAAGCGGGCAACGACACGCTCCTTGGTCGCGGTGGCACCGACCTGCTGTTCGGCGGCAGCGAGAACGACACCATGACCGGCGGTGACGTCGACGATCAGGCCTTCGGCCAGAGCGGCAACGACCGGATGGTCTGGAACCCCGGCGACGACACCGACCTCGACGAAGGTGGTGACGGCGTCGACACCGTCGACGTCAACGGCGGCAACGGCGCCGAGCAGTTCACCGCCACGGCCAACGGCAGCCGCGTCCGGTTCGACCGCGTCAACCCCGCGCCGTTCGCGATCGACATCGGCACCTCCGAGAAGCTCGTCGTCAACGCCAACGGCGGCGACGACAGCTTCGGCGCGACGGGGAACCTGGCTGCGCTCATCGCCATCACGATCGACGGCGGCGCGGGCAACGACACGCTGCTCGGTAGCAATGGAGCCGATCTCCTGCTCGGGGGCGACGGCAACGACTTCGTCGACGGCAACCAGGGCAACGACGTCGCGCTGCTCGGAGCCGGCGGCGACAGCTTCCAGTGGGATCCCGGCGACGGCAGCGACGTGGTCGAGGGCCAGGACGGCACCGACGCGATGGCGTTCAACGGCAGCAACGTCGCCGAGAGCATGGACGTCTCCGCCAACGGCCAGCGCGTGCGGTTCTCCCGCGATGTCGCTGCGATCACGATGGACCTCAACGACGTCGAATCCATCGTTGCCAAGACCCTCGGCGGCAGCGACGACTTCGTCGTCAACGACCTGTCCGGCACCGACGTCGTCAACGTCGTGGCAGACCTCGTCGTCGCCGGCGGCGACGACGGCCTGCCCGACAACGTCGTCGCCAACGCCACGAACGGCGACGACGTCGCGACCGTCATCGGCGCCGGACCGAGCGCGCAGGTCAGCGGTCTCCCTGCCCTGGTCTCGGTCTCCGGCGCGATCGCCGGCAGCGACCGGCTGACGGTCAAGGCGCTCGCCGGCGCCGACGTGGTCGACGCGCGCGGGCTGACCGCCAATGCGGCGCTGCTCACGCTCGAGGGCGGCGACGGCGACGACGTGCTCCTCGGCGGTGACGGCGACGACATGCTCCTCGGCGGTGACGGCGACGACGTGCTCATCGGCGGCCCGGGCAACGACACGATCGACGGTGGGCTCGGCGACAACGTCGTCCTCGACGCGCTCAGCGCCAACACCGTGACCTCGGCGACCGCGGCCGGGAACGACTGGCTGACGACCCACGCCCGCACCGTCAACGGCAAGACCGTGGTCGACGTCGGCGGCAGGAAGTGGACGCTTCCCCACGCCGACCGGGGCCACCTGGCTCGGGACCTGACCGCGTCCTGAGTCCCGCCAGTTCGCGAGCAACGGCCGGCGCCACCTGATCGCCGGCGGAGGCGCGTCGAAGCGCTCGACCGCCCGACCGGTCAGAGGCGCCGCTCTTCGATCTCGAAGTGCCGGCCGCCTTCGCTCTCGAAGAAGGGCTGGATCTGCGCCATCGCCGCCTTCACGCTCGTCTGGTGTGCTCGCCGAGCGGCGCCACGGTGCACGGCCGTGCGGTCAGACCTGGCACTCCGGGCACCAGTACGTCGTACGTCCGCCGACCTTGGCGCGATCAAGGGGAGCACCGCAAGCTGGGCAGGCTCCCTCGTGGCCGCGAGCCTCGACGAACGCACCGGTGTGGACTCCGCCATGGCGAATGGCGAAGTCGACGGCCGCGCGCAGCTCCGTGCGGAGGCGGTCGAGGTCTTCGACCGACAGCTCAGCCGTCCGCCGCGCAGGCGCGATGCCTGCCTGCCATAGCGCCTCGTCGGCAAGGAGGTTGCCGACGCCGGAGAGTGCTCCCTGATCGAGCAGCCGCGCCTTGATCGACGTGTTGCCGGCGCCGACGCGCCGCCTGAAGTCGTCTTGCCCTACGTGCGCGGCATCCGGTCCGACATGAGCGTGGTCAGGGTTCAGCACGGCCCGGCCGAGGCGCCGGCTGTCCCGCAGCGCGAACCGCCGGCCGTTGGCGAACTCGACCGTGAAGCGATCCCACAACGGCTTCTCATGCGGGGCTTCTAGAGCGATGTGGCCGGCCATCCCGAGATGCAGACCAAGCGTCGGCCCTGCGTTCGTCTCCAGCCAAAGGAACTTACCGCGCCGAAGCGCGGTGACGAACTCGTGGCCGACAAGGGCGGACGCGATCTCGCCCGGCTGATGAGGACGGCAGACGTATCTGTCGCTGTCGTCGACCGCGGTGATTCGGTGGCCCAGGACCGACTCCAGGGTCTGGCGGGCTCGCTCGGCCTCGGGAAGTTCCGGCATCTCTCCAGCGTAGGCGTCAGCCGAGCGCCGTGCCGCAGCGGTGCGTCGCTGGGCGTCACGCTCCGACTCCGATCTGGAAGGCTCGCCACTCGTCGGGACAAAGGGTCGCCTCGCCGCGCGTACGCAAGCTGTAACACGGCCAGAATTGCCACAATCCGCGGCCGTCGACAACGATGGAGCTGCTCATTTTCACGGCGTCTCCAGGCGATAACTCACGGCCTTCGTTGGCGTGAGCGAAGTCCAGATTGTCGCCGCCGGGATTGCGCGCGGCGACGAACGCCTCCTCGAGCTCGACTGCGCTGGAGCCCACGTTTCGGAGCCGGAACTGGATCCTGATCCGGTCACCCACAGCCGCGCGCGGGTGCTCGCCCGTCGCGAGCAGGCCCGAAACCTCGATTCCGTCCTTGGAGACGTCGCGCTCGCTGTCGCGCCAGATGACGCCTTCGCGAGGAGCTGGTGGAGGCCCGGACGGCGGCGAGTCGGACGCGGCGTCGCCTGGGCCGGCAGTCAGGGCGGCCGCGAAGTACGGCCCGATGAGCGCCGCGCCGACGAGTAGGGAAGCTACGCGCGCCCAGTTCGGCACGCGGGGCATCATGATCTCGCGAATCGTGAAGCCGCCGCCGACGATGGCAATCAGCAGAAACAACAATCCACCCAGGAGCGCAACGTTTTCAGGCGCCATCTCGCTCATCTCCCGCGTTCTCGTCGATGGTCAACGCCCCAAGCCGCTCCACGGCTTAGAAGCCGTTCGAACGCGGGACTGCGTGGCCCGTCAGAGCGATCTCGGCGCCCTGACACTCGATAGAGGCGACGAACCCGCGCGGTGATACTCCGCGTCTCGAGGTCATCGCCTTGCGCCCTCTTGCGGTTTAGTCGTCCTCGTCCTCGGGGAAGCGCGCGCCGCCGCCGAGCCGCGCGCCCTTCTGGACGACCGCACGCTTGCCGACGAGCGCGATCTCACCGTCGGGCTCGCCGACCGACGCCTCGCCCCGGACCTCCACGCCGTCGTCGAGGATCGCGCGCTCGACGGTCGCGCCGGCGCGCACGACGCTGCCGGGCAGGAG
>Ga0307415_100000683_pt1 | contig 15081 bp, 12 predicted proteins | sample DK1Cmetagenome_FD_204524 | JGI IMG/M metagenome (GOLD analysis project Ga0307415, IMG submission 204524) | Maize rhizosphere microbial communities from greenhouse at UC Davis, California, United States - DK15-C-2 | ecosystem: Host-associated > Plants > Roots > Rhizosphere > Soil | place: USA...
GCCCTTACCTCGTCCCTCGCCTCTCGTCCCTCGCCTCTCGTCCCTCGCCTCTCGCTACCCCTCGAGCGCCCCCATGTCCTCCTCGGTGAGCGAGAGCGCCGCGGCGGCGACGTTCTCCTCGAGGTGCTTCACCTTGCTCGTGCCCGGGATGTTGAGCATCACCGGCGACCGGGCGAAGAGCCAGGCGAGCGCCGCCTGCATGGGCGTCGCGCCGTGCCGCACGGCCACGCGCTCGAGCCGCTCGCGCAGCTCCGCCGCCTTGTGCCCCAGCTTGCCGGCGCCCAGCGGGTACCAGGGGATGAAGGCGATCCCCTCGCGCTCGCAGTACTCCACCTCGCGCTCCCACTCGCGGTCGGTCACGTTGTAGCGGTTCTGCACCGAGACGATGGGGACCACGCGGCGTGCGCGCTCGATCTGCTCGACGCTCACCTCGGAGAGCCCGACGTGGCGCACCTTCCCCTCACGCACGAAGTCGGCGATGGCGCCGAACTGCTCGTCCTCGGGCACCTTCGTGTCGATCCGGTGGAGCTGCCAGAGGTCGATGCGGTCGAGCTTCAGGCGGCGCAGGCTGCCGTCGAGCTGCGCGCGCAGGTAGTCGGGGCGGCCGTTGGTGATCCACTTGTCCGGCCCCGTGCGCTCGAACCCGGCCTTGGTGGCGATCACCACCCCGTCCGCGTACGGGTGCAGCGCCTCGGCGATGATCTCCTCGCTCACGTTCGGCCCGTACGAGTCCGCCGTGTCGATGAAGTTCACGCCCAGCTCGACGGCGCGCTGCAGCACGCGCCGCGCCTCGGCGCGGTCCGCGGGCGGGCCCCACACCCCCTGCCCGGTGATGCGCATGGCGCCGTAGCCCATGCGGTTGACGGTCAGGTCGCCGAGCGTGACGGTGCCGGCTTCGGCGGCCGGCGTGTGCCCCGCCGTGGACGATTCTGTATAGCTCATCCGGTGCTCTCCTCTGTGATCGGAAACCAAGAGCGGCGACACTGCGCAGACTGGGTGCCGCCGCTCCGGAAATCAGCCGGCGCTCAACGCCGGGTCACGCACGTGCCGCGCTCAGTCGGCGGCCACCGCCGGCGTGGGACGGCGCAGGAGCATCGTGCCCACGCCACCGATGAGGCCGGCCACTACCGCGGCGACGGCGAGCGTCGTCGAGGTGAGGACGTCCAGGCCGAGCAGCGCGTCGAGCGAGTAGGCGCCCGGGCCGGTGAGGGCGAGGGCGGCGGCGCCGACGGCGTACAGGAGGGCGAGCTCGATCCCGTTCGACTGGGCGAAGAAGCCGTCCTTGGCGTGCACGGCGAGCATCGCGACGACCATCGTGGAGATGATGAGCGCCGGGCCCACGGGGCCGAGCAGTCCGAGGGCGACGAGCAGCCCGCCGGCGACCTCGGCGACCGCCGCGGTGGTGGCGAAGAGGCGCCCCGGGCGGAAGCCGAGCATCCCGAAGAAGCCGGCGGTGCCGGCGAGCCCGTGGCCGCCGAACCAGCCGAGCAGCTTCTGCGTGCCATGCGCGGCCATCGCGAGGCCGAGGACGAGTCGCGCGACGAGCAGCCCGGTGCTGAGCGTGGCGGCGTCGGTGGTGAAGGTCAGTGGCATGCGAGTGGTGCTCCTGTGTGCGTGATGCGCTGCTGGGGCGCCCCGACGGCACCCGCTCCCTGCGGGCTCGACGTCCGCCCGACATGACCGGAATATATATGTTATCACACATATGTCAACTGAAATGACTCAGCGGAAGAAACCGTGCGCCCGCCTTTCCCGTAGGATGCGCACCGCCGTCCCACTCCGACCGGAGCCGCGCATGCGCCGCCCCCTCCTCGCCGCCCTCGTCGTCGCCACCCTGGCGTGCGACCATGGCCGAACCCCCGAGAGCGAGTCCTTCACCTGGCGCTCCACCCTGGCGCCGGGGCGCTCGATCCAGATCCGCAACCTGAACGGGGCCATCGAGGTGCACCGGGGGAGCGGCGAGCAGGTGGAGGTCACCGCCGTGAAGCGCTCCCGCGGCAGGCGGCCGCAGGAGGTGCGCTTCGTCACCGGCACGGACGCCAACGGCGCCGTGATCTGCGCGGTGTGGGGGCGGGGGAACGACTGCCAGCGGCTGGGCAGCAGCGGCGGGTCGCGCCACTTCGTCTGGTCGCGCCTGTTCGGCGGCAAGGGGAACGTCACCGTCAACTTCACCGTCCTCGTCCCCCCGGGCGTGCACGTGGACGTGGGCACCACGAACGGCGCGGTGCGCATCGACGGGGTGCGCGGGGGCGTGCGGGCGAGCACCGTCAACGGCGGGGTGCGCATCGCCGCCGCGTCGGGGCCGGTGACCGCGTCGTCGGTGAACGGGAGCGTCAGCGCCTCGCTCGACTCGCTCGACGCCGCGGCGCCGCTCTCCCTCACGACCGTGAACGGCTCGGTGACCGCCGAGCTCCCCGAGGGGGTGGACGCGACGCTCGAGATGAGCACGGTGAACGGGCGCGTCAACGCCGACTTCCCGGTGACGGTGCAGGGCTCCGTCTCCCCCAAGCGCCTCCGCGGCACCCTCGGCAGCGGCGGGCGCGAGATCAAGCTCGAGACGGTGAACGGCGGCGTGACGCTGAAGCGGCGCGGCGCGGCGTAGCCGGCCGTCAGCCGACCGTCAGTCGGCCAGTCCGTCGAACAGGTCCGCGACCATCGCCGCCCGCTGCGGCGTGCCGGCGGCGAGCGCGAACAGCTCGTCCGGCGTCATCGACAGCCGCTCGAAGGTCGCCTCGTGCATCGCCTGCGTGCGGTGGGCGCGGAAGGCGGCGCGCTTGGTGGCGTGGTGGGGGCGGGTGTCGATGCGCGCGGTCGCCGGCACGCCTTCCAGCCGCTTCGGCGCGTCCGGCGGCGGCGGCTCCCAGGTGACGTAGTAGAGCCGTTCCGCGCGGTGCACCCGGCGCCCCGCGTCGAGCTGCTCCGGGTAGGCGGTGGGGCGGGCGGCGAGGTGGAACGCCGCCGTCGCCGCGCGCGAGACCGCGCGGTGGTCGCGGTGCGCGTTGGGCGCGCCCTCGGGGCCGAAGGTGATCACGACCTGCGGGCGGTGCTCGCGCAGGAAGGCCACCAGCTCGCCCGTGAGCGCGTCGGCGTCGTACTCCGGAAGCGCCCCGTCGGCGTGCCCGGCGAAGTGCACCCCGTGCACGCCGAGGATGCGCGCCGCCTCGCCCAGCTCGGCGCGGCGGAGCGCGCCGAGCGCCGAGCGCGAGGCCACCTCGATGCCTGACGAGCGCCCCGCGTCGCCGTCGGTGGCGCAGAACAGGTGGCAGCGCACGCCGGCGGCGGCGTACGCCACCACCGTGCCGCCGGTGGCGAACGTCTCGTCGTCCGGGTGGGCGAAGAGGAGGGCGAGCGAGCGCCCGCCGCTCACGGGCGCGCCCCCGCGAGGCGCCTGACGCTCATCGGCCGTGGTGGTGGTGGCGAGGCAGAAGGAATGGGGTGCGAGGTGGTGCGCAGCAACGAGCGGCCGCCGGCGGTGGACTGCCGGCGGCCGCTCGGCGCCCGGTGCGTCGGGCGTGCCCGGACCGCGCTAGCGCGGCGGGCGCCGCGTCGTGTCGGGCGGCATGCGGGTGGTGTCGGGCGGCATGCGCGTCGTGTCGGGGCGCATGGGCATGGAGTCGCGCATCGGCATCGAGTCGCGCATGCGCATCATCGTGTCGCGCATCATCATCGTGGTGTCGCTGCGCACCGGCGCGCCGCCGGGCGGGTTGGCCGCGGCGTCGGCGAGCGTGCCCGCGCCGAGCACGATCACCTCGACGCGCCGGTTCTGCTGGCGGCCGGCCGGCGTGTCGTTCGTGGCCACCGGCGTCGTCTCGCCGAGCCCCTTCGAGGTGATCGAGGCCGGGTCCACGCCGCCCTGAACGAGCGCCGCGCGCACCGCCGCCGCTCGGTCCTCGGAGAGCTTCTGGTTGTAGGAGTCGGAGCCCGTCGCGTCCGTGTGCCCCTCGACGGCGATCTGCTTGTCGGGGTACTGCTTCAGCACCGCCGCGATGCGCCCGATGTTCGACTGCGCGCCCGGCTTGAGCGTCGCCTTGTTCACGTCGAACAGGATGTCGCTCAGGCTGATCACGATGCCGCGGCTCGTCTCGCGCAGGTTGGTGATCTCGGTGACGAGCGTGCGGAGCTGCGTGAAGGCCGCGTTGAGCGCCGCGTTCGCCGCCTCGTTCGCGCGCCGCAGCGAGTCCGCCTCCTGCGACACGAGCATGTTGCGCGCGCGCAGGGCCTCGATCTCCTCCTGCGAGAGCTGCTGCTGCTGCGCGAGCTGCTGGCGCTGCGCCTCGCTGAGGTTCAGCAGCGCCGTCATGCGCGCCCGCTGCAGGCTGTCCGCCGCCGCGACCGCGGCCAGCCGCGCCTCCTCGGCCTCCGCCGTCTGCGCCGTGCGGAGGGCGATGTGCGAGAGCCCGTTCACGTACTCCTGGTTCTGGCGCGTCGCCACGGCGTTCTGCGCGGCGGCGATCGCCTCGCGCGACTTGATCATCTCGCCCTCGACGCGCCGCTCGGCGCCGGCGGCGGCGAGGCGCTCGTAGATCGTCACCGCCTGCGACAGCGACGCCGGCTGCTGCGTGCTCGCGCACGCCGCGGCGGTGGCGACGGCCGCCTGCGCGGCGAGCTTCATCACGGACCTCCTTCGGCACCTCCGCGCGGGAGCGCGTTCAGGGCTGCGGCCGCGGCGGCCTGCTGCCGCTCGGCGGCGGCGCGGGCGGCCAGGGCGCGCGCGTAGGTCGCGTCGGCGGCCGCCTGCCGCCCGTGCATCGCCGCCCGATCGTCATCCCGACCCTGCTGCGTCTTCGCCACCGCCACGTGCTGCCGCGCCGACGCCAACGCTTCCGCCGCGAGCGAGTCGGCTCCCCCCCGCTCCGCTTCCGCGATCATTCGCTCGGCGTTCGCGATCGCCGCGGCGCCATCTCCCGCTTCGGGGAAAATGCCGCCTCCGGCGCTCGCGCACCCGGTCGCCAACAGGGCCAGCGCGAACACACACATGTTCCGCATCGGGTCATGTCTCCTGTGATGGGTGGTGCAATCAGTTGGTGCACGGTTCCGCAAAGCGTATTCCAAGCGCCGCTTACGCGCTACACCCGCACTCGCCTTGCGTTTTCGGCATCTGTTCGGTATATACGACGCCCGATGCGATTCCCCGACCTCTTCCCCGATCCCGCCACCGCGGCGCCCGTCACGCTCGGCGCCCAGGCGGACATCACCTACCACGAGGTGCCGGCGGGGCGCATGCTCAACACGCCGGCGGCGACGGGGATGGGGTACTGGTCGGTGAACCCGTACGTGGGGTGCGCCTTCGGCTGCGCCTACTGCTACGCGCGCGACGCACATCGTTACGCGGTGGAGCGGCGGGGCGGCACGGTGGACCCGGGCGCGGCGGCTGGCGGCGCCCCGCTCCCCGCCTGGCTCGCCTTCGAGCGGCGCATCCTCGTGAAGGCCGGCGCACGGGGCGCCCTGCGCCGTGCGTTAGGCAGCGCGGGGCGCCCGCGGGGCCCCGCCCCCGGCGAGACGGTGGTGGTCGGCACCGCCACCGATCCGTACCAGCCGGCGGAGCGGCGCTTCCAGGTCACGCGCGGCGTGCTCGAGGCGCTGGCCGAGCGGCCGGGCGTGCGCGTGGTGGTCATCACCAAGAGCCCGCTCGTCACGCGCGACGCCGCCGTCCTGGCGCGCATCGCCGAGCGGGGGGCGGCGTCGGTGCACCTGACGATCACGACGGTGGATCGCGAGCTGGCGCGCCGGCTCGAGCCGCGCGCCCCGACGCCCGAGGCGCGACTCCGGGCGCTCGCCAGGCTGCGCGCCGTCGGGGTGGACGCGGGGGTGAACGTGATGCCCATCCTCCCCGGCATCACCGACGCGCCGGAGGCGCTCGCCCAGCTCGTGGAGCGGATCGCCGCGGCCGGGGCGACCTTCGCCGGAGCGTGCGCGCTGCGGCTGCGCCCGACGGCGCGCGCGCGCTACCTGGCGGTGATCGACGCCGAGTTCCCGCAGCTCGCCGCCCGCTACCGGCGCGCCTACGGCGGCGGGCACCAGGTGGGGCGCCGCTACCGCGACGGGCTCGCCCGCGCCTTCGCGCGGCTGTGCGCGGCGCACGGCGTGCCGCTCTGGGGGCGCACGCGCGAGGAGCTTCCGGAGTCCCGCGCGGGCGCCGCGGATGCGGGCAGGGCGGCGGTGCGCGTGGCGGTCCCGGCTCCGGCCGGCCAGCTCCTTCTGGAGCTCTAGCGATGTCGTGGCCGGGCTCTGCCGTCGTCAGACCTTTCGGCTTTTGTTCGGATTCGCGCACGATTAGTGCGTTCGGCGCGGAGAGGGGGCGGTGTCGACGGCGGCGCTGATGGAGCTGCGGCGCCAGCTCGCCGAGGTGGTCGAGGGGGGGCGGGCCGGCGCGCCGGGGGTGCCGACCGGGCTCCCGTCGCTCGACGACGCGCTGCCGGGCGGGGGGCTGCCGCGCGGGCGGTTGACGGAGGTGGTGGGGCGGTTGGGGAGTGGCCGGACGACGCTCCTGCGGCAGCTCGTGTCGCGCACCGTGGCGGGCGGCGGGTGGGTGGCGTACGTGGACGCCGGGCGCACGCTCGCGCCGCGCGACTGGGCGCCGCTGGCCGAGGGGTGGGGTCGGGCGGGGGCGGGCGAGGAGGAGCTGCGGCTCTGGGTGGTGCGTCCCAGCGACCCGGGGCGGGCGTCCTGGTGCGCCGACGTGCTGCTGCGGAGCGGGGCGTTCGAGCTGGTCGTGCTGGACGGGGCGCCGCCGCTCCGGCGGTCGGTGGCGGTGCGGCTCACGCGGCTGGCGCGCGACGCCGACGCGGCGCTCGTCGTCGCCGGGGACGGCGAGCGCGGTGGGGCGGGCGGCGCGGCAGGCGGGGGGACGATGCTGGCGGGCGCGGTGAAGCTGAGCGTGCGCCGGGCGGGCGAGGGGGGCGATGGGCCGGTCGGGGGGGAGCGGGTGCAGGGGTGGCGGCGCGGGCGAGTGGCGAAGCGGCCGGCGACGTGGCCGGTGCGTGGCGGGAGCGAGGCAGCGGGCAGTGAGCGGAGGGTAGTGATCGCAGTCGAGAAGGGAGGTCTTCACCGAACCGTGGAGGTGGGTTGTGCGATCGGCGTGGCGCGTCGCCTGTGTACGCATCCCGAGGTTCCCGATCGGCGCCCTGTGGGACGGGGTGGAGAAAGAGGAGCGCGCGGGGGGAGAGGCGGAGCCACAGCTCGAGCTGCCAATGCCGGCCACCCGGGGGGTGGGGGGAGCGGAGCGTCTGCCGGAGGGCGGCGGTAGCGCTCCGTCCGCCGTCGCGTCGGCCGCGGCCCACTGGGACGAGCGTCCGATCGCCCTCGTGGACGGGGGGCGGCTGCGCGCGGTGACGGCGGGGGCCGGCCGCGCCGGCGTGCGCGCCGGGATGAGCGTGACCGAGGCGCGCGCGCGCTGTGCCGGGCTCGCGGCGATCCCGTGGGACGCCGTCGCCGTGGACGCGGCGATCACGAAGACGACGGCGGCGCTGCTCGTCGCGAGCCCGCAGGTGACGCCCGTGGCCGGCGCGCCCGGGATGTGGTGGGTGGGCGCGGGCGGGATGGACGGGCTGGGCGGGGAGCGGTCGCTGGCGCGCACGCTGCTGCGCGTCGCCCGGCTCTGGCACCCGCGGGCGCGCGTGTCCGTGGCGGGGTCGTGCGTGGCCGCGCGGGCCGCGACGTGGGGGGACGTGGGGGTGGGAGTGGGGGTGGGGGGGGTGGGCGTCGGGGGGGCGCGGAGCGTGGAGACCGTGATCGACGGGCTGGCGGTGATCGTCCCGCGCGGCGGCTGCGCGGCCTACCTGGCGCCGGCGCCGCTCGGCTTCGTGCCGATGGACGACGAGCTGCGGGCGACGCTGCAGGCGCTCGGGCTGCGCACGGTGGGGGCGCTGGCGGCGCTCGAGGCGGCGGAGGTGGAGCGGCGGTGGGGGGAGGCGGGGCTGGCGGCGTGGCGTCTGGCGCGGGGGGAGGACCGGCGGCGGCCGGTGCTGGCGCAGGCCGAGGCGCGGCGGCTCGTGTCCACCGAGCTGGCGATGCCGGCGGAGACGATGGAGCCGGTGCTCTTCCTGGTGCGGGCCGCGCTCGACCGGCTGGTGCGCGAGGTGGCGGCCGAGGGGCGGGCGGCGGCGGCGGTGGCGATCACCCTGACGCTCGACGACGGGCGCGGGGCGCTGCCCGCGGGGGGGATCGCCCACACCGTGACGCGCGAGGTGCGGATGGCGCGCGGCGTGGCGCGCGTCGCCCCGCTGTTCGAGCGCTGCCGGGCGCTGCTCGACCGCTGGGCGCTCTCGGCGCCGGTGTCCGGGGTGGCGGTGGCGATCGCGGCCACCGAGCCGCTGCCCGGCGAGCAGGGGCATCTGCTCGATCCCGCGTGGCGGGACCCGGCGGCGGTGGAGGCGGCGCTGGAGCGGCTGCGCGCCGAGCTGGGGCCGAACGTCGTGGTGCGCCCCATCGCGCGCGACGAGCACCGTCCGGAGCGTGCGGGCGGGTGGGTGGAGGCGGCGCTCGGCGACCGGGGGTCCCCCCCCGAGATCAACATGGCGCCGCCGTCGGCGCACGCCGTCACCGTTCCAGCGCCGGCCGGCACGGAACCGCGCGCCGAGCCGGGCGCCGCGGGGGGAGTGGGAGTGGCGAGCATCGCCGGCGGCGCGGCGCTCCGGCTGCTCGAGGTGCCCGAGCCGGTGGAGGTGGAGTGCGCGGCGGAGGGGGAGGCGCCGCGGCTCGTCTGGTGGCGCGGGCGGCGCATTCTCGTGCGCCGGGCCGAGGGGCCCGAGCGGCTCTCCGGCGACTGGTGGCGCGACGGCTACCGGCGCGACTACTGGCGGTGCGAGGGGGAGGCGGGGGACGGCGACTTCGTGCTCTACCGCGACCGCGCGGCGCCGGGCGCCTGGTACCTGCAGGGGTGGTACGACTGAGGGACGAGGCACGAGGGAAGAGGCACGAGGGAGCTGCCGCCGCCCTGGCAGGCCCCTCGTGCCTCTCATCTCGTCCCTCGTGCCTCTATATCAGCGGGTTTCCTTCCCGGTCCGACACCATCACCCACACGCTCCGCGTCCGCCGCGAGTAGAACAGTCGCACGGTGACGTCGCGGGGGCTCTGCTTGAAGGCGAAGTGGAACTGGAACGACGTGTCGAGGGATTCGCGGACGACGCCTTCCTTGAAGCGGCCGTAGAACTCCTGAACCTTCGTGCAGGGAGCGACCTCCGTGAAGAAGTGCTTGCCGATCTGCTGCTGCTGCGGGAGGGAGGCGAGGCGCGACTCGACCGCGTTGAACCGGAGGATGCGGCCGTGCGCGTCGAGCTGGATCATGCCGTACGGCAGGGCGTCCAGCTCCTCCGCGGACATGCCGTCGGCGGCGGTGAGGAGGGCGCTCGTGTCGGAGACGTCGCGTGCGGAGGCGCTCGACGCGTCAGGCGCGCCCGGCGGCCGTGGGGGGGTGGTCATCCGTGGGGGCGTGAGAGCAGGGTGAGGGCGGGAGCGTCCGGGGCTCAAGAGCGCCGAGCGTGCCGGCGGTTCCCACGCCGGCGGCCGGCGGGCCGGGCGTGAGCGGCTACGTCGAGCTCCACTGCCACTCCGCGTTCTCCCTCCTCGACGGCGCCTCCTCCCCCGAGGCGCTGGTGGCGCGGGCCCGCGAGCTGGGGCATCCGGCGCTCGCCCTCACCGACCACGACGACCTGGGCGGCGCCGTGCGCTTCGCCGAGGCGGCGCGCGCGGTCGGGATCGCGGGGATCATCGGGGCGGAAGTGACAGTAGCGAGGCACGAGGCACGAGGTGAGAGGGACGAGGGAGAGCGACCCCCGAGCGCCCCTCCTCGTGCCTCTGCCCTCGTCCCTCGTGCCTCGCACTTAGTTCTTCTCGCCGAGTCGCGCGAGGGGTACGGGAACCTCGCCACCCTGCTGACGCGCGCGCGGACGGAGGCGCCGCGCGGCGAGCCGTGCGTCTCGCTCGACCGGCTCGCCGCGCACGCGGGCGGGCTGTTCGCGCTCACCGGCTGCCCGCGCGGGTGGGTGCCGTCGCTCGCGGCCGCCGGCGACCTGGCGGGGGCCCGCCGGGCGGCGGGGACGCTCGCCGAGATCTTCGGTGGGCGCCTGGCGGTGGAGTGCTGGGACCACGCCCTCCCCGAGGAGCGGGCGGTGGTGCGCGAGCTCGTCCCGCTCGCGGGCGCCCTCGGCCTGCCCTGGGTGGTGACCAACGACGTGCACTACGCCCGGCCGGCGGGGCGCGTCGTGCACGACGTGCTCTCCTGCCTGCGCCACGGGCGCCCGCTCGACGCGATGGGGACGCGGCTCCGCCCGAACGCCGAGTGGTGCCTGAAGAGCGCGCGCCAGCTCCGGCGCCGCTGGCGGCACGACGAGGCGGGGCTGCGCGCCTCGGTGGCGATCGCCGAGCGCTGCGCCTTCCGGCTCGACCAGCTCCGGCCGTCGCTGCCGGCGTTTCCGCTCCCGCCGGGCGTCACCGACGACGAGTACCTGGAGCGCCTCGTCGAGCAGGGCGCGCACGAGCGGTGGGGGGCGGTGGGCGAGCGCCAGCGCCGGCAGCGCGAGCACGAGCTGGCGATCATCCGCCGCCTGGGGCTCGCCGGCTACTTCCTGATCGTGTGGGACATCGTCCGCTACGCGCGGCGCGAGGGGATCCTCTGCCAGGGGCGCGGCTCGGCGGCGAACTCCGCCGTCTGCTACTGCCTGGGCATCACGGCGGTCGACCCGGTGCGCATGGGGCTGCTGTTCGAGCGCTTCCTGAGCGAGGAGCGGCAGGAGGCGCCGGACATCGACCTCGACTTCGCGCACCGCGAGCGCGAGCGGGTGATCCAGTACGTGTACGAGCGCTACGGGCGCGAGCACGCGGCGATGGTGTGCGAGCAGATCACCTACCGCGGCCGGAGCGCGGTGCGCGACGCGGCCCGCGTGCTCGGCTTCTCGGTGGAGCAGGCGGAGGCGCTGAGCGCGCTGAGCGACCGGTTCAGCGCGCGGGCGACGGCGGAGGCGCTGCGGCAGGAGACGGGGGGCGCAGAGGAGGCGGGCGCGGCGCCCAACGTGCTGACGGCGCACGGCCCCCTGCACCCGATGGGGACGGCGCCGGCGGTGGAGGCGCACGCGCGGCGTGACGCGGACCGGCGGGCGCTCGCGGCGGGCACCGTGGGCGCGGGAGCGGCGGGCGCGCGCGCACCGGAGGGCGGCGAAAGGGTGACGACGGCGGCGGCGGCCGGCGGTAACGTGGTAGTCGGGGGGGGGCCCCCGCGGCCGGCGCGCGACGTATCGCCGAGCGGCCACGTCGCGCGGGCGGTCGCGTCGTCGCTCGTGCGCGGCACCGAGGCGACGACGCGCGCGAACGCCGAGAAGGCGGCGGCGCGGCGCGCGGCGTTCGAGCCGAGCGGGAGCCCGAGCGCCCAGAGCTCGGGGAGCACGCGGCAGCCGTGGGTGGACCCGCACGCGGCCGACGACCACACCGAGCGGCGCAACCCCACCACCGCGCTCCGCGCCGCGGCGCCCGACGCCGGCGACTCCATCCTCGCGCGCGCCGGGCTCGACCCCGCCGACCGCCGCGTGCGCGCCCTCGCCGAGGTGGTGGACGGGCTGCACCAGGTGCCCCGCCACCGGTCCATCCACGTCGGCGGCTTCGTGCTCACCCGCGAGCCGCTCTCCTCGGTCGTGCCCATCGAGCCGGCGTCGATGCCGGGGCGCACCGTCATCCAGTGGGAGAAGGACGACCTGGACCCGGTGGGGCTGGTGAAGATCGACCTCCTCGGCCTCGGCATGCTCACCGTGCTGCAGGACTGCCTGAAGTACGTGCGCCAGACGCGCGGCGTCACGCTCGACCTCGGGCAGCTCGAGATGACCGACCAGGCGGTGTACGACGACCTGTGCGCGGCCGACACCATCGGCGTCTTCCAGGTGGAGAGCCGCGCGCAGCAGAACACGCTGCCGCGCCTCAAGCCGCGCTCCTTCTACGACCTGGTCGTCGAGGTCGCGCTCATCCGCCCGGGGCCCATCCAGGGCGACATGGTGCACCCCTACCTGCGGCGGCGCGCGGGGCTGGAGCCGGTGACGTACCCGCACCCGTCGCTCGAGCCGATTCTAAGACGCACGCTGGGTGTTCCTCTCTTCCAGGAGCAGGGGATGCAGGTGGCCATCGCCTGCGCCGGCTTCACCCCGGGGGAGGCCGACAACCTGCGCCGCGCCATGGGGCACAAGCGGAGCCGCGAGCGGATGGCGGAGATCTGCGACCGGCTCGTGAGCGGGATGCGCGCGAACGGCATCGCCGAGGAGACGGCGCTCCGGATCTACAACCAGATCAACGCCTTCGCCGACTACGGCTTCCCCGAGTCGCACGCCGCGAGCTTCGCGCTGCTGGTCTACGCGTCGGCGTACCTCAAGCACTACTACGCCCCCGAGTTCACCGCCGCCCTGCTCAACGCCCAGCCCATGGGCTTCTACGCCCCGGGCACGATCATCGAGGACGCGCGGCGCCACGGCGTGCGCGTGCTGCCGGTGGATCTGACGCGGAGTGCGTGGGACGCGACGCTGGAGCGAGGCACGGCGGGCGAGGGGCGAGGCACGAGGGGACCGCTCCCGCGCAGGCCGTCCCCTCGTGCCTCCGACCTCGTCCCTCCTCCCTCGGTTCGACTCGGCCTTCGCTCCGTGCGTGGCCTGGGCGCCCGCGCGCGCGAGCGGCTGGAGGGGGCGCTCCGGGAGGGGGCGTTCGTGGACGTGGCGGACGTGGTGCGGCGCGCGGGGCTCGACCGGCGGGCGCTGCGCTACCTGGCGGAGGGGGGTGCCTTCGATGGGATGTTCGGCGACGTGCCCAGGGCGGAGCGGCGGCGGCACGCGCTCTGGGCGGTGCTCGCGGCGGTGCGCGAGGATGCCGGGCCGCTCGCCCCCGCCGCGCCGGCGAGCCGCCCCGCCCCGCTGCCGGCGATGGCCCCCTTCGAGCTCACCGAGGCCGACTACCGGATCACCGGGATCTCGCTCAACGGCCACCCCATGCGCCACCTGCGCGCCGCCCTCGCCCCCAACGGGCTCCGCACCGCGCGCGACCTGCTCACGCGGGGGCGCGACGGCGAGCGGGTGGGGACGGCGGGGCTCGTCATCTGCCGCCAGCGCCCGGGGACGGCGCGCGGCTTCGTCTTCCTCTCCCTCGAGGACGAGACGGGGATCATCAACGTCGTGGTCACCCCGCGGCTCTTCGAGCGCGACGCGCTCATGGTCTCGACCACCCCCCTCCTCCTGGTGCGCGGCACGCTGCAGGTGGAGGAGCGGGTGGTGAACGTCCGGGCGCACGCGTTCCGCGCCCTCGAGGCGCCGGTGGGGGCCGAGCACGCCCGGCGACACGATTTCCACTGATACCACGTACGGGGGCTGCAGCTCGCTCTTGACAGGCCGCGACGGTGCGAACATTTTCGCACTGTGCGAAATCTTTCGCACCACGCCGCCCCCGGCGGTGCGTCCCCGACCTGGACCGCCCATGCCCCAGCCGCCGCGCCCGGCGCTCACGCGCCGCGAATCGCAGATCATGGAGAGCATCTACCGCCGCGGCCGCGCCACCGCCGCCGAGGTGCTCGCCGACCTCCCCGACCCGCCGGGCTACTCCTCCGTCCGCAAGCAGCTCGAGATCCTCGAGGAGAAGGGATACCTGCGGCACGACCAGGACGGCCCGCGCTACGTCTACTTCCCCACCGTCCCGGCCGCCGACGCCCGCCGCTCGGCGCTCGAGCAGATGGTCCGCACCTTCTTCGCCGGCTCCACCGAGCTGGCCGTCGCCGCACTCCTCGAGATCTCGGGCCCCAAGCTGAGCGACGAGGAGCTGGACCGCATCGCCACACTCGCCGAGCAGGCCAAAAAGGAGGGTCGATGATCGCCGCACTCGTCGCCGCCACGCTCAAGGGGAGCCTGCTGCTCGTCGCGGCGCTCGTCGCCACGCGGCTCCTGCGCTCGCACTCCGCATCGCTCCGCCACGCGATCTGGAGCGCGGCCGTCCTCGGCCAGCTCGCCCTCCCCGCGCTCACCCTGCTCCTCCCCGCCTCGTTCGGCTGGACGGTGCCGGCGCCGGGCACGCTCCTGCCACTCGCGGGGCCGTCGGCGTCGGCCGCGCCGGCCGTGCGCGTCGAGCCCGCGCGGCCGGACGACGCGGCGGCGCCGATCGCCCCGCTCTCCGACCTGCGCGACGACGAGCTACTGACGGAGCGCGCGGCCCCCGCCGCGTCGGAGCCCGCTGCCCGCACCTCGACCGGCACGCCCGCGTCCGCCGACCGCCCGCTCTCGTGGAGCACGCTGGCCACGGGGCTCTGGCTCGCCGGCGCCGTGCTCCTCCTCCTGCGGCTCGTGCTCGGCACGGCGAGCGTCACGCGGCTCGCGCGCCGCGCGCGGCGCGTCACCGAGGGGGCGTGGCTCTCGCTCTCGCAGCGCATCGCCGGCGACATGGGGATCACGCGCCCGCTCGCGCTGCTCCGCGGCGACGGGCTCACCGTGCCGGTGACGTGGGGAGTGGTGTACCCCGCCGTCCTCCTCCCCGAGGAGGCGGAGGCGTGGCCGGGCGAGCGGCGGCGGCTGGTGCTGCTGCACGAGCTCGCGCACGTGAAGCGCTTCGACGCGCTGACGCAGCTCGCCGCGCAGCTCGTGCTGGCGCTCTGCTGGTACAACCCGCTGGCCTGGATGGCCGTGAAGGCGATGCGCGCCGAGAGCGAGCGCGCGTGCGACGACTACGTGCTGCGCGGCGGCGCCGAGGCGTCGAGGTACGTGCAGGAGCTGATCACCATGGTGCGCGCGATGCGCCCGGCCGCACCGGCCTTCGCCTCGCTGGCGATGGCGCGACCGACGGAGTTCGAGGGGCGCATGCTCGCGATCCTCGACGCCCGCACCAGCCGGCGCGGCCTCGGCCGCCGCGCCGGCGCGCTCACCGCAGCGGCGGCGCTCTGCCTGATCGTGCCGCTCGCCGCCATGCGCCCCGCCGGCTCGCCGCCGAGCCCCGTGATGATGGGCGTCGCGGAGTATCCGGCGGACGACGCGCAGGCACAGGGGCCGCAGCGGCCGCAGCGGCAACAGCGCCCGCAAGCCGCGAAGGGCACGCAGCGGCCGCAGGACCCGCAGGCGCCGCAGGACCCGCAGGCGC
>Ga0307415_100000686_pt1 | contig 15034 bp, 13 predicted proteins | sample DK1Cmetagenome_FD_204524 | JGI IMG/M metagenome (GOLD analysis project Ga0307415, IMG submission 204524) | Maize rhizosphere microbial communities from greenhouse at UC Davis, California, United States - DK15-C-2 | ecosystem: Host-associated > Plants > Roots > Rhizosphere > Soil | place: USA...
GCCACTACCGGGGCCGGGTCGACGTCTGGAGCGTGGCCAACGAGGTCACCAGCCCCGAGGGGGTCCGGGGGCTGCGCACCGACGTGCCCTGGTACGAGACCATCGGCCCCTCGTACGTGGCCGAGTCGTTCCACATCGCCCACGCTCAGGACCCCCACGCCCTGCTGCTGCTGAACGAGTTCGGGTTCGAGACCGTCAACGAGTTCGGCGACCAGCCCGGCCCCCGGCGCCGGGCCACCTTGCAGGTCCTCGACCGCCTGCTGGCCCAGGGCGTGCCCGTGCACGGGCTCGGGATCCAGGCCCACCTGCTGGCCGACCGCTTCGCCGAGCGGTTCCACCCCGCCGGCTACCGCCAGTTCCTGGACGAGGTCGCCGACCGCGGCCTCAAGATCCTCATCACCGAGATGGACGTGCTCGACGACGGCCTCCCGGCCGACGTGGCCGTCCGCGACCGCGGCGTGGCCGACGTCTACCGCCGCTACCTCGACGTCACCCTCGACCACCCGGCCGTGAAGGCGCTGATCACCTTCGGCCTGTCCGACCGCTACACCTGGCTCCAGGAGGACCTGCCCCGCGAGGACGGCGCCGCCCGCCGGCCGCTCCCCTTCGACGAGGACCTCCAGCCCAAGCCGGCCTACCATGCCCTCGCCCACAGCCTCCGCGACGCCCCCTGGCGCCGGCCGCTGTGGCCGATCCGCCGATAGCCCCCCGGGAGGGCCAGCGTGCAACTCGGCTTCTTCACCGCCTGCCTGCCCGGGCTGTCCCTCGACGACATCGCCGGGTGGGCTGCGTCGCACGGGTTCGACGCCCTGGAGGTGGCCGCCTGGCCCGACCTGGGCGACCGCTCCTTCACCGCCAGCCACGTGGACGTGGCCGGCTTCGACGACGCCGAGGCCGACCGGGTCCGGGGAGTGTTCGACCGCCACGGCCTGACGCTCTCCTCCCTCGGCTACTACGACAACAACCTGCATCCCGACCCCGACGAGCGGGCGGCCGTCAACCGGCACGTGCTGGCCTGCGTCGACGCCGCCGCCGCCCTCGGCTGCCCGACCGTCGGGACCTTCGTCGGCCGCGACCCCACCAAGCCGGTGGCCGACAACCTCGAGCAGGCCGAGGAGGTGTTCAAGCCGCTGGTCGACCGGGCCGGCGAGCACGGGGTCAAGCTGATCATCGAGAACTGCGTGATGGAGGGCTGGCACCCCGACGGCTACCCCGGGAATCTCGCCTACTCCCCCGAGCTGTGGGAGTGGATGTTCGCCCAGGGCCTGTACCTGAACTACGACCCCTCGCATCTGGTGTGGATGGGGATCGACCCGGTGACCGCCCTGCGGCCGTATGTGGACCGGATCCCCCACGCCCAGGCCAAGGACATCCAGCTATTCGCCGACCGCCGCAACCGCTACGGCTGGCCGGGGCGGGCGGTGGAGCGACCCAACCCGTGGGATGTGGGCTGGTGGCGCTACCGGGTCCCGGGGCTGGGCGAGGTCGACTGGTCCGGGGTGGTGGACGCCATGTACGAGGGCGGCTTCACCGGGGTGCTGTCGGTCGAGCACGAGGACCCCGTCTGGGGCGGGGACACCGACCGCGTCAAGGCCGGCCTGGAGATCGCCCACCGGACCCTGCGGCCCCTGATCGTCCGCTAGGCATGACGCCGACCACCGGGCTCCTGGACGCGAGCCGGGCCAGCGTGTTCTTCGACGGCACGGTCACCGACCCCCAGCTCGACCACCCCGAGGGGGTCGCCGTCGCCCCCGACGGGTCGGTGTGGTGCGGCGGCGAGCGCGGCCAGCTGTTCCGGGTCGACCGTGACGGCAGCTCGATCACCGAGGTCGCCTCCACCGGCGGGTTCTGCCTGGGCATGGCCTTCGGGCCCGGCGGCGACCTGTTCGTCTGCGACCTCAAGCACGCGGCCGTGTTCCGGGTCGACACCCGGAGCGGCGGGGCGGAGCGGTTCGCCGACGGCGCCGGTGGCCACCGGCTGCGGATCCCCAACTACCCGGCCTTCGACGGCGACGGGCGGCTGTACGTGTCCGACAGCCACCAGTTCGACCGGCCCGGGCCGGGGGTGTTCCGGTTCGACCCCGACGGCCGGGGCGAGCTCTGGTACGGCGGGGAGCTGACCTTCGCCAACGGCCTCGCCCTGAGCCCCGACGGGCGGCACCTGTACGTGGCCGAGACCTTCGCCAACCGGGTGTCCCGCATCCCGGTGCGCGACGACGGCTCGGCCGGGGCGCTCGAGGAGGTCGCGGCCACCCCCGACGCCTGGCCCGACGGGCTCGCCTTCGACGTCGACGGCAACCTGTACGTCGGCTGCTACGAGCCCAGCCAGGTGCTCCGGGTCGACCCCCAGGGGCGGGTCGAGGTGCTGTTCCGCGAGCTGTCGGCCCACCTGCTGGCCCACCCGACCAACCTCGCCTTCCGGGGCACGACCATGTTCACCGCCAACCTCGGCCGCTGGCACCTGACCCGGCTGGAGGTGGGCGCCGAGGGCCTGGCCCTGCCGCCAGGGGGGTGGCGGTGACCACCCTCCTGCGGGGGATCACCTGGGACCACGTGCGCGGCCTCGGCGGCCTCCAGGCCACGGCCGCCGCCTACGCGACCGTCCGGCCGGAGGTGCGGGTGGAGTGGACCGCCCGGTCGCTGCAGGCCTTCGCCGACCAGCCGGTCGACGAGCTGGCCCGCCGGTTCGACCTCGTCCATCTCGACCACCCGGCCGTGGGGGAGGCGGTGGCCCGCGGCTGCCTGGTCCCGCTGGACGAGCACCTCGACGGGGCCACCCTGACCGTCCAGGCCAAGGGCGGCGTCGGCCGCAGCGCCGAGTCGTACGTGTGGGAGGGGCACCGCTGGGCCCTGGCCACCGACGCCGCCGCCCAGGTGGCCGCCTACCGCCCCGACCTGCTGCGGCGGGCCGGGGTGGGCGTCCCCAGGACCTGGCCCGAGGCCCTGGCCGCGGCCGACGCCCTGCGGCGGGCCGGCCTGTGGGCGGCCATGGCGGCCATCCCGGTCGACGCCGTCTGCGCCTTCCTGGCCGTGTGCGCCGCTCTGGGGGAGACCCCGTTCTTCACCGGCCAGGTGGTCACGCGCCGCACCGGCCGCTCGGCCCTGGCCCTGCTGGCCGCCTTCCTCGAGCGCTGCCACCCCGACAGCCTCGACTGGAACCCGCCGCGCCTGCTCGAGCACATGGCCTCCGCCGACGACGTCGCCTGGTGCCCGCTGGCGTTCGGCTACGTCAACTACGCCCGGCCCGGGTTCCGGGACCACCCGGTGCTGGCCGCGCCCCCGCCGGCCGGCGGTGACGGCGTGCCCCGGGGCACCCTCGGCGGGGCCGGGCTGGCCGTGTCCGCCCACTCGGCGGCGGTGGCCGAGGCGGTCGCCTACGCCGCCTATGTGGCCGGCCCCGAGGTCCAGCGGACCCTCTACGTCCAGGGCGGCGGCCAGCCCGGGCACCGCTCGGCCTGGACCGACGAGGCCGTCAACGCGGCCGCCGGGGGGTTCTTCCGCGACACCCTGGGGACGCTGGACGCCGCCCTGCTCCGGCCCCGCCACGACGGCTTCCTGGGCTTCCAGGCGGCCGCCGGCGACCTCGTCCACGGCTTCCTGCGCGGCGGCGGCGACCCCGACCGGGTCCTGGCCGGCCTCGAGGCCGCCTGGCAGGCCAGCCGCCACGAGCCGGCGGAGCGGGGATGACCGGCCCGGCCATGGCCCTGGAGGGGGTCCGGGTGCTCGATTTCACCCAGATGATGATGGGCCCGTGGGCGACCCAGTTCCTGGGCGACATGGGCGCCGACGTGGTCAAGGTCGAGCGGCCCGGGGCGGGGGAGTGGGAGCGGGGGCTGCGGGCCATGGGCGAGCTGCTCGGCGGCCAGAGCCCGTTCTTCCTGGCCATGAACCGCAACAAGCGGTCCTTGACCCTCAACCTCAAGCACCTCCGGGCCCGCGAGGTCGTGCTCCGCCTGGCCGCCACCGCCGACCTGGTCACCGAGAACTTCCGGCCCGGGGTCATGGACCGTCTCGGGATCGGCTACGAGGCCCTGCGGGCGGTCAACCCGTCGCTGGTGTACGTGGCCGGGACCGGGTACGGGCCCGACGGCCCCTACGCCGACCGGCCCGGCCAGGATCTCCTGGTGCAGTCGGTCAGCGGGCTGGCCGCCCACGGCGGCCGCCGTGACGACCCCCCGACCCCCGCCGGCAGCTCGATCGTGGACGCCTCGACCGCCCTGCTGCTGGCCTTCTCGGCCATGGTCGGGCTGTTCCACCGGGAGCGGACCGGCCAGGGCCAGCGGATCGACGTCAGCCTGCTCAGCACCGCCGTCGCCCTCCAGTGCCAGGAGCTGGCCGCCTTCCTCAACTCCGAGCGCCGCTTCGAGCGCAGCCAGGCCGGCATCGGCGGGGCCTGGCTGTCGGCCCCGTTCGGCATCTACCGCACCGCCGACGGCCACCTGGCCCTGGCCATGGGGTCCCTGGCCGTCCTCGGCGAGCTGCTGGACCTGCCCGAGCTGGCCGCCTACGACACCCCGGAGCGGGCCTGGGCCGACCGCGACCACGTCTACCGGCTGCTGGCCGCCCGCCTGCCCGAGCGGCCGACCGCCGACTGGCTGGCCCGCCTGGCCACCCGCGACGTCTGGTGCGCGCCCGTGCAGACCTTCGACCGGCTGGTCGACGACCCCCAGGTCGCTCACAACCAGCTGCTGACCACCGTCGACTACCCGGGGCTGGGGGAGGTCCGGGTGGTCGGGGTGCCGGCCCGGTTCAGCGGCACCCCCGGGACCATCCGCCTCGGCCCGCCCGCGGTCGGCCAGCACACCGACGAGGTCCTGGCCGGGGCCGGCTACGGCCCGGACGAGATCCGACGCCTGCACGACGAGGGGTGCGTGTAGTGGCCGGCGACGGCCAGGTCCTGCTGGCCGACCGGCGCGGCCCGGCCGTGGTGCTGACCTTCAACCGGCCCGCCAAGCTCAACGCCATCAGCTCGGCCGTGCTCGCCCAGCTCGACCGGCGCCTCGGCGAGGCCGAGGCCGACCCCGGGGTCCGGGCGGTCGTGCTCACCGGGGCCGGGCCGAAGGCGTTCGTGGCCGGGGCCGACATCGCCGAGTACGCCGACCAGGACCACGCCGCGTTCGTGGCCTACCAGGCCGAGAGCCGGCGGCTGTTCTCCCGGCTGGACGCCTTCCCCAAGCCGGTCGTCGGGGCGGTCAACGGCTACGCCCTGGGCGGCGGGTTCGAGCTCTGCCTCTGCTGCGACCTGCTGGTCGCCTCCACCAACGCCCGCTTCGGGCTGCCCGAGGGCCTGCTCGGGCTGTCACCGGGCGGCGGCGGGACCCAGCGGCTGACCCGGGCCGCCGGGCCGTTCGTGGCCGCCGACGTGCTCCTGGCCGGGCGGCGCCTCAGCGCCGAGGACGCCGCCCGGCTAGGGCTGGTCGCCGAGGTGGTCGAGCCCGGCCGCCTCCTGGACGCGGCCCTGGACCGGGCCGGGCAGGTGGCCAGGGTGGCCCCGCTGGCCACCAGGGCCATGCTGGACCTGATCCGGACGGCCATGGAGGCGCCGCTGGCCGACGGGCTGGAGCGGGAGCAGGAGGCCCTGGCCGGGCTGCACCGCACCGACGACGCGGCCGAGGGGATCCGGGCGTTCCTGGAGAAGCGGGCGCCCCGCTTCACCGGCCGGTGAGCTGACAGCAGCCCGAGCGAGGAGGTCGCCGAGGATGGGTCGGGTCGAGGGCAAGGTCGCGGTGGTGACCGGCGGGGCGTCGGGGATCGGCCGGGTCACCGCCGGGGCCCTGGCCGCCGAGGGGGCCCGGGTCGGGATCGCCGACCTCGACGAGGCCGGCGGCCGGGCGGTCGCGGCCGCCATCCGCGACGCCGGCGGGGATGCCTTCTTCCGCCGCACCGACGTCCGATCCCTTGCCGACCTCGAGGCCGTCCTTGACGAGGCCGCCGGCCGCCACGGGCGCCTGGACGTGCTGGTCAACAACGCGGCCGTGGCCATCCCGGGATCGGCCGGGGAGATGGCCGAGGACGACTGGGCCCGGACCCTGGACGTGAACCTGACCGGGGTGTGGCGGGGCATGCGGGCCGCCATCCCCCGGATGCTCGCCCAGGGCGGGGGCAGCATCGTCAACCTCAGCTCGGTCCAGGGCCATGTCGGCTTCGTCGGCTGGGCCGCCTACGCCGCCGCCAAGGGCGGCGTCGACGCCCTCACCCGCCAGGCCGCGGTCGAGTACGCGGCCGGCGGCATACGGGTCAACGCCGTGGTCCCGGGGACGATCGCCACCGAGATGAACGAGAAGATCATGCGCGAGTCGGCCGACGGCGACGCCGTGCTCGCCGGCTGGCTGGCCATGCACCCGATCGGCCGCATCGGCCAGCCGGCCGAGGTGGCCGCGGCCATCGTGTTCCTGGCCTCCGACGACGCCTCGTTCATCACCGGGGAGTCGCTGCGAGTGGACGGCGGCCTGGTGGTCCAGGCCGGCTGAGGAGGCGCATCCTGCCCCCGGGCCGGGTGGTCAGGCCGGCCGGCGGCCGCGGCGACGCTTCACCCCGGCCAGGTGATCAGGGCCGGCCGGCGGCCGCGGCCCGCTCGGCCGCGGCCAGCCAGGCGTCGGCGAAGGCGGGGCCGTCCACGGCCGTGACCACCCGCAGGGGCCGGGCGCCGGCCGCCTCGGTCATCCGCAGCCGGCCGCCGCCCACCGCCAGCCGGACCGGGACCTCCTCCACCCTCGCCCCCTCCCAGCCGAGGGCGACGGCGCAGGCCAGCGGGTCGTGCTGGAAGTTGAGGAGGTCGTCGGGCAGCCCCGGCCAGGCCCGGCCCAGCTCGAGGGTGCCGTGGTCGCGGGCGTGGGCCTCGGCCTGGTCGGCCAGCAGGGCCCCGAGCGGCCCCGCCGCCCGCAGCCGGGGCAGGTCGGCGGCCCGCAGGTGGACCTGGGCGGTGGCCGACAGGGGCACCACCACCGGGTCGCAGGCCTCCAGCACCGCCCGGGCCGCCTGGTGGTCCTGCTGGATGTTGAAGTCCTGGTCGGCTCCCCACGACGGCAGGCCCGGGCCGGCGGCCGGGACGTGGCCACCCATGACCACCACCCTGGCCCGGCCCAGCAGCCCCGGCCGGGCCGCCTCCAGCAGGGCCAGGTTGGTCCAGGGCCCGACCGCGACCACCGTCGCCCCGCCCTCGACGGAGTCGGCCAGCAGGTCGAGGGCCGCCCCGGGCGGCGACGGGCGGGGGACGATCGGCTCGGGCCAGTAGTCGGGGAGCTCGAACGGCACCATCGGCGGGGCCAGGGTCCCCTCGGCCCCGGCGGCCAGGGGCACCTCGGCCCGGCCGGCCAGCTCCAGGGCGTAGGCGGTCATGCCGGCCCGCAGCCCGCCCGGGTCGGTGCAGGTGGTCACCCCGGTCACGGCAACCTCCGGCCAGCCCAGCAGCATGGCCAGGGCGCACAGGTCGTCGGTGTCGGACCCGAGGTCGGTGTCCAGGTGGACCAGGCCCATCGCGCCGGGCCGCCGGCTCAGGCCGTGGCCCGGCGGACCAGCCGGCACGGCAGGGTGACCGTCCGCGGCTCACCGGTGGAGCCGCCGAGCAGCCGCTCCTTGAGCAGGGTCCCGGCGAGCAGCCCGGTCTCATGGGCCGGGTTGGACACGGTGGTCAGCGGCGGATGGGTCATGGCCGCGGCCTCGATGTCGTCGAACCCGGCCACGGCCAGGTCCCCGGGGATCTCCAGGCCGGCCTCGCGGGCCGCGTCCAGGGCCCCGAAGGCCATCAGGTCGTTGGCGCAGAACACCGCCTGGGGCGGGTCGGGGAGGGCCAGCAGCCGCCGCATGGCCGCCGCCCCGCCCGAGCGGGTCCACTCCCCGGACAGCACCAGCTCGGGGTCGGGGGCGCCCACCGACGCCAGCGCCCGCAGGTAGCCTTCGTTGCGGCGGGGGGCGGCCCCGGGCGGCCCCTGGATCATGGCCACCCGCCGGCTGGGCCGCCGGAGAAGGTGCAGGGTGGCGTCGAAGGCACCCTGCTCGTCGTCGGCGTGGACGGTGTCGAACCCGGGGTCGTCGATCACCGTGGTCCCGATCCGGACCAGCGGCACCCCGGGGGGCAGCAGCCCGACCAGCCGGTCCCCGGACAGGGTGAAGGAGTCGAGCACGATCCCGTCCACCCCGCGGTCGCAGACGTCCTCCAGGAACTCGACCTCGCGCTCGGGGTGGCGGTCGGTGTTGCAGATCAGGCTGCGGTAGGTCGACCCGCCGAGGCCGTCCTCCAGGCCCCTGGCCACCGCCGGGTAGTAGGGGTTGGTGATGTCGGGGATGATCAGGGCGACGGTGTGGGTGATGCGGGTGCGCAGGCTGCGGGCCACCCCGTCGGGCCGGTAGCCGAGCTCGCGGATCGTCGCCTCGACCCGGGCCCGGGTCACCACCGACACCGGCCGCTTGCGCGACAGCACGTGGGAGACGGTGGTCTTGGAGACCCCGGCGTGCCGGGCGACGTCGGCGATGGTGATCCTGAGATGCGACGCAAACCGATTCATGTCGCGTGCATCTTGACAGACAACCCGAGCACGGGCCATGCTCCGCCTCAGTGGGGGCAAATCGGTTTGCTTTGTCTGGTGGGAGCAGCGAACCGCAACGCTGCGGCCCAGGCCACGGGAGGCCGGCATGGTGCATTCACGGACAGTCGTCTTCGCCCGCCGGCCGCGCGCGCTCGCCGCGGTCGCCGTGGTCGCGCTGGTCGCGACCGCCTGTGTCGGCGGGGGGTCCTCGGGCGGCGAGGACACCCAGGCCGGCCAGAAGGTCCAGGCCGTCACCCCCCAGGAGCCGACCAGCCCGGTCACCATCACCTTCCAATCCTGGGTCGGCGAGGCCGCCCAGATGAAGAAGCTGGCCGCCGACTTCCACAAGGCCCACCCCAACATCACCGTGAAGTTCACGAACGTCCCCGCCGACAGCGCCACCCAGAAGCTGACCACCCAGGTCGCGGGCGGCACCGCACCGGACACGGCCTTCGTCGACTCGAGCACGGTGCAGGACTTCGCCTCCCGCAAGGCGCTGGTCAACCTGGACGGCTACATCGCCGGCAGCCAGGCGGTGAAGCTGGACGACTACGTGGCCGGGTTCAAGCAGACCGCCGTCTACCAGAACAGCATGTTCGCCCTGCCCTTCGACGGCGAGACCACCGGCCTGTTCTACCGCACCGACCTGTTCCAGGCGGCCGGGATCACCAACCCGCCGGCCACCTGGGAGGAGCTCCAGGCGGACGCCCAGAAGCTCACCGACCCGGCCAAGAAGCAGTACGGGTTCATCCTGTTCGCCCCCGAGGCCCAGTACTACTGGCTGCCGTTCCTGTGGCAGGCCGGCGGCAACCTCCTCTCCAAGGACGGCAAGACGATCGCCTTCAACAGCCCCCAGGGCGTCAAGGCGGCCGACTTCTACGTCGGGCTGCGCAAGTACTCCCCGCCGGACTTCCTGGCCTCCAACTCCTGGGACGGCCGGGTCGCCTTCGCCACCGGCAAGGTGGGCATGTACGTGGCCGGCGCCTGGTTCGGCGGCGAGATGTCCTCCTCGTTCCCCAAGATCAAGGGCAAGTGGAGCGTGGCCCCGCTGCCGGCCGGACCGGCCCGCTGCGCCACCACCATCGCCGGCGACAGCCTGGTCGTGACCGCCCAGAGCAAGAACAAGGACGCCGCCTGGCTGTGGATCGAGTTCCTGTCCCGGCCCGAGAACATGAAGCTGTGGACCTTCGGGACCCCGACGGCGACCCTGCTGCCGCCGCGCCAGTCGCTGCTGTCCGACCCCCAGCTGGGCCGCTACAACCCCTGGCTCAAGGGCTTCGCCGACCAGATGAAGTGCGCGGTCAACGAGACCACCACCAATCCGAACTGGGGGCAGGCCTCGGATGCCCTCAACACCGAGCTGGGCAAGGCCATCTACGGCGACCAGAGCGCCCAGCAGGCGCTTGACAAGGCGGCCAAGAAGGGCCAGACGCTGCTGGCGGAATAGCTCGTGGCACAGGTAGCGGTCCCGGGCACCAGGGCGCGGCCACAGCCGCGGCGCAAGCCGCGGCGGGGCCTGCGTGGCGTGCTCAAGGAGATGCGCCGGGAGTGGACGGCGTACCTGATGAACGCGCCCGGCCTGATCCTGTTCGTCACCTTCACCCTGTACGCCATCATCGTGTCGCTGTGGATCTCGCTCCACGACTGGGACCTGATCGAGCCCGACCGGCCGTTCATCGGGCTCGGCAACTACCGCGAGGTCATGGGTGACGGGGCCTTCTGGGCCGCCATCTGGCACACCGTGTACTTCACCGTCGGCTCGGTGCTCCCGGCCATGGCCATCGGCCTCGGGGTGGCCCTGCTGCTCAACACCCAGATGCGGGCCCTCGGGCTGTTCCGGGCCATGTACTACCTGCCGGCCATCACCCCGCTGGTGATCGCGGCCATCATCTGGAAGTGGGTCTACAACGCCGACTACGGGCTGGCCAACTACTACCTGCTGCGCCTGGGAGTGATCGACGACCCGGTGAACTGGCTGGGCAGCCGGGGCCTGGCCATGCCGGCGGTGATCGTGATGGGGATCTGGATCAGCGTCGGCTTCAACATGATCGTGTACCTGGCCGGGCTCCAGGCCATTCCCAACGAGCTGTACGAGGCGGCCGACGTTGACGGGGCCAGCGCCTGGCAGCGGTTCCGGCGCATCACCTTCCCGCTGGTCGCGCCGACCACCTTCTTCCTGCTGATCGTCCAGACCATCTGGGGGATGCAGGCCTTCGACCAGATCTTCGTGATGACCAACGGGGGGCCGCCGGGGCCGGGCGGGGCCACCACCACGGTCGTCTACTACCTGTGGCAGCAGGGGTTCCGGTTCTTCCGGATGGGCTACGCCTCGGCCATGGCCTACGTGCTGTTCGCGCTGCTGTTCGTGGTCTCGTTCGTCCAGTTCCGCTGGTACCTCAAGCAGGTGGAGCGCTAGCTGTGGCCACCGTGGCAGCCCGCACCCCGGTCGCCCAGCAGCGGCGGTTCCGGCCCACCAGGGCCGTGCGCTACCTCATCCTGTCGGCGGGCGCGATCCTGTTCGTGGCCCCGTTCCTCTACATGGTGTCGTCGTCGTTCCAGCCGCTGTCCGAGCTCTTCTCCTCCCCGCCCAAGTGGATCCCGGACAACCCGACGCTCCAGAACTACCGGGACTTCTTCGGCTCCGGCCACTCGATCGGGCGCTGGATCGTCAACAGCGCCTTCACCACCGTCACCATCACCGTCCTGCAGCTGTTCTTCTCCTCGATGGTCGCCTACACCTTCGCCAAGCGGACCTTCCCCGGCCGCGACTTCCTGTTCTTCCTCGGGCTGGCCACGATGATGCTGCCCACCCAGGTCACCATCATCCCGAACTACCTGATCCTCAAGGCCGTCCCGCTGTTCGGGGGCAACGACGTCATGGGCGTGGGCGGCCACGGGTGGCTGGACTCCTACTGGGGCATCATCGTCCCCAACCTGGTCAACCCGTTCGGGATCTTCCTGCTCCGCCAGTACATGAAGTCGATCCCGGACGAGCTGCTGGACGCCGCCCGCATCGACGGGGCCGGCCATTTCAAGATCTACTGGAAGGTCGTCCTCCCGCTGTCCCGGCCGGCCCTGGCCGCGCTGGCCATCCTCACCTTCCAGTTCTGGTGGGGGGCCTTCTTCTGGCCGCTGATCATCATCTCCAGCCCCGAGCTGTACACCCTGCCGCTGGGCCTGGCCCTGTTCCAGGACGCGAACCGCACGGTGTGGAACCTGATCATGGCCGGGTCGGTGCTGGCCTCCCTGCCCCTGATCGTGCTGTTCCTCGTCTTCCAGCGGCAGTTCGTCCGGGGCATCTCGCTCTCGGGGATGAAGGGCTAGCGTGGCCGGCCGGGCCGGCGGGCGCGCTCGGGCCGGGGCGCTGCTCGCGCTCCTGATGGCCGTCCCGGCCGCCTGCACCCTGGGCGGCCGGGGCAACGGGCGGGAGCCGGAGATCCGGTTCGACCAGCGCGGGGGCGACTCCTTCGCCTGGCGCCAGCAGGTCAGCGGGACGGCCGCCTGCGACCAGGTCACCCTGCTGGTCAACGGCGACCCGGTCCCGGGCGCCGACCCGGTGCCGGTCCACGACGGCCGCTTCTCGGCCGCCGTCGGTCTGGTCGAGGGCCGCAACGACGTGGCCGCCCGCTGCCGGGCCTCGGAGCGGGACGACACCGCCCGCCTCACCTTCACCGGGCGTCTCACGGCCCGGCCCACCGCCCGCATCGAGGTGGCCGTCGACGGCGGCACCGTGACCCTTGACGGTGGCGCCAGCGAGGCCGCCTCGCCCGACGGGGCCGAGGTCGTCCACCGGACCTGGTCGCCCGACCCGGCCCACCCGGCCCGGCTCACCACCAGCGCCGGCCGGCCGTTCCGCGGCCGGGTGGACGGCGAGCAGCTGAAGCTGCGGGTCCCAGCAGCGGACGGGGAGTACTACGCCCGCCTCACCGTGACCGACGCCGAGGGCCGGGCCGACACCGCCGCCACCTATTTCGTGGTCGAGCACGGCAAGGCCCGGGCCGTGGACATGGCCCGCGAGCACCCCCGCTGGATCGACTCGGCCGTCATCTACGCCCCGGTCCCCGCCCTGTGGGGCGACGACGGCCCGGCCGCGGTCGAGCGGCGCCTGCGGTACCTCAAGGACCTCGGGGTGGACGCGCTGTGGCTGTGGCCGCCGGCCAGCGAGCGCGCCCCCGGCGAGGAGTACGCCATCACCGACTACTTCAAGCTCGACCCCTCCTGGGGGCCCCCGGCCGCCTTCGACTCGATGGTCAAGGCGGCCCACAAGCTGGGGATCCGGGTGCTGCTGGACATCGTCCCCAACCACCTGTCGGTCGAGAGCCCGTACTTCCAGGACGCCCAGGCCAACGGGAAGGCGTCGCACTACTGGGGGTTTTTCGACCGCGACGCCGCCGGCCAGCCCACCCACTACTTCGACTGGGACCACCTGCCCAACCTGGACTACGACAACCCCGAGGTCCGGCGCATGATCGTGGAGGCCTTCTCCTCCTGGGTGCGCGAGCGGGGGATCGACGGGTTCCGGGTCGACGCCGCCTGGGCGGTCCAGGAGCGCCGCCCCGACTTCTGGCCCGGGCTGCGCCGCGAGCTCAAGCGCATCGACCCCGACCTCCTGCTCCTGGCCGAGGGGTCGGCCACCGACCCCTCCTTCTTCTCCCACGGCTTCGACGTCGCCTACGACTGGACCGACGAGCTCGGCCAGTGGGCCTGGACCTCGGTGTTCGACTTCCCCTCCGAGATCGGGGGGCTGCTCGGCCCGGCCATCACCAACGACCCCAAGGGGTACGCCAAGGACGCCATCGTCCTGCGGTTCCTCAACAACAACGACACCGACGTCCGCTTCGTCGACCAGCACGGGTCCGGGATGACCCGGGTCGCGGCCACCCTCCAGTTCACCGTCCCCGGCCTCCCGGCCATGTTCGCCGGCGACGAGATCGGGGCCAGTTACCAGCCCTACTCCAACCTGACCCCGGTCACCTGGACGGACCGGCACGGCCTGCGGCCCCTCTACCGCCGCCTGGCCGAGCTCAAGCACACCGTCCCAGCCCTCAACACCGGGCGGGTCGAGGTGCTGGCGTCCGACCCCGGAGGGTCGTTCGCCTACCTGCGGCCGGCCCCGGCGGGCGGCCGGCCGGTGCTGGTGGTGCTGAACTTCGGCGCCAAGGCGGCCGTCGAGCTGACCCGCACCCCGGCCCTGGACGCGGCCCTGGCCGGCCGGGCCGGCCTGACCGACCTGCTCGACCACCGGCCGGTCCCGGTCGCCGTCGGCGCCAAGACGGTCACCGTCCGGATGGCCGCCACCTCGGCCCACGTGCTCACCTCGGAGGACGGCTGATGCGCCAGGCCGTGCTGACCGGGCCCGAGCGGTTCACCGTCGCCGAGGCCCCCGAACCCGTCCCCGGCCCCGGCGAGGTCCTGGTCCGGGTCGCGGCCTGCGGGGTCTGCGCCTCCGAGCTCGACATCTACCGGGGTGCGGCCGGCCACGCCAGCTACCCCTGGCATCCGGGGCATGAGGTCGGCGGGGTGGTCGAGCGGGCCGGCGGCGGGGTGGACGCCCCCGCCCCCGGCGACCCGGTGGCCGTCTGGGCCACCGCCGGCGGGTACGGCGAGTACCTGGCCGTCCCGGCCGCCCACTGCTTCCCGGCCGGCGACGTCCCCCTGGAGCTGGCCGCCCTCGGCGAGCCCCTGGCCTGCGCGGTCAACGCCGTCGAGCTGGCCGGGATCCGGCTCGGCGACGATGTGGTCATCGTCGGGGCCGGGTTCATGGGCCAGCTCGTCCAGCGCCTGGTCCTGCTCCGCGGCCCCCGGCGGGTGATCGTGGCCGACACCCGCGACGACGCCCTCGGCCGGGCGGCCGCCGCCGGGGCCACGGCCACCGTCAACCCGGCCCGCGACGACCTGGCCGACGCCGTCCGCGAGCTGACCGACGGGGCCGGCGCCGACGTGACCGTCGAGTTCACCGGCACCCAGGCCGCCCTGGAGGCGATCGGCGGCTGCACCCGCATGAGCGGGACCCTGGTGATCGCCGGCTACCACCAGGGACCGCCCCGCCAGGTGCCCCTGGCCGACTGGAACTGGAACGCCTTCCGCATCGCCAACGCCCACTTCCGCGACGTCGCGACCATCCTCGGCGGCATGCGGGCCGGGATGCGCCTGGTCACCTCCGGGCGCGTCTCCCTGGACGGCCTGGTCACGCACCGCTTCCCCCTGGCAACCATCGACGAGGCCTTCCGCACCGCCATCGACAAGCCGGAAGGGTTCGTGAAGGCGACGGTGACCCCATGACACAGCTGCAAGACCCTCCCATCCGGACCCCGGCCCCGCCCCCGCCCCTGCCGGCCCCGCGGCCGCTGGACTCGGCCACGTTCCGTGAGCCCAACCGCGACTTCGGCATCCTGCCGTTCTGGTTCCTCAACGGCCGGCTCGACCCCGACGAGATGCGCTTCCAGCTCCGCGAGCTGCGCGACAAGGGCATGCACGGGGTGGTGTTCCACGGCCGCTACGGCCTGGAG
>Ga0307415_100000687_pt1 | contig 15023 bp, 13 predicted proteins | sample DK1Cmetagenome_FD_204524 | JGI IMG/M metagenome (GOLD analysis project Ga0307415, IMG submission 204524) | Maize rhizosphere microbial communities from greenhouse at UC Davis, California, United States - DK15-C-2 | ecosystem: Host-associated > Plants > Roots > Rhizosphere > Soil | place: USA...
CTCGGCCGGGGTCTTGCCGGCCCCGTAGACGACCTCGGGACCGCCGCGCAGCGCCCGGTGGTGGTCGACACGGGCGAACCCGAGGTCCTCGAACGGCCAGGCGGCCAGGCGGGTCACGGCGTCCTCGGTGGACAGCTCGCCCCTGGCCACGGCGCCGAGCAGCTGTCGAAGCCGGCCCTCATCCAAAGTTCCCGCATTGTACAATCCGCCGCGCGTTCCCCGGTCCCCGCTGGCCTCGCAGGAGGTTTGCCCGCGTGTCCCCGCTGCCGGCCCAGAGACTGACCCTCCTCGTCTACCTCGCCCTGGCGGCCAGCCTGGTCCTGGCCGTCGCCGTGGCTGTGCTGGCGACCCGGCTGCGGGCGGCCCGCCGGACCTACGCCGCCCTGCTGGCCGGCGGCCACGGCGGCGAGGACCTGCTGGCCGCGGTCGCCCGCCAGATCGAGGCCACCGAGCGCCTCCGCGGCAGCTCAACCTGGTCGGCCGGGAGACGGCCCAGCTCCGCCAGCGCGTCTCCAGCCTGGTCGGCACCGTCGGCCTGACCCGCTACGACGCCTTCGACGACGCCGGCGGCCAGCTCTCCTACTCGGCCGCGTTCCTGGACGAGGCCGGCGACGGCGTGGTCCTGTCGACCCTCAACGGCCGCGCCGAGACCCGCTCCTACGCCAAGCCGGTCCGGGGCGGCCGCTCCGAGCACCACCTCTCGGACGAGGAGCGGGCGGCCATCGCCATGGCCATGGGCGCCACCAACCCCGAGCCGGCCTCGCCGGTCCGGTAGCCTGGGCCCATGCTGGACCTCAAGCTGGTACGCGACGACCCCGAGGGGGTCAAGGCCGCCCTGGCCAAGCGGGGCCCGGGCGCCGCCGGGCTGGTCGACCGGCTGCTGGAGGCCGACACGGCCCGCCGTCGCCTGGTCACCGAGGTCGACGCCCTCCGGGCCGAGCAGAAGCGCGGCGGCAAGGACGTGGCCAAGGCCGGCGCCCCCGAGGAGCGCGAGCGGGTCCTGGCCGGCCTCAAGGAGCTGTCCGCCCGTCTGGACGAGGCCGAGGCGCGCCTGCGCGCCGCCGAGGCCGACCTGGCCGAGCTGCAGGCCCGCGTGCCCAACATCCCCGACCCGGCCACCCCGGCCGGAGGCGAGGAGGACTCGGTCGAGCTGCGCCGGGTCGGCACCCCCCGCGAGTTCGACTTCCCGATCCGCGACCACCTGGAGCTGGGCGAGCTGCTGGGGGCGATCGACACCGTGCGGGCGGCCAAGGTGTCCGGGGCCCGCTTCGGCTACCTCACCGGCCCGGGGGCGCTGCTCGAGTTCGCCCTCGTCCGCTTCGTCATGGACCGCCTCACCGCCGCCGGGTTCGTGCCCATGATCCCGCCGGTGCTGGTCCGCCGGGAGGCGATGTTCGGCACCGGCTTCCTGCCCACCGACGAGCAGCAGATCTTCCGCACGGCCGACGACGACCTGTACCTGACCGGCACCTCGGAGGTGCCGCTGGTCGCCTACCACAGCGACGAGCTGCTCGACCCCGGCACCCTGCCGCTGCGCTACGCCGGCTTCTCGACCTGCTTCCGGCGCGAGGCCGGCTCCTACGGCAAGGACACCCGGGGCATCTTCCGGGTCCACCAGTTCGACAAGGTCGAGATGGTGTCGTTCGTGCTCCCCGAGGCCTCGGCGGCCGAGCACGAGCTGCTGCTGGCCCGCGAGGAGGAGATCCTCCAGGCCCTGGAGCTCCCCTACCGGGTGGTCGACATCGCCGCCGGCGACCTCGGCGGCTCGGCCGCCCGCAAGTTCGACTGCGAGGCCTGGATCCCCTCCCAGCAGACCTACCGGGAGCTGACCTCGACCTCGAACTGCACCGACTACCAGGCCCGCCGCATCGGCTGCCGGATCAGGACCCCGGAGGGCAACCGGCCCCTGCACACCCTCAACGGCACCGCCGTGGCCGTCGGCCGCACCATCGTCGCCCTGCTCGAGAACCATCAGCAGCCCGACGGCTCGGTCCGGGTCCCGGCGGCCCTCGGGCGCTACCTGGACGACGACATCATCAAGCCTGGTCGCTAGCGTCCGGACGTCCGGATTAGGAGACAGATCCACCTGGTGCTAAGCTGCCGGGCTTAGACAGGCGGTGTCCGGATCCCCCCAGTTCACCCCGGGCGCCAACCCCCAACTTCACATCGCCGCCCGATCAAGCGGCCTGTTTCGTCACTCCCGGCGAACCAGGGGAGGCCCCGATCGGGTGGACGGATCTTGCTGATGCCCGATCACGGTCGGCGCGGCGGAAGGAAGGTCCCATGCACGCTGGTCAGCATGCCGCCAAGGCCTCTCGGCAGACACTGGCGATCGTCTCGATGGTGGTGGCGCTCGCCCTGGTGGCCGCCGGGCTGCTCCTGGTGGTCCCGTCCACGAACGCGGCCCCGACCCTCCACAGCGTCGGCTCGGGCGCCTGGTCGGACCCCTCGACCTGGAGCGGCGGCCGCGTGCCCTCGGCCGGCGACCCGGCGACGATCGACGGCGGGACAACGGTGACCGTCACCGGCCAGACCCAGGTCGCCGGGGTGACGGTCGCGGCCGGCGGACGGCTGACCTTCGACCCCAGCGCCTCGGCCACCCTCGCCTCCACCAGGAACATCATCGTCGGGGGGACACTCAGCATGCGGCCGGCGTCGGCCTCGGTCGTCCAGACCATCCGCTTCAGCGGGGTCGACGAGGCCAGGTTCGTGGGCGGCGGCATGGACCCGGTGGACAGCGACGTGGGCCTGTGGGTCATGGGCGCGGGCCAGCTCGACCTGGCCGGCACCCCCAAGACCGGCTGGACGCGGGCCGCCGGGTCGGTGGCCGCCGGCGCGACCGAGGTGCCGCTCCAGACCGCCCCCACCGGCTGGCAGTCCGGCGACGACGTCAGCATCGCCCCCACCGCCAAGCCGGACGGCGGCGACGACTTCTACAAGGGCTTCGACGAGACCACGGTCGCCGGCTCCTCCAGCGACTCGGTCCGCCTGGCCACCCCGACCAAGCGGGCCCATCCCGAGGTCAACGGGCAGTGGACCGCCGAGGTCATGAACCTCACCCGCAACGTCCGCATCGAGGGCACGCCCACCGGCCCGGCGCACGTGTTCATCCGCTCCAGCAAGCCGCAGTCGATCCGCTACGCCCAGATCCGCCACGTGGCCGTGCTCAAGGGCACCGGCACCGAGGAGGGCAAGTCGGGCCGGTACGGCCTCCACTTCCACATGATGGGCGACGCCAGCCGGGGGACCGTGGTCGAAGGGGTGGTGGTCCGGGACGCCGGCAGCCACTCCTACGTGGCCCACGCCAGCAACGGCATCACCTTCCGCGACGACATCTCCTACAACAACGTGCGCGACGCGTACTGGTGGGACCCGAGCCCGAACAACCGCGACCCCGGCGACCCGACCGACGACACCCTGATCGACGGGGCCATCGTGGCCAAGTCCCGCGGCGTCCCCGACGACGACCGCGACTACCGGATCGCCGGCTTCAACCTGGGCATGGGCCACCGCAACACCATCCGCAACTCGACCGCCGTGGGCGTCGGCGGCACCGCCGGCTCGGCCGGGTTCGGCTGGCCCGAGGACGCCGGCCAGAACCTCCCCGGCAACGGCGTCTGGAGCTTCAACCAGGGCAACGTCTCCCACAACAACCACGACGACGGGCTGTTCGTGTGGCAGAACACCGACACCCTGCACGACGTGAGCAACTTCGTCAGCTACTTCAACGGCAACTACGGGATCGAGCACGGCGCCTACGTCAACTCCTACCGCTACGCCAACGCCGCCCTGTTCGGCAACGGCAAGGCCGGCATCAACAGCAAGGCCAAGCCCAAGCCGATGCGACCGCAGTCGTTCGAGAACCTGGTCGTGGACGGCGGTGGTGTGTCGCCGAGCGGGCTGGTCAGCTTCGACCACGTGGCCGAGGACGTCCGGCTGCCGATTCTGTTCTTCTGCACCGTGCTCAAGGGCCAGACCGGGCCGGCGGTCGCCCTGTCCACCGGCAGCGAGCACCGGGCCCCGGAGATCATCGACTTCGTCGAGTCGCAGCTGTCGGGGACCCAGTTCTCCATGAAGAACCTGCTCTCCGGCACCCGGGTCCGGGTCCAGAACGGCGCCTCGGCGTTCCAGCTCGACGCCGCCGGCGGCAAGAGCAGCATCAGCCCGTTCGTGACCGTCAAGGGCGGCTGCGACCCCGGCCCGACCACGCCGCCCGGCCTGCCCGGCGCCCCGTCGCCGGCTCCAGGCCCCGCCCCGCCGCCCTCCACGGTCCCGACGACCACGGTGCCGTCGGTCACGACCACCACCAGGCCGCCGGTTACCTCGACGACCCGGCCGGGACCGACGACCACCACCACCCAGGCGCCGCCACCGCCCCCACCGCCGGGCGCCCAGCCCCAGATCACCGCGCCCGCCCCGGGCAGCACCGTCAACGATGTGGTCCTGGTCACGGTCAGCGCCGAGGGGCTCAGCGGGATCCGCCGCATAGACCTGTACGTCGACGGCGCCCGCGAGCAGACCGACTACCGCGCGCCGTTCCTGTTCGCGTGGCCGTCGTTCACCCTCCCCGCCGGGACGCACACCCTGCGGGCGGTCCTGATCGGCACCAACGGGAGCAGCGTCCGCTCCAGCCCGATCACCGTGGAGACCACCGGCCACTGAGAGCAACCGCCCGGCGATCAAGGAGCCGTCACACCGGCGGTCGGCCGCCGGGCCGGAACAACCCCGTCGGCTCCGACCACCGGAACGCCGGGCCGTCCTCCAACCCGGGGTACGCCACGGCCATGCCGCGGTCCGGCGACATCGACCACAGCCGGTAGCCGGGCGATGTCGCCTGCCGTTCCCACCGGGGCGTCCAGGCGTCGACATAGCGCTCGTACAGGCGCCGGACCCGCGCATGGTCCTGGTCCTCGAGCCGAGCCGGCCCCCTCATGCGCACCTGGCGGACATCGGTCGGCGGATCGAAGGTCGCCACCATCACCGCCACCTCCGCCCCCGTCGCCCAAGCTCGCGCAGCATCCCGAGCACGTCGAAGGTCGGTCCGCCCATACCGCCAATCGTGCAACCCGACCCCTGGCGAAGGTCAAGCGGACCACCCGGTCGTCCCCGCGGAGGAGGTGGGCGGACCCAGCATGGTCCAGCGTGGTGGCGGAGCTTCAGCGCGGTCGAGGCTCGGGCAGATACCGGTAGACGTTGGAGTCGCGAAGCTGGAAGCCGAGCTGCTGGTAGAGGCGATTGGCCTCGACCCGAGAGGCCCGGGAGGTCAGGTCGATGCTCCTGGCGCCCTGCGCTTGCGCCAGGTCGAGTGCCGCCATGGTCAAGGCGCTGCCGACACCTCGGCCACGGGCGTCCTGGTCGACCACGACGTCCTCAATCCGGGCCCGCACTCCGGACGGAAGGGGGAAGGTGACCAGGGTCAACATGCCAGCGATGGTGCCGTCGCTCCGGGCGACGAACAGGGTGGTGGCCTGGTGACCGACGATCCTGACCAGGTCGTCGGCGTCCAGTGGCGCGGCGGAGCTGGAGAGCTGTGAGAGGAGTCGGCCGGCGGCGTCGACGAGCTCGTCGGTAACCCTGCTGGACAGCTTGGATCTCCACGCCCATGCGCGGACTGTACCGGACCCACCTTCGGCCCTGGCCAGGCCGGGCTGCCCTGCTCGGCGCGCGACCCTATCCGGTCACCCACGTGTATTCGACATAGGAGGCGCAGGTGGTGGTCTCGCCTGGCCGCTGGCAGGGGCCGTCCACGATCGCCAGGGCCAGCTGGGCTCTGGAGACCAGGACCTGTCCCTTGCGGTTCCGGGTCCCCTTGCTGCCGGACGGCGTGTCCGGGGTGAAGTGGTCGCGGGTCACCACATGCCGCGCGCCCAGGTAGCGGTAGGTGCTGGGGTCCAGGATGATCTCCAGCCGCAGCCAGTCACTGGACCCGGGCCCTTCGATGGCGGCCGCCCGGGCGAAGGCCACGCCGCGGCGGCCGGCGGCGTCGGTGGCGTCCTGCACCACCGTGACCCCGGGGATCTTGGCCAGCGCCTGGTACAGCGCGGCGCGGACATCCGCCGGCATCAGGGTCTGCAGCATGCCGTCGATCAGCATGAACGCCCGGTCCTGGACGGTGTCGCCGACGGGAATGGGGGAGCATGCGGGGTCCTCGACCAGCCGGTAGATGGCGGCGAGCAGCCCGTCGGGGTCGGTGGGCACCGCGGAGGGGTCTGGGAAGAAATGCCCAAGGCCGACGGCGGGGCGGATGCGTGCCGGCTGGCCAGGCGGGCACCCGGACGGGAGGAAGGAGCGGAACTGCATCCGCTCGCTCCGCACCTTCGGCGCGCCAGCCGTGCGCTGGTCGCTGGTCGGGCGGGCGAACTTCCTGCCGTCGACCCGGTCCCACAGCTCGACGGTGAAGGGCTTGTGGCCCCCGTGCTCCACCCGCAGCTCCTTGCTGTACACCCACTGGCGCGGCCCGGGGGTGGGCGCGGCGGCGTTGGTGGCCGGCGTGGCCGGCTCCTGCCTCTGGGGCAGCTGGCGGGCCACCAGCACGGCCGCCCCCAGCACGGCGACCAGGGCCAGCCCGGCGCTGGCGGCCACGACCCGGCCGTGCCGGGCCCGGCGACGCAGGAACCGGTCATAGGCGCCCGGCGGCACCGGCGCCCGGTCCGCCGCACACTCGTAGGCGTCATGGAGCTGCTCTTCCAGTGTCATGCTCGCTCCTTGCTGCTGACCGTGTCGCCCCGGGGGGCGTCGAGGCTGCGGCGAAGCGTGGCCAGGCCCCGGCGGGCCAAGGACTTGACCGTGCCGACCGGGATGCCGAGCACCCGCGCGATCTCGGCCTCGCTGAGGTCCTCGTAGTAGCGCAGCACCAGCACCGCCCGCTGGCGCGGCGGCAGCCGACGGGTCGCCGCCCACAGCACGATCGCGTCCTCGCGGTGCTCGTCGCTGTACCCGTCGGCCGGGCGGGCGCGGTACAGGTAGCGAGCTTCGACTAGGGCGTGGCGCAGCAGCGACCGGTACCGGTTGACCAGCACCTTGCGGGCGTAGGTCGCCGGGTCGTCGGGCTTGCGCACCAGCCTCCAACGCCGCCAGGTCCGCACCAGCGCGTCCTGGGCCAGTTCCTCGGCCTGGGCCGGGTCCCCGGTGAGCAGGTAGCCGAGCCGGCACAGCCGCCCGTAGTGTTGGGCGAAGAACCCCCGGAAGTCCTCATCGGTCCCCATGCCAGCTCCCCGCTGTCCTGCCGCCGCCATAGACGACGCGCCACCGCGGCCAACGGTTTCATGCCATGCGGACCCAGCACGGGCCAGGTGGACCGGCACCTCAGCGCGGACCATACTCCCATGCATGACGACGCCCGCCCCGAGGTGCCCGACCTGCGGAAGCCTGCTCACCCGTGACACGCACGAGACGCATTCGCTCCTGGTGCCTGACGAGCGGCTCACGCCATGGATGATCCATGACCTGCCGAGGATCGCCTGGATCGTGGAGTATCGCGCGGCAGAGTTGACTGACGAGGAGCGGCAGGTCGTGCGCGATGCGACCACCCGGATGCTGCGTGCCCTGGAGCACGACACCGGCTGAACTGGTCGCAATCACCAGCAGGCCGACCGGGTGTTGGCGGAGGAGGTGGGATTCGAACGCCCACCGTGACCGTCCGAGCCGGTCCGGCCCCATCCGGAAACACGCAGCTCAGCAGCGGTTTCGGTTGGGGTCGGCGGCTGCTCCGATAGGCTCCGTCCGGCTTCGTCCGGAGTCGTCCGTGAGCATCGCGTGAGCAGAGAGGTGCCGGTGACCGAGACATGGACAATCCTGCAAGCAGTGGATGCTCGAGGTTGAGACGGCCCTGTAGGTGACCAGAAAGGGAGACTGGATGCGTAAGTGTATCGACGACGACGAGGTCGTGGTCGTCGCGGCCCGCAACGCCTATCCGGAGTACCTCCGGCGCAGCGTCTATGTCTGCCAGCCCAACCGGAGCTTCCGCGACGGGCTCACCCGCATGGGCTTCTATGCCAACGGCGCGATCCAGCGCCCCTTGCCGCGCATCCGGTATCGAGAGGATCTCGTGACATTCACCCGCCAAGAGGCCGCCGCCCGCCGGTCGGGTTCCGCTGTCGACCGCCAGATCGGTGAGGTTATCGAGCTGCTGCTGGCCGACGGCCCCCGCGAGGAGGGTAAGCAGTACGAGGTGTTCCTGCTCGCTGGGCCAGAGGACCCCGACACCCCTCGCCTCGACCGGCCGATCATCAACGACACCGTCAGCAAGTCGGGTCGACCCATTGCATGGACGCGGGGCCAACGCTACGTCTGCCTCGCCGACCTGACCCGCCCCGGTGTGACCGTCACCAGCCAACTGGGCGCCAAGTGATCGCGGACACAAGCGGCGCTCGGCTAGACCTAGTCAGCGCCCAAGGGCTCTCCACCTGCTGCCTGGATACGCGCGTCAAGGTATGCAGGCAGGATCTCGCTATTGACCTGCTCCCAGTTCTCCACAAGCGCCGTGCACGGCAGATTGGGGTAGAGCGGCGTCATCGGCTTGCCGGCTACCTGCGATAGCAGCGATTGGAGGGCGTCGGCATCGGTTGGTCGGCCGGTCTGTCGCAGGGCTTCGAGGTTGAACTGCACGTGGCCCCAGGTCGGGTTCAGGGTGAGTAGATTGATCCTGCCGGCGGAATAGCTGCGGACGCCCCGGGCATCCTTCGCCTCGACGTTCACGGTGGTTGCCCACTGGTCGAGGAGCCGGACCGCCTCATGGATCTCGGGGGCTGCCTGCTCCATCCGCTCCGCGAACGGCACGCTTGCCTGGGAGCCCATCGCCTTCTGGCGTTCGGCGGCCGCTGTCTGGCCGAGTACGCGCGGGGCCAGGGTCTTGACGCCGCCGCCGAGGAACTGCCGAAGCTCAACCGCCAGCACTTCAGCCGGGTCCATCTGTTCGTTCAAGAACTCCACGATCCGCTGCAGCTCCGGCGGGATCCGGTCGGCGACGAACACCATCCGCACCCGGCCCGCCTGCAGGTTGGTCTTGACCCTGGCCCAGAACGCCTCCGCGCTGTCCTCCTGGCCGGCCAGCTCAACGATCGCCTGCATGGGGTCGTCTCCGCGCTCCCCGCAGGTGCGCTCAAAGGCCGCCTGGATCGCCTCCACCGGCCAGTACAGGACCGCGTTGGCGGCATAGTCCAACATCTGGCCGACGACCTCCCGGCGGATGCGGGTGTCGCTGGAGCGCTTGACCTCAACGATGGTTGGCACGGCGTCCTGATCCAGGAAGACGTGGTCGGCGCTCCACTGGGCGCCGCCACCGAGTCGGCTTGGCAGGCCCGCCTCGCGGGTGACAAGCGCCCAACGGCGTGGTTCGGCCGGGCTCATCTGCCGGCCGGCGAGCAGGCTGGGATACTGCTCCAGCAGCCGCTGCAGCAGCTCCTCCGACTCGTAGGGCTGTTCGGTGAGCTCCAGCAGGGCGCCGTCCTCCTGAATTAGGTAGATGCCCTCCCCGGTCATCGCCGGCCTCCAGGCTGTATCGACGAGAGACAGGCGTCCACGATACGGGGAGACCAATCCGATGAGCGAGACAGCAATCCTCGCTCAGCTTGGAGGTGCTGTGAGCCTTGCGCAAGGCGGCGCACGACCGCAGTAGCGGTCTGGAGGAGCAATGTCCGAGCGCAGGAGGAAATCTCTTAGCTGAACCCCAAGCTGAGATTTGGCCGATCGCCGCCGTTATTTGGCTCGTTACCTCGAAGCTCGACTGTTGCCGCATGGTGATATTGCGGTGGCGCACTGAAACCGCTATTGCAGTCCTCCGTACCGCGAACGACGTAGGAGATGTCATCAGTTCGCGGCACTGCGAAAGAGAGAGGACCTGTTAGGTTCCGCTCTTCTGGCAGTCGGCCTGATCGGGCGTCGGTCTGAACAGACTGTCGCCTTCGCTGCTCGGTTTCGGGGGGGAACCATGAAACTCTTGCGTCCATTGGCGCTTATCGTGTGCGCGCTGGTCTCGGTCTTGACTTTCTCGCCGTTGGCCCACGCCGCCCCGGGCGACCAGGGAATCGGCACCCTGACCATCGTTTTCAACACGCCCGAGGGAGTGCCCGGGCTTACTGAACTGGTCACCAACGGCGGCGTGGTAGCCGGGGTGGCCGCGAAGGCCCTGACCGGGACAACGTCCTCCACCACCCTGTCCGTCCCGGCAGGGGTCTACAAGATCGAGCCGAGACCCGTCATGGCCGCCGGTCTCCGCTACATCGGCATCCCAGATTCCAACGCGGTCAACATGACGGCTGGCGCCAAGCGCACCATAACGGTGAGGTACGGGCTGTCCAAGGGCCTGCAGCACTTGGAGGTGACCGATCTGGCTGCTGACAAGGTCGCGCTTTCGTGGCAGTTGCCTGCCGGCAGCTCGCTGGAAGTGCGCCGAACCGAGGGCGCTGTGGCAGCAAGGTCCCCGTCGCAAGGGACCGAGGTCATTCCTACCGGCTCCACTGTGACCGACACGGGCCTCAAGCCCGGGGTTCAGTACAACTACTCGTTCTGGGTGCGTCCCGGTGACAGCGCGTTCGGGGTCACGCAATCGAATGGCCCGGTGGTGTTCTCGGTTGGCACTCCGGATCCCAACGACCCGACCAAGGCTACGTACGGCGCGATTCCGGGCACTAGGTTCATGGACGCCGCCCAACTGGCCGAGATCGTGCCGCTCGGGGACGGCGTCCGCGTCACCCTTGCCAGCGGAGTTCCCACGCCCGCACCCGGGACCGCGCTGATCCTTCCCATCTCGGACGTCCTGCGCGGCGGTTACCTAGGGGTCGTCACCTCTGTGTCCGCCGACGGCCGCATCGTGACGTTGCGGGCTGGTGGTCTTGGGGATGCCTTCGACTTCTATGGGCTCGACGTGCCCGACACGTCCAAGGCGGCGGTCCAACAGCTTCCTGCTGCGGCGCCGACCACGTCGAAAAACACCCAGCCCTCACCCAACATGATCAAGCAGCAGAAGGCTAAGGCCAGCCGCGCGGTGGCGAACGGTGCCGCAAAGTCGGCCTCCCCTCAGACGGCAGCAGCTGGGCTGACAAGCACGGAGAAAGGTCTCGACCAGCAGGTGAAGCCCGAGTGCGGCGTGGACATCCCTACCGAGGCCATCGACTTCAAACCCAAGTTCGGGCTTAGTGGTCACTTCTCGGTCTACATGACGAAGAAGCATGTCGCGTGGTGGGAGGTCCCAACTGGCGTCACGTGGGACATCGAGCAGGTGGTCACGGTGTCGGGCGCCATGAAGATCGACGTCAAGTTGTTGTACAAGTGCCAGGTCACGGTCAACCCGATCATGGCCACCTTCTCGGGGATATCCATCTACCTCAAGCCCACCGTCGAGGTCGGGGTCGGTGGCTTGCTCAAGGTCTCCAATGTGGGTGTCGCGCTGACGACGGGTTTCCAGACCCAGGGTCACGTGGGCTTCGACGGGAGCAACAACATCTCGGGCAAGAAGCTCGCCACCGCGACTCCCCTGACGCCGGTGTACGAAGCGGGGGGAACCGCCATTACTGGCAAGATCAGCGCCACGGTGCTCATTGGTCCGGGCGCGGGCTCCGCGGATGTCGGTGTGATCGTGGGCATCGGCGGCGAACTCTCGCCACTTGACATGACTGTGACGTTCACGCTCCCGCTGACTGCCGGGGCGTCGCCGTGCTTCTCGTTCGAGGCGACCTACACGATCGGGGCCATCGTCTCGGCCCGGGCGTGGCTGGGCCCGATCAGCTTCGAGGGCACCTACCCGATTCCGGCGCTCACTGGCACCTCGCCCTACGCCAACTCGCCGTTCCACCTCCCAACGGACTGCGACAAGGTCGCCACGCCCCCTGAATCCATCATCGGAAGCGGCGTGACCAAGGTGGGCGATAACGTCACCGGCAGCCCGGACCAGATGGGTTACGTTGACGGATTCGCGCCCGGCACAAAGACGTGGGTGCTCAGCACGGGCAAAATTTCCGACGCCCAGGGCGTCCCTTCGTACTTCGCCAGTAGCAGCATGGGGATGCCAGGGGATCCGACGCTGTCAGACCTGTCCGGACATCAGACGTATGACGCCGCCGGCTACACGGTCACGGTCGTCCCCACGGGTCATTCCCTCAAGGTGAAGTACGTCTTCGCCAGCGAGGAGTACCCGGAGTACGTCGGGACTGGCTACAACGACGTGATGGCTGTCTTCGTCAACGGCACGAACTGCGCTCTGGTGCCCGGCACAACGACTCCGGTTTCGATCAATACTGTGAACGCCGGAGCTAACTCGCAGTACTACGTCGACAACCAAACGGGGGCTTCGGGCTATGGGACCACCTATGACGGCCTCACGACGCCACTGGTGTGCTCTGCCCCAGTGACCCCGGGCGTCCCAGCGACCGTGCGCATCGTCGTGGCGGACGCCAGCGACTCGATCTACGACAGCGCCGTGGCCTTGCTCGACCAAGGCATCTGGTCCGAGTGACCAACGAGCACGGACGGGGATACCCGCCGCCTCCGGCGGACACCAAGGTCCCGGGTATCCCCCCCGCCCCACTCCCCGGCCCGTCGGCCCAGGCGCTCTTCATCCGTGTCATTCTGGCCTTCGGCGCGGCCATCGGTGGTGGGCTCCTCGCCTCGAGCCTGCTGCGGATGGCGTCCCTGCCCCAGGGAGTCCCGGCACTCGTGCTCGGGCCACTGTCGCTGCTCGCCTTGTGGGCGATCCTGCGGATGCTGGGTCCGGTCGGCGACCGCCTCGTGGCTGAACTGTCACGCGGGTACACCTCGCTGCTCATGCCCTTCGGCGGGTTCACCACCAACCGCGGACGCCGCAACTGGCTGATCGGCTTCCGGACGCCTTGGGACTTCGATACGGTGTGGGTGCTGGACCGTCGAGGCAAGGTCATTCGACCACCCCGCCGCCCGGGAACGGCTCCCGGGTTCCATCCGTCTCCCACACGACCCGGCGCGCAGGAACTGTGGACGGGCAGAGTCTGGACGGGGGTCTACCGCTGAGATCCGGTATGGTTTATTGAGTTTTCGGGATCAGGGTGACACAACCTCAGCGCCGTAACCTGCGGCTTCGCGCAGAAGGGCGTCACTCCAACTGTGTAAACTCAATAAAATAGGCCGCTCGAACGAGTCCGCAAGGATCCCAGCCTGCGACTCGGCCATACGAAGACCGAGGTTTGAGATGGCCTGTCCTCTCCGCCACGGACTAAGGTCGCGGCAAAGGTGGGCTACCGAGCGGAGGCCGATGAGCTACGAGGAGCGCGCCCAGTGTTGCATCTGACTATTCGGGCGGCCTGGCATGACCGGGCCTGGGATGGCGCCGTCTGCAACCACCCGACTGCTAACGCCTTCTGTCTTGCCTTGGACCGCGTCCGCGAGGAACGCGACGATGCGCATGAGGAAGCGATCGCTGGACGTCATTGGGGTGACCTTGAGGGGACGGCTCAGCCGCCATGCCGCGCAGAGGCTGGGGCGTTCATGTCAGCCCGGGAGTGGACTCGTGTCCTCCCTCACCCGTACCAGGAGCTAGCCAAGGCCCGAGACACGCACGGGCATCTCCGACCAACACCTGTCAAGGTGCCACCGTACTCAACGTTCGCGGTGCCCTTTGCATGGATGACGCGCCGGGACCAGGAAGAGATCGCCAACCGTCTTCCCGACCGGCTCCCCGACGACCGCGAGCCGCCATTCAACACCGCCTGGGTCTTTGGCCGGCAACGCCAGGAGGCGCTGCTTAACACGTTCTTCGACGCGCTCACCCCGAGTCAGTCGCAGGTGTTTTTCTACACGAAGGAAGGCCAGCCGATTAGTGATGCCATCCGGCGGCTCGTCGTCGGCGTGGGACGGGTGACGAGGGTCGGACCAGTGCTTGAGTACAAGGGCGAAGGAACCAAGCCCGTCTACCCGATGTGGGATCGGCTGATTCACCACTCAATCCGACCGGATGGCGTCGATGGCTTCGTCCTTCCCTACCACGCGTACTTGGTGAAGACCGGGGATCCGGATGAGGACGCGCGCCGCCTCGACCTGCTCAGTGAGATCGCTGTCGTTCCCGAGCCCGCACATACGCGGGTGTTCTCGTACTTCTCGGAACACGCCTCATCCGACGTGGCTCTGTCGACGCTTGTGCGGTGCCTTGAGTCCGTCCGGCTGATCCGGCGGCACGGAATCGCTGAGGGGCCCTGGGATCAGCGAGAGGACTGGCTGAACGAGCAGATCGCTCAAACCTGGGTGGACCGTGGCGCCTTCCCGGGTCTCGGGTCGGCGCTGGAGGCGCTCGGCATGCGCTTGGGCACAGCCCTTGCGTTGGAACTCGTCGCCAGCGGGCAGGTGGCTTCTGACGCCGACCCTTGGCCGGTGGTCGACGCCATGCTGAGGGGAGAGACTGAGCCGCCGCAACGGGCCTACGCAGCGGACCTCGCGGCAGTGCGGGCGACGTGGGCGAAACTCACGGCTGAGCGTCGGAGCGTCCTTGAACTCCTATCGCGGTTCGCTCTGACGCCGCAGCAGGCCGTCAAATGGTTCGACGTTGCCCGTCGGAACGCCGGCACGACCGCGAAGGTCGGTGATGGCGAGCTTCTCGACAATCCTTATCGCATCGCTGAGTGCGACCTCGGCGCCATCGGCGAGCCAGCAGTCTCCGTCGGAAGCATCGATCGGGGCCTCCTGCCGGATCCCGCGATCGCCGTCAAGTGCCCCGTTCCCGAGCGGTCACGTATCGAGAGCGCAGCCGACCGGCATCGGGTCCGTGCGGCAGCCGTCAGTGTCTTGCGGGCAGCATCCAGCGACGGCGATAGCTTGCTGAGTGCGGTTGAAGTCCTCACGCGCATGGGGCGGCTGGACCTCGCAAGACCCTGCATCGTGCCGCTCGATTGGTTTCCCGGGAATGAGAGGTTCCTCGACCCGGTCGTCAAACAGATCGACGTCGAGGTCCCAACGGAAGATGACGCGGGATCGCAGCGTCTCTTAGCGCTGCAGCTGGAAGACCATGCGAACACCGAGGCGCGTCTGGCGCGCATCCTCTTGAAGCGTGCAGCGAAGCAGCT
>Ga0307415_100000688_pt1 | contig 15015 bp, 18 predicted proteins | sample DK1Cmetagenome_FD_204524 | JGI IMG/M metagenome (GOLD analysis project Ga0307415, IMG submission 204524) | Maize rhizosphere microbial communities from greenhouse at UC Davis, California, United States - DK15-C-2 | ecosystem: Host-associated > Plants > Roots > Rhizosphere > Soil | place: USA...
CGCCCGGCGCCGACAAGCTTGTGGAGCTGTTCGGTGACGCAGAGCGGAGCGGCGAGCTGCTCGTGCTCGATGGTGGCGTACTCGGCAACGTCCCCCCCTCCACGCTGGTGGACTGCACGGATGTGATGCCGAAAATGGTACGTGAAGGTGCGATTCCGAGAGCGGAGCTGCGGCGCGCCGCGGGGAGACTGGCACCGTGAGAACAGCGTAACCAGTGAACGGTAAACGGGAAACAGGCCGCTCCCTTCCGCCCCGTTCACCGTTTACTGTTTACTGTTCACGCAGTTGATTGGAGACCATGCACGTCCTGTTCGTCTGCACCGGTAACACCTGCCGCAGCCCTATGGCCGAAGCGCTGCTCCGCGAGGCGCTCGCCAGCCGCGGTGCGGATCAGGTCACCGTCTCGTCGGCTGGCACCGGCGCGTGGGAAGGCGCCCCAGTTTCGGAAGGAGCCTATCTGGTCGGCCTGGAGCACGGGCTGGACCTGAGTGGGCATCGAGCCCAGCTCCTGAGCCGGGACCTCGTCAAGGAATCGGACCTTATCCTCACCATGTCCGGTCACCACCGCGCGAGGGTGGCCGAGCTCGGCGGGGAGGATAAGGTGCATGTACTTGGCGAGTATGCCGGCCGGGACGTCGGTCGTACCGAGATCAGCGATCCGTACGGGTCTGACCTCACGAGCTACCGTGCCACGTACGACGAGCTGCAGGAGCTGATCAACGGCGTGGTGAGCCGCGTCGCCGGCACTGTGCGGTGATCGGCGGCTCTACCCGCGTCTTCGCCATTCTTGGCGATCCAGTCGCGCATTCCCTTTCTCCTGTCATGCAGAACGCCGCCTTCCAGGCCCTGGGCCTCAAGGCGGTGTACGTTCCCATTCCATGCTGCACCGATGATGTGGCTCCGCTGATACAGGCGCTTGCGCGCGCTGGTGGCGGCGGGAACGTCACGGTGCCGCATAAAGAGGTCGCTGCTCGGGCCGTGCACCGATGTCTGGACCTCGCACAGACAGCCGGTGCCTGCAACGCCTTCTGGGGAGACAACGGGACCAGCGTAGGTGACAACACCGACGTATACGGCCTGCGCGAGGCATTGCGCCAGCTGGGCGCCCCCGATGCCCCTTGGCTGATTGCCGGAACCGGTGGAGCCGCACGCGCCGCGGTGATTGCGGCCCGGGACGCAGGAGTCGCCGTGGCGGTTACCTCGCGAGACCCGGACCGGCAGCGTGCGTTCGAGTCGTGGATCACCTCCCACAACGTGCCGATCACGACGGCGAAAGACTGCGGCGTTGCCATCAACTCCACGCCCCTGGGGCTCAAAGCTGGAGATCCTCTGCCCATTGCCGTCGATGCCGCACCCCGTGCCGAGGTGGCGCTCGATATGGTGTATGCGGCAGGCGAGACCGAATGGGTGAGGACCATGCGACCGCGCGTCCGGGGCGCCGCAGACGGAAGAGCGATGCTGGTCGCACAGGGTGCCGCAGCCTTCCACTGCTGGTTTCCCAGGCGCCATGCGCCGGTCGAGATCATGCGGGCTGCCGTGAACGCGGCACTCCGCTGATGCGGGGCACACTGAAGGAGACCCTCGCTGCCGTAGAGCGCTGGCTCCTGCCTGCGGCGTGCCTGCTGTGCAACGAGCCGGTACCCGTGCGGCAGAACGACGCGCTGGTGTGCGACCTGTGCCGGCTGAGGTGGCGACCGGTCCCGCACCCTGTCTGCGAGCGGTGCGGCCAACCTTCATCCCGTGGTCTCGAGTGCCGCCTCTGCAGTACTTGGCCTTTCGGTCTCAGCCGCGTACGCAGCGCGGTCTGGCTGGAAGACTCCGCGCGGGACGCGGTTCACCAGCTCAAGTACGAGGGCTGGAGTCGCGTCGCGGATTCCATGGCAGAGGCCATGCGCGGCCTGGAGCCATTGACGGGGCGAGTATGCTTGGTACCGGTTCCGCTTGGCGCGCGACGTCAGCGGAAGAGGGGTTACAATCAGAGCGAGCGCATTGCCTCGGCACTGCATGTGAGAACCGGGCTCGACCTGCGCACGGATCTCCTGTTGCGGGTCCGGGAGACGCAGACGCAGACGGCACTCACGCCTGAGTCCCGCCACGCCAATGTAATGGGCGCATTCTCCGCCTTCGACTCGAGTGACCTGGACCTGGTCCTGGTGGACGATGTGTTTACGACCGGGGCCACTCTCGCTGCTGCCGGTGCTGCGCTGATGGAGTCAGGTGCAACGCGAGTGGAGGCGGTAACATTCGCGCGGGCGGTGGTTGATCTGGACGGAAGCTAGCAGTTATTGGTCATCAGTCGTCAGTCGTCAGTCGTCAGTCGTCAGACGTCGGTCGCCGGTCCTCCGAAGATGGTGGTCCGACCGGGTGTACTCGACTGATGACTGGCAACTGATGACCGGAGACAACTCGAGAGGAGATCGAATGGCAACCCGAGTAGGCATCAACGGCTTCGGCCGTATCGGCCGCAACGTGGTGCGGGCGGCGCGGGCGATGAAGGCAACCGAGCTCGAGTTCGTAGCGGTCAACGACCTCACCGACACCAGGACCCTGGCGCACCTGTTGAAGTACGACTCGGTGCACGGACGCTACGAGGGTGAGGTGACCGCGCAGTCGGACGCCATCTCCGTGGACGGCCGGTCGATCAAGGTGCTGTCCGAGAAGGAACCAGCGAAGCTGCCATGGAAGGACCTCGGCGTCGAGCTGGTGCTCGAGTCCACCGGCAGGTTTACCGATCGGGAGAAGGCGGCCCTGCACCTGGCGGGTGGGGCTAAGCGCGTCGTCATCTCTGCGCCGGCAAAGCAGGAGGACATCACGATCGTCTACGGCGTCAATCACGAAGCGTACGATCCGGCCAAGCATCAGATCATCTCCAATGCCAGCTGTACCACCAACTGCCTGGTGCCCGTCGTCAAGGTGATTCTGGATCGCTTCGGCTTTGTGAGTGGCTTCATGACGACCGTCCACTCCTACACGAACGACCAGAATATTCTCGACCTACCTCACAAAGATCTTCGTCGGGCGCGGGCTGCTGCTCTTTCCATCATTCCCACGACTACTGGAGCGGCCAAGGCCACATCGCTGGTTCTTCCTGAGGTCAAGGGGAAGATCGATGGTGTCTCTCTTCGAGTCCCCACCCCCGACGTTTCGGTGGTCGCGCTCACCTGCGTGGTTCAGAAGAGCACTTCTGCTGATGAGGTGAATGCAGCCTTCCGTGATGCTGCCAGGTCCGGCCCACTGAAGAACGTCATCGCCGTCAGCGATGAGCCTCTCGTGTCGGTTGACTACATCGGGAGCCTTCAGTCGAGCACCATCGACTCCCTCTCGACCAACGTGGTCGGTGGCACGCTCGTAAACGTGACGTCGTGGTACGATAACGAGATGGGTTACTCGGCCCGCTGTGTCGACCTCCTGCGGTATCTTGGGTCGCGCAGGTGAAGCGAACGCTCGAATCGCTGGACAAGACATCACTGGACGGACGCCGTGCGCTGGTGCGGGTGGACTTCAACTGCCCCATCAAGGACGGCGTCGTCACCGACGACACCCGCATCAGGGCCGCGCTCCCCACGATCAAGTACCTGCGTGAGCGTGGCTCGCGCCTGGTCCTGCTATCCCACCTGGGCCGGCCCAAGAAGGGTCCTGATCCCAAGTATTCGATGCAACCGGTGGTCAAGGCGCTGGAGAAGCTGCTGGGTGCACCGGTCACATTCCTGCAGGATCCGCTCTCAAACGAGGCAATCACTACCACTAAGCGTCTGCCGCGCGGTGGAATCGCCGTCGCCGAGAATACCAGATTCTTCCCTGGCGAAGAGGAGAATGATCCGGGCCTGGCTGAGAAGTTCGCGGCGCTGGGCGATCTCTACGTCAATGACGCTTTCGGTTCGGCTCACCGCGCCCATGCGAGTACCGAAGGTGTCGCCCGTGTTCTGAAGCCTGCCGTGTCAGGCTTTCTGATGGAACGAGAGCTTCGCTATCTCGGTGAAGCCCTGCACCAGCCCAGGCGCCCATTCGTGGCGGTGCTGGGTGGGGCGAAGATCAGCGGTAAGATCGATCTAATCGAGGCGCTACTGCCCAAGGTGGATCAGATCCTGCTCGGCGGAGCCATGGCCTGTACCTTCTTCGCGGCCATGGGGCTGGAGACCGGGAAATCGCTGGTCGAGCGGGACCGGGTGGATCTCGCCAAGGAGCTGATGAAGAAGGCCGGGGAGAAGCTGGTACTCCCGACCGGTGGCGTGATCGCTCGTGAGTTGGCCCCTGACGTGGAGAGCCATGTGGTGCGCCGGGACGCCATAGAGCCAGGTTGGGCCGTGTACGACATCGATCCCGACACCGAGAAGGATTTCGGCGCGATCATCGAGGATGCCGGAACCGTGGTATGGAACGGCCCCATGGGTGTCTTCGAGACTCCGCCGTTCGATCATGGCACTCTCGCAATTGCCCGCTCGATGGCTGCCGCAACCGCGAACGGCGCGGTCACCGTGATCGGTGGGGGAGACTCGGCCGCGGCTGTAGCGCAGGCGGGACTCGCGGACAAGATCACCCACGTATCAACCGGTGGCGGCGCGTCGCTGGAGTTTCTGGAGGGGAAGGAGCTGCCGGGAGTGGCGGCCTTGGACGAGGCATGATGTGCATGGCTGAGAGATCATGATGGACCGCTCCATCATCTACGCCGCAAACTGGAAGATGAACCACGGTCCCACTGAAGCCCGCCGCTATGCGGAGCGGTTCCTGTCGCTCACCTCGCCGGTAAAGGGCCGCAGCCTGTGGTTCTTTCCTCCCTCAGTGTCCCTCGGTGCCGTTTGCGAGACCATGCGCGGTCGATCCGATATCCGAGTCGGAGTGCAGAACGTCCATTGGGAAGCCAAGGGTGCCTTCACGGGAGAGGTTTCCATTCCATTGGCCATGGAAGCGGGGGCCCGGGCTGTGCTTGCGGGACATTCCGAGCGGCGCCAGCTGTTCGGCGAGACCGATGAGTACGTGGCCCGGAAGACGAAGGCGGCCTTGAACCTCGGTGTCACTCCGCTCGTGTGCGTCGGCGAGACGCTGGCTGAGCGCGATGGCGGACGCACCGAATCAGTGATTGTTCGACAGCTGGCCCCGGTAATCGATGCGTTGGAAACAACCGAGTGGAATCGGGTCGTGATGGCCTACGAGCCGGTCTGGGCAATCGGCACCGGGAAGAATGCAACTCCTGACGATGCCGCTCAGATCCATGAGCTCATCCGACTGGAGCTCGGGCGCCACGGAGTCACCAACCGGGTGTCTATTCTGTACGGGGGCAGTGTAAACAGCACCAACGTGATCTCGCTCCTGGCCCGGCCTCAGATCGATGGTGTGCTCGTGGGTGGGGCCAGCCTGGACCCCGAGGGATGGGCCGAGCTGGTGGGGGTGAGCTGAGCTGACACGCCACGACATATGCCCGAGCTTCCCGACATCGTCCTTTACCTCGAGCACCTGACACCCCGGGTGGTGAATCAGACACTCCAGCGTGTCATAGTTCGAAGTCCTTTCCTCGTTCGCACCTTCGAGCCTCCCATCAGCGAAGCAGCAGGAAAGCGGGTGCTGGCGCTCCGGCGCATGGGCAAACGCATCGTCTTCCAGCTCGAGGGCGGGCTGTTCCTGGTCATCCACCTGATGATCGCCGGGCGATTTCGGTGGAAGCCCCCGGGTACCAAGCCGCCGGGGAAGGTGGGTCTGGCCGCTTTCGAATTTCCCTCCGGCGTACTCATCCTGACGGAAGCCGGAACGAAGCGCCGAGCCTCGATCTACCTGGTCAGAGGCGAGGAGAGTTTGCGGCAGTTCGATCGCGGTGGATTGGAGGTCCTGGAGGCAGACTCCGCCAGCTTCGCCGCAAGGCTGAGATCGGAGAGCCACACTTTGAAGCGCGCGCTCACCGATCCCCGTCTCTTCAGCGGCATCGGGAATGCATATTCAGACGAGATCCTGCACCGGGCTCGGCTCTCGCCTTTGGCTCGAACCGGAAAGCTCGCCGATGAAGAGGTTGACCGCCTCTACCACGCCACCCGAGCGACGCTCGAGCACTGGATTAGCAAGCTGCGGGATGAAGAGGGGGAGAAGTTCCCCGAGAAGGTGACCGCCTTTCGCGAAGGCATGGCGGTGCACGGTCGATACAAGCTTCCGTGTCCGGTGTGCGGTACACCGGTACAGCGAATTCGCTACGCCGACAACGAGACGAACTACTGTGCGCGGTGTCAAACAGGCGGACGGCTGCTCGCCGATCGTGCGATGTCGCGGTTGCTAAAGGAGGATTGGCCGAAGTCAATCGATGAGGTGGAGTAGGAAGTCGTCAGAAGTCAGTCATCAGCTGTCAGCTGCCAGTCATCAGTTATCGATCCTCGTTGATTTGTGTGGATGAGCAGCGTATCGAATCAGGCCGTTCAGCATCTTACCCAGCTTCTGACACTCTGCATCTAGCTTCTCCCATGCTTCGACCCCGAGATATCCAAGATCTCTCGAAAGCAGCAACTGACATTCAACCTCGCACGTTGAGCCGTAAGCCATCCGGAGGAATCTAGCGAACTCACGATCACCTCGTCGGCCAGAACCTTCAGCGATGTTCGAGACTACGGAGATGGCAGCCCGCCTCAACTGGGCTACCAAACCGTAGCGCTCGGTTGTGGGGAAGTCTTGCGTGCTTCGGTAGACTCCTAACGTGAGCACGTGGGCAAGCTTCCAGACAGTAAGCTGTTTATAGTCGGCCATATGATCCGACGTTACCGAGCTCCGATCCACCTGTAGTTCCAGATCTGCGCCGGATGTACCCTTTGACGACTGACGACTGACGACTGACGACTGACGACTGACGACTGACGACTGACGTCCAGCGTCTGGCGCCTGGCGTCTCCCCCTACTAAAATTCGCCCCGACTCGGGAGACCTAAGAAATGTTCGCTTTTCTACTGACGCTGCTCATCCTCGACGCGCTGTTGCTTTCGGTGGTCGTGCTGCTCCAGGCCGGCCAGGGCGGAGGCCTTGCCTCGCTCGGCGGCGGCGGAACCGACACCGTCCTCGGTGGCCGGCAAGCCGTCACAATTCTCACCAAACTTTCCTGGTGGTGCGGCGGCATCTTCCTGGTCCTCTCCCTTATCCTGTCGTTCGTGCCACGGGGTGCCAGCAGCAGTGGCTTGCAGGAACGGCTCCGCGCCGCGACGCCGGCGGAACCGTCGCAGCCGGCTCCGCTCCCACTGGGAACTCCGAGCGAGCCTCAAGCGCCGGCCGCAGGAACTCCGCCCGCGAACGCTCCGGCAAGCCCGGCACCGTCGGCACAGACCCCGGCCCCCCAGCCCAAGCAGTGACGCAACCACTTCCCGCCTTCGTTCTACTGGAAGACGGGAACTGGTTCGCCGGCATCACCCCCCGTCCCATCGACCCCGCCTATGGCGAGGTCGTTTTCACGACAAATCTCACCGGCTACCAGGAGACGTTCACCGACCCGAGCTATCTCGGGCAGATCGTCGTCATGACGGCGCCCATGATCGGCAACTACGGGGTGAACGCGGAAGATTCCGAGTCCAGCCGGCCGCAGGTCAGCGGCGTCGTGGTCCGTGAGCTCTCTCGCCACTCGTCCAACTGGCGAGCGACGGAGAGTCTGGACCATTGGTTGGAGGCGGCCGGTATTCCGGTGCTCGAGGGAATAGATACTCGGCGGCTCACCCGCCACCTGCGGGAGCGCGGAGCCATGCGTGGGGTTCTGGCGCAGGGGCGAGAACCGTCCCCGGAACTGACCGCCCAACTACTTGCCTCGCCTTCGATGGAGGGGCTCGATCTGGCATCCCGGGCAACCGTGGGACAGCTCCACACGGAAGGGGAAGGTCCACACGTCGTTGCGTACGACTTCGGGATGAAGCGGAATATCGTGCGAATGCTGTTGCAGGCCGGTTGCCGGGTCACCGTGGTGCCCTCCACCACATCTCCTGATGCGGTGCGCTCGCTAAAGCCCGATGGTCTCTTTCTTTCCAACGGTCCAGGAGATCCGGCGGCGGTCGACTATGCGCTGGGAGCGATCCGCGATCTGTCAGGGTCTGGGCTCCCCACCTTCGGAATCTGTCTCGGGCATCAGCTGATCGGCCTGGCGTACGGTGGCCGCACCGCGAAACTCCCCTATGGTCACCGAGGTGGCAACCATCCCGTCCAGGACCTGCGCAATGACCACGTACTGATCACGACGCAAAACCATGGCTTCGCTGTGGTTGGGGACGAAGGGGGCATTCCCGGCGCCCCCGCACTCGAAGTGACGCATCTGAACTTGAATGACGGCACCATAGAGGGAATTCGACACCGGGAGCTGCCGCTCTTCGCCGTGCAGTACCATCCTGAGGCAGCACCCGGGCCGCATGATGCGCTTCCGCACTTCGCGGAATTCATGACGTCGCTCGGCACCCCACGGCCATCGAAGCCACAAGCCCTTGACAGACAAGGGTTAAGCTCCTAGTATCGGCCATGGGAGGCCCCTGCTGCGCTCCACTGTCTGTAACCCTTCTGGGGGATGCATGACCAAGGCCGATCTCGTAGAACAGGTGACCGCCTCCATCGCCCGCACAGCGGGTCCGATGATCTCCAAGAAGGATTGCGCCCGGGTGGTGGACGCATTTCTCGAGGCAGTCAAGGAAGCCCTCAAGCAGCAGCACAATATCGAGGTCCGCGGCTTTGGGACCTTCAAGATCCGCCGCCGGAAAACCCGCATGGCTCGGAATCCGCGCACTGGTGACCCGGTGGAGGTCGCGGCCCGACCGGTCCCCGTATTCAAGCCCAGCAAGGAGTTACGCGCACTGGTGGCAGACGAGACGTCCGAGGCAGAACCGGCGCAGGGGATCTAGGAACGAGTCAGATTTATACTGAGGCCGCCCATGCCGAGGGCGGCCTTTTCTATTCTGAATGGATGAGTTTCGGGTGGAGCAGATTGGCGGTAACTTTAAGCCATGACTGGCACTGCCGTTTCCGTGATCACCGTCCGCGTTCTGCTCTTCGCGAGCTATTCCGACGTCCTGGGCCTCGACTCGCTGGATCTCACCATCGAAACACCGGCAACTGTGGCCGATGCGCTGAACCATGTGCGCTCCCTGCCGGGTGGGGAGCGGCTCCCAGCTAAGCCACTCTGCGCTCTGAATCTGAGGCACGTCGACGCCGCAACGCGGCTGTCCGATGGTGACGAGCTGGCGATCCTCCCGCCGCTCGCCGGAGGGTAGCCGATTGTACCTCAGCGAACAGCCTGTCGATCTCACTACCCTGATAGCCGCAGTGCAGTCTCCAGAGCGTGGCGGCATCGCGTGCTTTCTCGGCACGGTGCGCAATCACCACGGGGGCCGCGATGTTGTTCGCCTCGAGTACTCCGCATACGCGCCCATGGTGGAAGCGGAATGCGCCCGCATCGTGGCTGAAGCCGAGTCGCGCTGGAACGTGGCCGTCAGCCTGCGGCACCGCATCGGCCGGCTGGAGGTCGGCGATGCGGCCGTGGCAGTGGTCGCCGCGTCGGCCCACCGAGACGAGGCGTTCATCGCCTGCCGCCACGTGATCGAGGAGCTGAAGCGTCGAGTTCCGATTTGGAAGCGGGAGTATTTCGCCGATGGAAGTGTGGAGTGGGTTGCGGCGGCGGGGAAGTGGGGAAGCGGGGAAGTGGGTACGCAGGAAACAGAAGGTCATCTCGTCGGTAGAACCAGCGAATGACGATCGACCTTACCCGCTTACCCGCCTACCCGCTTACCGACGCACTAGGCCGCCCACTCAGATCCTTGCGGATCTCCGTCACCGACCGCTGTAACATGCGGTGCCGTTACTGCATGCCCGAGGACAATTACGTGTGGCTTCCGCGTGAGTCGATCCTCTCTTTCGAGGAGATTCAGCGGCTGGTCCGCATCTTCGCTGATCTCGGTGTGCAGAAGCTGCGGCTGACGGGAGGCGAGCCCCTCCTGCGACACGATCTGCCCACTCTGGTTTCGCTGCTGCGAAGCCACAAGAGCATTACTGATCTGGCCCTCACCACCAATGGTATTCTCCTGGCCCGGCATGCCGGCGAGCTGAAAGCCGCTGGGCTGGGACGGGTAACCGTCAGCCTGGACACCTTGCGACCGAACAGAATGGCGGAGTTCGCCCGGAGTGAGCGTCACGCTGACATCCTTGACGGCATCTCGGCTGCCCGGCAAGCCGGGTTGAGCATCAAGCTCAACGCCGTAGTCATTCGCGGCTACAACGACGACGAGCTTACGGACCTGGTCGCGTATGGTCACAGTGTTGGAGCGGAGGTTCGCTTCATCGAATACATGGACGTCGGTGGGGCCACCGGTTGGTCTCAGGACCAGGTCGTGAGCCGCGCGGAAATTCTTCACCTGCTGGAACAGTGCTATGGGCCCGTTCGACCGGTGCGCGAGAGTGATTGGGCGCCGGCCGAGCGCTTCATGCTGGCCGATGGAACTCGGGTCGGCATCATTGCCTCGACAACGGCGCCGTTCTGCCGCACCTGCGACCGGAGCCGTTTGACGGCGGACGGCACGTGGCTCCTCTGCTTATACGGAGAAACCGGCCTGGACCTGCGAGGGGCCCTTCGGACGGGTCGGACTGATGGGGAGATCGCGGCCGAAATCGCGGACACGTGGCGGGCGCGAACCGATCGCGGGGCGGAGGAGAGGGCCGCTATTCCCGGTCGCGGCATTCTCTATCAGGTCGAGTCGCTTCGGGCCGATCCGCGGCGCGAGATGCACACCCGGGGCGGCTGATGGCGATCCAGGTCGCCCTCATTCAGCCCCAGATTCCGCCCAATACCGGTAACATCGCCCGCCTCTGCGCTGCCACCGATACGCCGCTTCACCTCATCGAGCCGCTCGGTTTCTCGATCGATGATGCCCAGGTTCGTCGCGCTGGTTTGGACTATTGGGATCGGGTGGATCTCTGGGTTCATCCCGACTGGTTCGCCTTCCGCGACGCCATGAACCGGAGCCGTTGTCTGTACTTCTCGGCCAAGGCCACGCGGAGCTACCTCCAGGCTCCATATCGCCCGAACAGCTGCCTGGTATTCGGGAGTGAGACCGAAGGGATGCCGTTAAGGATCCTCGAGAAGCATCCGGAGCAGTGCTTCACGATACCGATGACCGGCGCAGTGCGGAGTCTTAATCTGGCGAACGCGGTGAGCATCGTGTTGTACGAGGCCCTGCGTCAAACAGGTCAGGAGTCGGGAGACACGAGTCAGGACGCGCCACCAGACTCCCGACTCCTGACTCCTGACTCCTGACTTCCAGTATATTCCTGCGCATTGGTTCAACAATCATCCAAACCTGAATGCTCGAGCATCTGAATGCTGGCTAAAGTCGCGGTGGTCGGGGCGGGAAACGTGGGGGCCACGGCGGCCCAGCGGCTGGCGGAAAAGAATCTTGCACGCACCGTCGTCATGGTGGACGTGGTGGAGGGAGTGCCACAGGGGAAGGGACTGGATCAGTGGCAGTCCGGCCCGATCGAGGGGTTCGATACCCGGATCATCGGCAGCAACAGCTACGACGAAGCCGCCGACGCTGAGGTCTTTGTCGTTACGGCGGGGATCGCACGGAAGCCCGGCATGAGCCGGGACGATCTCGTGAAGACCAACGCCGGCATCGTGCGATCGGTCTCGGAGCAGATCGCACGGGTGGCGCCCAAGTCCATCATTGTCGTGGTCTCGAATCCACTCGACGTCATGTGTTACGTCGCCATGAGGGCGAGCCGGTTTCCGCGCGAGCGAGTCCTGGGCATGGCAGGGGTGCTCGACACGGCACGTTACCGGATGTTTCTGGCCGAGGCGCTCGACGTGTCCGTGGAGGACATCCAGGCGATGGTACTGGGCGGCCACGGGGATACCATGGTGCCGCTGGTCTCCTACACCACTGTGTCCGGGATCCCGGTAACCCAGTTGATCGAAAAGTCCAAACTCGAGGAGATCGTGAACCGGACGCGTAATGGCGGCGCCGAGATCGTGGCGTTCCTCAAGACCGGCTCTGCCTATTACGCACCCAGCTCCGCTGCGGTTCAGATGGTCGAGGCCATCGCCCTGGATAAGAAGAGAATTCTTCCCTGTTCAGCGTGGCTTCAGGGAGAGTTCGGGCTGAAAGACGTCTTCTGCGGCGTGCCGTGCAAGATTGGCCGCAAGGGACTCGAGAAAGTCATCGAGGTCACACTGACCGGATCAGAGCGCGAAGAGCTTCACAGATCAGCTGAAGCTGTCCGCGCTACCCAGACCGTCGTAGACGCGTGATCGGATTCGCACCATGAGTCGTCTGCGGCTGCTCTGGGATTCCTCTGTCGGGAAGAAAGTGATCATGGCGGTCACCGGGCTCATCTGGGTGGCCTACTTGCTCACGCATATGCTGGCCAACCTTCTGGTTTTCCAGGGACCCGAAAAGATCAACGCCTACAGCGCATTCCTGCACGGAACCGGCGGCGCGCTCTGGGGCGCGCGCCTGGTGCTGATCGCCGCTCTGGTGCTTCATGTCGTGGCCGCTGCCCAGCTGGCCGACCGGCGCCATGAGGCCAGGCCTGTGGGCTACGCGGCGGGGCGCCAGCCGCACACCTCCACGTTCGCGGCACGGACGATACGTTGGGGCGGTGCCCTGATCCTGCTGTTCCTGGTGTATCACGTCCTGCATTTCACGGTCGGCTCCGCCCATCCGAGCTTCGCCGAGGGAGACCCCTACCGTAACGTGGCCAGCGGATTCCGCGATCCGTTGGTGGTCGTTCTCTACCTGATCGCGGTCGCTGTCGTGGGTCTTCATCTCTATCATGGCGTCTGGAGCAGTGGCCGGAGTCTGGGGACGAGTCCTCCCTCGCCACGCCCGCTGCGGCGCAATCTGGCGTTCGTACTGGCACTCCTGATCTGGCTCGGCTTCTCCGTGATTCCGATCGCCGTGTACGCCGGGGCCCTGCGATGAGACCACTCGACGCCAAGGTCCCATCCGGGCCGATCGCAGAGAAGTGGGACAAACACCGCTTCGAGATGAAGCTGGTGAACCCCGCGAACAAGCGAAAGTACACCGTGCTCATCGTGGGAAGCGGCTTGGCTGGAGCCTCGGCCGCCGCCACCATGAGCGAGCTCGGCTACAACGTCAAATGCTTCTTCTTCCATGACTCGCCCCGTCGCGCGCACAGCATCGCGGCACAGGGCGGCATCAATGCGGCCAAGAACTACCGGAACGATGGCGACAGCATCTACCGGCTGTTCTACGACACCGTCAAGGGCGGCGATTTCCGGTCGCGTGAGGCCAACGTCTATCGGCTGGCTCAGATCAGCGTCGAGATCATCGATCAGTGCGTCGCCCAGGGGGTGCCATTCGCCCGGGAATACGGTGGTCTCCTGGCCAACCGCTCTTTCGGCGGCGCCCAGGTGTCACGAACGTTTTACGCCCGAGGCCAAACCGGGCAGCAACTGCTTCTGGGCGCCTACCAGCAGATGGAGAAGGAAGTCGCACGCGGGGGTGTGACGGTATATCCGCGCACGGAGATGCTGGATCTGATCGTGGTAGACGGTCAGGCGCGCGGCATCGTGACTCGCGACATGGTGACCGGGAAGATCTCCTCGCATCTGGGCGACGCGGTGGTGCTCGGCACCGGTGGGTACGGCAACGTCTTCTACCTGTCGACCAATGCCAAAGGCTCGAATGCCACGGCAATTTGGCGGGCGCACAAGCGCGGAGCCGCCTTTGCCAATCCGTGCTTCACCCAGATCCATCCCACGTGCATCCCGGTGAGCGGTGAGTACCAGTCCAAGCTCACGCTGATGAGTGAGTCGCTCAGGAACGACGGTCGTGTGTGGGTGCCGAAGAAGCAGGGTGACAAGCGCCGGCCTGACCAGATCCCCGAGTCGGAGCGGGACTACTATCTGGAGCGGAAGTACCCCAGCTTCGGGAATTTGGCTCCGCGCGACATCGCGTCACGTGCTGCCAAGGAAGCGTGCGACGGGGGACTCGGCGTGGGCGAGAGCGGCCTCGGCGTCTACCTCGACTTCGGGGACGCCATCAAGCGGCTGGGTGAGCAGACGATCCGGGAGCGCTACGGGAACCTGTTCGAGATGTATCAGCGAATCACCGATGAGAATCCGTTCCGCATTCCGATGCGAATTTACCCCGCGGTGCACTACACAATGGGCGGGCTCTGGGTCGACTACAACCTCATGAGCACCATTCCGGGCCTGCACGTGATCGGCGAGGCAAACTTCTCCGACCACGGCGCAAACCGGCTCGGCGCCAGTGCCCTCATGCAGGGGCTCGCCGATGGTTACTTCGTACTGCCTGCGACCATAGGGGATTACCTGGCCCGGTCGACGCCGGCTCGGATCGATTCCGGGCACCCCGAGGTTCGGCGCGCAGAGGCGGACGTCGCGGAGAACACGCGCAAGCTCCTGAGCATTCGCGGCAAGCGTACCGTGGACTCGTTCCACCGGGAGCTGGGCAAGGTCATGTGGGATTACTGTGGCATGGCCCGCAATGCTGCCGGACTCCAGAAAGCACTCGGCATCATTCCTGGACTTCGCGAGGAGTTCTGGCGCAACGTGAATGTGCCGGGCAGCGACGCGGAGCTGAACCAGGCGTTGGAGAAGGCCGGCCGCCTGGCGGATTTCCTGGAGTTGGGCGAGCTGATGTGCCTGGATGCGCTGCATCGCGAGGAGTCGTGCGGCGGCCATTTCCGGGAGGAGTACCAGACCGAGGACGGCGAGGCGCTCCGAAACGACGACCAGTTTGCCTACGCCGCGGCCTGGGAGTACAGCGGGGCTGGTCAGCCCGAGCGGCTGCACAAGGAGCAGCTCTCGTTCGAATATGTGCCGCTGGCGCAGAGGAGCTATAAGTAACGTCGAGGGTCTAAGGTCAAGGGTCAACGCGCGTAGGACAGCTTCGACCCTAGACCCTAGACTCTAGACCTCGTGAGGACGCGAAATGAACGTAACCCTACGCGTATGGCGCCAACCGGGTCCCGGCTCCGCCGGCCGCATGGTCGAGTACGAGGCGCGCGACATCAGCCCCGACATGTCGTTCCTCGAGATGCTCGA
>Ga0307415_100000689_pt1 | contig 15005 bp, 14 predicted proteins | sample DK1Cmetagenome_FD_204524 | JGI IMG/M metagenome (GOLD analysis project Ga0307415, IMG submission 204524) | Maize rhizosphere microbial communities from greenhouse at UC Davis, California, United States - DK15-C-2 | ecosystem: Host-associated > Plants > Roots > Rhizosphere > Soil | place: USA...
CCCCACCGCCACCAAGCTGGCCGAGGGCTCGGGCAGCCTGGCCGTGGCCACCGCCACCCTGACGGTGGCGGCGCTGTTCCAACCCCTGCGCCGCCGGGTCCAGGACCTGGTCGACCGCCGCTTCAACCGCCGCCGCTCTGACGCCGCCCGCACCCTCGAGGGGTTCGCGACCCGCCTGCGGGACCAGGTCGACCTGGACGCCCTCCACCGTGAGCTGCTGGCCGTGGTCGACCACACCATGCAGCCAGCGGGGGCGTCGCTGTGGCTGCGGCCATCGCCAGCAGTGCCCAGCCCGGCCGGCGCCCGCTCCGACCCTTCTATGGAAGAAGGGGTCCCTGTCGATTAGGAGGGGCCGGCCACTCTCGCCCGCCGCGCCGCCTCGGCCGCACCTTCGGTCCAGGGCTCGCCATGGCCCGGCAGAAGCACGTCGGCCGGGACGCCGTCCAGGACGTCCAGCGACCGCAGCGCCTGCGGGGTGTCGCGGTTGAGACCCGAGGGCATGATCTGCGGGCCGACCCGGCCGGTGAGCGGGTTCCTGGTCGCCAGCACGTCGCCGGTCAGCAACACCCCTCGCCCCTCCAGCAGCAGCGCCGTACACCCCGGCGTGTGTCCTGGGGCATGCACTACCCGAGGCCGTCCCGGCACCTCCAGCGTCTCGCCGTCGGCGAAGATGGACACCTCCCGGACCGGGATCAGCTTGGTCGCGCCGCGGCGTGCCAGCGAGAACAGGGTCCGGTAGAACTCGACCCGCAGCACATACGACCGAACCTTGCCGTCGTTCTTACCTGGCTTGGCACCCTTGGCGACCGCGGCGTCGACCTGGTGGATCCAGACCGGCGCCCCAGCGGTGGTGCGGGCCCGTTCGGCGAAGCCGGTGTGGTCACTGTGGGCGTGGGTGAGCAACACGGCCTCCAGGTCCTGCAGCCCACGACCAAGGGCGGCGAGGGTCCTTACCAGCAGGTCCCAGTCGCGGGGGGCGCCGGCGTCGACAAGGACGAGCTTGCCGCCGTCCTCGATCAGGTAGAAGTTGCAGACGCCGCCGGTGAGCCGGTGGATTCCTTCCGCGACCTGCACCTGGTCACCTCCTGACCGCGAGGCCCTCGGGGTCAGGAAGCATAGACCATGACCGCCGTGACGGCCTGTGGGACACTGCCCAAGGAACAGGCACGAATGGTGGCCACGTCGCTGATGAGGAGTTGGGGTGGACAAGGCGCGGGCGCGAGCCCTGTTGGACCAGGAGCGTCGTCGCCTCGAACAGCTGGGTCGGGCAGTGGCTCGCGACCACGACGACGCGGTCGCCGTGTCCAGGCCTGAGGACCAGGTGGACGGGGCCGACCGCCGGATCACCGAGGAGACCGGCCACGCCCTGAGCGAACGGCTGGACGACCGCTGGGGCGCCCTGGAACGGGCCGAGGCTCGTCTAGCCGCGGGCACCTACGGGGCCTCGATCCTGAGCGGTCAGCCCATTCCCGACGAGCGGCTGGAGGCGTTCCCGCTGGCCGAGCTGACCGTCAAGGAGTCGGCGGCGAGGGACCAGGACCTGGGCGGGGGCCGCGACCCGGAGTCAAGGATGGGCCCGTCGCTGGATCCCTTCCGGGTGTTCGATGACCCGGCAGCCCAAGACGACGGGCTCATCGAGGACGAGGCGAGCGATGACGAGGCGGGGCCGCAGCCCAGCGTCGGCGTCCGAACCACCCCCGAGCCCTAACTCCGTCAAGGATCGGCTCCGCCTTCGCGGACCATCGCGGCGACCCAGCAACGATCCGAAAACCACAGTTCGCTCGGGTCGATGTCACCTCAGGCTTGGGCGGGGGGTGCCTGCCGGTCGACCTGTTCGGGTGCACCCGCCGAGGCACCGACAGTGCCCGACCCACGCCTATGGCAGTTTGGCAACCGTGAGCAGCACGGCGGCGTCCTCGAGGGCCTGCAGGGTGTGCCGCGCCTGGGGAACGATCAGCAGGTCGCCGTCGCGCCCTTCCCACTCCACGGCGTCTGCGACCAGCCGCACCCGCCCAGACAACACATGGACGGTGGCCTCGCCGGGATTCTCGTGTTCTGACATCGAGGACCCGGCGGTCAACGCCATCAGGGTCTGGCGCAGCACATGCTCGTGGCCGCCGTAGACGGTCCGTGCGCTCCGGCCGGCCGGAGCGGCGGTTGCCGCCTTCATCAACGCACGAGCGAGCGCATCAAGTGACAGCTTCTCCATGCGCCCAGTGTGATCACCCAGTCGAGTAACCGTCAACGACACCCAGAGGCCCAAACCCTGCACCACCTGAGCCGCCTACTGGGCCGCTTTCGTCGTCGTGGTCGGGGTGGCCATGACGCTGGCCCTGCTGATCAGCGACAGCCTGGTACTGGTCAGTATCCAGTTGTTGTTCCCGTGCCCGCCCGGCGGACCGCCGGGCGGGCTGGGGGCTGTCTACTGACGCTCCAGCAGCCGCACGTTGGCGGCCTGGGCGCCCTTCGGGCCCTGCGCGATGTCGAACTCGACAGCTTGCCCCTCATCAAGTGAGCGGTAGCCAGCCGACTGGATCGCGCTGAAATGCACGAAGACGTCTTCGCCGGACTCAGGGGCGATAAAGCCGTAGCCCTTGTCGGCGTTGAACCACTTCACGGTTCCAACAGTCATGTCCTTGTCCCTCCCTCCATCGTCTCGGAGGTATCGACCAACGCCGATGCCAATACTGGCGTCGGCGGCAAGGGACAAGCTCGACCTGCGGGTTGCGAAGCAAAACGTGAACCTCTGCCTGGCCACGGTAGCGGGTCCGGTCAAGTGACCGCTACCGACCCGGACATTGGGGCGTGCCGCCCCGTCGGGCGATGGCGCCGTTGGTGCTGCCGTCCGACGTATCCTGACCGCCATGCGCTGCCCTGCCGTTACCGCCGGCTATCGCGCCGTTGGAAGGAAGGTGGTGGCCGGCGCCGCGGTCCTCCTCGTCGTGGCGCTTGGCGGTTGCGGCGACCAGGCAGCGCGGCCCGTACCAGCGGGCGAACAGGTCCGCGACGGGTTCGCGGTGCTGGTGTTCACCCGCACCACCGGGTTCCGTCACGCCTCGATCGGCGACGGGGTGGTCGCGATCCGGCGGCTCGGCGCTCGTCACGGCTTCGCCGTGGATGCGACCGAGGACCCCGAGCAGATCCAGGACGCCGTCCTCAGGCGCTACCGCGCGGTCGTGTTCCTGTCGACCACCGGCGAGCCGCTCGGCCCGGCCCAGCAGGCCGCGCTGAAGCGCTGGGTGGAGGGCGGTGGCGGCTGGGTCGGCGTGCACGCCGCCGCGGACGCCTTTTACAACTGGCCCTGGTATGGCGAGCTCGTCGGCGCCTGGTTCCGGCGCCACCCGCCCGTCCAACGGGCGACCGTCCGCGTGACCGATCGGGATCATCCGTCGACCGAGTCGCTCCCGGCCGAATGGACGCGCACCGATGAGTGGTACGACTTTCGCACCAACCCGCGCGGCCGCATGGACGTACATGCGACCGTCGACGAGTCGACCTACCAGGGCGGTGGCATGGGCAACGACCATCCCGTCAGCTGGTCCCACGAGCAGGGCCGCGGACGGGCCTGGTACACGGCGCTCGGCCACACTGCGGCGAGCTGGTCCGAGCAGCGGTTCCTGGCCCACATCCTCGGCGGCATCCGGTGGGCGGCAGGCGCCGACTAGCTTGCCGCCGGCGCCACGAGCCGGGGGTTGCGTCAGATGGGGATGTTGATGAACGGTGAGCTGTAGTCGGGGGCGCGGGCCAGGACCGACTCCGCCTCGGCGCGGCTGATGTCGGCCAGACGGCGCTCGGCCTCGATGACCATGGGCAGCAGGCGGACGTCGCCTGGGGTCGCGATGCCGGTCACCTCGGGATGCGACAGCACCCAGGCCACCGCGGCACCGATCCGCTCCTGGTCGCCGAACGGCTCGTACCAGGTCGTATACCCGTGCTCGACCGGCTCCGGCCAGTTCCGCCGCGACGCCGCCTTGATGATCATCAACCCCGCATCCCGGGCCTGGACCTCGGCGACCAGGGCCTGGTAGTCGGCCAGATACTCCGGGTCCTGGCCGAGCACGTAGTTGAGCGGGGTGAGGACGGTATCGAACGCGAACCGCGCCAGGGCCTCGAGATGGGTGGCCGGGGCCTGATGGCCGTGACCGGTGATCCCGACCGCTCCTGCTAGCCCCTCGTCCCTGGCCCGGACCACCGCCTCCAGCGACCCGCCCGGGCGGGTGACCAGGTCCAGCTCGGCCGGGTCGCCGACGGCGTGGACCTGAATGAGGTCGAGGTGGTCGGTCTGGAGCCGTTCCAAGCTCCGGTTGATCTGCGCCCACGCCTGATCGCGGTCCCGCAGGCCGGTCTTGGTAGCCAGGAAGATCCGCTCCCGGATGCGACCCATCCACGGGCCCAGCCGCAACTCGGCGTCGCCGTAGCTGGCCGCGACGTCGAAATGGTTGATCCCGGAATCCAGCGCCAGCTGGACCGAGGCATCGGCGGTGTCCTGGTCGACCTCGGCCAGGGCGGCCGCGCCGTAGATCAGGACCGAACTCCGATGGCCAAGGCGACCAAGGCGACGCTGCTGCACGGAACCCACTCCCTGTTCGGCCGGCAATCCCGGTCCCACTATGATGTGTCGTTGCGGTCCAGGACAGGACTGGCTAGCTGAGCTAGGGGGGTGAACCGCCGCCGACGCCTGGCGGGCGGCGACCAGTATCGGGTCCCAAACTGGTGAGAACGGCGGCGCGTAGGCCAGCTCCAGGGCCCGTAGATCAGCCTGGTCACGCGAGAAACGATGACGCGATGCGCATCAACCATCAGGTCGTGGTGTTCGACGCCGCAGACCTCGCGGCCGAGCTCAGCTTCTGGGCCGGGGTGCTCGACGGCACCGTCGACGCCGAGGATGACTGGCACATGGTGATCGTCGACGGTGCACCTCGGGTCGGAGTCCAGCTGGCCCCCAACCACAAGCCACCCGACTGGCCTGACGGGACACCGCCGCAACAGATCCACCTCGACCTGTGGGTCGAGGACTTCGTGGCCGCCCACGATCGCGTCATGTCGCTGGGCGCGAAGGTGCTCAAGCCGGCGCATGACGTCGACTCCGTCGACAACTTCCAGGTCTACGCCGATCCCGCCGGTCATCCGTTCTGCGTGTGCTGGGTGCAACGACGCGAGCAGCAATAGCGCCTGAACCACCTGGGATAATGAGCCCGCGTCCAGACAGCACCCCGTCGGGGCCGCCACTCACCCAGCCAACCATCCCCAAGACGGCGAAACTCGAGGATGACGAAGCGCCAGTTATCCACAGAATTCGCGAACGTCGGTTCCACCTGTCCTGGCCTGCTAGTATCGAACACATGTTCGTCCAGGAATCCGCCATGCGGAGATGCTCGTTCCCGGCTGCGGCAGACCGCACCGTGCAAAAGGGTGGTGCCGTGACCATTACCAACAGCAAAGATGCGGGCGATCGCTGCAACCACTGCCTTCCCGACCTCGAGGTGACCCCGCGTGCAGCTCCGTCGGCTGCGGGAACGCTGCTGTCAACAGAGGACTCTGCCAGGCGCACGCTAACCAGAGGAAGAAGGGCCAGCCGCTACGTCCCCTTCGGCCCTTCTACGGCACGCAGGGTCCCTGCCGATTTGATGGCTGCTCCAAACCGCGTGCGACCGGAGGCTTTTGCGCAGGCCACGCCGTCCAGCACTACGGTGGCCGCCGGTTGGCGCCGCTGTTCAAAGCTAAGGTGGGATGCGACTTTCCTGGCTGCACGAAACGCCATTTTCGCGCTTGGCTACCGCCAAGGACATTGGCGACAGTTACGGCTGAAGCGACCCCTTACGCCTCTCCGCGAAAGGACTGGCCGGATCTTGAAGCTGGGGTAGTTCTTATCTTCGAACCAACCCATCCGAACGCCCCGCAAGGACGGCTACGTCGCTGAGCATTCCAAGGTGATGGCGGAAAGGCTTGGTCGACCGCTGGAACCCTTCGAGGAATGCATCACAAAAATGGGATCAGAAGCGACAATGGGCCTGCTAATTTGGAATTGCGGGCTCGCGGCCTGCAGCCGCCTGGAAGTCGTGTAAGCGACCTGATCGACGCAGCCGTGATGGTGCTCAAACTGTATCAGCCAGAACCGCTGAACACCCACGCCCTCCATAGCTGGGGGAAGGACGCAGGAACTACTCTCAGATTCAATTGATACCAGTCATGAAATCGCTCAATTTATCTTTAGTTGGCGAGCAATTACAACCCTTAAGATTTGATTTGTTCCCTCGTAAATTTGTGTAATTTTTGAGTCCCGCATCATTCGCTCTACGGGGAACTCTTTCACGTACCCGTACCCGCCCAATAGCTGGACCGCGTCGGTGGTGACCCGCATGGCCATGTCGGAGGCGAAGCATTTGGCGGCCGCGGCGGCGAAGGTGAGATCGGGGTCGTTGCGGTCGGCCTTGGCGGCGGCCTGGTAGACCAGCGCTCGGGCGGCCTCCAGCTGCATGGCCAGGTCGGCGAGCATGAACTGGATGCCCTGGAAGTCGGCGATGGGCTGGCCGAACTGCTCGCGTTCGCCGGTGTAGGCGAGGGCGTAGTCGAAGGCGCCCTGGGCGATGCCGACGGCCTGGGCGCCGATGGTGACCCGGCTGTGGTCAAGGGCGCGCAGGGCCAGGGGAAAGCCCTGGTTCTCGTCGCCAAGGCGGTTGGCGGCCGGGACCCGGACGTCGTTGCAGATGACCTCGGTGGTGGGTGAGCCGCGGATGCCGAGCTTGTCCTCGTGCTTGCCGATCTCGAACCCGTCCATGGAGTCCTCGAGGATGAAGGCGCTGATGCCCTTGGACCCGGCGTCGGGGTCGGTGACGGCGTAGTAGATGTAGAGCTTGCTGACTCCGCCGCCGGTGATGAAGCGCTTGGTGCCGTTGAGCACGTAGTCGTCGCCGTCGCGGACGGCCCGCGAGCGCATCGCGGCCGCGTCCGACCCCGACCCGGGCTCGGTCAGGCAGTAGGAGGCCATGGCCGAGCCGTCGGCGATCGGGGGCAGCCAGCGCTGCTTTTGCTCCTCGGTCCCGGCGAACAGCAGCGGCAGGGTGGCCAGCTTGTTGACCGCCGGGATCAGCGAGGTGGAGGCGCAGACCCGGGCCAGCTCCTCGACCAGGATGCAGTGGGTGATCGAGTCGGCCTCGGCCCCGCCGTAGGCCTCGGGGACGTTGATGCCGGTCAGCCCGGCCTCGGCCAGGACCTTGAGGTTGTCCCAGGGGAACTCGCCGGTCCGGTCGATCTCGGCCGCTCGCTCGGTGAACTTCTCCTCGAACAGCCGCCGCCATTCCCGGCGGAACAGCTGCTGGTCCTCGGTCAGCGCGAACGCCTCGGACATCTCCGTCACCCTTCCCTGCGTGGCGGCCGGTCCTCCCATTCTAGGACCGGGGGGCCCCGCTCCCCAGGGGTGGCCTCTTCAGCTTCTCGGCAGATCCCCCGATCAGGCAAGGACGGGCGTCAAGTGCGGGGAGGCCGATGCGGGAACCGGCGCGGTGGGAACGGCGGACGATTGCCACGGTGGCGGCGGTGGCCTGATGATCGGGGTGGTCCTGGTCGCCGGGACCGGCCCCGCCCCCCGGCCGTCCGAGGCCTCCAGCGGCAACGCCCCGGCGGCTGCCTGCCGGGACCTTCGCGCCGGGGCGGTGGTGGCCTGCCTGCACGGCAACGACGCCCCCCCACAGGGGGTGAGCCTGTACGAGCGTCCGACCCTCCAGGAGCTGGAGGCCCGCAGCAGCCTGCGTAGCCCCGACCCGCGCCTGCGTGGCCTGGCCGGCCTCGAGTAGGCGACCAGCCCGTCGACCCCCGGGGCCGAACCGGCGTCGGTGAGCTGCATCGGCGACGGCACCTCCGGCAACCGCATCCAGGCGATCTACGCCCACGCCCTGGGCGTGCCGACCGCTATGAGGAAGTGGTGACCTCGCTGCGCGAGTGGATGGCCCAGGCCGACCAGGCGGTGTGGACCAGCGCCGGCCAGACCGGCGGCGGCAAGCGCCTGCGCTTCGTCACCGACAACGCCTGCCAGCTGGACGTCGCCCGGGTGACCCTCACCCCCGCCGGCGACGACAGCTTCAGCCAGATGCGCATCGAGCTGGTCGCCCAGGGCTACACTCGCACCGACCGCAAGTACCTGGTCTGGGTCGACGCCGCGGTCGGGATCTGCGGTCTGGGCGAGGTCTACGGCGACACCCGCCCCGGCCAGGAGAACCGCAACAACCGGGGCCCGAGCTACGCCCGGGTGGACACGCCGTGCTGGCAGTACGCGGAGCTCCACGAGATCTTCCACAACCTGGGCGCGGTCCAGCGCGACGCCCCCCACCCCAGCGCCGCCTGGCACTGCACCGACGAGGCCGACGTCATGTGCTACGACGACGACGGCAGCGGCCCGACCGTGATGACCGTCGTCTGCCCGCCCGAGCAGGAGGCGCTGCTCGACTGCGGCGACAACGACTACTTCAGCACCAACCCGGCGTCCGGCAACTACCTGGCCACCCACTGGAACACGGCCAACTCGAGCTTCCTCCAGGCCGACGACGCCCCCCGCCCGGCCCAGCTGACCCTGACCGGCGCCGCCACCATCGCCTACGGCGACCACGCCACCCTGTCCACTCGCCTGTCCGACGAGCAGACCACCACCGGCGTCGAGGGCGAGCAGGTCAACCTGTTCGCCCGCCGCGCCGGCACCGCCGGCGAGCTCGGCGCCGGCACCGCCACCACCGCCGCCGACGGCGCCGCCGCCTTCGCCCCGGCCCCGGCGGCCACCACCACCTACCGGGCCAGCTTCCCCGGCTCCGGCACCTACGGCACCGCCAGCAGCCCTCAGGTGACGGTCACCGTCCGGCCGACGGTCGCCGCCCGCCTCCAGGCCAGCACGGTCACCAAGCGCCAGTCGATCGTCGTCACCGGGTCGGTCGCCCCCAACCACCACGGTCAGCGCGTCTACCTGCAACGCCAGACCAACGGCACCTGGAAGGGGGTGGCCACGGCCACCCTGACCAACGCCAGCGCCTACACCCTGACGGCCACGCCCCCGGCCAGGGGCTCTTTCACCTACCGGGTCGTCAAACGCGCCGACGCCGACCACATCAGTGCGACCAGCCGGACGCTTGCGGTGACCGTTCGCTGATGGTCAAGGGGCTCAGATACCGGCGCTGCTCGCGTGCGCGGGCCGGCCAGCCGGCAGCGTGCAGGACCCGGAGGGCGTTGAGGGTGAGCAGCCTGTTGGGGCCCGACCGCCCCCAGTCGACCACCTCGACCGGACCCGACCCGGACCGGGTGCCGGGCGGGGCTCGCCGGCCTTGAAGCGGCCATACCAGAGGCTGACCGCCTGAGCCGAGACCTCGAGCTGGCGGGCGACCTGGGCCTGGTGAACGCCGGTGACGACGAGCTCGGCCGCGCCGAGCTGGCGGGCCTGGAGCCGTTCACGTTCGTGTTGGGCCGCGGGGCGGCGGGCAAGGGTTGGCATGGCCCTATCCTGCCCGTCGGATGGTCCAGCTCCAGCCGCAGCCCACCACCCATGGCCTTGCCGGCGGCTGCCGGTTCCTCCTCAAGACCCGGCCCCGGCCCGGTCCTATGCTGGCCAGCCACAGGGTCAGCACGGCGACGAGGGGAGCACCTGGTGATCGACCACGTTGGCCTGGGGGTCAGCGATCTGGAACAGAGCACGGCGTTCTACCAGCAGGCGCTGGGTTCGCTTGGCTACCAGCTGCTGCTGGAACGCGACGGCTCGGCGGGCTTCGGCCGCAACGGCAAGCCGGACTTCTTCATCCACGCCAACCGGCCGTTGAGCGGGCCGACCCATGTCGCCATCACCAGCCCCGACCAGGCCACCGTGCAGGCGTTCCATGCTGCCGGGCTGGCGGCCGGAGGCCGCGACAACGGCTCGCCCGGCCTGCGTCCCCACTATCACCAGGACTACTACGGCGCCTTTGTCCTGGATCCAGACGGCAACAACATCGAGGCCGTCTGTCACCGGCCGGCAGAGCGCTAGGGCATCCTCGGTGGCTCATACCAGCGCCATCGCAGCGCGCTTCGCCCGCGGCTCGGCGGCCCGGCTGGTGTCCTGGCGCGACACCTGCCCACAGCCGGTGCAGCGATAGCGGCGGATCGTGATCAGCAATGTCGTCGGGCGCCACCCCAGCGGTTCGTGCGCCAGCCGCCGGGTCACGCTGTCGCGCGGCGCAGCCTCGCATCCGCAGCGGCGACACCACCGGGCGAACTCGTCGGTCTCGACGACCGGCAGGCCAACACCGCACGACCGGGCTCGAGCCGTTGATCCACGACCTGCAGGCCGAGTTCGTCAAGACGACAGAACGAGCCCAGGTCGGGGGCAGGAAGGGAGCGTGAGACATGTCGCGCCCATCGGCGTCCGAGGCATGCGCAGGTGTCGTCACGCCTACCGAATCAACTGCTGTCGAGGGCGTCAGCGCCAGAATTCGGTGAGCTGCTCGGCAAGGGCGCTGCCTTGGTCGTACCCGGCTCGAGCGGCGGGCGGCCGCAGCGACAGATCCATCGCATTGGCGCCGAACATGTGCTCGGAGTTGCTATCCGGCAAGATGGTTTCGACTCTGCTGCCGCGGGCGCGTAGTTCGTCGACCTGTGCTGCAAGATGCATGCCCCACTCCAACGGCGCCCGTGTTCTGCCGCCAAGTGGTGACAGCACCAGCACCCGCCCGTATCCGGCTGCCAGATCGGCATTCTCGCTGGATCGTCGGTAGCCGCCGTCGATGTATCGGTTGTCCCCGATCCTGTAGGCGAAGCCACTGGCACAGCTGGCGGCGACGGCGTCCACCAGGTCGACTCCGCTGTGGCGGTCGAACACGACCGGTTCACCGGTCTGGGCATCGACCGCCACGATCAGCACCGTTCGTTGCGGCCAGTGCTGGCTCGGCAGCCGAGCGGCGACCGTCGCGCGCCACCGCGTTTGCCCGGAGCCGTCCGATGCCGCATCCATCTCGAGTGCCGCCGCACCCAGTCTACGGCGCATATCGGCCGCATCCTCAGCGGCGGCGATGATCTCGCTCGTCCTCCGCATATGGTCGGCCACCGGCCTGATGCGAACGCGTCCACCGTCGGACCCGACCGGACCAGTCCGTTGCTGGGGCGCCGCGGCAAGGATGTCGGCAAGTAGTTGGGTCGGGCTCGCGCTCGTTATCTGGGCCGCGGCCGTCGATCCGGCCGACGTCCCGATGACCAGATCGGCCTCGGTCACATCCAACCCGGCAGCAACCAGGCCGGCGATCACACCGAGCAACCACGCATTGCCTGCCGATCCGCCACCACCGAGGACCAACGCTCGCTCCCCCGCGGCGCGCACCCGCCTTGTGGCGTCGACCTGCAGCTGATCCTGGTCGGGCCTCGGCCGGTCGGAGGCCGTCGTCGAGGTGACGTGCAGAGTTGAAAAAGGTGTTGTGTTCATGGGAGTCGCCTTTCGCGAGTTGCCTGGCGGGCGCTCCCGGTGGCGACTACCTCAGTCGCGCGATCGTGGACTGCAGCGGAGCACCCACTGCGGACACTGCGTTCATGGGAACTCACCTCCTGCCGATGGATCACGATCGCCGAGACGTTAGCACGCCAGCGACGCGTTGCGCAGCCGGCATCATGCCGGTTGCCGTGTCGCTGTCGAACGCGCCGCCGACCGCTACACCCTCATCTGTGATGGGCCCCTTACATACGCCCGGGCCGGACGATAGGTCCGGGCCGGGGCGCATGGGGTGTGGTCAACCTGCCGGACCCGCTTCTAGCGGCTGAGGCTGGCCGGATGTTGGCGTCGGTACAGCGGCCACAAGCCGAGCGCGGCCAGGGTGCTGGCGGCAACGGCGGCCAGCCCGGGAATGATCCAGCGACTGCCCAGTTGGGATGCTGGCGTACTGGCTGGTCCCGCGGGCGCGGGCGGGTTGGGGGTGGGTCACGGGCGGGGAGGGTGGCGCGGGGGCGGGCGTGGTCGTCGGGGTCGGGGCAGCCCCGGACCACCCGGTTGCGACCCGAAAGTGCGAGGAATGACGGTTGCGTATTAAGGGTGCGGGTCGAGTTGACCGCCGCTGTCAGTGTCACACGTCACGCAGCAGCGGTGTTCCGCGGCACAATTTGGGTTCTCGTGGCTTCTACCAGCGCCAACATCACCCGTAACAATTCACGTGTCCTCGCTGAGGCACGCCGGTAATCAATTCGCGTTGCCAGCGAAACAGCGTTGAGTGTGGTTCGTGATGGGCCGAGCCCAGACTCGCTTGTAGGAGTTCCGGAAATTGTCTGGAGGGACCGGCCATGACCACCATGAGACTGTCGGGTGAGCAGGTGACCCAGCTCGTCGAGCTGCTGACCGTCGCCGCCGCCGCTGCGACCAGTGACGAGGACCGCTACCAGCTCCACTACTCGCGCGGTCAAGTGCACCAGCTGATGCCGGGCATCGAGGTCCTGGTCCTGGCGGGCGTGCTGGCCGACATGACCGACCGGCCTGGACCGGACCTGGCCATTCGGAACGCCTGCCGTTGGTGGAGCGCGGAGCTGGCCGGCCTGCTCAGCGTCGCCTCCGCCGCGACCGCCGCGGCCATCGGCCTGCAGCCGGCGTCGCCCACCGAGCGCGGGCCCCAGCGGCTGCGGTTGGCCGCCTGACCATTGCACGCTCAGGCTCGTCGAAGGGAGCCATCATGCATCCCACCCGTCTGGGTGTCCCCGTCGTCGTCCGGGCCAGTCTCGCGGTGGCCGCTGGTCTGGCGCTGGTGCTGGGGGCTGGGGTCCAGCCGGCCGCGGCCACCTCCAGCGTCCCGCCGCCGGTGGCACTCGGCGTCCACCGGTTCGGCCACCTCCCTCCACCTGACGCGATCGTCGCCCGCGCCGGCCCTGACGAGGTTGGCTTCTCCTCACCACCCAAGGGCGCCGACGGGATCTCCATTGGGCCGTGGTCGTTCGACGTCGCCCAGGACGGCTCGGTCTGGCTGCTGGACGAGGTCAACCACCAGCTGCTGGTGTGGCAAGCTGGCCAGCCCGACGGGCCGGCACGGTCGGTGCCGCTGCCCATGGACCCGCTGGAGCGGATCGCCAACTTCACCGTCGCTCCCGACCACACCATCTACGCCACCTACGTGGCCCCATCCGGGCCCAAGACCCTACGGCTGGCCGCACTCACTCCCAGCGGCCAGGTCCGCTGGACCGCGGCAACCACCGATGAGATCTTCAACGCCCAGCTGCGCATCGGCCCCGACAACGCCCTGTACCTGTTCGGTGGGCACAGCGGCAGGCAGGACTGGACACCGCTGACCACTCCGGCCGGGCGGCCACTGCCGCTGGCCGAGCAGCGCCGCCGGACCAGCCTCCAGCAGCCCCTCCCAGGCGGGCTGCGGTTGGCCGCCACCTATCAGGCCATGGGCGGCGAGTGGCGCTTCGCCCTCACCAACCAGGCCGGCCGGACCCTGCGCGGCTGGCGGGTCACCAGCCAGACCGACCTCGGCGCCGTGCGCGGCACGCCAGCCCTGGTCGGCGGCGACCCGGTCGTCGTGCTTGAAGTCTCCCAGCAGACCAAGTCCAGGGGCCTGTACGAGTACGAGGTCCTGCGGCTGGCTCGTGCCGGTGGGACAAGCATGCGGTTCGCGATCGCCCCCGAGTCGCGCGTGGTCTACGGCCAAGCCGACATGACCGGGCTGCGGATCGGGCCCGACGGTCAGCTGTACCAGCTGCGGTCGTCCCGCACCACCGGGGTGAGCGTCGCCCGCTACTCCCTTACGCCCGTCCCCCACGCCCCGCCCACCACCGCTCCTGGCCCGCCGCCACCGCCCCCGACGGGACCGCTGATCGACAACGGAGGCCTGACGGCACCCACGGTCACGCTGCTGACCAACCAGCCCACAGCCCCAGCAGCCACCCACTGGCCCGCCCGTCAGTGGCTGCCCGGCCTGGCCGCCGTTGGCGCCGCCACCCTGACCGGCCTGGCCATGTGGCTGCGGTATCGACGCCGCCACCTTGCCGGCCAGGGCCCACGCACCCGCTCTCGCGTGGCCAGCTGACCACCCGCAACCACCGACGAGCGGCGGACCGGGTCCGCCGCTCGTCTCCCACCTATCGGGTCGTCAAGCGCGCCGACGCCGACCAGGGGTGGAGCGGTCGCTGGCCTGGCCGGCGCCCGGCGGCTGCCGGTCGCTACCAGCGGCGCGCCGACCCCTGCTCGGCTTCCTGCAGCTGGCTTGATCTGCCGCATTCGGTTGGACAGGCCGAAGGCGGGCAATGCGCTGCTAGCGTACGCGGGCCGGCCAGCCGGCAGCGTGCAGGACCCGCAGGGCGTTGAGGGTGAGCAGCTCGTTGGGGCCCGACCGCCCCCAGTCGACCACCTCGACCGGACCCGACCCGGACCGGGTGCCGGGCGGGCGCCACCAATACCCACCCGGTTGCCAGCGGCCATCGGCCCGGCGGCGCCGCACCAGCAGCTCCAGCGCGTCGCCAGCGCGCGGATCGCTGGCCTTGCCCAGCCGGGACAGGACCACCAGCGCCTGCAGCACGTCATAGTGCCAATAGGGCGGAGAGTGCAGGGCCAGCCAGCGCCGGTCGATCACCTCGCCGTCACCAAGCGAACGGAACAGCCGGTGGGACAAGAACAGCTCGGCGGCGCGGCCGGCCGCCTCGCGCGCCCACAGCGCGCCAGTGGCCAGCCAGTACTCGTGCAGGCCCCAGGCGGGCGGGAGCGACTCATGGAACGACGAGCGGCGGCCGCTGGCCCGCTGATCGCAGTTCCAGCCGCCGTCCGGCCACTGCCAGTCGACCAGCGACCGGGCGAGCAGCTCGGCCCGGGGATCGTCGGCCATGCCGAGGCGGCAGGCGACCGCCAGCGCGTTGCCCTCCTGGGAGGCGCAGCGGCGAGCCAGCCCGTCGATCACCGGCACGCGCTCGCGGTGCGACCGACCGGTCAGCCAGTCCAGCACGGTCGAGGCGGCGGCGACCAGGCGTGGCTCGCCGGCTGGGGCGGCCAACTCCACCAACGACACCAGCCGCCAGTGGGCCCCGCCCCACTT
>Ga0307415_100000690_pt1 | contig 14997 bp, 13 predicted proteins | sample DK1Cmetagenome_FD_204524 | JGI IMG/M metagenome (GOLD analysis project Ga0307415, IMG submission 204524) | Maize rhizosphere microbial communities from greenhouse at UC Davis, California, United States - DK15-C-2 | ecosystem: Host-associated > Plants > Roots > Rhizosphere > Soil | place: USA...
CCATGGGCGGGGATGATCCGGTCAACCAGTTCCACATAGAGTGCGATGAGAAGGGTGTCCAGGTCGGCGATCACGAAGGCTCCAGGGTCTGACGTGTGTGGAACGCCGATCTTGGGCACTCTTCGTCTATCTGTCACAGATCTTCCGCAGCGCGTCGCCTGACCTGCACCGATTTCCCGGTCAACGATCTAGTCCTACAGTCGCAGTTTTCTGCGTTGTTGCTGGTAGTGGGTGCGCCGAGCGGTGGCTTGATGGCGTCGTCGCCAGACCGACCAGGCGAGGGTGAACGCCGGGTCGACCGGTGAGCGCCAGACCAGGTGGGCGAGCAGCCGGCGCAGCTCGGCGACGGAGAGCGCGGCCAGCACGCCCAGGGCGGTCACCACGACCACCCCCCGAGCCCGTCGGCGGCGTCGGGCAGGCGGGCGCGGGTGGCGGCCAGGAACGCCAGGGCCGCCATGGCCAGGGTGATGGGCCGGTACCAGGCTGTATATTGGCGGACCTGGTAGTGATCGAGACCGACTTCGCCCTTGGCTTGCTCGAAGGCCTCCTCGACCCGCCACCGCTTGCCCGCGACCTGGACCAGGGTGACCAGCGGGGTGTCGGCCGGGGCGAAGCAGACGTAGTAGGCCAGCTCGCCAGGGTCGCTGAGGCTGCGGCGGGCCAGCAGCCAGAACCCCACGTTGGCCGGCCAGCCCAGCGCCACAGCGGCACCCTGGTCCAGTCGTAGAACCGCTTGCCCTTGCTGCCATCCCCGGCGTTCAGCCGCAGCCACTGCGCGGGCTCGACCTGGGCGAGCAGGTCCTGGGCGGCGACCTGCCCGGGGCCACGGTCAGTCAGCGCCCACACCGGCTCGGTGCACTTGACCGCCATGACATGCCGGATCGCATGCTCCTCCAGCCACACCCGCAGGCGGCGGTCGCCGCCATAGACGGTGTCGCCGGTCACCCAGCCAAACGGCACCCCGGCGGCCAGGGCCCGCTCCACCATGGCCTGGCCCAGCTGCGGCTTGGTCTGGAAGCCCACCTCATCGGGGACACCGGTCGCCCGGCAGCGCGCCCGGTCGTCGGTCCAGGATTTGGGCAGGTACAGGTCCCGGTCGACCAGCGCCACCCCACCGGGGGCCGCATACGCCAGGAGGACCGCGACCTGGCAGTTCTCCTGTTTGCCGGCGGTGCCGGTGTCCTGGCGCTGGACCCCGGCCGAGCGGTCACCCTTCTCCACAAAGCCCGTCTCATCCAGCACCAGCACCGCATCGGGAGCACCCAGCTGCTCCACGACATAGTCGCGCAGGTCGTCGCGCACCCCGTCGGCGTCCCACCTGGAGCCATTCAGCAGCCGTTGCATCCCATCCGGGGTCACCTCACCGGCCTGCTCGGCCAGCCACCAGCTGTTCTTGCGCTCGACCTGGCTCAGCAGCCCTCGCAGGTAGGCCAGCGCGCGACGGCGCGGCTCCACCCGCCCGAACCGTCCACCGATGCGCTGGTGCAGCTCGACCAGCCTGTCTGCCCATACCCGGGCCTGCTTCTCGGCCTGCTCGACCTCGCCGCTCGGCCACGCCGAGCGTCGCACCGCCTGCGCCATGTCGCCCCTTCCTCTGGACCGGAAAGCGGGCAACCTACCCCAGCCGAACTGCGACTGTAGGACTAAGGAGCGCGTCCCGTGACCAACGGCCTGTCGCCCGAGATCGACGCCAGTGTCCCGAACTCGGCCCGGATCTGGAACTACTGGCTCGGCGGCAAGGACAACTACCCGGTGGACCGCGAGGCCGGCGAGCAGTTCCGCGCGATCTTCCCGGAGATCGTCGAGGTCGCCCGCAGCACCCGCGCGTTCCTCAATCGCGCCGTCCGCTACCTGGCCGGCGAGGCCGGCCTCCGCCAGTTCCTGGACATCGGCACCGGCCTGCCCACCGCCGACAACACCCACGAGGTCGCCCAGCGGGTCGCGCCCAAGAGCCGCGTCGTCTACGTCGACAACGATCCGGTGGTCCTGGCCCACGCCCGGGCCCTGCTCACCAGCACCCAGGGAGTCACCGCCTACGTCGACGCCGACCTGCACGACCCCGACGCGATCCTGGACGCCACTGCCCGGACCCTGGACTTCAGCCAGCCCGTCGCGCTGATGCTGCTCGGGATCCTCGGCCATATCGGCGACGACGACGAGGCCCGGTCGATCGTCAAGCGGCTCCTGGACGGCCTAGCGTCTGCCAGCTACCTGGCGCTGTGCGACGGCACCAACACCAGTCAGGCCGGGATCCAGGCCCAGGACGACTACGACCAGAGTGGCGCCATCCCTTACCGCCTACGCAGCCCGGAGCAGGTCGCCGGCCTCTTCGCCGGGCTGGAGCTGGTGGAGCCCGGCGTGGTGTCACTCCCACGGTGGCGGCCCGACCCAACCGAAGGCGACGGCCCACCCCGCGAGATCGACGCCGTCGGCGGGGTGGGCCGCAAGCCCTAGCGTCAGGGCGTCATGCGCCGACGCCGATGCTCATGTCCACGAACTCGTTGGTGGCGATGTCCTCGGGCTTGAGGCCGGCCTTGGGCGGCTGGCGCTGGGCGGTGAAGATCGGGCCCACGATGTCGATCATCCGCTGCACCCGGGCGGTGTCGAAGTTGCCCAGGGTCTTGTCCGGCCCGTTGGTGACAAAGTCGGAGCGCATCTTGTCCATGGCGTAGCTGGCCAGGCCGGGCGTGTAGACCCAACCGGTGTTGTACTCCTTGATCAGCCGCAGGAGGAGCTCGTTGGTCTTGTCGGGGTTGTTCAGGAAGTCGACCTGGGCCTGCTGGACGAGCGGGACCAGCTTCTTCAGGCATGGGGCCAGCTTTGCCTTGTCGGCGGTGCGGATCGACAGGGCCTGGGGGTAGAACGGGTAGCCGGCGTCGCTCACCAGCGCGTACTTCACCGGCTTGGCCCACTGGCGGACCTCGTGCTCGTAGACGTAGGGCTCGGAGGTGGCGAACCCGGCCTGAGCGATCTTGCCATTGGCGGCCACGAAGTTGGCCGGCTTGCCGTCATAGGACCCGTCGACCTGGGACTTCTTCAGGATGTTGGTCCCGGTCAGGTAGGCCATATAGGTGTCGCCCTCGAAGTAGAGGACCTTGGTGTCGGTCTTGCCGATATCGGCGATGGTGCCGAACTGCGGGTAGGTGGCCGGGTCCCACATGATCATGAACGGGCTCTTCTCCATGGGCGCCACCACGGCCTGGGTGGCCTGCTTGTTGGAGAAGCGGATCGCCTCGTCGGTGCTGACCTGGCCGAGGGTGATGCTGGTGTCCTTGTACATCTGGGAGGAGACCGGTTCGAACCCGATCGACGGTCCGCCGGTGCGCACCTCGAGCTGGACCCCGGTGTTCTTGCCCTCCACGACCAGCGGCCCGGTCACCCGCTTGTGCTGGGTGTCGATCTTCGGGTCGGGGCCGAGCATGTGGTAGTAGACCCCGTACTCCGACTCCGGGTCCCAGTCGGTCTGGATCACGATGGTGGACGGGCAGGTCCCGGCTAAGCTGACGCTCGCGTCCGATGGGGCATTGGCGGCCGGGCTCTGGGAACGTCCTTCGTCCCCCCCGCCGCCGCAGCCGGCGACGGTCAGGGCGAGCACGGCCGAGACGACGATGCCGAGGCGAACGCTGCGCATGGGCCTTCCTCTCCGGACATGTAGGCGTAGTCGGGACATTGACCGGCTCCAGGCTCAGGTCGTCCGCTTGTCTGCGTCGACCAGGCGCTCGTCCAGGTAGGGCAGGGTCGCCCCGAACCGCTCCTGGAGGTGGGCCAGGGAGGTCGTCGGCGGGTACCGGGGCTCCTCGCCCTCGCGCAGCACGGTTGGGATCACCTCGACCGGGGCGTCGTAGTTGGGATCGTAGAAGAAGGGGATGGACTGGCGCTCGGCCCCCGAGGTGTTGATGACCCGGTGCAGGGTCGGCGAGAACAGGTCGTTGGTCCAGCGGGCGAGCATGTCCCCCACGTTGACCACGAACGTCCCCCTGACCGGCTTGGCGTCGATCCACTGCCCGGCCGCGTTGCGGACCTGCAACCCGCCCCGGTCGTCCTGGGCCAGCAGGGCCAGGCAGCCGTAGTCGGAGTGGGCGCCGGCGCCGATGCGGGCCTCGCTGATCTCCCCGCCGTCGGCCGCCGCCTGGGGTGGGTAGTGCAGCGGGCTCATGATCACCATTGGCGTGGTGAACCAGTCGTCGAAGTAGTCCTCGGGCAGCTCCAGGGCGACGGCGATGGCGTGGGTCACCTGGCGGGCCAGCCCGTGCACGGCCTCGAAGTACGCCTCCATCGTCTCCCGGAAGCCGGGCACGTCGGTGGGCCACTGGTTGGGGCCGTGGAACGGCAAGCCGCGGCGGACCAGGGGGTGGTTGGAGGCGAGGTCGTTGCCGATCCGGTAGCCCTCCTTGAGGTCGCCCTCCTCCTGCTTGTCCGGGTCGAGGTTCTCCATGCCGATGTCGAACCAGCCCCGGTCGCAGTTGGACTTCTCGACGGCCACCTCGGCCTTCTTCTCCCGCGGGAGGGCGAAGAAGCGGCCCGCCTCGGCAAAGGTCCGGTTCATGAGCTCCTGGTCGACTCCATGGCCGGCCAGGTAGGCGAACCCGACGTTACGGAAGGCGCTGGCCAGCTCGAGCCCGGCCCGCTTGCGCTGGTCGGGGTCGCCGGTCCGGAACGACGTGAAGTCGACGATGGGGATCTGCTCGACCGGGATGCGCTCGGCGCGCAGGGACGGTGCGATCTTGGGGGTCATGACGCGACTCCAATGCTCTTCATGTGTGGAGTCCACCGACGGACTCGTGCCAGCCTCCTACCACTCGGCGGGCCAGGAAGCCGAAGAACCAGAACACCACGATGCCGAGCAGGGAGGAGAGGATGATCGCCCCCACCATCTGCTCGGACTGCAACCGGGACTGATAGCGGTCGATGAGGATGCCGATCCCGGGGTCGCCCTGCTTGAAGAAGAAGTCAGCCACGATGGCCCCGATCACGGCCAGGCCGGCCGCGATCCGCAGCCCGGTGAAGATCGACGGCAGGGCGGTCGGGAACTGCAGCTTCCACAGCCGGGTGAGCCGGTTGGCGCCGTGCAGGGTAAACAGGTCGTGGTGCTCCTGGTGCACCGACTGCAGCCCGAACAGGGTGTTGGCGATGATCGGGAAGATGCAGAACAGCACCACCACCAGGACCCGGCTGAAGTTGCCGAAGCCGAACCAGAAGCCGAACAGCGGGACCATGGCCAGGATGGGGATGGTCTGGGTCAGGACCGCGTAGGGGTAGACCGAGCGTTCGATCCACTTGGCCCGGCTCATGACCACGGCGAGGGCCAGCCCGAGCACGATGGCGATGAACAGGCCGATGAAGGCCACCCGGGTCGACAGCCACAGCGCGTCCAGCAGCTCCCTGAGGTTGTACGGGTCGAGGAAGCTGACCCGGATGACATCGTGGGGGGGCGGGACGAGGAACCGGCGCCGGGGGTCCAGCAGCAGGTAGCTGACCCCGTACCAGACCCCGATGCTGGCCACGAACACCGCCGCCGGCGGCCCCCAGATGGCCAGCCAGCGCCCGCGGCCGCCGCGGACCACCCGGGAGGTGACCCCGATCGGCCCCCGGCCCACGGCCTCGTCGGGCCCGGTCAGGTCGGCGTCGACGCTCATCCGCCCTCCCGCAGCCCCGCCGACACCTGGCCGGCCAGGCGGGCGAAGCGCTCGTCGAAGCGGAGCCGGGGCGGGCGGGGGTACTCGAAGGGGACGGCGAAGTCGGCCAGGACCCGGCCGGGCCGGCCCGACATCACCAGCACCCTGGTCGAGAGGTAGACCGCCTCGGTCACCGAGTGGGTCACGAACAGGGCGGTGAACCGCTGGGTGAGGTACAGCTGCAGGAGCTCGTCGTTGAGCCGTTCCCGGGCGATTTCGTCCAGGGCCCCGAAGGGCTCGTCGAACAGGAACAGTTCCGGCTGGAGGGTGAGGGACCGGGCCAGGGAGACCCGCATCCGCATGCCGCCGGAGAGGGCCCGGGGGCGGTGGCCGGCGAAGTCGCTCAGGCCGACCAGCTTGATGGCGGCGTCGGCCCGGCGGCGGCGCTCCGCCTTGGCCAGGCCGCGCAGCTCGGCGAACAGCTCCACGTTCGTCTGCACGCTGCGCCAGGGGAGCAGCGTCGGGTCCTGGAACACGTACCCGATCTTCTTGGTCTGGATGTCCACCCTCCCGTGGCTGGCTTTGGTCAGGTCGGAGGCGATCCGCAGCAGGGTGCTCTTGCCACAGCCCGAGGGGCCGATCACGCTCACGAACTCGCCGGCCTCCACGCGCAGGTCGACGCCGTTCAGCGCGGTCGTGCCATCGGGGAAGCGCTTGCTGACCCCGGCGAAGGTCAGCAGCGGGACGGCCTCCGACGCGATCGGCGAGTCATCGAGCGGGCTGGATTCGGCCAAACTGGGGCTACCCCGCTTCGACGACGTCGTTCCTGCATCGCGGACCCAAGCGCACATGTACGGCATCTTTGTAAATTGGGGGTTGCTGGCCCAATAGTTCCCTGGGCCTGAAGGCGGTGTCAACCGCCTCCCCTTCCCCCGAGGAGTGGCCGGTGACCGAGGTCGGCGTGGTTCGCGGCGGGCACGTGCTGACCATGGGGCCGTCCGGCGACCTGGAGGACGGCGCGGTCGCCTTCGCCGGCGGCCAGGTCCTGGAGGTGGGGCCGTTCGCCGAGGTCGCGGCCCGCCACCCGGAGGCCGAGGTGGTCGGCGACGACCAGGGCGTGGTGCTGCCGGGGCTGGTCAACGCCCACACCCATCTGTCGGAGGGGCTGCTCTGCGGCATGGGCGAGGACCTGAGCCTGCTCGAATGGCTGGCCGCGATCATCACCCCGACCGCCCGGCACCTGACCCAAGAGATGGCCAGGGTCGGGGCCATGCTCAAGGGCGCCGAGCTGCTGCTGTCGGGGGTCACCTCCGTCAACGACATGTTCTGCCACACCAACGAGGGCTCGCTGGCCAGCCTGGGGGCGGTCGATGGGCTGGAGGCGATGGGGCTGCGCGGGGTGGTCGCCTTCGGCGCCGAGGACGCCGCCGACCCGTGGCCGGTGGCATCGGTGCTGGCCGAGCACCACGCCCTGGCCGAGCGCTGCGCGGCCAGCAACCGGGTCGGGTTCCGTCTAGGCGTGGGCACGGTGCTCGGCCAGAGCGACGAGCTGCTGGTCGCCTCGGCGGCCGAGGCCAAGGCCAACGGCTGGGCCGTCCATACCCACCTGGCCGAGGTCAAGGAGGAAGTCGTCGAGGCCCGTCTGCGCTGGGGCGAGACCACCGTCGGGCGGTCGGGCAGCGCCGGGCTGCTGGACGTCCCGCTGCTGGCCGCCCACTGCATCTGGGTGCGCCCGGACGAGATCGTCACCCTGGCCGGGTCGGGCGCGGCCGTGGTCCACAACCCGGTGGCCAACATGATCCTCGCCTCGGGCGTGTGCCCGGTGCCGGCCCTGCGCCAGGCGGGCATCCCAGTCGCCATCGGCACCGACGGGGCCGCCTCCAACGACAGCCAGAACATGCTGGAGGCGGTCAAGGCGGCGGCCCTGCTCCAGAAGGTCGCCCGCCTCGACCCCCGGGCCCTGACCGCCGGCGACGTCCTGGCCATGGCCACCCTGGAGGGGGCCAGGGCGCTGGGCCTGGACGGGCTGGTCGGCTCCCTGGAGCCGGGCAAGCGGGCCGATGTGGCCCGGCTGCGCGGCGACCGGCCCGGCCTGGCCAACGTCCACGACCCCCGCCAGCAGGTCGTCTACTGCGCCTCCCCCGCCGAGGTGGCCGACGTCTGGGTCGACGGCATCCGCCGGGTCGCCGACGGCCGCCTGGTCGACCACGACCTGGCTGCCCTGGTCGAGGCCAGCCGCCCCCTGGCCACCGACCTGGTCACCCGGGCCGGCCTGAACGGGTTCTCCCGGCTGGCGACAGGATCAGGCTCGTAGCTTGTCCGTCGTGAGTTGTCGAGAGGTGATGCGATCTCAGCCCTTGAGGCCCGCGAATCATCTCGCGCGCAATCTTGGGTCGGCGGCGACCTGCGCGACATCCACCAGGGCATTGATGATGACGTACGCCGCCCCCATCACCAGCGTCACGCCGACGATGGCCGGGAAGTCGAAGCTGGCGATGGCACGCACGGTGTACAAGCCGATTCCGGGCCATGCGAAGACCGACTCGATGACGACGACACCGGCGAGCAGCATGCCGACTTGCAGGCCAGCCATTGTCAGCGGAGCGTTCAGCGCCGGACGGACGCCGTGGCGCAGCAGCACCTCACGGCCGGTGAGGCCCTTGGCCCGCGCCGTTCGGATGTGGTCAGAGCGGAGCACGGTTTGCAGTGACGACCGCAGCGTCCGTCCCAGGGCGACCGCCGGCCCGAGCGCCAGACATAAGGCCGGTAACGCCAGATGGGCAAGCGCATCGCGGACGACGTCGAGGCGGCCGGCGAGCAACCCGTCGATGGTGAGCAACCCGGTGGGGCCGGTTGGCGCGTTCAGGTCGGGGGAGATGCGACCCGATCCTGGGAACCAGCGGAGCCGGGCGTAGAAGACAATCAGCAACAGCAACGCGAGGAGGAACGCCGGTACCGACGCGCTTGCGACCAGGCCGACACGCAAGGGCGTTCCCCCGCCGCGTGCCGTCAGCAGGCCGAGGACCCCGCCGAGGACGAAGGCCAACGCCAGTGCAGCCGCCGCAAGCTCCACCGTTGCCGGGAGGAAGGCGGCGATGTCGGTTCGCACCGGCCGGCGGGTGTATAGCGACATCGAGAGGTCGCCCCGCACCGCCCGGCTGAGGAAGTGGGCGTACTGGGCTGGCAATGGCCGGTCCAGTCCGAGCTCGTGGCGTTTGGCCTCGACGATCTGTGGCGTGGCTGATGCCCCGACCATGGCCCGCACCGGGTCGGCGGGCACCACGGCCTCGAGCAGGAATACCACCACCGAGAGGCCGAGGAGGATGCCGACGAGCGAGGCCGACCTGGTCAGGGCGAACCGCGCCATACCCGCGTTATCCCTTCTGCAGGGCAGCTAGGTCGAGCGCCCACGGATAGTTGGGGACGTGCGCGACCCCGGTCAGGTTCTTGCGTAGCACCATGACGTCACGTGGGTCGGCGACGAAGATGATGGCGGTGTCCCGGGCGACGATCTTGCCCGCCCCACCATACAGACGGTCGGAGGTGGCCTGGTCGGTGGTCTCCAAGGCCTGATCGAGCAGCTTGTCGGCCTGTGGGCTCTTGTAGCCGAGATAGTTCAGGCCGCCGGTTGAGTACCATTCGATTCGCGCCCACATGTCGGGGTGGGCCCCGTCCGGGGTGTTGGTCTGCATCACCATGTCGGGGGCCGCCTGCAGGTCATTGACGTACTCGAAGACCTGGGGCAGTTGCACCTCCTTGATGGCGACCGAGAATCCGGCGGCGTCGAGACGCTGTTGCACCAGCTCGGCCAGGCGACGGTGGACGCCCGAGTCGTCAGCGGTGTAGGCGAAGGTGAGTTTGCTCCCGCCGCCGGCGGCAGCCGTAGTTTCCGATGGCGGGTAGGCGACCGGCGCGAGGGCGGGGTCAAGCAGCCCAGATGGGTAGGTCGACGACGACGGCGTGGCGTAGGGGCCGTACACCTCTTTCACCAGCGAGTCACGATCGAGCGCGCCGGCCAGCGTCTTGCGCAGCGCCGGATCAGACAGCGGCTTCTTGTTGGTGTTGAGGTAGAGGATGTTGTTCAGGAATGAGGAGAAGTCCCGCACCTGCAGGTCGGGATTGCTCTTGGCCGACTCCAGCTCGGCCTGCGGGAACGAGTGGAGAATCGCATCCAGGTCACCTGACTGGAGTTGCAGGCGCTGGGTCCCGATGTCGGGAATGATGCGGATCTCGACCTTGTCGACGTGGGCCTTCTGTCCCCAGTAGCCGTCGAACCGGGTCAGCTCGTAGCGCTGGCCGCGCTCAAAGGCGGTCAGCTGGAACGGTCCGGTTCCGTCCGCGTGCTCCTTCAGCCAGGTCTGGGCGTGGTCCTTGCCGGCATGGTCGGCAAGGGCCTTGGGGCTGATGGCTTTCGGGCCCCAACTGGAGGCCATGTAGTGCAGGAACGGTGCCACTGGGTGCTTGAGGCGCACTACGAAGGTGGTCGCGTCGGGGGTTTGCATCGAGGCGATCGGCTGGACCATGTAGGCGGGAGCGGCACCCACATCCAGCCGTCGCTGGAACGACGTCTTCATCGCCTGGGCGTCGAAGGGCGTGCCGTCGTGGAACTTGACGCCGCTCCGGAGGTGGAAGGTGTAGGTCAGCCCGTCCGGACTCACCTCCCACTTCTCCGCCAAGGACGGGATGACCTCGGTCGAATCCGGCTTGTACTTCAGCAGGCCTTCGTACACCGACAGGATCACGGTGTTGCCCTCGATGTCATAGAAGACATCCGGGTCGGCCTGCGCCATGTCGGCCAGATAGGCGAGCTGCAAGGTCCCGCCTTGTCCCCCTTGGGGAGGCGGCGGGGACGACGTGCAGGCCGAGCCCAGCAGGACGGCGACGGCAAGCAAGGTCACCGGTAGCAGCAAGCGACGTGGCACAGCTCCTCCCTCAGTGGTCTTCGAGGAGATCACGCAGGCCGTCGCCGGCCAGGTTGGCGGCGACGGCGAGCAGGAACACGGCAATGGCCGGGGCCAGCGGAATCCAGGGGTGTCCGAGCAGGTAGGGCATGCCGCGGGCGGCCATCGCGCCAAGCTCAGGCGCCGGCGGTGGCGAGCCAAGGCCGATGAACGACAGCCCGGCCAGGATCAACACGAGGCTCCCGACATCGAGGCTGGCCGTGACCAGCACCGCCGGAAACGCTCCGGGGAGCAGATGCCGCAAGGCCAGGCGCGTCCGGCCCACGCCGGCCAGCCGGGCGGCGTCGACGTGCGACCGCACCGCCTGGGCGCGGACCTCGCCGCGGACAATCCGCGCGTACCAGGGCCACCAGACGATGCCGACGGCCACCAGGGTATGGGGCAGGCTGGGCCCGAGGGCGGCGACGACCGCGATGACCAGCACCGCCGCCGGCAGCGCGAGAAACAGGTCGGTGAACCGCATGAGGGCGGTGTCGATCCACCCCCCGGCGATGCCAGCAATGGTTCCGATGAGCCCGCCGATGAGCACCCCGCTGGCGATGACCGCAAGCGCCGACAGCCATGAGGCCCGGATGCCGTAGAGCACCCGCGAGAACAGGTCCCGTGCCAGGTCGTCGGAGCCAAAAAGTAGCCCATGGGTTCCCGGCGCAGCGAACGACCCGGCGGGCACGGCCGTGGTGGGAGGGTTGGGGGCGAGGAGCGGCGCCAACAGCGCCACGGCCGTGGTCAGGGCCAGCACCACCAGCCCGCCCCGCTCCAGCCGCCCCAGGCGCACCCACCCGGCCCACGCCCGGCGACGGCGGGTGAGCTCAACCGGAGACAGGACGGGCTCTGAGGCAGCCATCACGCGCTCCTCAGACGGGGGATCGATGCCACCAGGTCCCGGGTCTGCGGGTGCTGCGGGCTGTCGAGCACCGTCTCGGGCGGGCCTTCCTCAACGATGCGGCCGGCGTGCATCACGGCCACGCGGTCTCCTACCAACCGGGCAACCGACAGGTCGTGGGTCACGAACAGCATCGCCATGCCGAGTTCGGCCCGCAACCGGCAGAGCAGATTCAGCACCGCCCCCGCCAGCGAGACATCCAGGGACGAAATCGGTTCGTCGCAAGCAAGCAGCGCCGGCGGCACCGCGATGGCCCGGGCGATCGCGACCCGCTGGCGCTGCCCTCCCGATAGCTGGCGGGCCCGCAGGCCGAGTACCGAGATGGGCAGGCCCACGAGGGCAAGGACCTCCCGGGCGCGCTCGTCACGTTGGGGAGCGGTGAAGCCCTCGGACCGAAGCCGCTCCTCCAGGTGCTCGCCCACAGAAAGCCAGGGCGTCAGCGAGGCGCCGGCGTCCTGGAACACGAGCTGCGGACGGCCACCCTCGCCGATCGCGACCGTTCCGCTGTCGGGCCGCTGGAGGCCGACGGCCATGCGGAGGGTGGTGGTCTTGCCGCAGCCGCTCTCTCCGACCAGCGCCACCGCGCCGCCCGCCGGCACCTCAAGCGTCAGGCCATCGACGGCCACGTGCTGGAACTGGCGGGAGCCGAATGCTTTGGACAGATCGTCAAGCCGCAGCGCCGGCGGGCGGCCGTTCGTCGGCGCCCGATCGGGAAAGCGGTCGTGTACCCGGATAAGCGACGGTTGCGGTTCGCCGGCCCGCACGCAGGCAACCAGCCCGGCGTGGCTGGGCGCTGCCGTCGCCTGGGGCAACCGCTCCTCACAGGCCGGGATGACCAGCGGGCATCGCGGTGCGAACGGACAGGCGTCGACATGGGCACGTGGGTCTGGCGGCTCGCCAGGAAGAACCGGGAGGGGCCGGCCCCGAGGGGAGTCCGGTGACGGACGCGCGGCCACCAGCCCGCCGGTGTAGGGGTGGTCCGGCCGCTGCAGGAGCTCGGTTGTCGGCCCCACCTCGGCCAGCCGGCCACCGTAGAGGACCGCCACGCGATCGGCGAGGCCGGCGGCGACCGCGAGGTCGTGGGTGACGAACAGGATCGAGGAGCCGGTCTCATCCCGCAGCTCCGACAGCAACCGCAGGATCTCGGCCTGAACAGTGACGTCCAGGGCCGTGGTCGGCTCGTCGGCGACGATCAATGCCGGGGCACCAGCCACGGCCATCGCGATCATCACCCGCTGGCGTAGGCCGCCGGACAGCTCGTGCGGGTACTGGCCCGCCCGCCGAGAGGCGTCGGGCACATGGGCGCGCTCCAGCGCTTCGATCGCCGCGGCCAAGGAGCCCGTCACCTCGGCGACCTGACGGCCGACCGTCATCGTCGGGTTCAGCGAGGTCATGGGGTCTTGGAACACCGCGCCCGCGAAGCGCTTGCGGGCAATTCGGCGCTGCTCGTCGGTCGCTGTCGCCATGTCGGTGTCACCCAGGAACACATGACCATCGAGCTCAGCCGATGGCGGGAGCAGCCCGAGCGCGGCCAGGCCGAGCACGGTCTTGCCCGCTCCGGACTCGCCCACCAGCCCGACGATCTCGCCCGGGGCAACCTCCAGTGACACCCCTCGCAGGGCCTGCACGCCACCTGGATACGAGACCGCCAGATTGCGAAGCGACAGGACTGCGGTCGTGGTGCGCGCGACCCGCGGTCGAGCGGTGACCCTCCCCCCGGCCCTTCGCCGGATCCTCACGTGCTCTGGGCCAGGGTCGGCTGTGCCAGCTTGTCAAGTGCTGCCAGCACTTCCTGGCTGGTCCGGCGGGCTCCATGCTGCAGGTACTCCATGGCCGAAAGCGACGCGTTGTGGCGCTCGACGGTCGAGCCAAGGACACAGTCTTCCAGGACCCTGACGTGGTAGTTCCACTGGTGAGCGTCGGCGAATGTGTAGTGCACACAGACGTCGGTCAACCCGCCGACCAGCAGCAGGGTCTGCACGTTGAGGCCTCGCAGGAGGATCTCGAGGTCGGTGCCGAAGAAGCACGAGTAGCGCCGCTTGGCGATGAAGTAGTCGCCCTCGCGTGAGCGCAGCTCCTCGACGAGTTCGGTGCCCGGGTCGCCCTCAAGACAATGGATGCTCTCGTCGCCGTCCAGTTCTCGACCGAAGTCCACCAGGTCTCGACGGTGGACCTCCTGGGTGAAGACGACCGGCACGCCAGCCGCCCGGCAGGCGTCAACGACTCCGACGACCCGGTTCACCTGCGCTGGGAAGCCCGGCATGAGGGGAATCCCCGCCTGCTCGAATGGCTGGTCATAGTCTTGCTGCATGTCGATCACGATCAGGGCTGCTCTGCCCTGGATCAGCGCCGCCATGGTGTCTCCCTCGGACCAGAGCCCGTCCGCCGGCCTTTGTCCTGTTAGTGATGTTATGGTGGCCATTACGGCGCAGTTTGCTTCGCTGTGTCAAGGTCGTGGCGGTCAGGGGTTGGCCCCCAGCGCCCAGCGTGCGGCTCCCCGCGCCGTCCGGATTGCTGTGGACTGCCGTCCACCTGGGCAGACGACCGGACAGGTTGTGCCGGGTTGCCGGCGGGCTGCTCCTTCTGGTAGGCCGCTGAGGCTATAGTCCTGGCCCCCACGGCGCAGTTTGAAACCCTCCAGGAGGCGACATCGTGCTCGCCGCGATCGAGGGGTCCGTCTCGAACTGCCGGGCGTGACGGCGAGTTCCTGGACACTGATCGGCGCGACCAGCATCCATGCCACGGCGACGGCCCGGGTCGCAGCCTGTCCCGCCCTCGATGAGCAGCCTGCAGGGAACCCGGCTGTTGCCACCTGCCCAGGTCCTAGCCGCCTTGCCCTGGTAGCCAGGGGCCGGCCGGCCGCTGTGCGGTCTCCCATACGGGGTGCCGGCGGTTGGAGAGCAAGGGCGCGTGTCGAGCCCGTTGGGATACCGGAGCAAGCCGGGCAGGCCGACCCTCGGGGTGGGCCGGATTTGTCTCGATCTATCGCTGATGGTAGAACGCTTCGGTTGGTAGGCTCCGTCCTGGCGGTCCCTCACCAGGTCGAGTCTGGTAGCGGCACTTCTCCCCAATCCTGGGCATTTCTCCGAGGAGGGCGTCATGAGCAGCGTTCCGCCCCCCGACCCCGACGGCCAGCTCCTCAGGCGGTTCGGCTACCGCCAGGTGTTCCAGCGGACGCTGAAACCCTTCGAGTCGTTCGGGCTGGGGTTCTCGTTCATCTCGATCACCATGGCGCTATTCGTGAGCTTCGGATTCCTGCTCAGCGTTGCCGGGCCCCGGGGCATCTGGATCTGGCCGATCGCCTTTGCCGGCCAGATCTTCGTCTGCCTGGTCTGCGCCGCCCTGGCCGCCAAGATCCCGCTGACGGGCATCTCCTATCAATGGGGTTCGCGGCTGGCCAACCCATCAGTAGGCTGGTGGCTCGGCTGGCTGTCGTTCACCACCCTGACCATCTTGACCGTGGCGGTCAACTACGCCTTCGTGCAGCTCGCCTTCCAGCCGATGTTCGGCATCGCCTACACGCCGCTGGGCGCCGCGC